>Ga0111222_1026_pt1 | contig 18228 bp, 18 predicted proteins | sample DeeMarSWOR152_54_FD_80386 | JGI IMG/M metagenome (GOLD analysis project Ga0111222, IMG submission 80386) | Syntrophobacter sp. DG_60 | reverse complement strand
AGCAAGAGAAACGTTGATGCAATAAATGCTGTAAATTTTGCACTGTTCGACGAGATCCAAGGTAGAAGGGTCGCGCAGGAAGGATTGAGATCCGTTCTAAGATGGAGAAAAGAGCGTTCAAAATGGTAGTATCCTTTTGTCGCGGAGCATCTTCTGTTTGAACCACATCTGATTTAGATGCGAGGCGGCACATAACAAGGCTCTTGCAGCCGACAGCTAAACGCTGCGGCTGATTTGCAACGTTGGGCCGATTCCCTTGACTTCTAAGAGCTCATCCAAAGGCCCACTGAAAGCCCATCGTGTTTGCTCTTGCGGCAACCGATGGGTTTTCGTTTATGGGTAATTTCAAAAAGCTGTATTTCGGCAATTTAAGCATGGATGTGCCGCTTGATGACTTAATCATTGTCTTTCAGCTAGAGCCCCTGTTATTTGGCTAATTAGGGGCATGTTTTGGGTTCTAAGTGCCTTGGCTCTAAACCTAGCTATACTATTTTTTATTTCTGTGGTGAGACAGAAATATTAGTGCAGGCAGGATACCCCCCCTGGCTGAAGATAAAAAAAGGGGGTTTGGGGCCTGGTCTTGAATCGTGAATTTGTTAAGGAAAGCTAATAATGATATAGCCGCAACCGCAGATAACATGATGCAAAAGATTTCTTTTACTTTGTCCAAATTCGCCTATGGCAGACTTCTTTTACATCAGGAACATTATCAGAAATTTTAATGGCATTATTAGGTATTGTAAGAAATAAAATGTTATGAATTCCATCCCAGATTATGCAAATAGCAACGCTGTTTACTCTGGGGCTTCGCCCCAGACCCCGTTTGCCAAAAATGGAACTTATTCTTATAATAAGGAATAACTTCATATTTTGATTTAATCCCAAATTATTGTATAAATTTGGGATTATAAATTAAAGAGGTGACTATGGATTCAATATCTTCAGACACAGTTGAAAAGACATGGAAAAAAATAGGAGGAATGTCTCCACAAGAAGTGCCAAAACTGATTAACCGCATGAGTAAACAACGACCACTTATTCTTGCCTATCTTATGGCAGCAGGTGATGATATTTTAAATCAGGATGAGCGGGAATTGTTACTTTATTTAGGGGTAGTAGTTTGGCAGATAATGTCACAGGGAGCTACACCATTGCCTGAAATTACAGAGAAGACTTTAGATGAGGTTGAAGAGTCAAATATGAAGGTGCTTAAATATCTTGAGGGTGAGTCGGAGACAGCTTTTATAGAGACTGTAGAAGGGATAATTGATAATTATAATCAACCAGAGGTTTTAAGATATGTTGTTGAAGCACTGATGGAAGAACCAGAAGAAGAATGTTTGATAAGGGATGAAAATAAAGGAATTATGATGTTCTACCTAAAGACAGTCATTGATTGTTTTGATAAGTAATTTCACGAGATAAAAAAATCAGCTTCGATAAGCTTGTTTTTTTGTGCCGTCAAAACTTCAGATAACAGCAGAGCCTGTCGAAGGCCTGTTAATTGAAAGCTTGTGTCTCATAGCAAATTTCACAATCTTTTCAGGATGGAATTTTCCTGAAAGATATGTCTTTCTAAAATCTGGTTTATCAAGCAGATAGAGGATGAAGCTAAGATATCCTGAATACCCATTGTCATCCAATTGTTGTATTTCTCTTATTGCTTTATTGGCATGTTCAAACACCTGGCGGTGGATTGTAGGAGGCCCTTCATTACACCTCTTAACCGAATATAACCAGCGGCAGCTAAAGGGGCGTACATCATAGATTAGACAAGTATTATCTTCTTTAAGAAATGGGCAATTGACCAATTTTTTATGTTCTTTTTCAAACTTATTTTGATTTAATCTCTTTTTAATCTCCTTTTTTATTGATGAAGAAAATGAATCAATCCTCTCATATATAATGATTCCCTCTAATGTAGTAATATCGATAGTAGCCATATTTTTACAACAATCAGCACACCCTATTTTGCAGACAGCCTGTTTTTTAAAATCAAATACATCTTTTTCAAATTGATTATATATTTTTATTAATTTCTCTCTTTTTTCTTTTAATACCATAGTCTTTTAAAAAAGACTATCTTCTCCTACCATCAAAGTCAAGATTGGGGTTGAGCTAAATTTTTAATTATGTTATAAATCCCAAAATGTTTATTATAGTCAATTTTCTCAATGCCTTAGCCAATATATTAGATATTGGCCTAAATATTTATATGTGGATAATCATTATTAGGGCCATAATTTCCTGGGTTAGCCCCAATCCTTATAATCCTATTGTGCGCTTCCTTTATTCTGCTACAGAACCAGTACTTTGGCGCATCCGCCGCTATTTACCAGTAGTATTTGGAGGAATTGATTTATCTCCTATAGTAGCCATCTTGGCAGTGATCTTTTTAAGAGAATTTCTAGTTATTACTCTTCATCAATTGGCCATAAGGCTAGGTTGAGGATATGTGGCAGCAGTTTGATCCAAGCTTAGTAAAAAAGCTTAAGGCAAAGATGGAACAGGAGTTGGGTAAAAAGGAGTTAGAAAGTATACAATATTGGCTAGAAGAGATAGAAAAGCTATATAAGAGGCATCAAGACATGATAGGACTCCAAAATGCCTTAAAGGAATTGACACAGCGTATGAAGAATCGAATAAAGGTGTTAAAATCAAGCTTATAATTACAAGAAGAGAGACTTGACCAAAATTTTTCTTTTGTCAATTCTTGTTTCTCCCTTTTTATTAACTATTGCTCTAAGTTCTCCAATATCAAAGGATTTTCAAATTTTTTCCATCGGGGTAATTAAAAAAACAAAGCACACCACTATTATTGAGATTTATAAAAAGTATGAGGATGCCCTTTTAGGATTACATCAATTTTCCCATGTAATAGTATGTTATTGGTTTCATAAAAATGATACTGCTGAAAAAAGAAATATTCTTCAAGTTCATCCCAGGGGAGATCGAAGAAATCCCCTAACAGGTGTGTTTGCTACTCGTTCTCCAGTAAGGCCCAATCTTATTGGTATATCTATATGCAAGATATTATCAATTGATGGGAATATTATCCATATTGATAAAATTGATGCATTGGATGGCTCCCCAGTTATTGACCTAAAGCCTTATATTCCAAGAGACGACTCAATACCCGATGCCCGTGTCCCAGAATGGGTTAAAAAGTAAGTTTCCTATGCATAAAAAATATATCAGGACAGGTGTAATTGGTGTAGGCTATTTAGGAAGATACCATGCAGATAAGTATGCCTCTTTAGAGGAGACAGAACTGGTAGGTGTAATGGATATCAATAGCACCCGTGCTCAAGAGGTGGCAAAAAGATATGGATGTAGAACATTTAGCGAACTTTGGCCTTTATTAGAGCAAATTGAGGCCGTTAGTGTAGTAGTGCCCACAGTAGCGCACTATGAAGTGGCAAAGACATGCCTTAAAAGGGGCATCCATGTGCTTTTGGAAAAGCCTATAGCTACCAGTTTAGACGAGGCGGAAGAATTGATTGCCTTGGCCAAAGAGAAAGGTGTGATACTTCAAATAGGGCATTTAGAGCGATTTAATCCTGCAGTAATGGCCCTTTTCTCGCAGTTAAAAAACCCTGTATTTGTTGAATCACATAGGCTTAGCTCATTTCCTGGACGGGGAACCGATGTAGATGTGGTACTGGATTTAATGATTCATGATTTAGATATTGTTCTAGCTACAGTGCCCTCACCCTTGCAGGAAATTAGGGCGGTAGGGGTACCTGTAGTTTCTTCCAATGTGGATATTGCCAATGTACGACTTGAATTCAAAAACGGTTGTGTAGCCAATCTTACAGCCAGTCGTATTTCTGATAAACAGATGCGAAAGATACGCATATTCCAAGAAGATGCCTATTTTTCTTTGGATTATGTAAAATCTGAGCTCAATATCTTTAAAAGAGAAGGGGTTTCTATTTCTACCAAACACCTGTGTTTCCCTAAAGAAGACCTATTAAAGCAGGAAATCAGTGCTTTTCTACAGGCGGTAAAAGGGGGAGTTCCCCCTGTGGTATCTGGAGAAGCAGGATTTCGGGTCTTGGAAGTAGCATTGGCCATTAATGAACAAATTAAGGAGCGACTTGAATCAAAAAGTTTATGGAACAAGACTTAATTAAAAGAAGATAAATTAAGATTTATAGAGATTAAGAGATAATGGAGAGAATAGCAAACCCTAAAGCACAAATGTCAAAATCCAAATTTCAAATGAAATCCAAATGCCTAAATGCCAAAACTTTCTTTTTTTGTTTGTCATTTTTGTTTTAGTCATTTGGATTTTGGGCTTGATTTGACATTTGAGCTTTGTCATTTGTCATTTTTAGGGGATAGATTTCATATCAGCAAGGAAGTATTTTATAATTTTTATGCGTGAGAAAAAAAATATTCTCATGATAGCTGGAGAGGCCTCGGGGGATTTGCATGGGGCAAACCTTATTTACGCCCTTAAGTCCCTTATGCCTGAAGTAGATATCCTAGGTATTGGTGGACCACGGATGAGAAGGGCAGGCTTAAAGAGTATTTACCCTACTGAAAAGCTTTCTGTAGTAGGGATAACTGAAGTAATAGGGCATCTAAGAGACATTTGGCTTGCCCGCAAACGCATAAAGACCACATTTAACACCTCCCCACCATCATTATTTATTCCTATTGATTATCCCGATTTTAATCTGCATATAGCAAAGATAGCAAAAGAAAATGGTATACCTGTGCTTTATTATATTAGCCCACAGGTCTGGGCATGGCGAAGGTCACGCGTTAAAAAGATTGCCAATTTAGTAGATGAAATGGCGGTAATTCTGCCTTTTGAGAAACGATTTTATAAAAAATATAATGTAAAGGTAAACTTTGTTGGCCACCCATTATTGGATATCATCCCTGAACCAAAAAATGTTTCACAGCCTACCCGCCTGCTAATGCCTGAGCATAGCGATGGCGGGCAGGTAATTGGCCTTATGCCAGGCAGTCGCCTGAGTGAAGTAAAACGCATTTTACCTATTATGATTGAAACTTCTAAGATCTTGAGGCAAAAGAGACCCGATTTAAGATTCGCTCTCCCTGTTGCCCCTACACTTGATATACAATGGCTAAAGAAGAAATTTGACTTATCCAAAATAGCGCTGTTAAAAGAAAATAATTATCAAGCTATGAGAAGGTGTTTGTTTTTGCTAGTAGCTTCAGGTACAGCTACCTTAGAAGCGGCCATTCTTTTAAAACCTTTTATTATTATTTATCGACTTTCGGTGTTAAGTTATTTTTTGGGTAAAAGATTGGTTGATATTCCTTATATTGGGCTGGTAAATTGGGTAGCAGAGAAAAAGATTATCCCAGAATTTTTACAAAATGAGGCAAGGCCAGAAAATGTTGCAGAAGCAGCCTTTTCTCTCCTTGAAAATTCAGAAAAATTAAGGCAAATTAAAGAGTCATTAAAAGTAGTGCGCAAAAGATTGGGCACACCTGGTGCTAGCCAGCGTGTTGCCCAATTGGCAAAAAATATTTTAGAAATATAAAAAGAGACAATGCATATCTATAAACGCATCTTAGATTGGGTTAAACCTCACTTCCATCTTCTTATCTTTGCCATGTTTTGTATGCTGGTAGTGGCCTTGACCACCGCCGGCTCAGCCTATTTAGTGAAACCTGTACTAGATAAGATATTTTTAGAAAAAAATCTGAGGATGCTTAAATTGCTTCCACTGGCCATCTTAGTCCTCTATGCCATTAAGGGCATCTTCTTTTATCTTCAAACCTATTTAATGAATTATGTAGGTCAAAGGATTGTAACCAATTTACGCGGAAAATTATATGCCCATATCATAGACCTTCCCCTTTCCTATTTTCATAAACAGCACACAGGCATCTTAATGAGCCGCATCATTAACGATGTAAACCTTATTCAAGAGGCCGTTTCAGGGGCAGTAACAGGTGCCTTGTGCGATGCGTTTACTATAATGGGGCTTACAATAGTGATATTTTTACGCGATTTTAAATTGGCCCTTATTACTATGGTAGTATTTCCACTAGCCATTAGCCCTATTATAAAAATTGGCCGTCGCTTGCGTCGCATCAGTACCTCCAGTCAAGAGACCATGGGTGAACTTTCCTCTTTAATGCAGGAGACCTTTACCGGGACTAGAATCGTTAAGGCATTTGGCATGGAAGGGCATGAAAAGGCACGATTTGAGGAAAGCAACAATCGCCTTTTCCGGTGGTACATGAGGGCCATAGGCATAAGCACTATAAGTTCACCGCTTATGGAACTCTTAGGCGGGATGGGCGCAGCCTTTGTCATCTGGTATGGTGGCTATCAGGTAATCAATGGGGTTTCTACACCTGGCAATTTCTTCTCCTTTTTGGCGGCTATGTTTATGCTCTATCGTCCCATTAAACGCCTAAGTACTATCAATAATATTATTCAACAGGGAGTAGCTGCTGCTATCCGTGTGTTTGATATATTAGACCAAATCCCTGAGCAAAAGGAAAAAGGCATTAAAGAATTACTAGATTTTTCCAATAAAATTGAATACAGGCATGTCTATTTTAGATATGAAACCAATGAGTCATGGGTGCTAAAGGGTGTAAATCTCACCATCCATGCAGGTGAGGTAGTTGCCTTGGTAGGCCCTAGCGGGGCAGGGAAGACCACCATTGTGAATTTATTGCCCAGATTCTATGAGGTGGAAAAAGGGAATATTTTAATAGATGGCCATGATATTAGGGAAGTAGGCCTAAAATCCCTGCGTGGCCAGGTTGCCTTAGTCACTCAAGATACAATCTTATTTAATGGCACTGTAAGAGACAATATTTGCTATGGCTGTCCTGATTGTACAGAGGAGGCACTAATAGCTGCGGCTGAAGCAGCCTATGCCCTAGATTTTATTGAAAAGATACCACAGGGATTTGATACCATACTTGGTGAAAGAGGGGTCAGGCTTTCTGGTGGTGAACAGCAACGAATTTGCATTGCTAGGGCCATTTTAAAGAATGCCCCTATTCTTATACTGGATGAGGCCACTTCCTTTTTAGATACAGAATCAGAGAGGATAGTTCAAAAGGCCTTAGAAAATCTGCTTAAAGGCCGTACTGCCTTAATCATTGCCCACCGTCTCTCTACTATCCATCGGGCAGATAAGATTGTAGTAGTAAGTGATGGACATATTGTAGAACAGGGTTGCCATGAATTATTGCTAGCCAGAGGCGGTTTATACAGAAGGCTTTATGAAATGCAATTTAAGGACGAGGAAAAAAAGAAATACGCTGAGCTTTAATGTCTTTTTTACTTTTTGTAATCGTTCACCGCAGAGTGCGCAGAGAACGCAGAGAAAAATAAGAATTTTAAAAATGCTTTACTTTTGTGCTCTGTGATCTTTGCGTTCTCTGCGGTAAAGGTAAATAGAAAATGATGGACAGTTGCTACTTTTTGCATATCTCATCTAGAGGACAAACAGAGCACCTTTTCTTTTTACAAAATTCTAAATTTATCCTCACCAAGTGGGATTCTAAGGAGGGTTCATTTAAGGCCTCCTCTCCTAAGTCAAGTCTTGCCATAACCTGCTTAGCCAATGGAGAAATTGGTGGATTTGCCTTTCCCCAAACCCACTTAAGCTCACGTAAAAATATATTTAGTGTAGTTGGGCCTACCCCTTTAAACTCGGTAAGCTTTTTTTCAAGGTCTTTACTATCTTTAGCTTGATCATAGAGATTCTCTAAAGAACCGTACTCTTCCTTTAATTTTTCTGCCATATTAAGCAGGTTTGAGGCCGTGGAGAAATCATAGCGGACATACCCACCTGCATCCAGCACTTGTACCACCTTATCATATCCAGCATTAATAATGGCTTCTGGAGTCAATATCTTCTCTTTCTCAAAATCTCTGTAAGTCCTTTCTGCTATCTTTGAAGAAATCCTTTTAGAAAACAAAATTGATGCCAGAAACCATTTAAATCTATCCTCTTCCCTTTCCAAATCTAAGCCCAACTGCTGAGAATAAGTAAGAATGGATGAAAGCCTTTGTTTTATTATAGAGACTTTAGAGTTCTTCATCTTCTATTCAAAACAGAAAAAGTATAATATATAGTTACTTGCAAAATTGTTTACACAATTTTGCACATAAAGGAAATAATCATTTTAAATTTATTTTGTTTTTTTTAGAGTCTTAAGGGAGGTAAGACAATGGACCTTTTAGAGGTTATTAAAGGCAGAAGGAGTATAAGGAGGTATGAGGACAAGGATGTTCCTATTGAATTAATAAATAAGATAATAGAGGCAGGGATATGGGCCCCTAGTTCAAATCATTGTGAGCCATGTGAATTCATAGTTATAAGAGAAAAAGAGACAAGGGAGCAATTATCTGAGATCTCACCTTGGTCAGAATTTATTGCAGATGCCCCAGTAGCTATATGTGTATTGTCAAATAAATCAAGCAGTTGTGTGATAATGGATGGTAGCATAGCTGTGATGAATATGCTTTTAGAGATCCACTCATTGGGGTTGGGCTCATGCTGGGTGGATACAAAATATAACGAGAAAATGGTAAGGGATGTCCTAAAGATTCCTGATAACTATGAGGTAATTACAGTAATTCCCGTAGGATATCCAGCAGAGAGCCCTACTTCCTGGAGGAAATCAATAAAAGATTGCACCTATCAAGAAAGGTATGGGAATAGATAAGGAATTTTAAAGAAAGTTAAGATTCTCTCAGCAAGACATAGATAGTAAGTACCTATGTATGAGAGTAAGCAGAAGGTTCAATATTTGCTAGTTATATATTAAGATCAATGAATAGTTATTAACAAAAGAATAATTGTTAATAATGCTGATAAGTAATTTCACAGTTAAGTTCGATTTGACGGAGTGAAATTTTTGGGTTAGAGGGTGTCCAGTAAAGGATATGAGGGTGGATAGAATATTCTTAAGGAGATCGTTTATTAAGTGAGGAAGATTTATCACCCAAGCTTTGTTAACACCTTGTTGAGGACCTTTTTAGGTAATTACAAAAAAAGGGCTTGACTCAACTTAGGTAATGTATAATAAATCTTAAAAAAATTTCTAGATGTTTACAGGATTAATACAGGGAAAAAGCAAGGTTATTAGGGTTGAGAAAAGGGCAAAAGGGATGAAGCTTTGTTTGAAGCCACTTTTCCAACTAAATGATTTAAAGATAGGAGATAGCATTGCTGTAAGTGGAATATGCCTTACAGTAATAGATACGGGCAAGGAAGGATTTTGTGTAGAGCTCTCACCAGAAACGCTTAGCCGCACTACATTTTCCTACATAAATCAAGGGCAAGAGGTAAATCTAGAACAATCCTTGCGCCTCGGGGATAGGATAGGCGGACATTTGGTCGCTGGTCATGTAGACACCATTGGGGTAGTAACAGATCGTAACGAAAAGGGTGAGAATATAATATTTACATTTTCTATCCCAGATGATTGGATGCCTTATGTAGTGGAAAAGGGCTCAATTGCCATAGATGGCATTAGCCTTACTATAAATCGGTGCTTTGGGAAAGGCTTTGAAGTAAATATCATTCCTTATACTGCAAGGGTCACTACTATAGGCCAACGTAAAGTAAATGATAAGGTAAATATTGAGACAGACATCATTGGAAAATATGTGTTAAGATTGCTTTCTGCTTGGCAGAAGAAAAAAATAGATGAGGCATTCTTGAAAGAACACGGGTTTTGGTAAGATAGTCAAGTATTACCTAGAGGGAATTTATGGATAAGGTAAGGGCACATGTAATTATTGAGGGTAGGGTGCAAGGCGTGTTCTTTCGCAGCTTTACTCAAGATGAGGCCGTAAGATTAGGGATTACTGGGTGGGTAAAAAATCGAAGGGATGGAAAAGTAGAGGCAATGTTTGAGGGTGAAAGGGATAGGGTTGAGGAGATTATACGCTGGTGCCATGTTGGCTCACCTTGGGCCAAGGTAAGGAAGGTAGACGTTGCCTGGGAAACTCATAGAGACGAATTTAAAAGTTTTTCTGTTACCTATTGAGCAGCCCCAGCGTCTAAAAACCGTGCGTCATTTAAAAAAACCGTTCACCTTCCCAAATAGACCGTTTATCGATTTTTTTAATGGCAAATAATAGCCAAATAAAGGCCTATATGTTATCCTAAGAATTAAATCTCTTTTTTCAGAGGAGTGGGCTATGGGAAAGACACTTACCCAAAAGATATTAGAAAACCACTTGGCAGTGGGCAGGTATGTCCCTGGGGAGGAGATCGGCATTAAAATTGATCAAACCCTTACCCAGGATGCTACAGGTACTATGTGCTATTTACAATTTGAGGCTATGGATATCTCCAAGGTAAAAACCGGGCTTTCTGTAAGCTATGTAGACCATAATACCATCCAGGCAGGCTTTGAGAACCCAGATGACCACAAATATCTCCAAAGCATTGCTGCAAAGTATGGGATTATTTACTCCAAAGCAGGCAATGGCATTTGTCATCAAGTGCAATTAGAGAGGTTTACAAAACCAGGAGAGACCTTATTGGGTTCAGACAGTCATACCCCTACAGCAGGTGGGACAGGGATGGTAGGGATTGGCGCCGGTGGTTTAGATGTGGCCGTAGCCATGGCTGGTGGACCCTTCTACATGACCTGTCCAAAGGTGATTGGGGTGAACCTAACTGGGAAATTGCCACCTTGGGTGAGTGCTAAGGATGTAGTTCTCAAGGTTTTAGAGATATTTAGCACAAAAGGCAATGTAGGTTGTGTATTTGAATATAAAGGGGATGGGGTAAAGACATTAACAGTGCCTGAAAGGGCAACTATTACCAATATGGGGGCAGAGTGCGGTGTGACTTTCTCCATCTTCCCTAGCGATGAGCTTACGCGTGATTTTTTAAGGGCACAGGCTAGAGAAGTGGATTGGACCCTGCTTTCTGCAGATGCAGATGCTGTTTATGACAAAGAGGTTGAGATTGATTTAAGCAAATTAGTACCTCTGATTGCCTGTCCTCACAGCCCAGGTAATATAAAACGGGTAGAGGAGATTGAAGGCTTTCCTGTAGATCAGGTGGGTGTAGGAAGTTGCACAAACTCTTCTTATCGCGATTTAATGATGGTAGCAGAGATGCTAGATGGTCAGCGATGCCATCCAAATGTAAGTTTTGTAGTAGCACCGGGTTCTAGGCAGGTGTTGGGGATGCTTGCCCAAAATGGGGCATTAAATAAGTTAATTGCTGCTGGTGCTAGGATAGCTGAGTGTACCTGTGGTTTTTGTATTGGAAATAGCCATGCACCAAGGAGCAATGGCGTTTCTCTACGCACTATAAATAGAAACTTTTTAGGACGTTGTGGAACAAAGAGCGCCCAGGTGTATCTAGTAAGTCCTGAGACAGCCGCAGCCGCTATAATCACTGGTAAAATTACAGACCCAAGGAAATTAGGTATCCCCTATCCAGAGATTTCCTTACCTGAAAGGTTCCTTATTGATGACAGCATGTTTATTCCCCCTTTACCTGAACCAGAAAAGATAGAGATCTATCGTGGACCAAACATTGGGGCACCACCTGTAAGTGAGCCTATGCCAGAAAAGATTATGGGCGTAGCCACTATTAAAGTAGGAGATGAAACCACTACAGACCACATTATCCCTGCTGGGAGCCGTATGAAATATAGGTCAAATGTGCCAAAGTATGCAGAGTTTGTGTTTGAGGTATTAGACCCTGCATTCCATAAAAGGGCCTTGGAGCATAAAAATGCAGGTAGGCATAATGTTATTGTAGGTGGCTTAAGCTATGGACAGGGTTCCTCGCGTGAACACGCAGCTATTTGTCCCATGCATTTAGGGGTAAAGGCTGTAATTGCTAAATCTTTTGAGCGTATTCATGCAGCAAATCTTGTCAATTTTGGCATTGCCCCTTTAATCTTTAGAGATCCATCAGATTATGAAAAACTGGAGCAGGGGGATGAATTGGAAATAGAAAACATCATACAGGCAATAAAAGAGGGTGGAGATTTAAGGGTTTTAAATAAAACAAAGGGAGTTTCTTTTGACGTAACCTATCAGCTATCTGACCGCCAGAAAGAGATTCTATTGGCGGGTGGAACCCTAGCCTATATGAAGACTAAGGCCTAGAAGGAGGAGTTATGAAAGCAAGGGATATTATGACAAAGGATTTGGTTAGAGTAGAGTCAGATGCCACAATTGCCTGGGTAATTTCTAAGATGAAACACTTTAGAATCCGTTCTTTGATCGTGGAAAGGGCCAGTGAAGATGAGCCCTATGGGATAATAACTGTTCGTGATGCAGTTTATAAGGTAATTGCCACGGGCCTTGATCCTAAGATGGTAAAAGTAGGGGAGATCAAGAGCGAACCGGCAATTTGTGTCAGCCCTGACACGGACGTAAGGGATGTGGCAAAGTTTATGGCAGAGAAAAACTTGTCCCGTGTGTTGATATGTACAGAGGGAAAGGGTGTAACAGGCATTGCCAGCCTATTTGACGTGCTTAAGGCCTTTTAAAAGAGAGGAGGTTTAAAAGATGGCACAAAGGGGCATTAGAGAGTTTGAGGGAAAGAGGCTTCTTAAGAAGTTTTGGGAGAGGTACCTCCCAACCTTGGAGTATCCCTTTAAGGCAGTCTTGGTAGAGGAGGGCCACACACTAAAGGACTATCTTAAAGACCACCCCTGGCTAAAAGAGGAAGGGCTTGTAGTAAAGCCAGACCAACTTTTTTGGATTTCTGAGAGGATGGGAAAGGAGCTGACCATTGGGGAAGTCAAAGATAAACTTACCCATTTTCTTGTTGAACCTTTTGTACCTCATAAAGAAGAACTTTATATGGCCATGGTCTCTGAGAGGGGTGGTGATAAGGTCTATCTTTCTGAGAAAGGTGGCGTAGATATAGAGGAAGTGTGGGAAACGGTAAGAGAGATCTTTATTCCTATACCTACATCAGAAGAAAAACTAAAAGAGATTGTTTCTGATGGGCTGCCTGAGGAATTTAAAGAAAAAAGAGGGGTTTTTATCCCATTCATTTGCGGCCTTTACAAGTTGTTTTCTGACCTCCACTTTGCCTACCTGGAACTTAACCCATTTACTATTTTGGAAAAGCAAATAATTCCCTTTGATCTTGTGGCAAGACTTGACGATACTGCCCACTTTGACTGTGCAGAGGCCTGGGGGGATATCGCCTTTCCTGCACCATTTGGCAGAAAATTGACACCTGAGGAGACACATATAAGGAGCGTCGATGAAGGAAGTGGTGCTTCTTTAAAACTTACAGTCCTTAATCCAAAAGGACGTATCTGGACAATGGTGGCTGGTGGTGGGGCAAGTGTAGTCTATACAGACACCATCTCAGATATGGGGGCAAGCAAGGAACTAGGAAATTATGGTGAATACAGTGGTGATCCAAGTACTGATGAGACATATGAGTACGCAAAGACCATATTAGACCTGATGACCAGGGAAAGGGACCCAGAAGGGAGGCCAAAGGTTCTACTTATTGGAGGGGGTATTGCCAATTTTACTGATGTTGCAAGGACATTTGATGGCATTATAAAGGCACTTCAAGAATATAAGGAAAAGCTAAAAAATGTAAATGCAAAGATATATGTAAGAAGAGGGGGACCAAACTATGAAACGGGCCTAACAAGAATGAGGCAGTTGGGAGAGACCCTTGGTGTACCTATAGAGGTCTATGGCCCAGAGACGCACATGACAAGGATAGTCAAGATGGCTTTGGCCCATTAGGAGGTATATTATGAAAAAGAAAGAATATACACTTTTCGACCGGGATACTCAGGCCATATTTTATGGTTACCATACTAGGGCTATACAAAGGATGTTAGACTTTGACTATATCTGCCAAAGGAAGATTCCGAGTGTAGCAGCCATTGCCACCCCTAATAGGAGTGGCTATCACCAGTGTTTTTTTGGGGAAAAGGAGATATTGATACCTATCTATCAAGGCCTAAAGGCGGCTACAGAAAGGCATCCTGAGGCGGATGTGATGATTAACTTTGCCTCTTATCGCTCGGCCTATCCTACCTCCAAAGAGGCATTAGAGAATAGCGATATTCGAACAGTGGTCATTATAGCAGAAGGTGTAGCGGAAAGATACACAAGAGAGCTTATCTTTTCAGCAAAGCAAAAGGGGAAATGGATCATAGGCCCTTCCACTGTGGGGGCTATTGCTGCAGGGGCGCTCAGGGTGGCAAATGCAGCAGGTACTATTGAAAATATCATAAGTTGTAAGCTATATAGGCCAGGCAGTGTGGGTTTTGTAGCTGTTTCAGGTGGCCTATTCAATGAATTAAACAATATTGTCTCTCAGGCCACAGATGGCGTCTATGAAGGGGTAGCTTTAGGAGGCGACCTTTATCCTGGCTCTACCTTTATTGACCACTGCCTGAGATATGAGGCAAATCCAGAGATACAGATGATAGTAATTCTGGGGGAAATAGGCGGTACGGATGAATATCAGATTGTAAAGGCTATAGAAGAGGGGCGTATCAAAAAGCCTGTAGTAGCATGGTGTATTGGTACTTGTTCCAAGCTCTTTTCTACAGAGGTACAGTTTGGCCATGCCAAGGCAAGGGCTAGATCTGATATGGAAACAGCAGATGCAAAAAATGAGGCATTGAGAAAAGCAGGGGCTATTGTGCCTAATTCCTTTGATGATTTCGGGACCGTTATTAGAGAAACATTTGAGAAGTTAAAGATGGAGGGGGTAATTGAGGAAAGACCCGAGCCTACTATACCGAAACTGCCTATGGACTTCGAAGTAGCTAGAACACAAAAGGCCGTAAGGAGGACAGGCCGCTTTATCTGCACTGTAAGCGATGATCGAGGGGAAGAAGTACTTTATGCAGGTGTACCATTAAGTAAAATTATTGAGGAAAACTATAGCTTTGGAGACGTGATAAGCCTATTGTGGTTTAAGAAGAGGCTGCCTGAATGGGCAACAGAATTTTTAGAAATGGCCATAAAGACAGTGGCAGACCATGGCCCTTGTGTTTCTGGTGCACACAATGCCATTGTTACTGCTCGTGCAGGTAAGGATCTGGTTTCTTCTTTAGTTAGTGGCCTGTTGACCGTGGGCCCACGCTTTGGTGGGGCCATAGATGGAGCGGCCCATTATTTCTGCAAATTCTATAATGAGGATAAGACCCCAAGGCAGATGGTGGATGAGATGAAGACAGCCGGGGTCTTGATACCAGGTATTGGGCATAGGATAAAGAGTGTAAGGAATCCTGATAAAAGGGTGCAGCTACTTATTCAATATGCAAGAGAAAAGTTTCCGCAGACCAAATACCTGGATTTTGCCTTACAGGTGGAGAAGATTACCACAACAAAACGGGGAAATTTGATCCTCAATGTAGATGGCTGTATTGGTGTGTTATTTGCAGATTTACTCTATGGTTGTGGTTTTACTCAGGAAGAGGTTGATGAAATCATTGATGCAGGTACATTAAATGCCATTTTTGTCTTAGGAAGAAGCATCGGGATAATTGGACACATCTTGGACCAAAAAAGGCTTAAGTCCCCGCTTTATCGCCATCCTTGGGATGATGTACTTTATGCTGTTAAGCCTGCCCCGTTGAGAGTAGTAAATCTTACTCTACCGGGCTTGGTAAGGAGGTTAAAAAATGAAAGAAAACATTGAAAAAGCAAAGGAGCAATTTGGAAAATTATTAGAAGACCAGCTTGAAAGAGTTGAACGCATAAAAAAAGCAGAGGAATGGATAGATTATGCCAAGCTAAAACCAATCATAATAGGAATTGTTGGTGGAGATGGAATCGGACCATATATTGCTAAGGAAGCCAAACGGGTTGTGGAATTCTTGTTAAAAGACGAGCTTGAAAACGGAAAGGTTAAATTTAAGGTCATTGAGGGATTTACTATTGAGAATCGTGCCAAGGTCATGAAGGCCATACCAGATGATATTTTGGAAGAGATTAAAAAATGCCATGTTCTACTAAAAGGTCCGTTATACACTCCAAAGAAAGGAGATAAATGGCCAAACATTGAGAGCGCAAATGTGGCAATGCGACGGGAGCTTGATTTATTTGCCAATGTAAGACCAGTAAAAGTCCCCAAAGAAGGAATAGATTGGATATTTTTTAGAGAGAATACAGAAGGAGAATACATACTAGGGAAAAGAGGGATAAATGTCACTGACGATCTTGCTATTGACTTTAAAGTTATAACCAGTCAAGGTTCTGAAAGAATAATCCAAATGGCATTTGACTATGCTAAGAGAAATAAAATCAACAAGGTAACGGTTGTCACAAAGGCAAATGTTATAAAAACATGTGATGGAAAGTTCCTTTCTACTGCAGAACAGGTAGCCAGGGATTATCCTGAAGTAGAGTGGGATGACTGGTTTATCGATATTATGGCTGCTAAGCTTATAGACCCAAAAAGGAGGACAGGGTTCAGGGTAGTAGTGTTACCAAATCTTTATGGGGACATTATCACCGATGAAGCGGCCGAATTTCAAGGAGGGGTTGGCACAGCCGGAAGTGCAAATATTGGCAAGAGATATGCGATGTTTGAAGCCATACATGGTACTGCACCAAGGATGGTTGAAGAAGGGAGAGCCAAATATGCTGATCCATCTAGCATCCTAAGGGCCACGGTTATGCTCTTAAACCACATTGGTTTCGCTGACAAAGCCAAGAAGCTGGAAATGGGACTGGATATCTGCGGTCAATATGAGAAAAAACTTATTATCACAGGAAGAGAAGATGGTGCTACTGGAGCAGGGTTTGCCGATTATGTAATGGAGACAATCCAAGATCCTAATTTAGAAAGTAAATGGCAGAGCCATCAATAGGAGAAAAAAGGAGTCCAAGCGTAGCGGATCTTTTTCGCATTAAGAACATATAAGGAGAGACCATGAGAAGAGATAAAGTAAGTGTTATTGGGGCTGGGTCGGTAGGCGCTATAGTAGCCCAGAATTTGGCACAAAGGGACGCCGCTAACATTATACTACTGGATGTGATTGAAGGGGTACCCCAGGGTAAAGGTCTAGATATCTTCCAGGCCTCACCTGTATATAAATTTCATGGAATCATTGAAGGGACAAATGATTATGCCTTAACATCAGGTTCTGATATAGTAGTAATTACGGCAGGTATAGCGCGTAAACCAGGGATGTCGCGTAAAGATTTACTTTCTACAAATGCAAAGATTATGAAAGATATAGTCAATAAGGCTATTGAGCACTCCCCACAGACCGTTATTATGATAATAACTAACCCTGTAGATGTGTTAACACACATAGCCTATAAGGTAAGTGGCTTTCCAAGAAACCGCATTGTAGGGATGTCTGGTACCTTAGATTCTATTAGACTCCAGAGCTTTATTGCCCAGGCATTGGGTGTTTCAGCAGAGGATGTAGTGGCTATGGTAATTGGGGCCCATGGGAAAAACAATATGCTTCCTTTAATGCGTTTGGCCAATGTAAACGGACTTCCTGTAAAAGAATTGCTGGACGAATCTACTTTAGAAAGTATAGAAAAAAGGACTAGGGGGGCTGGTGCAGAGGTTGTCTCTTTACTTAAAACACGCAGTGCATTTTATGCCCCTGGTGCCATAGTCGCTGAGATGGTAGAGGCCATTCTCCAAGATAGAAAGAGGGTTTTTTCTTGTGCTGTCTTTCTTAATGGAGAATATGGTATCAATGGCTGTACCTTGGCAGTGCCTGTAGTATTGGGTAAAGATGGTATAGAAAGGATTTTGGAAATAAAACTTACAGAAGAAGAGAAAATGAGTCTGCATGCAGCAGCAGAAGAAGTAAGAAAGATGATAGATACTATAGAGTTATGAGGGAGATTAATGTAGCTGAATTGACCAAAGCAGTAAAGAGGCTTTGCATTGAAAGTTGTACTTCACTCAATGAAGATGTAGTTAATGCCTTGAAAACGGCCATAGAAAAAGAGGAATCGCCATGGGGCAAAAGAAGTTTGGAGCAACTGCTGGAAAATGAGGCGTTGGCAAGGAAGGAAAAGATTCCCCTTTGTCAGGACACAGGAATTACCTTAGTTTATTTGGAGATAGGGCAAGATGTTCATTTTATAGGAGGAGATTTAAGAGAAACCATTCAGGAGGGAGTAAAACAGGGATATAAGGAAGGCTATCTCAGAAAATCTGTGTGCTATCCTTTAACAAGGGAAAATACTGGTGATAATACTCCTGCAATGCTCCATTTTGATATAATGCCCGGGGATAAGATAAAGATTACAGTAAT
>Ga0111222_1088_pt1:10000-18391 | contig 18391 bp, 10 predicted proteins | sample DeeMarSWOR152_54_FD_80386 | JGI IMG/M metagenome (GOLD analysis project Ga0111222, IMG submission 80386) | Syntrophobacter sp. DG_60 | reverse complement strand
GTATTATAAAACTACCCTTGAGAAGAAGCCCGATGACTTTAAAGCCACCCTAGACCTATTTTACACTTACCAGGAAATAAGAGATTGGGATAATGCAGAAAGGACTTGGCAGAAAATTAAAGGCTGGCTTGATCGTCCGGACATAGATGAGTGGGATAGATTGGAAACCATAGCCGCTAGGGGATGGTATCTTGGCTATGGAGACAAACTTGCAGAAGCCCAAGCGTATTTTAAATCCTACCTGGACAAAGCAGGCTCAAATGCTTGGTTAAGGGCTGGACTAGGGCATGTTTACTTATGGAGGGGATGGCCACGGCTGGCCTTAGAAGAGCTTAAAATAGCTCACACCCTTGATCCTAAAAGTGTAGACGCCAAAAATGGGATTGTCTTGGCCTTGAATGATCTTAACTATAAGAAAGAAGCCCGAAAATTGGCAGATGAACTCTATAAAAAGCATTATAAAAATAAGCATGTCCAGGATGTTTACAAAGACCTGAAGGTAGAGGATATGCCAGCATTATGGACAGATTTTGCCTTCATTGTGGAAGATCCGGGAGCAAGTGAATACTGGTTCAGCGCAAAACTAACAGAACCCCTTACACCTCTGGTAAGGATGTATCAAGAGACTCATTGGAAAAAGGCATCCTATCTTGGAGAAGAGGTATATTGGCGGCGTTTAGGATTGGGAGCAGAGTGGATAGTACATCCTGAGCTCGTCTGGGATCAGGCAGTAAGCTTTGACTACATGGAAGGTGGTGATTTTGGGTACCGATCTGAATTTCAGTGGTTTCCAAATGATCATTTAAGGATGGCACTCTTATACAATTCTTTCAGCCTTGATATCCCTTTTCGGGCTAGGGTCACTGGGGTAGAGGCTCAGACAGGAAAGATAGGGCTAATATATTATGAAAGTGACCTTCGTCACATGGGTCTTTGGGCTACTATCAATTGGTACGACGATGACAATACCAACTACAACTGGCGGGCCTTTTTTGACCAAAAGCTTGTTAACACATCGAATTTTAAAATAAGGTGTCAGATGAATGTGTGGTATGCTCGAAATGAAAAAACCGATGTGGCTTATTTTAGTCCCCACAGTGAATTTAATCCCTCACTTACAGCAATTTTACAATGGACGCACTATATGAGGTATGAGAGGGCGTTTAAATCCAATATCTATTTAACCATTGGGCCCTATAAGCAATATGGCTATGATTACTATCCAATAGGTGGGGCAACATATGAGCAACTCATTGATCTTTCCAAAAAAACAGCGCTTATATGGAATGTTTCTTGGCATCGTAGAGTTTATGATGGCGTGCAAACAGACGCCTGGAGTGGATATGTGGGTCTTAGAAAAAATTTCTAGACTTGGCATGTTAGTGCTTATATGCCTACTTGTGGTTTTAAAGACCCCTGCTCTGGCAGCTAACGGGTTTCTGGCACTCTGTTACCATGATATTCCCTTAAAGGCCTCTGATATCTCAGATGTGAGCCAGAAGATGTTTATGAAACAGCTTGAATTCTTAAATACCCATGGCTATAGCTTCATCAGCCCAGACGATGTACTTCTTGCAGCAAAAGGGGTAAAACCCCTTCCTGAAAAGGCAGTGTTACTGACCTTTGATGATGCCTACCTTTCCTTTTACAACTTTGTCTATCCCATCCTAAAAATGTATGGTTATCCCGCCGTCTTATCCGTTGTTCCAGCTTGGATAGATAAAAAACCCCCTGATTTAGCCAAAAAAACACTCATGTCTTGGGATCAAATAAAGGAGGTGGCCAATTCTGATTTAGTGTATCTGGGCTCCCACACCTACAACTTACACAGAGGGATTACCTATACCCCTCAAGGGAATATAGGACCGGCTACCAGTTGCCTCATCTGGAACCCCCTAAGTAAGGAGTACGAGACCGAAGACGAGTTCCGCATGAGGATAAGAAATGATTTAAGAGAATCCGTTAAAAAACTCAGAGATAAGACAGGCGTTACCCCTTGGACAGTTACTTGGCCGTATGGAGAGTACAATGAAATAGCAGTGAGTGAGGCAAAGAGGTTGGGTTTTAAGATAATGCTTACATTAGCCTATGGGTATGCGTCCATCGATAATCTGGATGAGGTAAATAGAAATGTAATTGACTCGAAAATGAGCCTTTATTGGTTTACTTCCCTCTTCCGTAATGCCTTGGAAAAAGAACCTATAAGGGCCGTTCAAGTAGACCTAGATTTAATAGTTAATCCACATTCCTATGAAGAAAGTGATAGAAATTTAGGGTTACTCATTGAAAGACTTCTCCGCTTAGGGGTGAACACAGTGTTTCTTCAGGCCTTTTGTGACCGGGAAGGGACAGGAAATATTGGCTCTGTTTACTTTGCTAACCAAATCCTTCCGGTAGAAATGGATTTTTTTGGCCATGCCGTCCATCAGATCGCGATAAGGGGTATAAAGGTGTATGCTTGGATGCCTGTACTAAGTTTTGAGTTACCTGATAAAGAACTAAATGAACGCTTAAAGGTTAGAGAGTACCTAAATGATAATATAAATATAACGACCTCATGGTATAGACGCCTTTCTCCTTTTGATGAAAGAACACTATCCTTAGTAAAATCCCTCTATAGAGATCTGGCAGCACATACAAAAATTAGTGGAATCCTATTCCAAGACGATGCTTATCTTACAGATCATGAAGACTTCAGCCCGGCTGCCATGAGGGTGTATAGAGAGAAACTGGGTATAGAGGTTACTCCAAAGACCCTTGCCGAAGATCCAGCACTCAAGGCTCGTTGGACAGAATTGAAAATACAAGTATTAAACCAATTTATCAAAGAGTTGATGAGGACTGTAAGGTGTAATCGGCCAAATGCCCGATTTACAAGAAACATCTATGCCAGAGTTATAACCGACCCCTATGCCTATGAGTGGTTTTCACAGAAACTGGAGGCTTATCTTAAAGATTATGACTATACTGTGATTATGGCTTATCCAAAAATGGAAGGCATCCGCAATGAAAAAGGCTGGTTCAAAGAGATGGTAGAAAAGATTAAAGCCCACCCTGAAGCCCTTGATAAGTGCATCTTTAAAGTCCAAAGCTATGATTGGAAAACCAAGACCTGGATAAAAGAGAGAAAATTAAAAAAGGGATTGAGGATATTGGTATCCTCTGGTGCAAAACACATTGCCTATTATCCTGATGATGTTTTTGGAGACAGGCCTAAAATAAAGGAGGTTGTATCTATTACTTCGGCAAAATTTTTCCCTTTTGAGGTAAAAAAAAGTGGATATTAGTCTATTCGAAGGGATAAATTACTTTGTCTTTTTATATCCCCTTTACATGAGTCTTATTTGGATCATAGGAGGTTTGATCTTTTATATAAGAAGGGAAAAGGGGCGACAAAAGGCTCCAGAACTTGAGCACTATCCTCTTTTTTCTATCATAATACCTGCTAATAATGAAGAAGACCATATCGAGGGGGTAATAGGTCATCTCAGTAAAGTGAATTACCCAAAATATGAGGTAATAGTGGTAAATGATGGAAGTACCGATAAAACAGAAAAAATTCTTAACGATCTTGTAAAAAAATACCCACAATGGCTCAGGGTAGTCCATCTTACCCCCAATATGGGCAAGGCTACGGCTTTGAATACGGGCACACTCTTGAGTCGGGGTGAATTTGTCTTAGCTATTGATGCAGATGCCTTTCTTGATCCAGATGCCTTGAGATGGATTGCATGGCATTTTGTTAAATTTCCAAGGGTTGGGGCGGTAACAGGCAATCCAAGGGTGGCAAACCGCACCACACTTCTGGCCAAGATTCAGGTCTGTGAATATGCAAGTATAATTGGCTTAATAAAAAGGACGCAGCGCCTTTTGGGGAAGGTGTTAACTGTATCAGGGGTAATCGCTGCCTTTAGAAAAAGCGCCCTTTGTGATGTAGGTTTCCTTGCCACGGACATGGTTACAGAAGATATAGACGCCACCTGGAAGCTTGAAAAGAGATTCTGGGACATAAGGTTTGAGCCCAGGGCGGTTTGCTGGGTGCTGGTGCCCGAGACAATAAGGGGATTGTGGCGACAAAGGTTGCGCTGGGCCCAAGGGGGTGTAGAGGTCTTAAAAAAGCACTTGGACATCTGGCTGGATTGGCGTCAAAGACGTTTGTGGCCTATATACATTGAATATTTGGTGAGCGCGGCTTGGGCTTACGGCCTTTTGACATTAATAGTCTTCTGGGGGATAGTAACCCTTCTCCATTGGACAATAGGTAAACACATAGGCATTACTCCCACTATCCCGTTAAATCCAGCTATCCCAAAGTGGGAAGGCGCTATCCTTGCATTTACCTGCGTGATCCAATTCCTTGTCAGTGCGTTTATTGACCGTAAGTATGAAAAAGGTGTTTTAAAGTACTATTTTTGGGTTATCTGGTACCCTTTCTTCTACTGGTTCATAAGTGCAGTGACTGTGGTAGTAGCCGCACCGAAGGCCTTAACAAAAAAGCCCGGTACAAGGGCTATATGGAGAAGCCCTGATAGAGGCCTCCGAGATATGAGGAAGCAAAAACGGTATGATATATGATAATAGATAAACCAGAACTAAAAACAATTTCAAGAAAGCTAGGAGAAGGTTCCATTACCTTTATCCTTTGGGTGCTTTGGAGTTACTTTATCCTCCCTGTTATAAACCTTTTCTTATGGCTCCTTGGCGTAAGGCTTTTTTATCGTGAAGTGCTCAGTAAGCAAGCCTACTTATACTTCCTTGAAGTTCTTCAAAAAGGGGGATTTATTATTTTTATTACCACACTAGTTATTATGGGATGGATTTATTATAATTACCTTTTATTTAAAAAACGGGGCGAGAGACGTAAACATGTCAAGATCGTCAATGACGAGGAGATCGCAGCCTTTTACAACGTGGACCTTAACACTCTGAATAAGTTTAAAAATCAATCTCTAGTGAAGGCAATAATCAATGAAAGGTCTGAAATACAATTTCTATAACTATCAATTAATTTCTCTTTTTTTAATTAGTGTCTTTTAAAAACTCATAATCAATAAACTTTATCCCGTGACCAAAAACCTGTTCACGCTCTTCTACATTCCTAATGACCTCCCCCCTTGCAAAGACACGACTACTTTTTACCTCTTCTACTGCTATAGGAAGATCAATTAAAAGCTCAACCTTACTCCCCTTTTCTATAAGATTATTAAGTAACATATACATACCGGAGGAACTGATATCCTTGCAGATATTGCTCTCTTCCATTATCTCTCCAGATATATCCCTCCATTTTATATTCACTGGCAACTCCAAACCATACCTTTCACAATCTCTCCTTTCTAACATAATTTTATCTGTATATCTATTCAGTTAATGGGTCAATCGTAAGAAGGATTTATTTCTGGTTGTAATTTTAAGTTTCTATTTTTTAATATTTTACTACTTTAGTTAGAATTTACGAGATTTTTAGATGCCCAGAGGGCAGCTTGCAACCTGTTAGATACCTTGATCTTTTTAAATATTCTGTTTATATGGGTCTTTACTGTCTTCTCACTTATAAAAAGCTTTTCAGCAATCTCTGCATTCTTGAAACCAGAGGTAAGTAAAATTAACACCCTTTTTTCCTGCCTTGTTAATCCCTCCACCTTTTCTTCCTTAATCATCTTTTTATTTTTTAAATCATCAATAACCTTGGTAGTGGACTTCCTGCTAGCCCATATCTCACCGACATAACATGATTTTATGGCCTTAACCAATGTCTTTAAAGAATCCTTGGTACATAAAAAACCCCTGGCGCCCTTCTTTATTATAGTTAATTCCATCTCCTCTATATCACCCCTTGTAGAAAGAAAAATGATTTTTGAATCTGGAAAGCTCTTCTTTACATTTAAAAATTCCCTTTTAATACCTTGAAAATTACATCCCTCTACGAAAAGGACGATATCTGGTTTGATTAAGAGGTTTTGTTTAATTTCACTGGGATGAGACCTCCCAGTGGTAGATATCTCCTTAAAGGAAGATAAATATTGTCCTAGCAATTCTAAAAAGATTTGATTTTCACCTACAATTAAGACGTTTATATGATGATACTCTAAAGGATACCCTAGACTACTAATCCTAGACTCATCCTCTATCATCAATATCGATAATAAGCACATTTTCCACAATTGTCAACTAATTGGGGATATATGGGGCCTGGCTAGATGATTTATAGTCCTTCTTTTTATTACCTACAAAATTTACATAAATAAAGCATTTCTTCATGGCAAATTGTACGTCAAATAAAATCCCATTGCTCAGGATGCCCAGGAATTTATAATATTGTCTCAAAAGCTTGCACCAGACACAAAAACAATAGCCGTTAAACCAGGAGAAAGCTATGAGATTTAGGGAGTAGGATGATTTGCTAAATACTTTGACAAGAGTTCAAAAAGACTTTTTTTTATAAAAATTTCTTTATATGAGGAAGGTTTGCACAACAGATGCCTAGGTAAAGGGGACGTATCTGCTCAAAATTCGGTAGAATTTTGACCAGACAATGAAAAATGAATATTGCAAAGTGCAAAATTTAAAACAAAGACTTAAACAATAGCATTATTTTCTTTTTTTGCTTCGCAGTTATTAAGATTTTGTAACAATTTTGGCTAATTCTTCCACTTCACCTAATAAATCTTTTCTTTCATTTTGCATTTTTCAATTTACACTTCTTGCCCCGTTAGATATAAGTTATCCAATGAGTAAACACTTTGCATTTTACAATCACCGCTGTTGGAGGTCAGGAAATTAGATACAAAATTATCTAACGGGGTGAACATTTTGCAATTAATTACTCAAAATACACAGGATATTGAGTAATTACAAAGGGACTATGATATAGCCTTCCTCTATATCCCCATAAACATGAACCCTTTCCCTTCCCCAATACCAATAATAAAGGCCAATATAAGCACATAATATACCATCTAATTGGTCTTCAAATTTTTTTAGTTTTCTACCTCTTAATTTATAAGGATCTGTAAAAATCAATATTCTTTCAATGTCTGAATCAAAGTGAAGTGGTGGATTTAATTTTGGTAGCTCAGAAGACAAAAGGCGCTGATAACTGGCTAATCCCTTTTGCCTTTGCCTTAATGAACCTTTCTTATAAGAAACTATCCTAGGTAGATGAAATAGAGATATACAGGCCGCATGAGGATAGACCTCTATTAATTGATAAACAGTGGCAAATGGCAAAAAATTTGGATTAACACTAAAACCAAAAGATATAAGTTTCTTTGTTAAATTGATGGGGCGTTTAGCGCGTATTCTATTAGCAGGATATGTGGTTGCCTTATACCTGGCGAAGTCTCTACTTACTTCCCTATCTGCCTTTCTTGCAGTGCTTGGGGGATTTGGAGCAATAAGAGGGGCATCAATGCTGATAATACAACCCTTATTCTCTTTGTACCCTAAGATAAAATTAATGATTTCCTCATCAGGACCTAAATATTCCTGTTTAGTTAGAATATAAACATCCTTTTTCTCGATTAAGGCAATACCACTTTTATTCCTCCCAGACCAAGCTAAATCTATACCAATGAATATCATAGAAAATAAAAAAATCCCGGCAGTGCCCTACTCTCCCACGGAGTCTCCCCCGCAGTACCATCGGCGCTGGAGGACTTAACTTCCGTGTTCGGAATGGGAACGGGTATGGCCCCTCCGCTATAACCACCGGGATATTAAATCATTGAAATATGAAAGACACATAGATCTTGTAGCCAAGCCGCACGGCTTATTAGTACCGGTCAGCTTCACCCATTGCTGAGCTTCCACCTCCGGCCTATCAACCTTGTAGTCTCCAAGGAGCCTTCAGGGGCAATCCTTTCGGATTACCACGGGAGACCTCATCTTGGGATGGGCTTCCCGCTTAGATGCCTTCAGCGGTTATCCCTTCCGCACATAGCTACCCAGCTGTGCCTCTGGCGAGACAACTGGTACACCAGCGGTGCGTCCACCTCGGTCCTCTCGTACTAGAGGCAGCTTCCCTCAAGTCTCCTGCGCCCACGGTAGATAGGGACCAAACTGTCTCGCGACGTTTTAAACCCAGCTCACGTACCCCTTTAACGGGCGAACAGCCCGACCCTTGGGACCTTCTCCAGCCCCAGGATGGGATGAGCCGACATCGAGGTGCCAAACCTCCCCGTCGATGTGGACTCTTGGGGGAGATAAGCCTGTTATCCCCGGCGTACCTTTTATCCGATGAGCGACGGCCCTTCCATACGGAACCGCCGGATCACTAAGACCTGCTTTCGCACCTGCTCGGCTTGTAGGCCTCGCAGTTAAGCTCCCTTATGCCTTTACACTCAACAGCGGGTTTCCAATCCGCTTGAGGGAACCTTTGTGCGCCTCCGT
>Ga0111222_1088_pt1:0-5000 | contig 18391 bp, 10 predicted proteins | sample DeeMarSWOR152_54_FD_80386 | JGI IMG/M metagenome (GOLD analysis project Ga0111222, IMG submission 80386) | Syntrophobacter sp. DG_60 | reverse complement strand
AGCTACCTCCTTTCTTGGAATATCTTCTCTTACAAATGACCAATTTAGGATAGTAATAGGGCCTGTGATCATCCCCTTAACGGGTTTTTTTGTTAAACTTTGGGCAAATGTGATTTCCTCTAATGTCATAGGTTTTGGCCTAGACACATCACCATAAATAATGGGTGAACGCACATAGCGGGAACCATAGGATTGAACCCATCCGTTTTTGGTAATTAAAAAACCCGTCAATTTTTGGGCAAAGTATTCCACCATATCGCTTCTTTCAAACTCACCATGCACCAATACATCTAGGCCCAAACCCCCTTGAATCCCTATACAATAGGCCATCCTTTCTCTAATAAATGCCTGGTACTCACTCTCACTAATCTCTCCATTTTTGTATCTTGCCCTCATTTTCCTTATCTCTTTTGTCTGGGGAAAGCTTCCAATAGTAGTGGTTGGGAAAATAGGGAGGTTTAAAACAGCTTGCTGTTTAATTTTTCTTTCCTCATAAGGGAGGGCCCTTTTAAAATCAGATGGCTCAAGGCGCTTAATCTTTTCTCCTATCTCCAAAAGATAGCCTACCCCCTTATAGGTATCTGATACATCTTTAATTTCTTCTCCTCCCCTTAATGCATTGGTCAATTTCACTACTTCTTTTAAACGCTCATTGGCAAATGCCAGTCGACCTTTTAAATCCTTTCCCATATCCCTTTCTAGTCCAATGCTTACAGGTAGATGGATAAGGCTACAACTAGGCTGCAATATCAATCCCTTTGGTTTTGCAGCCTCTAATAGTTCTTTAATTAGATTAGATGTCTCCCTTAGATTTGTCCTCCAAACATTTCTTCCATCTACCATACCTAATGCCAGGAATTTATCCTTTGGAAAGCCATATTTTTTTAAGTTTTCAAGATTTTCCTTACCTTTAACAAAATCCAACCCTATAGCAATTATAGGTAGATTTATTACCCTCTCGTAAAATGACACTGCCCCAAAATACGTCTGCAATATAATATTAAGCTTTGTATCTGCTAGTCCTCTATAAATCTCTTCTACTAACCTTATATCTCCCTCATCTAAATCCAGCACTAGAGCAGGTTCATCCATTTGTATCCACAGTACACCTTCTTTCTCAAGCGATGATAGGATTTCCTTATAAACATCCATTAATGCTGAAATTAAAGGCCTTTTCTCTAAAAGGATTTTACTTAGTGTTAAAAATGTATACGGGCCTATAATCACAGGTTTGCCCTGTATACCAAACTCTTCCTTTGCCAGTTTATAGGAAATAAGAAGGCGGTTTTCTAAAAGGTAAGGCATGGTGTCTAATTCCGGCACAAGGTAATGATAGTTTGTGTCAAACCACTTGGTCATCTCTAGTGGTACTATGTCTTCCTTTCCCCTGGCCAATGTAAAATAAAGAGAAAGGGGTACAGACTTCTTTTCTTTACCATCAAATCTTTTGGGAATGAATCCCAGCATTGTTGCCATATCTAGCATATGGTCATAGAGGGAAAAATCATTTACAGGGATTAGGTCAACACCTATCTTTTTCTGATAGCGCCAATTTTCTATTTGCAGATTTAAGGCGGTTTTCTTTAGTTCATCTTCACTTATCTTATTTTGCCAATAGCCTTCTAATGCCTTCTTTGACTCTCTATTTTTCCCTATCCTAGGATAACCTAGATTGCTACTCAAAATCTCCATATACTCCTCCAAAATTTATGGGTAGGAAACCTACCTTTTTCAGAACTTATAGGCATAATTTGGGTAGAAACATTTCCTATCGCTTTATTCTGTTTAAGATTTCCCGTGTGGGGTCCAGTTTGTTCAATGCAAAGAAATGAAGCCCTGGTGCCCCACCTTCAAGTAGCTCACTGCATTGCTCAACTGTAAACTGGACACCCGCATTATAAGTAGCCTCGTCATTACCATCAAGCGGTTTAAATATATCATGAACCCGCTGAGAGATGGTGGCTCCACAGGTTTTGCAGAATTTAACCAGTGTTTGGTAATTTGTTATGGGTAAAATTCCAGGAATGATTCGCACTGTGATGTCTATCTTCTTTGTCCTCTCTAGGTATTCAAAATAGTCCTTATTGTCAAAGAAAATTTGGGTTATTACAAATTCACCACCGGCATCTATCTTGATTTTCAGATATTTGGAATCAGTTTCCTTGTCAGGGCAAGTGATATGTCCTTCTGGAAAACCCGCAACACCTATACTAAAGAAACTATCATAGGAACGGATAAGTTTGCAAAGCTGATAGGCATAATCCAGCCCGTCAGCAGGAGGTTCCCAATGGTCTATATCTTTGGGTGGATCACCTCGTAGCGCCAAGATATTACAAATACCCCTTCTCTTCATCTCCTCGATTATAGTCCTTAGTTCAGCCTTGCTGTGGCCTATACAGGTTAAATGGTGCATGGTTGGAATTTCAAAACGCTTTTGCAATTCATCAACGATATCCATTGTGAGTTCCCTGGTGCTTCCACCGGCACCGTAGGTTACCGCAAACCAGTCCGGCTCTAGCTCTTTAAACATCCTTGCAGTTTCAAAAAGATTATCATTCCCCTTTTTGGTTTTTGGCGGGAAGAACTCGATTGAATAAGTCAATTCCTTCTCATTCAGTATGTCTCTTATTCTCTTTACCATCTTTATTCCTCTTCCTCGAATAAATAGAATCTTTCACGTCAGGAAAAAGTAATCTATGTGAATTTTATTGACTGCCTCATTGCCCAAACCATTATCATAATGATTTAAATTTTTCAACTCAAATTATGCAATAATTTGGGTTTATGTAACCGTTCATCATTTTTCTATTTACCGCAGAGAACGCAGAGATCACAGAGCACAAAAGCAAAGCATTTTTAAAATTCTTATTTCTCTCTGCGTCCTCTGTGCACTCTGCGGTGAACGATTACGGGTTTATTTCTTATTTTATCTTCTTTCCACACCGAAGGCAAATATATTCGGCATAGCCTTGGGGAAGGGTCTTTACATTTAAGCGTTAAAGATTTGCTTATAATTATTGTAGATATGTTTACTTAATGCCACTAATGTGTTAAAGAATCAAGACAAATTTTATAATTTCCTAAGCATTAAAAAAATTAAGTAAAAAAGCCCATTGTTGCCCAACTTTCATTTGAGGAAGGAAATAAACGGGCATCTGGAGAGGAAAATCATTGAGGTCATAAGGCCTAATTAACTATTTAACAATTTGATTATTTAACGAATCGACTAAAAGGATTTGGTGCTTAAAATTTGGTATTTGAGTTGAAATATGAGTTATTTACTTATTCTGGCCTCTACTATCCAAGAAATAAATCTATTGGCATCTCAATTAAAGGAAATGAAGGCCTTTAGTTTAGGCGAAAAGCAGGGATATCAAGGAACTTTATTTAATTATGAAGTTCAATTGCTTATTACAGGTATAGGTACAGCAAATGTTGCTCAATCATTAACTGCCTCTATTTATTATCGAAGGCCGGATCTGGTCTGGCTAATAGGCTGTGGCGGGGCTTATCCTGAAAGTGGTTTAAAAATAGGTGATTTTGCATTGGCAAGTGAAGAGATTTGGGCAGAAGCAGGCGCATATACAGAGGCAGGCTGGGAATCTTTAGATAAAATTAATTTACCCTATTTAATAAAAAATGGGAGGTATCTTTATAATTGCTTTCCTATGAATGAAAGGCTAAATAATCTATTAGCCAAATCCATTTTGTCTCTTTTGCCTGATTCTAATCTTAAAATAGGCCCTTTTCTTACCACAGATGCCACTACAGGTGATATTCAAAGGCTTTCTATTTTGAGACAGCGTTTTTTTGGCGTGTGTGAGAACATGGAGGGTGCAGCCGTTGCACAAGTTTGCACCATCTATGGGATTCCTTGTTTAGAATTGCGTTGCATTAGCAATTTAGTAGGCAGTTATAATAGAAAAAATTGGAAAATTGCATCAGCTGCAAAAAATTGTCAAAAGTTAGTATTAAATCTATTGGAAAGGGGCAGTGATTGGTGGGTTTAACTTTAGGATTTTCTCCTTGCCCTAACGATACATTTATCTTTGGCCCTTTAATAAATGGTTTAATAAAATCGCCTTTTTCTTTCAAAGAAGTAATTGATGATATAGAGGTTCTTAATGAGATGGCCTTGAATAGCAAATTAGATATTTCAAAGGTTTCTTGCCATATTTTAGGCTATATAACTGATAAATATTATTTTTTACCTGTAGGGGCTGCATTGGGGCGAGGTTGCGGACCATTATTGGTCACTAAAAACCGCTCATTAAAAGATTTACATGGAGCCCATGTGGCAGCACCAGGCCGTTTTACCACTGCTTATCTGTTATTAATGCTCTATGATCCTGCCTTTAAGGTGGGCTTTGTTCGCTTTAATCAAATTATGCAGGCTTTAAAGGAAGAATCCTTTGATTTTGGCCTAATTATTCATGAAGGCAGGTTTTTATTGGATAAATACGGACTAAAGATTGTATTGGACTTAGGTAAATGGTGGGAAGAAAAGACAAAATTGCCCCTGCCACTAGGGGGAATTGTAGCAAAAAGGTCATTAGATAGAGAGATTATAGATAGATTTACATTGTTGGTAAGAAAGAGCATCAAATACGCATCTTCTTATCCAGAAAGGGTTAAAGACTACATAAAAAGATATGCATCTTATTTGGAAGATAGTGTAATTACTGAGCATATAAAGCTTTATGTGAATGATTACACTATAGACCTTAGAAATGAGGGAAAAGAAGCCATTAGGGTGCTCTTTTTATTGGCCAAAGAAAGGGGAATCTTTAGAAAAGGCCTACCTTCAGACATGATCTATGAATAAAACTATTTGTAATCGTTCACCGCAGAGTGCGCAGAGGACGCAGAGAGAGAAATAAGAATTTTAAAAATGCTTTGCTTTTGTGCTCTGTGATCTCTGCGTTCTCTGCGGTAAGTAGAAAATGGTGAACGGTTGCAACTATTTTACAAGGATTTTTACCTTATCTGGCTGTCCTTCT
>Ga0111222_1022_pt1 | contig 18420 bp, 19 predicted proteins | sample DeeMarSWOR152_54_FD_80386 | JGI IMG/M metagenome (GOLD analysis project Ga0111222, IMG submission 80386) | Syntrophobacter sp. DG_60 | reverse complement strand
CAGGAGGGAGTAAAACAGGGATATAAGGAAGGCTATCTCAGAAAATCTGTGTGCCATCCTTTAACAAGGGAAAATACTGGTGATAATACTCCTGCAATGCTCCATTTTGATATAATGCCTGGGGATAGGATAAAGATTACAGTAATGCCAAAAGGGGCAGGCAGTGAGAACATGAGTGCAGCAAAAGTCTTGACACCAGCAGCAGGGCTTGATGGGATAAGGGATTATCTTTGCCAAGTAGTAGAAAGGGCTGCGGTAAACACCTGTGCCCCCTTAATCATTGGCATAGGAATAGGGGGTACTTTGGATGTAGCAGCACTTCTAGCAAAAAAGGCCTTATTTAGGCCTATTGCAGAAAGGTCAAGTGATGAAAAAGTAGCGCAGTTAGAAGGACAGTGGTCCAATATGATCAATGAATTGGGCTTTGGGCCACTGGGTTTAGGAGGTAGGATTACATGTTTAGATGTCCATATTGAAATCATGCCCTGCCATATTGCCAGCTTACCTGTAGCTATTAATGTACAATGCCATGCCCATAGATTAAAGTCTATAGTACTTTAGACTAGATTTAAATGAAATGTTTAACTACTCCTTTAACAGATGAGGTAATTAACGATTTAAAGGCAGGGGATGAAGCATTTTTAAATGGCATCATCTATACAGCACGTGATGCAGCCCATAAAAAACTGATAGAGCTCATTAATCAAGATACCCCTTTACCATTTCCTTTAGAAGGTCAAATCATATATTATGTAGGCCCAACGCCTGCACCCCCTGGAATGGTAATTGGGGCAGCCGGCCCCACTACCAGTTCCCGCTTAGACCTTTATACCCCAACATTGCTCAAGGCTGGCTTAAAGGGAATGATTGGTAAAGGGAAGAGAAATAAAGAAGCAATAGATGCTATAAAAAAATATAAGGCCATTTATTTTGTAGCCATCGGTGGGGCTGGGGCCTTACTTTCCAAATGTATTTATGAAGCAAAACTAATAGCCTATCCGGAATTGGGACCAGAGGCAATTTACAAGCTTAAAGTGAGAGATTTGCCAGTTTTTGTAGGCAATGATATATATGGGAATGATTTATATGAAATAGGGAGATTGAGGTATCAGCATGCGAGTTGCCCTTAAATTAGAAACAGATATTTTGCAAAAAGTAGAAGAAATCAGCGGACAAAATGCATTTTCCTGTTACCAGTGTGGTATGTGTTCTGCGGGTTGCCCCATGGCAGAAGAAATGGATCTACTTCCTAATCAAGTAATACGACTTTTACAAATGGGGGCGTTTGAGGAATTATTAAATTCAAGCACAGTCTGGATCTGTGCCTCCTGTTACACCTGCAGGGCACGTTGTCCAAGGGGGGTAGATTTAGCAAGGCTAATGGAGGCAGTAAGACTTATAATTTTACGCAGGACAAAGGATGATTATATTTCGCCTGCAAAGATGGTAAAGGAAGAATTGCCTCAGATTGCCTTAATAAGTGCTTTGCGTAAGTTTACAAGATAGCAAGAACAAGACTTGATATTTTTTAAAGGACTTAAGAGGATATAACTTGACATTAGTTATTATAACTATTATAATTCTTAAATAAGAACCATTACAAAAAAGAAAGAAGGCGATGGGAGAAAGAACCGAAATGGAACTAGCATATTTCCCTGGCTGTACATTAAAAACAACTGCAAAAAATTTGGAAATATCGGCTTTAGCTATAGCAGAATCTTTAGGTTTAAACATAAAGGAATTTCCAGAGTGGAATTGCTGTGGAACGGTGTATTCCCTGGCCTCTGACGATTTAATAAAACAACTTGCCTCTATAAGAAACCTAACTCGTGCTCAATCCCTTGGATATAAGACAATTGTGACCCTATGCTCTATGTGCTATAATACTTTGGCTCAGTCCAATCTTCTGGTAAAAGATAATGGGGAGAAATTAAAGAAGATTAACGAATTTATGTCAGAGGAAGAGGATTATAGGGGTGAAGTAGAGATAAAGCACTTTTTAACTGTACTAAAGGAATTTGGCCTTGAGAACATAAAACAGGCTGTAAAACGCCCACTTTCTAAACTCAAGGTAGCCTGCTACTATGGTTGCCTTTTGCTGAGGCCACAGAAGGTGGGTATAGATGATTGTGAACAACCTTACATCCTAGAAGAGCTGGTGTCTAACTTAGGAGCAGAGCCTGTAAACTTTCCATATCAAGTAGAGTGTTGTGGCTCTTATCATACAGCCATTAAACCAGAAATTGTAGCAATGCGAGCATATCGTATATTAGAAAACGCCAGGGAGAATAATGCAGATTTGGTAATCACTAGCTGTCCACTCTGCTATTTCAATTTAAAGGATAGGCAAAAGGACGTAAAAAGGCTCTACACAGGTTTTAAGAAAATGCCTGTTTTTTATTTTACAGAAATTATGGCAGATGCGTTGGGGATTACTTAAATGCGTGTTGGGATATTTATTTGTCACTGCGGAAGGAACATTGCAGGTGTAGTAGATGTAAACTGGCTTAAGCAAGAGGCGGCTAAGCTAGAAAATGTAGTTCTTTCTGAGGATTATATCTATATTTGCAGCGAACCAGGACAAAAATTTATTTGTGAAAAGATTAAGGAGTTAAACCTTAGTCACGTCATTGTAGCAGCCTGCACTGCAAGTTTACATGGGGAAACCTTCTCCCGCGCAGTGGAAAATGCCGGTTTAAATCGCTATCTTTTGGAGATTGCCAATATTAGAGAACAGTGCTCATGGGTGCATCAAAGTACACCGGAAATTGCTACAAAAAAGGCCTTAAGATTGATTAAGGCTGCTTTGGCTAAATTAACTTACGCTAAGCCTCTTATTCCCATCAAGGCACCCGTGACAAGGCAGGCCCTAGTGATTGGGGGTGGGATAGCAGGGATTCAAGCTGCCCTGGATATCGCCAATGCTGGCTTTGACGTCTATTTAGTGGAAAAAGGGCCATCTATAGGAGGACATATGGCCCAGCTTAGTGAAACATTTCCCACTCTGGACTGCTCCTCATGTATCCTTACTCCAAAGATGGTGGAGGTAGCCCACCATAAAAAGATTCACCTTCTTACCTATGCCGAAGTAAAAAACATAGAAGGAACGGTGGGGAATTTTGATGTAACCATTGTTAAAAAACCACGCTATGTATGGGAAGACAAATGTACAGGATGCAATGACTGTGTGGATGTATGCCCAGTGATAGTGCCCAATGAGTTTGACCAAGGATTGGGAGCAAGGAAGGCGGTTTATATTCCATTCCCTCAAGCAGTGCCTCTGATTTATACTATAGATTTAGAACACTGTCTAAACACTGAAAAGCTTATAGTTTGTGAAAATTGTTTTAAGGCCTGCGGCCCCAGGGCCATTGATTTTCTTATGGAGGAAGAAGAGATTAAAATAAAGGTAGGGGCTATTATAGTAGCTACTGGTTATGATGTAATACCTTTAGAAGCACTTCCAGAATATGGAGGAGGAAGGTATCCAGACGTAATTACTAGTTTAGATCTGGAAAGATTGCTTTCACCTTCTGGTCCCACAGGTGGTGTAATCAAGAGGCCGTCAGATGGGAAGATTCCAAAAAGCATAGTCTTTATCCAGTGTGCAGGTTCACGTGACCCTGAGCACGGGCGGCCCTATTGTTCAAAGATATGCTGTATGTATACAGCAAAACACGCATTGCTTTATAAGCACGCAGTGCCGGATGGAAAAGTCTATATATTTTATATAGACATTAGGGCAGCAGGCAAAAAATATGAGGAGTTTGTCCAAAGGATTGTGGAGGAAGAAAGGGTATTATATTTGAGGGGAAAGGTGTCTAAGGTTTTTGGTAAAAATGAGAAATTAGCAGTTTGGGGTGTAGATACCTTGACGGGCAGAGCATTAGAGATAGAGGCAGATTTGGTAGTATTAGCCCCAGCTATTATGCCTGCTAAGGGATGGAAAGAACTATCTCAAACATTAAAACTGCCTGCAGATGAATTCGGGTTTTTTACAGAAATGCATCCAAAATTAAGACCTGTAGAATCTCCAGCAATAGGTGTTTATTTAACTGGTGCGGCTCAGTCCCCAAAAGATATCTCAGAGACAGTAACTCAGGCTAGTGCAGCAGCCAGTAAGGTACTGGCCTTATTCTCGCAAAAAAGGATTACCTTAGAACCCATTAAGGCAGAAGTAGATTTAGAACTTTGTAAGGGCTGTGGTATTTGTGCCAAAATATGCCCATTTGGTGCTATTAGCATAATAAAAAAGAAAAAGAAAAAATATGCACAGGTAAGCAAAGCTGCATGTCAAGGATGTGGCAGTTGTATGGGTGCTTGTAAGTTTAATGCTATAAACATAGCCCATTTTACACTTCAACAATTATCTGAGCAGGTAGATGCCTTATTAGAGGGAGAAAAATGGCAGTAGCCCAGCGTAAGCCATTAAATTTAGCAGAATTCAAGGTACCTAAGGGGAAGGTAATAGTTTTTACAGAATTATGTAAAGGTTGTGAACTGTGTACTGAGTATTGTCCTAAAGAAATCTTGGAGCTTTCAGAGGATTATAATGAAAAGGGTCACCATTATCCTGTTATAAAACCAGGCATGGAGGGTGATTGTATCTATTGCCTGTTTTGCCAGGAGGTTTGCCCTGATTTCGCCATTTTTAGTGAACAGGTGGAGGAGGAGGTATCTGCTCAAAATTCTGTAGAATTTTGAGCAGACATTGAAAAATGAAAATTGTAAAGTGCAAAATGCAAAATTATTTATGATACAGAATACCACGAACAATGGTTTAATTCGTGCAATTTACTATTATTTGTTAAATTCGTTTTTTACTTTGCATTTTTCAATTTGCACTTTGCATTTTGCAATCAATTACTCAAAATCCACAAGATTTTGAGTAATTGTAGGAGAGTAATATGGCTAAAGACGTATTAACTGGTATCCGCTTTTTGAGTGGCAATTATGCCTGTGTAGAAGGGGGAATTGCTGCAGGCTGTCGTTTCTATGCAGGCTATCCTATTACCCCTTCCAATGAGATTGCAGAGAGGATGTCTGTAAGGATGCCCCAAGTAGGTGGAATTTATATCCAGATGGAGGACGAACTTGCCTCAATGGCGGCCTTAGTAGGTGCCAGTTGGGCAGGTGGAAGGTCAATGAGTGCTACCTCAGGCCCTGGTTTTAGCCTTATGCAAGAAAACATTGGCCTTGCAGCAATGATGGAGGCCCCTTGCGTAATAGTAGATGTAATGCGTGGCTCACCCTCCACTGGGCTTCCTACCGCTGTAGGACAAGCAGATGTCATGCAGGCCCGTTGGGGAAGCCATGGGGATTATGAAATAATTGCCCTATCCCCTAGTTCACCACAAGAGACTTTTGACTTCATTATTAAGGCATTTAACCTTGCTGAGAGGTGGCGGGTTCCTGCTATAGTGCTTATGGATGAGGTTGTAGGACATATGTGGGAGAGGGTAATTATTCCTCCAAAGGAAGAGATAGAACTTGTCTTTAGGAAGAAACCAAGCAAGCCGAAGGAGGAATTCCTCCCCTTTAAGGCAGATAAGGATTTGGTGCCAGAGATGGCCATAGCAGGGGAAGGCTATAGATTCCATGTCACAGGCCTTACCCATAACATAAAAGGATATCCAGATACAACTGAGAAGGCCCAGGCCCCATTGGTCAGAAGGCTAGTAGATAAGATTAGAAAGAATGCAGAAAAAATCATAGATATAGAAGAATACTATACAGAAGATGCAAAGGTAGTGTTAGTAAGTTATGGCATTTCATACCGTGTATGCCAGTATGCGCTAAGTAAGGCACGCTCTAATGGCTTAAAGGTAGGAATTGTTAAGCTTAACACAGTCTGGCCATTTCCAGAAAGGAGGATTCAAGAACTGGCTAAGCAAATCAAGGCATTTGTGGTAGTGGAAATCAACTTGGGCCAGATAGCATTTGAGGTAGAGAGGGCAGCACATGGTGAGTGTGAGACTACATTGGTGCCTCATGCTGGCGGTTATATACATAACCCAGAGGACATTTATGAGGCCGTAAAAAAGATACTTTAAAGGAGTAAAGTTATGGAGGTTGCAAAGGAGCACCCCTTAGAGGCACTTATCAGGAAGGAGCGAATGCCACACATCTTGTGTGCTGGCTGTGGTGTTGGTACCACCATGGCCAATATGATAGAGGCCTTTGTAGAAGGGGAGTTTGATTTAGATAAGATAGCACTGGTCTCAGGGATGGGTTGCTCTGGTCGGGTGCCTGGCTATGTAAAGTTAGATGGTTTCCATTGTACCCATGGAAGGCCTATTGCCTTTGCTACTGGGCTTAAACTGACAAATCCTGATTTAGATGTAGTGGTATTTAGCGGGGATGGGGATCTGGCAGCCATTGGTGGAAATCACCTCATCCATGCAGCTAGAAGGAATATAGATATAAAGGTCATTTGCATAAATAATTTTACCTATGGGATGACGGGTGGACAACTGGGCCCTACCACCCCCCTGGGTACCTGGAGTAGTACATCGGTCTATGGAAATTATGAGATGCCATTTAATTTGCCCTATCTTTTGTGTGCCTGTGGTGCAAGTTATGTAGCACGATGGACATCGGCCCATGCCCATCATATCAAAAACTCTATCCTTGAGGCCATGCACCACAAAGGATTCTCTTTCATTGAAATAATTTCTGCATGTCCAGTGTACTGGGGAAGAAAAAATAAATTAAGGACAGGAAAAGAGCTGGTAAAATACTTCTTGGAACATACAGAGATAAAACGCCACCCTGACCCTGAGAAAGCCCTTATTCAAATGGGTACCCCCATCCTTTGTGGTGTATTTGTAAATAGGGAGCAGCCTGATTATTTGGAAATGATGAAGGCTCAATTATCCAAGAGATTAGGCATCTCTGAATTCCGTGGGGATGGAAAGGTGACCTTGCCAGAAGAAGAAAAGAAGGTAGTCCCTAAGATAAAGCCACCAAAAAAGATAAAGACTACACAGATTAAGGTGGCTGGCCTGGGAGGGCAGGGGCTTGGTCTTTTGGGTCTAATCATGGGTAGGGCAGCCTCCATCTTTGAAGGCTATAACGCTGTCTATACTCAGGAGTATGGCCCTGAGGCCAGGGGAGGTGCTTCTAGCTCTGGTTTAATCATCTCTTCAGATGCTATTAATATGCCCTATATCACAGAACCTGATAACTTAGTGATCATGGCCCAAGGGGCATTAAGAAAATATAGAAAAGATATAGGAAAAGATAGCACTATTTTTATTGATAAAGATTTGGTGAAGCCAAAGGATATCCCTGGCTCAGTAAAAATCTATGCTATCCCTGCTACCAGGACGGCTGAAAAACTGGGGAGGGCTGTGGCAGCAAATATTGTAATGCTTGGTTTCTTTACAGCACTAACCCCCTATTTTAGTGTAGAAAATGTGGAAAAAGCAGTGAAAATGTCTGTACCTAGAGGCACTGAAGAATTCAATCTAAAGGCCTTTAAGGCAGGTTATGAATATGGGGGAGAGTATGGCAGAAGTTAGATACGCTGTAGGAGATAGAACAATTGTGGCAGAAGGTGCAAAACTAATACCCATTTACGTTATGGGAAAGGGATATGAAGTACCAGAGACCCTGACTATCATGAAGGCCTTAGAGTATGCAGGTTATCGCCTTATCCGTAGTTGTGGTTGTAGGGGCGGTGTCTGCGGGGCCTGCGTAACGGTTTACCGAACAGCAGGGGATTATCGGCTAAAATTTGGATTGGCCTGTCAAACAGTAATAGAACCGCATATGTACCTGGTTCAAATCCCATTTGTTCCTGCAAATAAGGCCACCTATAATATTAATCAACTTTCGCCTGACATATTTACTATCGAAAAATTATATCCAGAGACATTTCGCTGCCTTGCTTGTAATACCTGTACAAAGGCCTGCCCCATGGATATTCCTGTTATGGACTGTATTCAGTCGTTAATTCAAGGAGATATAAAAAAATGTGCTGAGCTTTCTCATGCCTGCATTATGTGTGGTATGTGCAGTCTGCGTTGCCCTGCAGAGCTCCAGCATCCATTTGTTACATTATTAGCCAGGCGGCTCTATGGAAGGTATCTAACGCCAAAGGCAAAGCATCTAGAAAAGAGGATAGAGCAAATAGAGAAGGGAAGGTTTGACTGGATGTTGGATGAGCTTATGGAGGTCTCTTTAAAAGATTTAAGAAAACACTATACGAAAAGGGAATTTGAGCCAGAGCCATATGACCCAGATTGGCACCCAAAAGAGAAAAGGTACCTTATTATTGAAGAACAAACTGCATGATGCAGGATACATGATACAGGACATAAGATGCATGTTAGTTTATTGAGTTTACACGGTTTGTTGGGTTTATTGGGTTAAACTCAACGGACACAAGAAACACAATTAACAAAGAGGTAATCATGAAAGGATATCCGGAGATTTTACAGAAGGCCTTGGCCAAGGTAGAGGAAACACGTCCAAAGCGCCTTGAGGCAGCCAAAAAGAAAAAATACTACCCCAAACTTTTGCTAAATGAATACCAGGATGTCTTAAAAAGATATCATCCTGATTATAGACCTGAGGGAAGGAGTATTTTAAGGGTAGGCCCAAATAAGGGAGAGGCTTTACAGGTAGAACTAGTAGAACTATTAGAGGGTAGACCATGGATTGAGCCTTTAGACTTTTTGTCCCGTTTAAGGCATCCAGATTACGCTACCGATGTATTGATCATTGGAGGTGGAGGCGCAGGCAGTGCTGCAGCACTACTGGCTTCAGAGAATGGCTCTCAGGTGATACTGGCCACTAAACTGCGGCATGGGGATACCAATACCATTATGGCTGAAGGGGGCGTTCAGGCAGCCGATTTACCTTATGATTCCCCTTATTACCACTTTTTAGACACCATTGGGGGTGGACACTTCACCAATGACAGGAAATTGGTAAGGGCATTGGTATTGGATGCACCTTTGGTCATTAAATGGTTAGAAGACTTAGGGGTGATGTTTGATAAAGAGCCAGATGGCACTATGAAGGAGCTATTTGGCGGTGGGCTTTGCAGGAGGCGCATGCACTCCTCATCAGATAGAACTGGTGCAGAGATTATGCGAGTACTTCGAGATGAAGTAGGCAATCACAAGCAAATTGAGATATTGGAGTTTTCACCGGCAGTGGAACTCTTATTGGATGATAAAGATATGATCGGTGGGGCCATACTATATAATTTGGATACCCAAGAATTTTTGGTAGTCAAGGCAAAGGCAGTTATTTTGGCTACAGGTGGCTATGGTCGCCTCCATCTTCATGGATTTGCTACTACCAATCATTATGGAGCTACAGGAGATGGACTTGTCTTGGCCTATCGCTTAGGGGTTCCATTAAGGAATCTACACTATGCCCAATTCCACCCTACAGGAGCAGCTTTCCCTGAACAATGTGCAGGCATGCTGGTTACAGAGAAGATACGTACACTAGGGGCAGAGCCACTAAATAGAGAAGGGAAACGTTTCTGTCATCCTTTAGAGCCAAGGGATGTGGAGAGTGCCCTAATTATTAGGGAATGTATAGAAAGAAAGAAAGGCATAGTTACTCCTACTGGTAGGGTAGGGGTATGGCTTGATGTGCCCATGATTGATTTAATCTGGGGGGAAGGTACTACCTCTAAGGCCTTGGCAAGTAAATACCTTCAATTTAGGCGATATGGGATAGATATTTCTGAACAGCCTATCTTGGTTTTTCCTACATTGCACTATCAAAATGGTGGAATGTGCACTAATGAATGGGGAGAAACTACTATACCAGGACTCTTTGCGGCAGGTGAGGTATCAGGGGGCATCCATGGAGACAATCGCCTTATGGGGAATTCCTTATTGGATATCAATGTCTTTGGCCGTAGGGCTGGAGTAAGGGCAGCACAATTTGCCAAAAACCGGGGAAGAGTAAGCGGCCTAAATCTAAGGCACTTAGAGGCACATCTAAAGGATTTAGATGAGACGGGGATTAAATCAAATAAAAAAGCCCCTCTTATCTTACCAGATTATCGCAATCCAGATGTAAGGCGATTGGAAAGTGAAAATGTATTATGAATAACAAATACGAGCCACTAATTATCGGATTTTTATGTAAGTGGTGTGCCTATGCTGCTGCTGATCTTGCGGGGACTTCAAGGATACAATACCCCCCTAACATACACATTATAAGGGTTATGTGTTCTGGAATGGTACACCCGAACTTAGTTATAAATGCCTTAAAAAAGGGGGCAGACGGGGTACTTGTAGCAGGCTGACGTCTAGGCGAATGCCATTACCTGGAGGGTAATCTAAAGGCAAAATCTAGGGCAGATGCCATTTATTCAAAAATGGAAGATTCTGGTCTAGAACCAGAACGCTTCAGACTAGAATGGATACCAGCATCTGAGGCAGCTCGATTTGCCAATGTGGTAAAGGAGATGACTGAGGCCTTAAAGGCCCTGGGTCCAAGCCCACATAATAAAAATTTTAACAATACCAAGGGGAAGAAATGAAGGTCCATGAATATCAAGCAAAGGGAATATTTAGCAAGTTTGGCATCCCTGTGCCACCTTCAAGATTGGCTACATCAATTGAAGATGCAAAGGATGCAGCAGCGGACCTGGGTTTACCTGTAGTAGTAAAGGCCCAAATTCAGGCAGGTGGCAGGGGAAAATCAGGTGGTGTGAAATGGGTAAATAGCTTAGAGGAGGTAGAAATCGTTGCTCAAAGACTCTTGGGTAAGCCGTTGATTACACATCAAACAGGTACTCAAGGTAAAATTGTGCAGAAGTTGTTAATAGAAAAGCCCCTTGAGATTAAGCAAGAAATTTATGTAGGTTTGACTATTGACAGAGGCAAAGATTGCCCTGTGATGATGGTAAGCCCAGCAGGCGGGATGGAGATAGAAGAGCTTGCCAGAGAAAGACCAGAGCTTATCTTTAAGGAATTCATCAACCCACTCTTTGGCCTTTTACCATATCAGGCCCGTAACCTCGGTTTTAAGTTAGGTGTGAAAAACATTAGAGAAGTGTCTAAATTATTTTTTGCACTTTATAAGATTTTTATCCAATATGATTGCTCTTTGGCCGAGATCAACCCATTGGTTTTAACAGAAGACGAGGAATTTTCCGCCCTAGATGCAAAACTAAACTTTGATGATAATGGCCTTTACCGTCATCCAGAGATAAAGGAGATGCTAGACCCTGAACAGCTTGACCCACTAGAGTATGAGGCCTTAAAGTATCGACTAAACTATGTAAGATTAGATGGAGATGTAGGGATCATGGTAAATGGGGCAGGTCTGGCCATGGCCACTATGGATGTAATTAAATTGGCCGGGGCAAGGCCAGCAAATTTTCTGGATGTGGGCGGTGGAGCCAATGTGGAGATGATTAGTAGGGGATTCGAGATCTTGCTCTCTGATAAAAATGTAAAATTGGTCTTTATCAATATCTTTGGAGGCATCTTAAGATGTGATACCTTGGCACAAGGGGTAATAGAGGCGGCCAAACAAGTAAAGATAGACATACCCATCCTCATTAGGCTAGAAGGGACAAATGTAGAACAGGGCCGCAAGATGCTAAATGAATCAGGCCTTAATTTCCTTGTAGCCAAGGACATTTATGAGGCTGCCAGGAAGATTACTGATATGACATAGTTAGCTCATAGCTCACGGCTGATAGCTCATAGCCTTTTACTATCAACTATGAACTAATTAAGGAGAATCCATGGCCATCTTAGTTAATGAAAATACAATGGTTTTAGTACAGGGAATAACAGGAAAAGAAGGAGCATTTCATACTAAGCAGATGTTAAATTATGGGACAAAGGTGGTAGCAGGTGTTACGCCTGGTAAAGGTGGACAGGAAATAGAGGGGGTGCCTGTATTCAATACTGTGGAGGAAGCAGCAAAAGAGACAGGAGCAAATGCCTCTGTAATCTTTGTCCCTGCACCGTTTGCCCGTGATGCCATATTTGAGGCAGCGGGTGAAGGCATTAAGGTAATTGTCTGCATTACCGAAGGCATCCCCGCTCTGGATATGATTAAAGTAAAAAGTTATTTAAGAGACAAGGGCGATGTAACACTAATTGGCCCTAATTGTCCAGGGCTTATTGCCCCAGGGGTTAGGTGTAAGATGGGCATCATGCCAGGAGATATTCATACTCCGGGACCTATTGGTGTTGTCTCCCGTAGCGGCACCTTGACTTATGAAATCGACTACCAACTTACTTGTTCAGGTTTAGGTCAATCTACCTGTATAGGAATTGGTGGCGATGCCATCCTTGGCAGCAACTTTATAGATATCTTAATACTATTTAATGAAGATGAAGAGACAAAAGGTGTGGTCTTGGTAGGGGAGATAGGCGGTGCTGCAGAACAAGAGGCAGCAAAGTATGTTAAAAATCACTTTAAAAAACCCGTTGTGGCCTTTATAGCTGGTCGTACAGCCCCAAAGGATAAAAGGATGGGCCATGCAGGGGCCATTATCTCTGGTGGCCAAGATACGGCAGAGGAAAAGATAAAGGCACTGAGGTCAGAAGGGATATTTATAGCAGAGGACTTAGGGACTTTGGGGAAAACAGTAAAAGATGTGATGGGACTGTAGATACAGTGATGTATACGCTATTAGTTAGTTTGTTAAATAGCAAATTCCTTTAAACCAGTCAATAATTTGACTACCCCCCAATTCAATGATTTAACCATCCCACAATTTTGAACTGAAGGTAACTTGAAAGATTAAGGGGGGGATAAATCACCTTCCAGCCCTTGACCGAAAGATGTTAAAAGAAGTAAAGTATCTTTTTTGTTGTGTATTAATCATGAAGAAATATTTGAGATATTTGTTTTCTTACCATTGGCATAGTGGCATGTTGGCCTGGCTGCTTATGCGTCTTTGTGGCATTGCCTTGGCTATTTACCTTGGGTTCCACCTCTGGATGATTTTCTGGTTCGGTCAAAGTTCGGTGTTCTTTGGCAGTCTTTTGCAAATGCGCGAGCAACCAGGGATGAGGATTTTAGAGACGCTTCTCATTTGGGCAGTGTGCTATCATGCAGGCAATGGTATAAGGCTTATCCTGATCGATTTTGGCCTTGGTATTCGCTGGCAAAAGTCATTGTTTGCGGCCGTTATGATGTTGAGTTTAATTTTGAGTACACTTTTTGTCTATCCAATCTGGCATGATTAGTTGGCTCTGGCAAAGGTTTAGTGGAATTGGCTTACTGATATTGCTGTTTATTCACCTGAGCATTAGTCATCTCCGCCCTCTAACCTATGAAAACATGCAGATGCGCTTATCTTCTCCCTTTTGGCTGTTTTTGAATTTTTCCCTATTAGGGCTGAGTGTATCTCATGCCTTAAACGGCCTTTGGCAAATTGGCCAGGACTATATTATGAAGGAGGCCCTTCGAAGGATGCTAGCCTTTTGCCTTTGGCTAATCGGAGGTTTTCTGTTCCTTCTGGGACTATTAATTTTACTTAGATGATAAAACACAGACATTAGATGATAAAACACAGACATCAAATCATTATTGTTGGTGCTGGAATTGCTGGTTTAGTAGCCGCCTTAGAGGCAGCGCAAACAGGCAATGATGTAGCAGTTGTTTCTAAGGTCTTTCCGACCCATTCACACTCTGTAGCTGCACAGGGAGGCACAGCAGCCGCCTTGGGTAACATGGAACCGGACTCATGGGAGTGGCATTTCTACGATACCGTTAAGGGAAGCCACTTTTTAGGAGATCAAGATGCCCAGGCCTTGTTTTGTAAGGAGGCCATTGAGACAGCATATTTTTTGGAGCATATCGGTGTCCCTTTTAGTCGTACAGAGGACGGTCGTATCCTCCAACGCCATTTTGGCGGCCATTATAGCGAGTCCGGAAAGGGGGCCCCAGTAAGGCGAACCTGCTTAGCAGCGGATAGGATTGGCCAAGCTATACTTTATACCTTATTTGGCCAATGTTTGCGTTTCAAAGTGAAGTTTTATAGTGAGTTTCTGGTTACCCATATTTTATTGCAGGATGAAGGATGCAGTGGGGTAATGGCCTGGGATATAGTTCATGGAGAAATGCATACTTTTCAAGGAAAATTGACTCTTCTGGCAACAGGGGGTTGTTCTCGTCTTTTTAACATAAGCACCAATTCAGCCATAAACACTGGGGATGGTATGGGAATGACCTTGGCGGCTGGCCTTCCTTTGGAGGATATGGAATTTATCCAATTCCACCCTACCGGCCTCTATCCTTGGGGTTTTCTCATTAGTGAGGGTGTAAGGGGCGAAGGTGGCTACCTCCTTAATCAAAACGCTGAAAGGTTTATGAAAGTCTATGCCCCTGATAAACTAGAATTGGCACCCAGAGACATTGTCTCGCGAGCTATTCAAAGAGAAATAGAGGCAGGGCAATCTATAGAAGGCAAGCCTTATGTGTACCTCGATATTACCCATCTCCCAGAACAATTAATAAAAGAAAAACTGCCCCAAATTCGCGAAATGGCCCTCAAATTTGCTGGCATCGATCCCAAAAAACAGCCTATCCCTGTGGCCCCAGCGGCTCACTACAGCATGGGGGGCATCCCCATAAATATAGACTGCGAGGTTCTTGCAGACGGCAAAAAAGTAATCGTTCCAAGACTCTTTGCCGCTGGAGAATGCGCCTGCGTTTCTATCCACGGAGCCAATCGATTGGGCTCAAATTCCACTATGGAATGTGCCGTTTTTGGTCGACGGGCGGGAAGACGTATGGCAAAAATAGCAAAAAGGCTAAATTTTCTCCCTTTACCAGAAGGACAAATTAAAGAGGGATTGGGGGAAATTAATGCACTTCTAAACCGTAGTCCTAAGACATCCCTAGCAGAGGTCAGGGAGGCATTGCGGGAAGGAATGACAAAAAACTGCGGCATCCTACGTGAGGAAAGCTGTTTGAGGGCCCAACTTGAACTCATTCACAACTTAAAAACCGCTTACCAGGGAATCGGACTAAAAGGCATACCAAATGAGTATAACTTGGCCTTGCAAGAAGCCGTGGAGTTAAAGCACATGCTTAATTTGAGCAAGGCAATAGTGCAATGTGCACTAGCCAGAAAAGAGAGCCGTGGTGCACATTATCGCACTGACTTTCCTACCACAGATGAAAAAGACTGGCTGAGGCACACACTAGTCTTTATGAAGGAAGGCGAATATGAGTTAGACTATAAGCCAGTGGTCATTACTAAGTTTGAACCGGAGGAAAGGCGATTTTAATAGACAAGACCTTTTTTATCCAGCGTTTCTTGCCAGGAAGAGACAAAAGGCCTTATTGGCAGAAATATGTCTTGAAATGTGAAGCGACCTGGGTGATATTAGATGCCTTAGAAGCCATACACAAGCAAGATTTGTCACTGACATACCGTAGGACCTGCGGGCACGGTATTTGTGGTTCCTGTGCTGTAAATATCAATGGAAGGAACCAGTTAGCTTGTGAAAAAAGGGTGGCTGACTTACCTCATAGGATTAAAATCAAGCCCTTGCCTGGTTTTTCTATCATAAGGGATTTGGTAGTAGATTTAACCCCTGTCTACGAACATGTAGAGGCCATTAAACCTTATTTAATCACCACAACAAAACCACCAGAAAGGGAGAGGTTGCAGTTGCCCTCTGAACGCAAAAAATTAGATGGTCTTTATGAATGCATTTTTTGCGGTGCTTGCACAGGTGCCTGTCCCACTTTTTGGGCCAATCAAGGATTTTTGGGGCCCACCGCCTTAATTCAGGCCTGCCGTCTTCTTATGGATAGCCGGGATGAGGCCAAAGAAGAGAGAAAAGAGACCTTGAAGACACAACCGGGATTGTGGCAGTGCCGTAGTATATTTAACTGTGTAGAGGCCTGTCCTAAGGGTTTAAATCCTCTTAAAGCTATTGTAGCCTTGAGGAAGGCCATTTTAGTCGACTAACCTATATGATACCATACACGATTATAGTTCATAGTAAAAGGTCTTTCTTGCTATCAGCTATGAGCTATCAGCTATGAGCTAATAATGAACAAGGCAGCTTTGATTATTGCACCCATTTTAAGCATTATATTGGCGCTTTCTTTTAATCTAGAGCCAAGGAATCCTCAAATTACATATACAGCAGCAATAGCCCTACTTATGGCCATTTGGTGGGTTACTGAGGCTATCCCTTTAGCAGCTACTGCCCTATTACCAGTAGTCCTATTCCCACTGCTAGGTATTATGAAAGGTAGGGCTGTTGCTACCTTCTATTTTAATGATGTAATACTTCTATTTATTGGTGGGTTTATCATTGCCCTGGCCATGCAGCGCTGGGGTCTTCACAAAAGGGTTGCCTTAAAAATTATTCTGTGGATTGGCATAAACCCATGGCAGATTGTCTTGGGATTTATGGGGGCCACTGCATTCCTTTCTATGTGGATCTCCAATACAGCAGCTACTATGGTGATGGTACCTATAGCTATGGCCATTATTGCAAAATTAAAAGAAAACCTTGAGGAAAAGGAGGTTTCCCGTTTTTTTATAGGACTTTTACTGGGCATTGCCTATGCAGCATCTATTGGTGGAATGGCTACTTTAATAGGAACACCCCCTAATTTGGCCTTTGTAAAAATCTTTTCTATCTGTTTCCCCAAGGCCCCGGAGATTTCATTTGCAAAGTGGTTTGTGTTTGCTTTTCCGCTTGTAGTAGTCTTTTTTTTATGCACTTGGTTCTTACTTTTCCTGCTATTTTGTAAAAATGTGAAATTTAAAATCAATTTAGATGTGTTTCACAATGAATATAAAAGGCTTGGTCCTATGAGATTTGAAGAGTGGGTAGTAATGATTGATTTTATACTACTTGCACTACTTTGGTTTATGAGGAAGGATATCCCCATTGGTGGATTTAAGATACCTGGTTGGTCATCGCTATTTCCCGTCCCAAGGTTTATAGACGATGGAACAGTGGCTATAGCCATGGCCATACCCCTATTTTTTATCCCTGCTAAAGGCTATAAAACCATTATGGATTGGGAGACTGCATCACAACTTCCTTGGGGTATTGTTTTACTTTTTGGGGGTGGTTTTGCCTTGGCGGCTGGTTTCAAACAATCAGGGCTATCGGTATGGTTTGGTAAACAGTTACAGGGTTTATCCTTCCTTCATCCTATTTTGATTATGATAGCCATTTGTTTATTAATGGTGATTTTGACCCAATTTACATCAAATACCGCTAGCACTCAAATGATTTTACCTATTCTGGCATCAATGAGTGTGAGCATAAAGGCAAATCCATTGTTTCTAATGGTCTTGGCTACCCTTTCTGCATCTTGTGCATTTATGTTACCTGTATCAACACCCCCTAATGCCATCATCTTTGGTTCCGGTGCCCTTAAAGTATCTGATATGGCAAAGACTGGTACAATTTTAAATCTTTTAGGGATAATTTTGATTATTGCCTATATTGGCATATTTGGCAGGATTTTATTAGGGATTGAGAGCTGCTCAATGAGTTATTTTTTAACAACAAATTCTTGATTTCCCAAGAATCCAGTGCTAAAAATGAAAATATGAGGCCATTGATCCAAGTGGCACTGGATTTGATAGATGGTAAGCAGGCATTGAGTATAGCTGAGATAGTGGCCCCTTATGTGGATATTATGGAGGTAGGTACTCCATTACTCAAGGTGGAAGGAATAAAAATTATAGAGGCGTTAAAAAAGAGACATCCAAATAAGGTATTATTGGCAGATACAAAGACCATGGATGTAGGGGCGCTGGAAGCAAAATTTGATGCAGGGGCAGACATTATGACTGTTTGTGCTGCCGCTGGGATAGAAACCATATCAGCAGCTATCAATGAAGCAGAAAGGCAAGGCAAACAGGCGATGGTAGATTTTATAGGAATTGAAGATAAAATCTCAAGGGCTAAACAGATTACTTCATTAAAACCCCATTATTTTAATTTGCACACAGCCATTGATATACAAATGGCCAAAAGAAAATCATTTGAAGAAGTGGGGGCCTTTAGCAAAGAATTTTCTGTACCACTGGCTATTGCAGGGGGGCTTGTGCCTGAAGACATTGCAGCATTAATGCCTTTTAATCCAGCTATCCTTATCTTTGGTGGTTTTGTGACTTCGGCATCTGACCCAAAAGGGGCTGTTTTAGAGATAAATAAGGAGATAGATAGTGTATTATCGTGAAATTTTACAAAAGATAATGGATATAACAGATGGGATTAGCCCCGATGAATTTAAGAAATTCATAGAAATTATTATAAACTCACCAAGAATCTATGTAGTGGGGGCAGGGCGTTCTGGTATGGTGGCTAGGGCATTTGCCATGCGCCTGGTTCATTTGGGGAGAAAGGTATTTGTAGTAGGGGAAACAGTTACCCCAGCTTTGAGAAAAGAAGATACACTTTTAGCAGTTTCTGGTTCAGGAAAAAC
>Ga0111222_1007_pt1 | contig 18977 bp, 13 predicted proteins | sample DeeMarSWOR152_54_FD_80386 | JGI IMG/M metagenome (GOLD analysis project Ga0111222, IMG submission 80386) | Syntrophobacter sp. DG_60 | reverse complement strand
TAAGGACATCGTTTAGGTCTAATCTTTTATAGTATGCATTGATTTCCATACATGTGCATGTCTTTGCAGCTACATCAAATACCCTCTCTAGGCTTAGGGCGTATGCCTCCCTTTCGCCAATTAGTCTCCCTGTAGGGTGGGCAATGATATGGACATATGGATTCTCCATAGCAGAGACAATCCTCTTTGTCAAAATGGCTTCAGCTTGCTTAAATCCTGCATGAATAGCTGCAACTACTACATCTAACTGTGCCAATACCTCATCAGGATAATCCAACTTACCATCTGATAGGATATCTACCTCTGTTCCACACAAGAGTTTTACGTCCATATTGCTGCGATTAAACGCATCTATCTCAGCCCTTTTTTTTCTTAGATCTTCAATGGAGACACCGCGGGCAACCCTTAAACCCTGGGAATGATCGGTAATGGCTACCCATTCTAGTCCCATTTCCTTTGCCTTTTTTGCAATCTCAGGAAGTGTGGCTGCTCCATCACTGTATTTGGAATGGACATGCATATCTCCTTTTATTTCGTCCATCTCTACAAGTTTTGGTAAGATCCCTTCCATAGCTGCTTCGATTTCACCTCTGTCTTCCCTTAACTCTGGTGGAATATATGGTAAATCCACTACATTAAATACATCTATCTCCTCTTTTCCACCAATACACTTATCGTTTTTAAATATGCCATATTCGCTTATCTTTAGGCCCCTTTTAACAGCCAGTTCACGAATTCTGATATTATGGGCCTTAGAACCAGTAAAGTAGCATAATGCAGCACCATAACATGAGCGATCCACTACCCTTAAATCAATCTGTAGACCATCACTGGTGCGAATACTGGACTTTGTCTCCCCCTTTGCAATGATCTCATGGACTAAAGGTGAATTGGTAAATACATCCATCACCTTTCGTGGATGGGAGGAGCAGATTAAGATATCTATATCTTTTATGGTTTCCCTTTTCCTTCTCACACTACCTGCTACATCAATACGGTCTAAAGGGCATTTTTTCTTTAATATCTCTATAACTTGCTCAGCTATAGGCAGAATAGCCCCCAATGGACGTCTCTCCATACCTCTTTTTACCAATTGAATGCCCTTTAAGATATTTTCTTCTGTCTTGGCCTTAATCCCTGGTAGCCCTTGGATCTTTCTTTCTAAACAGAGTTTTTCTAGCTTATTTAAATCAATTGCCCCAAATTTATCGTAGAGAATCTTTGCAGTGCGTGGGCCCACGCCTGGGACAGATAGCAGGCTGACAAGGCTATCAGGGACTTCTTCTTTTAACTTCTCATAGCCCTTAAATGTTTTTGTATCCAAGATTTCTTTAATTTTTTGGGCCAAATCCTTTCCGATCCCTGGGATATTATAAAGTCCGTCCCTTTTCGCGATTTCCTCAATATCTTCTGCCAGATTTTCAATATTCTGTGCTGCCTTCCTATAAGCCCTTACCCTAAATGGATTTTCACCTTTTATCTCTAAAATGTCAGCAACATGATTAAAAACGTCAGCTACTTGTTTATTTTTCATAATTTTATTTTTTTATTCATTTGCATTATTTTGTCAACTCTGCGAATTACTCCAGAAAATTTGTTAATCTTAAAGAGTAGTGTTGATTTTTCATTCTTTTTAAGTTATAAGCTTTTAAGTGAAATTTGGCATTCCTGAATATATCCGCTCATTAAAGCCATATACTCCAGGTAAGCCCATTGAGGAAGTAAAAAGGGAATACGGCATTAGTGAGGTCATTAAGTTAGCCTCAAATGAAAATGCCATAGGGCCTTCTCCTAAAGCCATAGAGGCCATTAAGGAGGCACTGCCTTATCTCCATCGCTATCCCTCTGGTTCCGGATGGAGGCTACGTAAAAAATTGGCACAGAGGCTAAATGTAAGGCAAGAGCAAATTGTTTTAGGAAATGGCTCTGATGAAATTATGGGGCTAGTTGGCCGCGTCTTTTTATTGTCCAATGATGAAGTCATTATCCCCTCATCAAGTTTTTCTATCTATGAAAAGATTGCTCATCTGCATCATACAAACATTGTTAGAGTACCGCTATCAGCATTTAAGATAGATTTAAATGGAATTTTAAAAAAGGTGACTAAAAGAACGAAGCTCATTTTTATTAATAATCCTCACAATCCTACAGGCACTGTTTTTAGTGTCTCTGAATGGGAAAGTTTTTTAGAGAAAACGCCTTCTTCTACCATAATTGTCTTGGATGAGGCCTATGTTGATTTTATAGAGGACTCTAAAAGGATTAATAGCTTAGATTATTTAAAAGATTTTAAAAATTTGATTATCTTGCGCACATTTTCAAAGTCATATGGTCTAGCAGGCCTAAGGATTGGCTATGGTATCTTAGATGCTTCTCTGGCCTATTATCTTCAGTTGGTAAGGGACCCCTTTAGTGTGAATAGTTTGGCCCAAATAGGTGCCCTAGCTGCCTTAGATGATGAAGAATTTTTAGAGAAAACAAAGAAAATGGTTTGGGAAGGAAGGGCCTATTTAATAAGTGAATTTAAGAAACTTGGCATTATGACAGTTCCTAGCGAAGCCAATTTCTTATTGGTATATTTATCTAATAAGGCAGGGTTTATTTGTAAAGAATTACTATCCAGAGGCATTATTGTAAGGTCTATGGAAGGTTATGGAATGAAAGAATATTTACGTATTACTATTGGTAGGCCAGAAGAGAATAAAAAACTTATTTTGAATTTTAAAGAAATATGGGAAAAAGTGTGATTATTACCATAGATGGGCCAAGTGGGGTAGGAAAGACCACAGTAGCTAAAAAACTAGCCAAAATACTTAACTTTGGTTATATTGACACCGGGGCTATGTATCGGACCTTGGCCCTAGCTGTAAAAAGAGATAGTATATCTCTAAATAATAATAATGCCTTGGCCCAATTGGCCCATGACTTACCATCTCGTGTAAAATTTAAAAATGATATTGTTTACTTAGACAATGAGGATGTCACAGAGAATATTAGAACTGAAGAAATAGGTATAATGGCCTCTTTAGTTTCTCAAAGATTAGAGGTGCGCAATGCTCTTTGGAAATGGCAAAGGGCATTGGCCATAAATAAAGTTATCTTTGAAGGAAGAGATATGGGGACTGTGGTATTCCCAAATGCCTTTATAAAATTTTATCTCACTGCGGAAGCCACCGTGAGGGCCGAGAGGCGCTTAAAACAGCTAAGGCAAATGGGGGGGAATCCTGATCCCGGTGAAATATATGAAAAGATCCTACAGCGTGATAAACAAGACACGATACGCTCTTTAGCCCCTTTAAAACCCGCTTCTGATGCCATAACCATTGATACCACTTGCATAGGAGTAAATAAGGTTGTAGATAAAATGTTGGATTATATTTTTAGTAAAAATGCAGGAGGTTAACCCCCATGAATGAAGAAGCCAAATCGCCTGAAGCAGAGGAAACCCGAGAAAAACTAATGAAGCTCTATAAGGAAAGTGTTAAAGAGATCCAAGTAGGAGAGGTTGTTCCTGGAAAGGTAATCTGTATTAGCAAAGACTATGTCATGGTGGATATTGGATTTAAGTCTGAGGGGGCTGTTCCTGTCTCTGAATTTACTAATAGCTCAGGTGAACTTTCTGTGAAGGAAGGAGATACAGTAGAGGTGCTTTTTGAAGGGGTAAATCAAACGCATGGCAGTATTTCCATATCTCGAAAAAAGGCCATTGAGATTAAGACTTGGGAAAAGATAGAAAGGGCCCATACCCAGAATGAAATTATCCATGGTGAGATTGTAAAAAGGATAAAAGGGGGGTTTACTGTAAATATTGGTGTACCCGCTTTCTTACCAGGTTCTCAAGTAGACATAAAGCCCACTAGGGATTATGACAGTTTTGTTGGTAAAGATTATCCTTTTAAAATCATTAAATACAACAAGCGCCTCCATAATATAATTCTGTCTCGCCGTTTGATATTAGAAGAAGAGAAGGAAAGGCAGAGAAAACGTATTTTAGCTACATTAAAAGAGGGGGCTATAGTTTATGGAAGGGTGAAAAACATTACAGATTATGGGGTATTTGTTGATTTGGGAGGTATTGATGGATTGCTCCATATCACAGATATTTCTTGGGAGAAAATAGGCCATCCATCGGACAAATTTGAAGTAGGGGATGAGGTGAGGGTGGAGGTTTTAAAGTTTAATTCAGAAAAAAGAGAAATATCTTTAGGTATGAAACAACTTACACCAGATCCCTGGGCCATAGTCCCTGAAAAATACCCTATAGGGGCAACAGTAAAAGGGCAAGTAGTGAATCTTACGGATTATGGTGCATTCGTGAAATTAAAAGAAGGGGTAAGGGGGCTCATTCATATATCAGAAATGGCTTGGTCAAAAAAGAGGATAAGGCATCCCTCAGAGCTTATTTCTGTAGGTGATGTAGTAGAAGTAAAAATACTAGATGAAGATGTTAAAAGAAGACGTATATCCCTTGGCTTAAAGCAGATTGGACCGGATCCTTGGGAAATCGTTCAGGAAAAATACCCTGTGGATAGCATTGTGGAAGGTAAGGTAAAAAACATTACAAAATTTGGAATCTTTGTGGAGGTAGTGGAAGGTATAGATGGTTTAATTCATATCTCTGATATTTCTTGGACAAAACGTATTAAACACCCACGTGATCTTTACAAGAAAGGACAGGTTGTTAAGGCCAAAGTTTTGGAAATAAATAAAGAAAAAGGGAAATTGGCCCTAGGTATAAAACAGCTTACACCTAACCCATGGGAGAGCATACCAGGAAAATACCCCTTAGGTAGCATAATAACTGGAAAGATAACCCATATTACTAATTTTGGCTTGTTTGTGGAAATAGAAGAAGGTATTGAGGGATTAGTTCATATCTCTGAAATTTATCAAGAGAAGGTAAAAAATTTAAACGATGATTTTAAAATAGGTGATATAATAGAGACTAAGGTGATTCGGGTGAGTTCTGAAGAGAAAAAATTGGGACTCTCCATAAAACAATTAGAACAAGAAGATCCTATCTCATACAAATACGCCTCCAACTCTAAGGGCGCCCTTAAATTGGGAGATTTGATCAAGTCAAGGACCTAATGTGGAATTGTGGATCAGGTTCATCACTGCCAGCTTGGTAATCTTCTTTGCTGGCAAAGGTATGCCTGAGTACATTAGATTCTTTTCATATCAACCCTACAGGCATCCTCGATTGAGATTTTTTTTCTTAAGCGCCATTATCTCTCTACCTGAATTATCTGTCATCATTGGCACCATTGTTGTTGCCCATGACCCAGGCTTAGGGCTAGCCAGCATATTGGGCATCAATTTATTCAACCTCTTTATTTTGGCTCTATCACTTTTATTAAATAAAGATAGGGAACTTCATATACCTCGCATAACTATTCTATTTAATATAGCCTTAATGGTTATTTTTTGTTTGGGAATCTGGAAAGGGAAAATGGGTTTTTTACATGTAAGCTGGGCAAGTTTAATTTTATTGATAACTTATCTCTTATATACAAAGATGTTTATAGACTCGGCACCGGCAACACCCTATAAGCCCAAATTAAAGACATCCATCATTTATTTACGTTTTTTTATTGCTTCTTTACTTATTTTCGCTACAGGCGGGCCTTTAGCCTATGCCTGCCATGAAATGATCACTACTTTTCACTTAGATAACGGTCTAATAGGGGGCTTTTTATTGGCTGGCATCACCTGCTCACCTAGGCTAAGTGCTTCTTTCTCCCAACCAAGAGATGATAAATTATCAGAGGTCATGAATAATACTTTACAAAGCAATGTATTTACATTAGGGATACTTGCCTTTTTGACAGATTTATTTTATGCTAAAAGTCCTATGTTCACAATGGCTACCAATATGCACCTTTGGTTAGCCTTAGAAAGTATTTTATTAATAACAATTATGTGTTTAACGCTATTATACAAAATAAGGTCAGTGCTGAACCCCTTTTTGGTAATTATTATCTATATAACCAGTTTTCTAATATTTCTGTATAAGACACTATAATGACCGAAAAAAAACATTCTATATTACGTTTTTTCCTAAAGCTATCTTTTATTATTTTTATCTTCTTTTTAGGATTTTCTTTAGCCCATTATATCTCGGAAGAAGGGGTATTTATTACAGGTGAGAAGGTAGGTATCCTTGAAATAAAAGGAATTATTAAAGGTTCTAATCCTACTTTGAACAATCTAGTAAAATTAGCAGAAAATAAGCATATTAAGGCGATTGTTTTAAGGGTTGATTCTCCTGGCGGAACCGTCGGTCCTTCTCAAGAAATTTGTTTAGAAATAATGAAGATTCGTAAGAAAAAACCTATAGTAGCCTCTTTGGGTAGTATAGCTGCCTCTGGTGGCTATTATATTGCCTCAGCAGCTAATAAGATTATAGCTTCACCAGGTACTATTACTGGCAGCATTGGAGTGAAAATGGAGTTTATTAATATTCAAGAACTTTTGAAAAAATTGGGACTAGAGCAAGAGGTTATAAAAAGCGGTGCATTCAAGGATATTGGTTCCCCTATAAGAAGAATGTCAAAAGAGGAAAGGGTCTTAATAGAAAAGTTAATCAAAGATGTTCATAAACAATTTGTAAAAGCCATTGCCAACGGAAGAAACCTATCTTTAGATAAGGTTCAAGAGATAGCCGATGGAAGGATATTCACTGGTGAAGAGGCCAAAAAATTAGGACTTGTGGACAAATTGGGCAATTTTCGAGATGCTATTACTTTAGCAGCACAATTGGGAGGTATTGAAGGAAAGCCAAGCACATTCTATCTAAAAGAAAAAAAATCATTTTTAGATATGTTTTTTTCTGATTTTCTAGAGTTTTTAAGTAAAAATGAAAAGGTATTAAAATTTCAATGGTGAGATGTTAAAGGGTGATTTAATTGCTAAGCTGGCCTCTCGCTTTCCCCAAATTTATAAAAAGGACCTAGAACTTTTAATTGATGCATTTTTTTCTGGCCTTACAGAAGGCATCAAGGCAGGGCATGTGGAAATCAGGGGCTTTGGGGTATTTACTAGCTATTTGAAAAAACCTCAGGAAATAAAACACCCTATCTTAAAAAAGACATTTAAAACACAGTTGCGTCGTATTATTCGCTTTAGACCCACTTTTAAGTTATGAAAAGTAAAAATTGGCTTATCCAGTTGCCCAGGGATAAAATTGCCTTTTTCCAGTGGGTTATAGAAGCCCATGATGGATTGGCCCAGTTTAGGACAGTAGACCCATATAAGGCCATCATAAAATTGATGGTGCCCCCAGGGAGTGAGTCAGACCTAGAAGAACTTATCTCTCATTTGGCCAAAGAAATGGGCTTTGAAATCTCATTCATTCATAAAAAATAAAACCAATAGCTGAATCCTTTGGCTTTATTTTAAGTCTAATTTTATGGAAAGCTCTTTTAATTGTTGTGTTTCCACCCTTGAAGGTGCATCAGTGGTAAGGCAAGTGGCCTTCTGTGTCTTTGGAAATGGGATAACATCCCTAATGCTACTGCAACCACACAGTAACATCAGTAACCGATCAAATCCAAGGGCAATGCCGCCGTGGGGTGGTGCACCATAGGTCAATGCCTCTAAGAGAAAGCCGAATTTCTCCTGTGCCTCTTCTTTTCCAATTTGGATGATGTCAAAAATCATTTCTTGGATATTCCTCCGATGGATACGAATACTACCCCCACCGATCTCAACACCATTTAATACAATATCATAAGAGTGAGAATGAACCTTTTCTGGCTCTTCTGGTAAATACTTCATTTCTTCTTCTATGGGCATGGTAAATGGATGATGGGCAGTGTCCCAACGCCCTTCAGCAGTGTCATATTCAAACATAGGAAAATGCTTTACCCAGCAAAAACAAAACTGATTTTGGGGTACAAGCCCCAATTTTTTTGCCAACTCTAACCTTAGATTTCCTAGAGAAAGATGCACTATCTCTGGGATATCTGCTACAAAAAATACCAGTTCTCCGTCCTTTAAATCTAAGGTTTTTGCCAAGGCATCCCTTTCTCCTGAGGATAAAAGTTTTGCAATGGGTGAGTGCCAATCAGTGCCTTTAACTTTTATCCAAGCAAGCCCCTTAGCACCAAATTCCCTTACAAATTCGGTTAAATCGTCTATTTCTTTCCTAGAAAGAGCCGCTCCTTTAGCATTTATGGCCTTGACCAAACCGCCTCTCTTAATTGCTTCAGAAAATACCTCAACATTAGAGTTGGAAAAGATCTTTGTAACATCCTTAAGTTTTAGGTCAAAGCGTATATCTGGCTTATCTGTGCCATAAAATCCTATGGCCTCTTCATAGGTAAAGCAAGGAAAGGGTGTACTCACTTCTATGCCAAATACCTTTTTACACAGGTTTTTCATTAGGCCTTCACTAATGGCCATAATGTCTTCCTCTTTCACAAAAGACATCTCTAAATCTATTTGGGTAAATTCTGGTTGCCTATCTGCCCTCAGATCTTCATCACGAAGGCAGTGGACAATTTGAAAATATCTATCTAATCCAGCAATCATTAAAAGTTGTTTAAACAACTGAGGGGATTGAGGAAGGGCATAAAATTTACCTGGATTGAGCCTAGATGGTACCAAAAAGTCCCTTGCCCCTTCTGGGGTACTTTTTGCAAGAAATGGGGTTTCAATCTCTACAAACCCATGGTCACTGAAGTATTGGCGTATTATTTGGCTAGATAGATGCCTCTTAATAAGATTTTTTAAAAGTTTCGGTCTACGGAGATCCAAATACCTATAACAAAACCTAGTAGCCTCAGCTACTTCTATAGAGTCCTCAATAAGGAATGGGGGTGGAAATGAACTATTAAAAATCTTCAGTTCATTAACCATGACTTCTATATAACCTGTGGGAAGCTTTGGATTCTCCATCCCTTCCGGCCTTGGGCGTACCTTTCCTTTTATAGCCAGTACCCATTCTGATCTTAAGGTATGGGCCTTCCTATGGGTATCTATATCTATTTCTGGGTTAAACACAATTTGGGCAATACCTGTCCTGTCACGTAAGTCAATAAATATTACACCACCATGATCCCTCCTTCTCTGAACCCAACCCATCAGGGTCACTTCTTGTCCGATGTGAGATTCCCTCAATTGTCCACAATAATGAGTGCGATACCAGTTGCCTAAAGTATCTAACTCAATCAAATTCCCTCCTTTTTACCTATACCTATTTCTCTTTACCTCTACCTTCATTGTCTTCTGCTTCTTTTAAAAATAAAGGAATGCCCCTCTCAACAGAAATAGGGATATTAACCTGTACCTTTGTATCCATATTTCTTAAAATGGCCTCCCCTCTTTGTCTTTCTCTTTCACCAATAATGAGTACAAATTTTGCGTTCAGTTGATTTGCCCTATTCATTTGGGACTTAAGACTAGACCTATTATAATTCATCTCCACCCAAATTCCCTCTTCCCTCAACCTTCTTGCCCAAATGAGTCCTATCTTAAAGCTCTCATTATCTAAAAGGGCCAAAAATAGTGCAGGGCACCTTCCCCCATCAATTTCTGGCACCACAGGAAGCAATCTATCTATACCAATAGCAAATCCAATGGCCGGTGTGGATTTTCCTCCCAACTCTTTGATGAGTTCATCATACCTTCCACCACCTGCTATAGCATCTTGGGCACCAATTCCCTCAACAGTCACCTCAAAGGCCGTCCTTGTATAGTAATCCAAACCCCTTACAAGGTAGGGATTGACTGTAAACTTCATATTTATCCCCTTTAAATAATCTTGAACCTCTATGAAATGGGTTTGACAATCGGGACAAAGGTAGTCTATGATCCGTGGGGCATCCAGTAGTATCCCATGGCAACTCTCTGTCTTGCAATCAAATACCCTAAGTGGATTAACTGCCTGACGGCGCTTGCAATCCGGGCAAAGCCCCTCTTTTTTACTACTTAAGTAATCTTTCAGTGCTTTTTTAAAATAGGGCCTGCATTTTGTACATCCCAGGGAATTGAGCAGAAGTTGATAATCCCTAATCTTCAATGCCTTTAAAATCATATCTAAGGCATTAAGGAGATCTATTTCGGCAAAAGGTTCTCCATAGCCAAATATCTCTGCATTTATTTGCCAAAACTGGCGATACCTTCCCCTTTGTGGCCTTTCCCTGCGAAACATAGGGCCAATAGTATAAAGTTTCTTTGCCCAAGGTTGATTATATAAGCCATATTGAATAAATGCCCTAACTATTGAGGCTGTAACCTCTGGCCTTAAGGTAACAGATACCTTATTACGATCAATAAAGCTATACATTTCCTTTTCCACAATTTCTGTAGTTTCTCCAATACTACGTAAGAATAATTCAGTATTTTCTAAAATGGGCACTCTTACTTCTCTAAAGCCATGATTCTCTAAGATATTGCGGGCAGTATTCTCTACATATTGCCACTTAGCGGTCTCTGGTGGCAGGATATCTCTAAAACCCCTTATTGTTTGAATCATTGTCCTATACCAAAATAGTATCTGCTCAAAATTCTACAGAATTTTGAGCAGACATTGAAAAACGAATATTGAAAAATGTAAAATTTAAAATTAAACACTTTAAATAATAGCATCTATTCTTCTTTCATCTTCATAGTTATTATAGATTTTGTAACATTCTGATAAATGTTTTGTTTCATTTTGCATTTTTCAATTTGCACTTCTTGCCCCGTTAGATATAAAACTATCTAACGGGGTGAACATTTTGCAATCAATTACTCAAAATCCACAGGATATTGAGTAATTGCCCCCTTTTCTTTAATTCATAAGAAGTAAAGATTTCTATCATCAAATATACCCCTATTTTAAACCTAAAATTTGATTGATTTTATAAAGGAAGAGACGAATGTCAAGGAGGAGACCCCTATGGAGAATATTACTGTACTAGCCTAGGTTGCTCTGGTGCATGTGTCTCAACAGGTTTTATAGGATGTTCTCTCATAGGAAGCTCCGAACTTAAGGCCTCCTTCAGCACCTCATCCATATGACTAACAGCCACAATTTGCAGGGTCTTTAAAATCTTATTAGGGATCTCCCTTAGGCCCTGTTTATTCTCTTTAGGAATTATGACCTTTCTAATACGCCCTCTATGGGCAGCCAATAACTTCTCTTTTAAACCACCAATGGGCAAGGTCTTGCCACGAAGGGTGATTTCTCCTGTCATGGCCACATCCTTTCTCACTGCCACCTTGGTTAAGGCAGAGACCAAAGCAGTGGCCATAGTGATCCCTGCAGAAGGCCCATCTTTTGGTACAGCACCCTCTGGCACATGGATGTGGACATCGTATTTTTCATAAAAATTTGGTTCTAGGCCTAAGCTGGCCGCCCTTGAACGCACATAACTTAAGGCTGCCTGGGCTGATTCCTGCATCACTTCACCTAATTTTCCTGTAATAATAAGTTTTCCCTTTCCAGGCATGACTGCCACTTCAGTCTGTAACAACTCACCACCAAGTTCTGTCCATGCAAGACCAGTAGCTACACCCACTTCGTCTTTCTCTTCTTTTTGGCCAAATCGGTACTTTGGTACCCCTAAGTATTTATTTAGTGTTGTTTTAGTAGTGTGTATTCTTGTTTGCGGCCCCTTCTTTACTATCTCTTTAGCAACCTTACGACAAATAGAGGCAAAACACCTTTCCAGATTTCTTACACCTGCCTCCTTAGTATAACAGCGAATAATCTCATAAATGGCATTGTCTGAAAAGGAGATTTGATTTGGATTAAGACCGCACTGTTTAATTTGTCTTGGGATTAAAAACTTTGTAGCAATATGGTATTTTTCAATGTCTGTATAACCTGGTAATCTAATGACCTCCATACGATCCTGTAGGGCCCAGGGAACGGTATATAAGGTATTGCCCGTGGTAATAAAAAATATCTCAGATAGGTCGTAATCTACATCTAAGTAGTGGTCATTAAAGGCAAAATTCTGCTCTGGGTCCAGGACCTCTAATAAAGCTGCTGCGGGGTCCCCTCTAAAGTCTATCCCTAGCTTATCAATCTCATCCAGGCAAAATACAGGGTTGTTAGTTTTTACCCTGCGTAGAGATTGAATGATCTTCCCAGGAAGGGCCCCAATATAAGTCCTCCTGTGCCCCCTGATTTCAGCCTCATCACGCACGCCGCCTAAAGAAAAGCGCACAAATTCCCTGCCTGTAGCCCTGGCTATTGACTTTGCTAGTGAAGTTTTGCCCCCACCCGGTGGGCCTATAAAACAGAGAATGGTACCTTTCACCTTTTTAGCCAAGTGTTGTACAGCCAAATATTCCAGGATGCGTTCTTTAGGTTCTTCCAAAGCATGATGATCTTCATCCAAAATACGTTTGGCTTCATCAATATCAAGCCTCACCTTAGCCCTTTTGTTCCAAGGCAGGAAAATAAACCAGTCTATATAATTCCTTACCACTGTAGCCTCAGCAGACATAGGAGCCATCATTTTCAGTTTTTTAAGCTCATGCAATGCCTTACGTTTAGCCTCTTTAGACATGGGTTTGGTCTTGATCTTCCTTTCCAATTCCTTGATCTCATCCCTGGATTCCTCGCCCTCACCCATCTCTTTTTGGATGGCCTTCATTTGCTCAGTGAGGTAATATTCCTTCTGCGTCTTTTCCATCTGCTTTTTAACCCGGGTCTTAATGCGTTGTTCTGCCTTTAAAACCTCAATTTCACCACGTATAAAACCCAGTACTAGCTCCATCCGTTTATTTATATTAAATGTTTCTAGCAACTGCTGTTTCTGTTCTACTTTAACAAGCAGGTGAGCTGCTACAGTATCGGCTAATCGGGAAGGTTCTTCAATAGATGTGACCATATTTAATGTCTCATTGGTAATCTTAGAATTTAATTTAGCATATTCCTCAAAGGCAGAAATTAGAGAACGAACAAGGGCCTTAGTCTCTATTGTAGGAGTATAAGGCTCTTTTATCTTTTCTATTTCTACTAAGAAAAAGTCTTGATTGGGCAAATATTTGATAATACGCCCTCTTTGTCCTCCCTCTATGAGCACCTTTACCGTACCATCGGGTAATTTCAAAAGTTGTAAAATGTTTCCTATAGTGCCTATACTATAAAGATCCTTCTCTTTGGGTTCATCTATTTTGGCCTTCCTTTGTGAGACCAAAAAAATGGTTCGGCCTAAGGCCATAGCATGCTCTAGGGCTGCAATAGAGCCTTTTCTTCCTACAAAGAGCGGAATGACCATATAAGGAAAAACCACTACATCTCTAAGAGGCAATAATGGAAGGCTAATAATCTCTCTCTGTGAATCATCTGTTTTGTTACGGTTAAAAAATAACATTAAACCTCCTGGTTATTTATAATCACTTTTCCCTATATAGGGAAGGCTCAAAATCAAGCTGTCTCTGCCTTACTTCCATACACAATAAGTGGTGATTTTCCACTAAAAATCACATCCTCATCAATTACACATTCTTTAACATTTTCTAAATCTGGCAAAATAAACATAGTATCTAAAAGTGTATTTTCAATTATATTTTTTAACCCTCTTGCTCCTATATTACGCCTCATAGCCTCCTTGGCAATTCCATACAGGGCTGTATCTGTAAATCTTAATGTTACATTTTCCATCTTAAACAATCTTTGATACTGGCGTACCACAGAGTTTTTTGGTTTAACAAGGATGTCCACTAAATCTTTTTCAGTCAGATCATCAAGGACAGCAGTAACAGGAAAACGACCTACAAACTCAGGGATCATCCCATATTTAATGAGATCTTCTGGCTGAACTTTTTCCAAAATCTCACCTATCCTCCTGTCCCTTTTACCTCGAATCTCTGCTCCAAATCCTAAGCCTTTACTGCCAGTACGCGCTCCTACAATATCTTCTAAACTTACAAATGCCCCTCCACATATGAAGAGGATATTAGTAGTATCTACCTTCAAAAATTCCTGTTGTGGATGTTTCCTACCTCCCTTAGGAGGGATATTGGCTACAACCCCCTCCACAATCTTTAAGAGGGCCTGCTGGACCCCCTCACCTGAAACATCACGGGTAATAGAAGGCCCTTCTGTCTTGCGGGCTATTTTATCTATCTCATCTATATAAACAATACCTTGTGAGGTACGTTCAATATCATAATCTGCTGCCTGAAGCAGATAAAGAATGATGTTCTCTACATCCTCTCCCACATAACCTGCCTCTGTTAGAGTAGTAGCGTCCGCAATGGTAAAGGGCACATTAAGAAATTTAGCCAATGTTTGGGCCATTAAGGTCTTACCACAACCTGTAGGCCCAATAAGTAAGATATTGGTCTTTTGCAAGTCCACACTATCTAATTCTGAGTGACTATAAATGCGTTTATAATGATTATAAACGGCTACAGAAAGGACTTTCTTGGCCTTTTCTTGGCCAATTACATACTCATCCAAAAATGCTTTTATTTGTGCAGGCTTTGGTAAATTATGACTTAGACCTAACTCTTGGGGTTCATATCCCTCAGCCAAAATCTCATTACAAAGTTCAACGCACTCATCACAAATATAAACAGAAGGCCCAGCAATGATCTTCCTTACTTCGTCTTGGCTCTTACCACAAAATGAGCAACACAACTTTTTTTCTTTAGGCGCATTTCGGCGTGCCATTTAAATACCTCCTAAAGTGGTAACAGCTATCTTTTCTGCCTCTCTCCTTGAAATTACGGCGTCAACTACACCATACGCTTGGGCCTGTTCGCCATCCATATAGAAATCCCTCTCTGTATCTTGTTGAATCTTTTTTAAAGGCTGCCCAGTGTGAATAGACAAAATTTGGTTTACAACCTGCCTTAAACGTAGGATTTCTCGTGCCTGAATTTCCACTTCAGCAGCTTGCCCTTGAAAGGCCCCCAGGGGTTGATGGATCAATACCCGGGCATGGGGTAAGGCATATCTTTTACCCTTTGTCCCTGCCGCAAGCAGGACGGCTGCCATGCTAGAGGCCTGCCCTATGCAATAAGTGCAAATAGGAGATTTAATGTACACCATAGTATCGTAGATAGCTAATCCTGCAGTAATAATCCCCCCTGGTGAATTAATATAAAAATGGATATCCTTGTCAGGGTCTTGTGATTCTAAAAAAAGTAGTTGGGCAATTACAAGATTTGTAACCATATCGTCTATAACATCACCTAAAAATATAATACGGTCTTTTAGAAGGCGTGAATAAATATCATAGGCTCTCTCTCCACGCCCTGTTTGCTCAATGACAATGGGGATAAGACTCATTTTTCAATACTCCTTTCTATAACTTTAGCATGATCCTTGAGTAAATTCAATGTTTTTTCCTCTAATATATGTGCTCTTAGTCTCTCCTCTGCATAAGAACCCTTGAGAGATTCCATCTTAGTCTTTAATTGAGCAGCCACTGCCGATAAATTTTCCTCTAGCTCCTTTTCAGTTGGATTAATACCTTCTATTTCAGCAATCTTACCTAAAATTAAATGCATTTTTACCTTCTCTTCTGCTAATGAACGCAAATCTTTTTTCATTTTATCAAGATTTAAGTGTTTTTTGATATGTGGAGATGAGAGCCGCGCAGCTCTATCAATCATTGTCTGAAGTTCCTGCTCTATCAAACCTTCTGGAATTTCCATTTGTGTCTCTTTTACCAATTGAGAAATGATTTTATCTTTAATATAAACGTCCTTAGCTGCTTTTGCACGTTCTTCAGTAGTCTTTTTAAGTGCTTCCTTTAACTGGTCTAGATTCTCATAATCTCCAACTTGTTTAGCAAATTCATCATTGACTTCTGGTAAAACTTTCTCCTTAATATCTTTTACCTTAACCCTAAGCTCCACTTCCTTACCTGCCAAATCCGGGTTTTGGTAATCTTTTGGGTAATTGACTTTGGTAATCCTCTCTTCCCCCTTCTTTGCCCCCAATAATGACTTTTCCATATCTTGATGCAATTGCTGACTGCCCAATTCTACCATAAAATTATCGGCTTTAAGGTCTTTTATAGGTGTTTCTCCAATATAGCCCTGAAAATCAAGGATAGCATAGTCCCTCAATTGTAAAGGTCTATCTTCCTTGATATTCCCAATTTCTGCGTGAGTTTCCCTTAACTTCTCCAACTCTTGATTTATGACTTCTTCATTAATAGTTAATAGAGGTACCTCCACTTCTAAACCTTTATAGTCTCCTAACCTAATATCGGGCATTATCTCTAAAGTGACTGCATATTTAAATGCCTTACCTTCCTCTAACACCTGAGGGTCAATTTGGGGTTCAAACAGGGGTTTTAGCTTTGCCTCATCCAGCGCTTGAGGATAGGTTTGATCAATAAGTTTGAGCATCGCTTTACTCATAACATCTTGATGATAAAGGCGTTTTAAAATAGAAATGGGTACCTTCCCAGGACGAAAGCCCTTTACTTTTACTTCCTTTCTTAACTCTTGACAAATTGTCTCTATTTCTGCATTGACTCTCTCTTTTGGTACCACTACTTCTAACTTGCGCTTCACACCATTTAATTCTTGTACCCGGATTTCCATAAAACCCTCTGGTGCGAGAGGCGGGATTTGAACCCGCACGGTTGCCCACAGGATCCTAAGTCCTGCGCGTCTGCCAATTCCGCCACTCTCGCTTCAATTAACATATCCTATTTGCCCATCTAAGTCAAGATACGTCAATTTCCAGTGCCACAGGCGACTGGTTAAGGAGGATGGGCGAAAGGGGATGAGTTGCATCTGGTATCCTTTCACTATATTATTTTAAAATATGCTTTTCCTTAGTGCATTTATCCTTATTGGTCTAGCTGCCACCCTAGGTCAAATAATTTTTTTAAGGGAACTTGTAGTACTTTTCTGTGGAAATGAGCTTACTATAGGCATTGTTTTAGCAAGCTGGTTACTATGGACAGGCCTGGGGGGCATGCTTGCCAAAAGGATTAAAAGGAACGCCTTTATTTATTTTTCTTTATTTATTTCCATCTTGGCCATAAATTTACCCATCTGTATCTTCTTAAGCAGGATGGCTAAGGTATACCTTCATGTTGGTGAAATTCCATCTTTGCTTAAAATAATTTCTTTAAGCCTTCTGCTTTTAATGCCCTATTGCATTCCAATAGGGGCAGCCTTTACCCTTGGATGTAGCTTTTTAAGGGATTTTTTAAAAAAAGAAAAAAAGATTATTACATATGTTTATTTGGGAGAGGCCATTGGTGCTAGCCTAGGTGGCCTTATCTTTTATCTCTTTTTGTTACCAAGATTTCAATGCCTTCAAGTGGCACTTTTTCTCTCCATTTTTATGGTTTTCTATGCATTGTTTTTAACAAAGCGTATAAAAAACAACTTGTCCTTTAAGTTATTAAATATTTTTCTTTTATGTATATTTCTAATAGCCAATTTAGGCTGGAAACGCTTAGAGCTAAAAAGCAGAAGTCTTGAATGGAGGCCTTATAATATAATAGCCTCAAAAGATACAATATATGGACACCTTACATTTTTAAGGCACTTAAATCAAATAAGCCTTTATGAAAGTGGCCTTTTGGGTTTTACCTATCCAAATCTGGCTGTGGCCGAACACTCTGTCCACTTCGCCCTTTTAGAACACAGTTTGCCAAAATCTGTACTTCTCATTGGTGGAGGCTTATCAGGCAGTTTAAATGAGATATTAAAACATCTTTCCATTATAAAGGTAGATTATGTAGAACTGGATCCAGAACTTATTAGATTGGGCCTCAAACTTTTGCCAAAAGAGACAGTGTCAGTCTTAAATGATCCTAAGGTAAGGGTATTTTATCTTGATGGAAGGCTTTTTGTCAAAAAGGCTAAAGATAAAAAAGATAAATATGATGTAATAATCCTTAATCTAGCCGACCCTTTGACTGCTCAGTTAAATAGGTTTTATACCAGGGAGTTTTTTAATGAAGTAAAAGCAATTTTAAATAAAGATGGGGTATTTTGTTTTGGTGTCTCTTCTTCAGCCAATATCGTTGGACTAGCACAGACGGCCTTTTTAAGAACCATTTATTTTACACTAAGTAGTGTATTTTCTGATATAATTGCCTTTCCTAACGACACTGCCTATTTTTTATCAAGCCCTTCTAAAAACATATTATCACCAAAATCAGAATTATTGATAGAACGCTTAAGAGAGCGTAAGCTTAATCTAAAATATGTAAGGGACTATTATCTTAAATTTGACCTTTCTCCTTTAAGAATAGCATACTTTAAATCCATCTTAGAACAAAAAGACCATCCTATAATAAACACAGACCTTAAACCTAGTTGCTATTTTTATAGTATGGTGTTATGGGGCACTACCCATTTTCCGAAAATAAGGGAGACATTATTGAAACTAGGAGATCTGAGGCTATGGCATTTACTCATATTCACCATTTTAATGATTGTTTTCTTTTACCCTTTAACTAGATACTTCAAACAGTTGCCTATAATCAATGCAGTAGGGATAACAGGTTTTACAGAAATAAGCCTGGAAATAGTGATTTTGATTAGTTTCCAGGTATTCTATGGTTATGTCTATCATCAATTGGTAATACTTATTACCGCATTTATGTTGGGCCTTGCCTTAGGAAGCCTTATCATCCACAATTTATCTATAAAAAGGCCACTGGTATGGCTCTTATCCCTTCAGATAGGACTATGTATATTTTGTACACTACTAATAGGCACAATCTTTTTTCTCTATATGCATAAAGAATTGGCCTATCATAGGCTTATTACCCATATATTCTTTCCCATGGTGTTAGTTATAGCTGGTATGTTGGGTGGGATGCAATTTTTGGCTGCTAGTGAATGTTATATGGCATTAGGTAAGGGGGTAAGAGAAACTGCAGCAATACTTTATGGAACTGATTTAATAGGCTCAGCCACAGGGGCATTTTTTACAAGCCTTATATTACTGCCCATATTGGGCATTCCTTTTACACTCACAGTATTGGTCTTGTTTAACCTTTTTGCCTCTCTTTTGCTCTTTTTTACAGACCAAATGCCAGGGA
>Ga0111222_1006_pt1 | contig 19006 bp, 14 predicted proteins | sample DeeMarSWOR152_54_FD_80386 | JGI IMG/M metagenome (GOLD analysis project Ga0111222, IMG submission 80386) | Syntrophobacter sp. DG_60 | reverse complement strand
AAAATCTTGTGGATTTTGAGTAATTAAATGCAAAATGTTCACCCCGTTAAGTACGTGCTGGCAAGCAATTTGTTGCTTTTTCATGGAAGAAGTTCCTTTTTATAGAAAAGCCTGCTAGTTTGGAATTACTTAACGGGGCAAGAAGTGCAAATTGAAAAATGCAAAATGAAAGAAAAGATTTATCATAACGCTTATTAGAAGAAAAAATAGAGACTATCAAGTCCATTTTGAATTTTACATTTTGCAATTTTCATTGTTCAATGTCTGCTCAAAATTCCAGAATTTTTGAGCAGATTGGGGGTAGCATAGTTGGATGGCTGGAAGGGTCAATTACTTAGGATAGATTTGACACATAGTGTTTTTCGGATAGAGCCCATAAGTTACAAAATCCTAAAGGATTATTTAGGAGGAAGGGGGCTTGCTGTAAGGATTTACACACAGGAAGTAGACGGGGGCATTGACCCTTTAGATACAAATAATAAGATTGTAATTGCTAGCGGTGGCCTCTGTGGCACTGGAACACCCTGTGCCTCTATAGCCAGTATGGTAACAAAATCCCCTGTTACAAATACTATTGTCTGTGGCAGGATGCAGGGCCATTTTGGCACAGAATTAAAATTTTCTGGCTTTGATGCGATTATCATTGAAGGAAAGGCAGAATACCCAGTAGTGGTATTCATCACGGATAACACTCCATCTATCCATCCTGCTCTTCAATACTGGGGAAGGACTACGGGAGAGACACAAAAGCTAATAAAAGAGGAGCTAAAGGACAGGTGGGCAGCTAGAGAGTCATTCATTACCTGCATTGGACCAGCAGGAGAAAGGGGGGTTAATTTAGCTACACTAGTAAATGATGGCTATTTGGTAACAGGTGGTGTTGGAATTGGAAAGGTTTTGGGTGCAAAAAATCTAAAGGCCATTGTAGTCAAGGGAACTCAGGATGTAACCGTAAATAATGGGGAAAAGTGCCTCCAGGCTATATTTACCTTAAAAAATAAACTTAATGCCTCACCTTTTACTGAAAAATTTTCTAAGTATGGGAATGCATTTATATTAGATGTGTGTTTAAAGAAAGGCGTTTTGCCTATAAATAACTTTAAAGGCATAGCTAAAGAGGTAAATGGGGTTAATGAGAATAATATCGAAAGGGCTACTCATAGAAGGGCCTGCTTTTCCTGCCCTATTGGCTGTGTGCGTACAGTCAGGGAAAGGCGCAGAGAAATTTTTGGCCTTGACTATGAAACCGTGGCTTCCTTTGGTTGTCTCTGTGGAATAAATGATTTAAGTAACATTGCTGAACTTGGATTTCTTTGTACAGAATTTGGGCTTGATATATTAAATACCGCTTCTTCTATTGCCTGTGCTATGGAACTTTACGAGGAAGGTGCCTTAAAGGATATGGAGCTTCCTTTTGGCAGTGAAAATATTGTAGCCCTTCTAAGACAAATAGGGAAAAACAAGGGGCTTGGTGAGAGAGTAGGACAAGGTGGAGGTATTTTTACAAATTCATTAAATAATAAATCTTATATATTTATGGGAGTAAAGGGCAGTGCCATTCCCCCTTTTGACCCAAGGGGGCTATGGGGATTTGGGTTACACTTGGCCACTTCAAATTTTGGTGCCTATCACCTAAATGGTTTCACCCCTATAGAAGAGCTTCTCAATATACATGAGATAGTAAAGCCTTTTTCAATAGATGGCAAGCCAGCATTTGTAAAGAAAACACAAGATATGACTGCTTCCTTAGATGCCTTGGGTGTTTGCATCCATGCCCTATTTGGCTTAAAATTAAATAATATCCTTCCTATATTTAACTTTGTTTTTGGATATAAGATTAACATAGAGGAAATACTGCTTATTGGGGAAAGGATTTGGAACTTAGAAAGGCTTTTTAATCTCAAGGCTGGTTTTGACCCAGGCGATGATAGCCTGCCAAAGAGATTTACAGAGGAATCACTAAATGGCTATACTTGCCCTGTAGAAAAAATGCTTCCTCCCTATTATAGGGAAAGGGGTTGGGACAGACAAGGTAGGCTAAGAGAAGAGACTTTAGAAAGATTAAATTTAAGGGATTAAGGTGCAGAGGATAAGGATAGACCCAAAGAAGTGTATAGGCTGTAGGCAGTGTGAGATAGCATGTTCTTTGAATCATAAGATGGATACTGTAAATCCAAGACGGGCCAGGATTCGGATATACAATGAAAATGGCCATTTCTTACCAGTAATTGCTGGGCCTTTTGCAGATGCAGCTTGCAATACAAAAGGTATGATTGAAACAGAATTTGGCCTAATAGATATATGCGTTATCTGCCGTGCCTCCTGCCCTCATAAGACATTCTTTTTTGAACCCGATACAGGTATCCCTTTAAAGTGTGATTTTTGTGGGACACCGCCAAACCCTACTTGTGTCAAGGTCTGTAACACCGGAGCTTTAGAGCTTATAGAGGTCTCTGAGAACGAACTCTTCTAAAAGATGCAGGATACTGGATGCTAGATACTCGATATTTTGAGGAAAAAGGTGAATTATCAGAGTTATAAGGATTTAGATATTTACAAAAAAGCTCATAAATTGGCAATAGAAATTCATGAGCTGAGTTTCAAACTACCTAAATTTGAGATGTATGAAGAAGGAAATCAGATAAGAAGATCGAGTAAGTCCGTGACTAGCAATATAGTAGAGGGTTTCGGCAGGCGTAGATATAAAGCAGAATTTGTGAGATTCCTAACATATTCTCTGGCATCTTGCGACGAGACAAGAGATCATTTGGACACTTTATTTGAAACGAAATCACTAAAAGATAAGGATAAGCATGGCTATTTCTGCGAAGAATATGACCATCTTGGTGAGATGATAACCAATTTTATTAAGTCTGTAGAACTTGGACATAAAACGAGGATCGAGGATCGAGTCGTGAATCATAAATTTTTGGAGGGATTATGGCTCAAAAAATAGAGGAAGTCTTTAAAAAGGTAAAAGACCACAATGTAAGCCTGATACAACTTTGGTTTTCTGATGTCTTGGGATTTCTAAAATCATTCTCTATTACCCCCTCTGAACTCGAAGAGGCACTAATAGACGGGATGGGTTTTGACGGCTCTTCTATTGAGGGATTTGCTAGAATTGAGGAGAGTGATGTAATTGCCAAGCCAGACCCTGACACGTTTGCCATCATTCCCTGGGGTTCAAAAGATGCACCTATAGCCAGGATGTTTTGTGATATATTGGAACCAGATGGTTCTCCCTATGCAGCAGATTCAAGGTATGTATTAAAAATCTTACTAAATAAGGTAAAAGAGAAAGGTTTTACTCTTTATACAGGGCCTGAGCTTGAATACTTTTATTTTGAAAGCCCACAGTCACCAAAGATATTAGATAAAGGAGGCTATTTTGATGGAATGCCCATAGATGCAGGTGAGGAGATAAGGAGAGAGACAATCCTTGCACTTCAGAAAATGGGCATCAGGGCAGAATATACCCATCATGAAGTGGCCTATTCTCAGCATGAAACAGATTTAAGATACAATGATGCCTTAAGGATGGCCGATATCACCATGACCTACAGGGTAATAGTTAAGGAGATAGCGAAAAAACACGGAATTTATGCTACATTTATGCCAAAGCCCATCTTTGGCATAAATGGCAGTGGTATGCATACCCATATGTCCCTGTTTAAGGGTGAAAAAAATACATTTTATGACCCAGGTGATGTCTATCATTTATCCTCTACTGCCAAGGGGTTTATTGCAGGGCTCCTGATGCATGCTAGGGAAATTACAGCCGTTACAAACCAATGGGTAAATTCCTACAAGAGGTTAGTACCTGGTTATGAAGCGCCTGTCTATATCTCTTGGGCAAGGAGGAATAGGTCTACACTGGTGAGGGTGCCTATGTACAAGCCCGGAAAAGAAGAAGCTACTAGGATCGAATACCGTGCCCCTGACCCTGCCTGCAATCCATATTTGGCATTTGCTGTAATGCTGGCTGCAGGCATAAATGGCATAGAGGGAAATTATCCACTTCCAGAGCCTGTAGAAGAGGATGTCTATCATATGCCACAGAGGACAAGGGAGGAATTGGGCATTGAATGTTTACCTGGAAGCCTCTATGAGGCCATCTTGGAGATGGAAAGGAGTAAGGTTGTAAAACAGGCCTTAGGTGAGCATATCTTCTTTAAGTTCATTGATAATAAAAAGATTGAGTGGGATATGTACCATATCCACGTAAGCAACTTTGAGATTGAAAAGTATTTACCCATTTTGTAACTTCTCTTTTACTGCAAGACTTAAGAATCTATTTCCTTCTTTAAACATGATCTTTTTATCCACCAAAGAATTTAAAAAGCTAAGCAATTTTTCTTGACTAATGCTACGGAAGCGTTCAGAAATCTTTTTAAAGTGTTTTATAGTATCACAAAAAAGATATATCTCCCTTGAAACTCCTCTTAGGCGATGAAGTTCGTTTTGACCCTCATTAAGTCTGTGCCTTACAATAAGAAAATCCCCTCCGTCCATATAGCTTAGTATATGGTCGCAACTTAAAGACTTCATCTTTTTATAATAATCCTGCCACTGTCTGCACCTCTTTAATACAGGCCTCCACACCCTCTCCTGTTTATTTCTATTTCCTACATAGCCTTTATCCATAAAATAAAGCTTTTTATAAAAAAATTCTGGAAACAGGATGCTATAGACTCGGTGATTATAGATACGGCGGATGTTAAACATCTTTGGATAAGAGGCAATTGCGCTGCCATAACCTAGCCAGAATTTAATACCCTTTAAAGGCCGGTAAGGGAGGACAAAATCTATATTTTTTAGTGTCTCTGTTACCTCCCTTTCCTCACTACCTGGAAAACACGTAATAAGGTTTGCTGAATTCATTATCCCAAATTCTTCACAGTGCTTCATAATGGCTATATTTTGGATGGCAGTAGTACCTTTGTGCATCTTCTTTAGCAAACTTGTGCTTAATGCCTCAATGCCTATCTGTATTTCCTTTACCCCTGCCCTTCTCATCCATTTTAATTGCTCTTTTCTTATTTGTGCCCTCGATTCTAAGAATATTTCCAAATCTCTACCAAGATTGGCAATACCTTCAAAGGTTTCCTTTATTCCTTCATAATTTAAGATATTATCTACAAAATATAATCTTAAGCTCCTATATTTTCTTACTAAATAGTCTACTTCCTTTACTATACGAGAGGGGGTCTTTGCCCTGTATCCTTTCCATTGTAGATTTAGGTTGCAAAACCTGCAGGCCTTTAGTGGCTTACCACGATGAGATTGATTCCACCAACATCCCCTTGAGCCCTCGATGGGTATTGCAGTAATGACGCTTTTTGAAGATTTTGAATTTTTTAAGGTGTTAAAATAATCAGTATAGTCTGGTGGTGGCAAATAATCCAGGTTTTGAATCTGTTGGTAACCATCTCCTGTAACCTGCTCATTGAACCTCCTCATTAAACCTGGAATATCAAAATCGGATTTGGATTTAAGAGACTTGCAGAGCCTCCATAAAGGAAGTTCTCCTTCACCTTGAATAACAAAATCAATTTCAGGAAATAACTTAAGCAAACTCTTCCCAATCTCCCCACATACACCAGAACCACCAATAATAATGGGGATCTTTGGGCAAAGGCCCTTTATCTTTTTTATCATATATAAGGAAGAAGTAAGTTGGGATATGCAAATAGAAGAACCAATAAGTTGATACTTCTCCCATTTTATCCCCCTAAGGTGCCTTTTATGTAATCTCTTTATCTTTTCTGTAATTTCAGCTAACCTAATAGATAGTTTCTTTTTCCTTTTCTTTCTTTCTTTTTCTAAGAATCCCTGGATCATCCCTTCCCTCTCAGGAAAGAGTAAGGAAGCGTATATGGCCTCAGAAAGCCAAGTAGAACTAGAAATTGTTTCATATACATTAATTCCAATGGCATCGGCTACCTCTGGATAAAAATGAAATGTATCTACTTGAATCTTTTGTAAGTTTAAAAAGGCTTTTAGAGCACCCAATTGGATAGACGGCCTATAAGAAGCTGGCCAAGGCATTGAAATAAGGGCTATCTTAAATGGCATAAGAAATTTATATCAGGCTATATCTAATAGTCAATTGATTTTTGACACTACCCTTCTTTTTTTGTAAAAAGATACAGGATGCTAGATACTCGATGCTAGATACTCGATATTTTGAGGAAAAACTGCATTATCGAGGATCGAGAATCGAGCAACGAGGATCAAGGAGATGAAAGAGATAGTTGATGTACAAAATATGCCTGATTATAGGCGCATAGAAGTAGACAAGGCTGGGGTAAAAAATCTTCGCTATCCTATAATCGTTTTAGACAAGGCAAAAGGCACCCAATCCACTATAGCCACCATCAACATGTATGTAGGATTACCGCATCAATTTAAAGGTACACACATGAGCCGTTTTGTAGAAATAATAGATGAATTCCATGACAAGTTGGTAAGCCTAAAGGCCATTAAGCAGAGCCTGCAAACTATGAAAGAGAGGTTAAACGCAGTATCTGCCCATCTAGAAATAGAGTTTCCATATTTTATAGAAAAAGAGGCACCGGTATCAAAGGCAAAGGGGCTCATGGCCTACAGGTGCCGTGTTATCGGCTGTTTAAAGGAAAAGATAGATTTAGTAGTAGAAGTAGAAGTGCCCATTTGTACCTTATGTCCTTGCTCTAAGGAGATTAGCGAATTTGGTGCACACAATCAAAGGGGAATAGTGAACTTAAAGATAAGATTTAAGAAGCTTATGTGGTTGGAGGATATCATTAAAATTGTGGAAGAGGCTGGTTCAAGTGAGGTATATTCTATCCTAAAAAGGGGAGATGAAAAATATGTAACTGAACATGCATATCTAAACCCAAGGTTTGTTGAGGATGTAGTAAGGGATATCGCCAAAAAGCTATTGGCAGACCCAAATGTAACCTGGTTTTCAGTAGAGGCTGAAAACTTTGAATCCATTCATAACCATAGTGCATATGCATATATCGAAAGAAAAAAATGACAAATGATGCTCGATACTAGATTCTCGATACTAGATGCAACTGGGATATAAAAACGAGCATCGAGCATCAAGAATCGAGTCATGAATCGTGAATCGTAGGCTATTTTAGGTGAGATGATAAACTCTTCTCTTAAAGCCTATACATTTGGTCAGGATAAGGCCTGCAACCCAAAGGAAACAATAAAAACTGTCTTAAACAGGCTCAAACAAAAAAGGGTATTTATTCTAAGGTCTATTTTACGCATAGACCACTTTGATAAAATAGGCATTCCAGCCTACATTTGTCAGATCGATTCAAATCTAGGAATAAACGATAGTTGTGGGAAGGGGGTAACTCTAGAGCAGGCAAAGGCCAGTGCCTTAATGGAGGCTATAGAACGTTATAGTTGTGAGTGTTTTATAAAAGAAAAGAGGGATCCTATCATTGATAATTATGATAATTTAAAAGAAAATGCCATAAGCCCCATAAGCCTGCTTTCCCCCCTCCCTTCTATCTATCAAACAGATGAGATATTAAAAGATTTGAAAAAAACACCCCTTTCATGGATAAAATCCTTCTCTTTAACCCACAATAAACCTATACTTTTGCCTCTACACTGGTTTTATCTTATCTATGGCACTACAGGGCTTGCTTGTGGAAATACCATAGAAGAGGCAATACTTCAGGCAATAGGAGAAGTTATAGAAAGGCACAATGTCTCGAGGGTAATAGAAGGAAGGCTTACAACTCCTACTATTGATATCTCTTCTATTGCTATTTACCACTTTATTGCAAGGGCATTGATAAAAAAATTCTTTAATGCAGGCATTAAACTTTTTATAAAGGACTTCTCTTTGGGGCTGGACATTCCTACTATAGGCATATTGGCCTATGATCCAAATCCACCAACCAAGACAGTTAGGATATATAATGCAGCAGGGACCCATCTAAACCGTGACTTTGCCTTAATCCGTGCTTTGATTGAGCTGGCCCAGCACAGGGCACAAGTTATCTTTAGGGAAAGTAAAAAGATGCCAGGGGGTCCTACTTATTGCTTTCCACATTTTAAGACACCAAAAGAGGCCTCTTATTTAATAGAAAATAAAAAAACTATCCAATTTAATAAAATACCTACCTATAGGCATAAAGACTTTAGGGTAGAGATAAAAAGGGCAGTAGATTTGATCAATCAGCACGGCCTAGAAGTCATTGTAACTAAAACCACTCATTCTGAAATTGATTTACCAGCAGTAGCAGTTACCATACCTGGGGCAAGGCTTAATCGCCCTAGTACAAGGCTAAACCCTTATTTTTTTATGGCAAAGACCTGCATGGATTTAGAAAATTATAAAGCCGCCATTAGGTATTTTGAAAAATCCATACAAATTGACCCCCCTTATAAAAACATCCCTCAAATTCTATGCCAGATGGCCATTTGCTATAAGAGGCTAAAGATGTATGGGCAAGCCAAAAGCTATTTTGAAAGAGCCATAACTATATCGCCAAATCTAGTCCTTTCCAAAAAGTTCATAGATGATTTTACCGAGGTGGTCAGTGTATTTCCTACTTGACATATGATTATCTAATGATTATCCTAATTGTTGTTATGATTTACGGAAAAGAAAATTCCAGTATTAATCTGCGTCCCCGTCTATATTTGGCACGTAAGTTGCATACATGTACAGAGAAATATGAATTTTAAAAAGAGGTGAGAGTATGATTAAAAAATACCTTTTTATGCTCTCCTTTTTATGTCTAGCATTTTTTTATAGTACCTCAGCAGCTGATTTAGCGCCTGGATTGCCTATATCTTATGCTACAGTGGGAGACTACAACATGGATGGCTGGTTAGATATTGCCTTGACCAGTGAGTATGGCCTGATTTTAGTTTATCTAGGTCAATCAGATGGAAGCTTTTCAGGGCCTATAAAGAGTTATTGTAGCGGCCGTCCAAACGTTATGGACCAGGCAGATTTTAATCGGGATGGTCGCTTAGATCTGGTTGTTGGAGATACATTTTATGGCAAGATAAGATTCATGCTTAATGCAGGTGAGGGCAAGTTTGAGATAAACAATCAAAAAACCATCTGGGGGGTAAGTCCAAGAAACTTTATCATATTTGATTTCAATGCAGATGGCAAATTGGACATTGCTTTTGCTGATTATTATTATAATGCTATCTCTTTCCTTTATGGAAAGGATGCTATGGAGTTTGATGGACCTATTAGTTATCCTGTGCCTAGCCCCTCAGCCATCGCTGCTGCTGATTTTGATAATGATGGATTGACTGACGGAGTCGCTACCAGTGAAGGAAGTAATGCCCTTTATTTTTTCAAGCAAACCGAAGAAGGGTTGGAAAAGAAAGCCCAGATCCAGACAGGTAGTCGCCCAGTAAACATGGCACTAGCAGACTTCAATCATGATAATATACTGGATGTAGTTGTTGTTAATAAAAATAGCAACAATATAAGCCTTTATAGGGGAAAATTGGAGGATAGTGACTATAGTTGGCAATCTCCTACTATTTATAGCGTAGGCCAGTCACCTTCTTATGCCTCTATTGCTGACTTTAATAGTGATAGTTATTTGGATATAGCCATTGCCTGTGAAGGCAGCAACACCGTGTATTTCCTATTAAGTACGGGTTTGGGAAATTTTACGCTTTCAGATGAAACCTTAGCTACTGGTAGCCGTCCTATTCAAATTTTGGCAGCCGACTTTGATAATAATGGAAAAAGCGATTTATTGACACTAAACCGAGGGGATCAAACTGTTAGCATTTTTAAAGACGAGGATATTTCAACCAAGCTCTCCTTCAATCTGCCAGAGGTAGATATAAAAATAAGAAAAAACGGTGAAGGTGACCCGGTTGATGGGCCTTTAAGTGTTCCAACCAATGCCACTGATAAAATTGAAATTTTTGGCTCATTGGAAGCCAATGATTGCCATGGTTTAGAGGCGGATGTGTATTTGCTCCTTAATGCCATTACCCCTGACCTCAGCGGGACTGAAGCAGTGGCCGAGGCAAAGACTTATTCTATCACACTTGATGGGATTACAGAAGGAGAAGCACCTTTTGTTGAAGACTTAAATATCACAAACATTCCTGAAGTTCCTCTCTGGTCTTTTTCAACCCAGGATCTGGCAAAGGAGATAGGCACAGGCTCTTACAGCATTATCGGTAAGCTGGTTATTAAAGGGGCAAGTGGAATTGTTTATTATGTGAGCGATGCGGCTGAGTTTGGTATTACTGGCCGTATTATAAGCAATCCTCCGATTGTAACTGTAAAAGCCAATGTCGGTGGTGGAAGGGTTAAGGCCTTTGCGGATGTGGAGGCAAATGATGTAGTAGCCTTAATGGCCTTTACCTATCTTTGGATTGATTGTTCCAGGACTGACACGTTTGATGTAAATATAGGTAATGAGACTGATCCTAAATGGGCAGAACTGGAAGAGACCTCGGTATTCACAAAATGGTATAGTACTACAGGTTGGCACTCTTACCACAAATATTATTATTATGATGAAGTGGAGGGAAAAATAGTAGAAGAGGAAGAGGGAACAGAACCGGACTATATACCTCCATTTAGCGTATGGGCGGTGACGGATCTCACTGATTATCCTTTGTTTAACTTCCCTAGCTCTTATTTCCCTTATGATGATTGCACCGTCCACGCCGGTTTTATTATTGAAGATTGGGGAGGGATGGATTATTCTGTCTTTGATGATGAGTCATTTTAGGTTTACTAAGGAAAGTAAATTAGTTAAAGTACCTAGTGGCATGGATTTCTCGGTATTTGATGATGCTGAGTTAACTGTATATTAAAAATGGGGGTAGCTATGAAAAGGTGGGTTGTTTTTACCACGTTGACTTTAGTTTTTTTATTTGGTTTAAATCAGCTATGGGCTCAGGATATTACTAATAATGTAGGCATAGGGGCAAGGTTTATGTGGCTTGGGCCACAAACAGATACCTATTTTGATGATAAAGCAGATTTGGAAGGAAAGAGCATGTTTGGTGGCACCCTTGCCTATGGAGTAAGTAGATGGCTCTCCCTTGAGGTAGCATTTGATGCCTCTTTAAAGACAGATTTAGAAAAGGTGATAGGAGAAGAAGCAGGAGTCGAAAAGTTGGTTAAAGTAGCCGATGTAAGGGTATACCCCCTCACCTTCTCAGGCCAGCTAAGGTATATAGCAGGTCCAGAATTTTACACCTGGATTGTTCCTTATGCTACCTTTGGTTTTGGGCGCTATTTTGTAGATTGTGATGTTGCAAAAGAATATAAGGAATATGAAGTCCCTCCAGGGGTTACAAAAGAGGTAAAAACAGACGTAGGTGACGCCTGGGGAGGTCATCTAGGTGGAGGTTTTGATATATTTGTCCATAAAAATATAGCCTTTAATTTTGAGTTTCGCTATTTCTGGGCAGAATCAGATATTCGTGAGGAGACTACAATTATTTACCCAGACTATATTTACTCAGAGAAGAAATCAGGTGAAATGGATCTAGATTCTTGGATGGTGGGTGTTGGTATAAAATTTTATTTTGGTTTGTTTGGGAGATAGGCTTTATCTACAAATTCTTTAAATTCTCTTTTGAATCTATATTTTATTAAAAAAGGATTCTTCGTGTGTGTTATTGAAAAACTATAGGTTGCCCCCATCATTTTTAAACATTGGAAAAAAAGCAGCCACCTGATTGCCTAATCAGCAAAAGGATCTATCCGAACTATGTAATCAGAATCAGCGTATCTATATTTAAAAAAGTCATCTAAATCAGCACCCTCTGTCTTTTTTTAAAAACATCTTTTGCCACCTCTACCTTTACATCTTCTGCTAAATTTGCTAATTCTTTCATTGGGGATTCCTCCTTTTTTTAGTTTATTTTTATTTATTTTTTTTGGTTTAAGAGAGGATAACCCTACTGATTTTAATTCCAATAGAATTTACACATAAACTGGGACGGTACTGGGAAAGTTCCTTCACATGCGGCGGGTAGCAATAATGAGCAAGAATGGAAGTCCAGAGTATTATTGATGATTAAGAAAACATTCAGGCATGTAGGTTTTTTTACTCTCTTTTTTTTACTGAGTGCCTTTAATACCTATCCACTCATTTTCTGCCTTGGATCCAAAACCTTAAATTACACACCCGATACCTGGCATCATAATTGGTGGTTTAATACCTGGGGGCTTTTTTATGGTGTCGATATTATCCGGTGCCTCGCATCAATGGAGTTTTCCTTCCCTATGGTCTTCTATCCATTAGGTTTGCCAATCTCCCACTACACCCAAGGATTATTTGCCACCTTATTCTCTTTTCCTCTGTTACAATTTCTTCCTCTCACCGTTGCCAGTAACTTCTTAATCCTTATCTCCTTGAGCGCTGCGGGTTATGCAACCTTTCTACTGGCAAGATATATTTTCAAAAACGATTTTTGGGGGCTGATCACGGGAGGCATTTTTGTTTCCTCACCCATCATGATTGCACAGGCAAAGAGTCATTTAGTTCTTTTGACTACGATTTTTGCCATCCCTTTATACATTCTCTTTTTACTTAAAACCACGGTAGACCCCAAATTCAAAAACTCACTTGCTTTAGCCTTGACGGCAATTATCTTGGCGAGTGGTTATTTGTGTTATTTAAATATGCTATTTATTTTCACACTCATATTTTTAATGCTAAAAACAATCGACAGAAAAATCTATTGGAGGCAAATTAAATATTATATTATTTCACTTTTCTTATTTCTCCCCGGTTTAATTTTCCTTTTCCCCATGCTCATCCATAAATCTGGCTATTTATTATCCGTTAGTCTTTCCCAGGTAAGCTCTGAAAGTGTTGATTTTTTGGCCTTTTTTCTGCCTGACGTAGATCATGCCTTATTAGGCGGACTGGCAAAAGGGATTAGGGAAAGTTTTATAAATAACCCTATTTTACATTCTGTCTATTTGGGGTGGTCCGTTTTACTGCTCTCGTTTATTGGCATAAAATCCAATTTCAAATCCATAAAGTTTTGGATCATTTCAAGTGCGGTATTCACGCTATTATCTTTGGGCCCGGTTCTCCATTATGGAGGGAAAGTCATTTCCCCCATGGGTTTACCGCCAGATGCGTATTATATGCCATACATGTTATATCATATGCTATTTCGCCCACTTGTTATTAGTGATTGCAGTATGTTCTTCATCTTGGCCATGGTATTTTGGGCTATATTAGCAACTTTTGGAATCAAGGCTTGCGTAGTTGATCGAGCGAAAAAAACCAGGGTGGTATTGCTACTTTGCATCCTCTTCTTAATATTTGCTGACTTCTTGGGAATTCCCCGTCCAATGATGGAGATACCAAATTCGGCAGCTTATGATACTATTTCACAAGACCCGGATGATGTTTCTTTGTTAAATTTGCCCTATCGGAATGACATGCTCTGCTATCTCTATTTTCAATGTCTGCATAATAAGAAAATACTTAATCCCGGTTACCTTCGTCGGCTGGATCATGACTTTTTTACTTATGGCGACAATTTTCCAACCTTAGCAAAACTGAAACACATTGAACAAATGAATCCTGGTGAGATAAGTCATTGGGATTTGGAAGCCGCCGCCGCTTTCCAACGGTTTCTCAACCTCAAATATATTATTATACATAAAGATTATTTGAACCAAAATGAACGATTATCGACTTGCCACGATTATATTGTTAAGCTATTCAATGCGTTTCCTGTATTCGAGGATAGTACGGTCTTAGTATTTGAACTGAAATCCAGCCCAGAAAACGAAGGGTTACACTATCTCGCGTTACACCATCTCTTTAGAGGTTATGGGAAATATAAGATAGGAAAAGTAGATGAGGCTATTGTTGAATATATGAAGGCTATTGAAGTGGAGCCCAATTTTGCAGAGCCATACAATAGATTGGCTATTATTTCCAAAGAAAAACCAAAAGTTTTTTCAAGGATTTTGAAGAAAAACATTATAATCGGACGGTCTCAGTGGGAGGGAAAATTTGGAAATAAACTCTATTCTAGAGGATATTGTAAAACAACATTGGATTTTAGATATAAAGGGGATATTCAGATAAAGATACTTGCTAATGGTACTCCGGCGAAAGGAATTTGGCCTCATATGGTTGTGAGATTGGATGAAGAAGTAATTGGGGAGATTGATGTCAAAACTAAAGGGCTTAAATGCTATTCCTTCACAACAGAGGTAGCTTCTGGCAAACGTCAGCTTTCCATTTGGTTCACCAATGATTACCGCACCCCTAAGGAAGATAGGAATCTATTTATTGGGCCTGGGATGATCGTTTATCAGTGAGAAGGAAAGGGTATTTTTGAGTAGTGAACAAAGGGAGCGCTTCAATAACCAAAGTGGTGAATGGATTTTGGCTTAAGCTAAAAGCAAAACCCTTAGTGTGGGATGCGCTTACCACTACCTTTCTTTCTACAATTGGAAAAGGAATAGGTTTTCTTATACCGTTTTTCATTGCTGCTTGGTTTGGGGTTTCAAGTGAGACCGACGCTTTTTTCTTTACTTACGGGTTGATACTATTCCTCTCTGGCATTTTTGCCCCAGTTGTAGAAAGTGTAATTGTCCCTTACATTGCTGAGGCAAGGGCAAAGAATGAGGATGTAGGTAAATTTGTAGGCAATATCTTAGGATTAAGTGGGATTGGACTCCTAACCTTAGCGGTACTATTTCTTTTGGTTATCAAACCAGTCCTCTCCATAGTCACACGTTTTGATGCTGAAGTCTTAGATCTAGTTTTTTGGTTATTAATAGAAACAGCACCTCTTATCATCCTTCTCACCTGGACTGGTGTTTTAGCAGGGACATTAAATGCCTATAAGAAGTTTAGTTTTCCTGCCTTATCCCCTGCCTTCCGAGCAGTAATCAATTTAGCAATTATTTTCACCTTTAAGGATATCTGGGGCGTCCATGCTATTGCCTGGGGATATGTAATAGGGGAAGCCATTCGTTTAATCATTTTATTTGGAGCTATCTCTAAGTTTGATTTGTTCTCTATATCCTTTTCTACAAAGCTAAATGCCAGACTAAAAGAATTTCTAAAAACCGCTTCCTACCAGGTTGTAGGGATGATGGCTGTGGGGTTAAATCCCATAGTTGATAAAACCATGACGTCCTGGCTGGGAGAAGGAAGTGTTTCTGTTCTTCATTATGCAGATAGACTTTATATGATTCCGGTTACCTTTATGACTACCGGACTAATGGTTACACTTCTTTCGCATTGGAGTGGAAGATATTATGAATTTGGTTACCAAAGATTAAACAAGGATCTGAAAAAGGCAATAAAAGTGATATGTCTCATAACCCTACCTATTATGTTGCTCCTGATTCTTTTCCATCAACCAATCACGAAACTGGCCCTTGGAAGAGGGGCTTTTGATCAGGCAAGGTTGACTGATGTAGGATGGGTATGGATGTGTTATTTATTGGGTTTTGTGCCATACATGGTGGGAAGACCCTTTGTTCAAATGCATCTTGTTTTAAAAAATACAAAAACACTGCTTCATTGTGCATTATTTTCAAATCTTTTAAACATATCCCTTAACTATATTCTAATGAAATTTTTTAGTGTGGCAGGGATTGCTTTGGCCACGTCGATTATATCAGTATTTTCCCTACTATTTTTATCTTTTGCATTTAACCGCATTAGAGGAGAGAACAAATAGTGGATTATCGTAAGCAGTGTTATGAATCTTTTATCAGTAAGCACTGGGATTTTTCTCATTCATTATCTCAGCAACAGTTTGAGCATTTATGGAAGATATACAAAAAACGCTTTAGTAATATTTTACCAATTGATAAATCAGCTAAGATTATTGATATCGCCTGTGGAGCCGGATATTTTCTTTATTATCTTCAAAAGGAAGGATATATTAATGCTTGTGGCATTGATTTCAGCCAGGAACAACTGGAAATAGCCCAAAAAATGGGCGTTAAAAACATCCAAAAGGCCGATATTTTTAAATATCTGCCAAATAACAAAGAAACTTATGATATGATTGTGGCAAATGACATAATTGAGCACTTAACCAAAGATGAAATTATGGAGTTTTTGGATTTAATTCACAAGGCATTAAAACCTAGTGGCGAAGTTCTGATTAGTACTGTAAATGCCCAGTCATTGCTGGGAGCGTCGACTGTGTTTGTTGACTTTACTCATGAAACAGGGTTTACACCTGTTAGTTTATCCCAGGTAATGAGGGTATGTAAGTTTGAAGATGTGGTAGTTTATGGTGAAAGGCCAATTCCTTACGATTTGAGAAGTACTGTCAGAAGTATACTTTGGTGGGTAGTTGATAAACTATTGAAAATGTATGTTAGCGTGGAACGAGGAACCGGCAGAGGTATGTGGAAGTGTGAGAATATCTTTGAGCCAAGGATCTATGCAATAGGGAGGAAGAAGATATAAAAATGACCACCTGATCTATCCATTGACCGCGGTACCGAGCGGGGCCTGTGGAAGCACCAGGCTATATTTGAACCCAGAATATTTGCTGTGGGAAGGAAGTTAGATGGGGCAAAAGAAAAGAAGTGATCGGCTAAAGATCCTTGTGGTCATTCCTTCTTTAGTCATGGGAGGTGCCGAACGCTTAACGGTCTATATGCTACAGCGACTCAGTAGATATAAATTTGACCTTGCTTTATGTCTTTTTGAAGATAAAGGCAGCCTTTTGAATGAATTACCACATAATATTAAGATATATAATCTGGAAAAGAAGAATAGATGGAGTTTCTTCAGACTAATTTTTGCTCTTAATAAGGTTATAAAGAATTATAATCCTGATGTTATTTATACTCGCATGTGGTATGCAACTTCAGTAGCTACTGCTAGTAAGTTGTTATACTTCAACAAAATTCCACTCATTGCCAATGAAGAACATAATCACAAGAGAGATATTCTCCCGGACGACCCTTTTGGTAATTTAAAAAGGCTTTTTATGAACTTTGCCCATAGAAAAGCAGATCTGGTAATTGTTCCATCGGAGGGTGTAAAGGGTGATATTTCTCAAAGTTATAATCTAAATCCGAGAAAGATCAAAGTGATTTACAACTCAGTAGACCTTGAATTAATTGAAAAAAGCAAAGAAATGGAAATCAAACACCCTTGGTTTAAAGAAAATATCCCTATTATTATTACCCTTGGGCGACTTATTCCCAGGAAGGGATTTTTGGACTTGATTAAAGCCTTTCATTTGGTTTGTAGTGAATTACCTTCAGGTTTAGTTTTTATTGGTGAAGGTAAAGAAAGGCCTCGGCTTGAAAAATTAACCGAAGAGCTCAGCTTGCATGGAAAAGTTCTCTTCCTGAGCCATCAGGAAAATCCATTCAAATTTATGGCACGCAGTACAATTTTCGTCCTCTCTTCCTATTGGGAAGGATTCGGAAATGTAATTATAGAATCTATGGCATGTGGTGTGCCAGTTATAGCCACACGTTGTCCTTATGGGCCGGATGAAATTATAACAGATGGAGTAAACGGCCTTTTGGTCCCGGTTGGAGATATTGATGCCATGGCCAGGGCGATATTGAGGCTGCTTAAAGACGAGCCTTTGAGACTTAACCTCGCTAAGGCTGGCAAGCGGCGAGCCAAGGACTTCAGAGTAGAAAAAATGGTAGCGGAGTACGAGGGGGTATTTGAGGAATATGCACATAAATGATTATATTCGCATTCTATTTGAAATTGTTAAGAATATTAGTACAATAATCCTGCTACCTAGACATGCCAAGGAAAAACACTTAGCATTCTGGACTTTTCTTCAAAAAGAGGGCAATAATGCAATCTGACTCGCTATCAGCAGGCACCAGGTCGAATAAATCCATTGGTTTACATGCATTCAACGCATTAGTCCTACTATTTATTGTTTATCTACAGTTCCAAAACATCCTTGGAGTTCCGATTAAAGAAAACATGCCTCGGCTTAGCCATGCGATATTTCTTGTTGATAAGATATTTCTTTTTTCTCTATTTCTCCTTTTTATCTATATACGGCTCCTCGGTGGGCTCTTGGCTTTTGAAGGGCAGAGAGTCAAAAGATTTGGGTTCTGGATGCCCCTAAAAAGTGAACTTATGTTGCTTATTTCGCTGGCAATTTTTGGCATATGGTGTCTGATATCAACAGGTGTTAACCAAAACAGTCTGAAGCCCACTATATTCGGCACTTTCGCCTATATGGTATATTTTTTGGTCTTTTTTGTATTCAGCAGTATTCCATATAATAGGAATCTTATTAAGAAAAATTATATATTTCTGTTGAATTTGGCATTATTTCTATCGGCTATTTCTGTATTTCAGGAAATTTTGGCTCTGACATATCCGAGTTCTATCCACTGGTGGCCAAATATCCTAAGTGGACAGGCAGTTTGGCGATTGGGCCTGTTTAGAGCTCCATCCCTTCTAGGCCACCCCAACGGCATAGGGATGTTTGCCTTATTTTTCTTTACAGTAGAGCTCGCCAGGACAAGGGAATCTGGATTAAAGCAGAACTGGCTTAAATTTACTCTCTTAGGACTGGCTATACTCTTCAGTTTATCCCGCGCTGCTATGGGAGGGGCCTTTATTGCTCTGTTTTTTCTTTTACCAGCTTTTCGCCGGATACTAATACTTTTTCTCCCTGTTATAGCATTAGCTGGCGCTCTGTTATTCAATCAATTAAAATCAGCTTTTTTGGCAATGGAGGCTGGTGCCTTTGATTATGATAGGTATCGTGCATACGTACTGGAGAAATCCTTCAAGGTTTTTAATGATCATCCTTTATTCGGTGTAGGACCTGGGATGTATGGAGGCCACATTTCTATTAAGTATGAAAGTCCCATATATTCACGGTACGGCTTTAGAGGTCAGTATTTTGATTATTTGCGTAACAAAGTTGGCTCCATAGAACAGCAGTGGATGCAGGTACTGGCTGAGCTCGGTATCCCTGGTATGTTCTTTTTTATTTTTCTCATGTTGACACCAATATTCATATTATACACACT
>Ga0111222_1005_pt1 | contig 19282 bp, 17 predicted proteins | sample DeeMarSWOR152_54_FD_80386 | JGI IMG/M metagenome (GOLD analysis project Ga0111222, IMG submission 80386) | Syntrophobacter sp. DG_60 | reverse complement strand
TTTATAGAAGCCACAAAGATGAAAGGCAAAAAAAGTCTTGTCCTCACTGGCTCACTGGGTGAAGTAATGAAGGAATCTGCTGGAGCAGCCCTTAGCTATGTCCGCTCTCAGACACAAAAATTTGGCATCCCTGAAGACTTCTATGAACATAATGATATCCATATCCATATACCATCAGGTGCTATCCCAAAGGACGGTCCTTCTGCTGGTGTGGCTATTTGTACTGCCTTAGTTTCATTGCTTACTAGTAGACCTGTTAGGGGCGATTTGGCTATGACAGGGGAAATTACATTACGTGGTTTGGTTTTACCTGTAGGTGGAATAAAGGAAAAGGTCTTGGCTGCCCATTTAGCAAGCATAAAATATGTGATATTGCCTAGAAGAAATGCCAAGGATTTAAAAGAAATTTCAGAAGATGTAAAGCAACAGATAAAATTCGTCCTAGTAGAAAGGATAGATGAAATTATTGATTTTGCTTTAAAGGATGGAGTCAAATAACTTGTGATGAAATTGATAGATTTGCACGTCCATTCTACTGCATCTGATGGCTCTTTTAGTCCAAAAGAATTGGTGAAACTCTCTAGGAAAAAGGGGCTTTCAGCCATTGCCTTAACAGATCATGACACAGTTGCAGGTAATGAAGAGGCCATAGATTCAGGAAAAGAACTGGACTTAGAAGTAATATCGGGTGTAGAGCTCTCTGCCTATTTTGAGAAGGGAACACTCCATATTCTGGGTTATTTTGTAGATTACGAAGGCAAAAATTTTTTAAGAAAAGTTTCTATATTGCAAGAGGCAAGGGCGGAGAGAAATCCAAAGATTATAAAAAAATTGCAAAAATTGGGCATTCCTATTGATTACCAAGAAGTAATGGCTGTCTCTGGCGGTGGTCAGATAGGTCGTCCCCATATTGCACAGGTGCTTATTAAAAAAGGCATAGTAAATAGCATTGATGAGGCGTTTGAGCGGTTTTTAAGGAAAGGGAGGCCAGCTTATGTGGAAAAGGAGCGCATTACAGCTAAGCAGTGTTTAGACATCTTATTAGAAACAAATGCCTTACCTGTTTTGGCCCACCCTTATACACTGCACCTAGACGAATATGAGCTCAAAAGGTTTGTCAAGAAATTAAAAGATAGTGGTTTAGTAGGCATAGAGGTCTATTATTCAGACCACAACCCTGCCCAAATAGCAAGTTATTTAGAACTAGCAAAGACCTTTGGCCTGGCTATTACAGGGGGTTCGGATTTTCATGGGGAAAATAAAGAAGGGGTAGAATTGGGTACAGGTTATGGGAATCTATGTATTTCTTATAGTTTATTAGAGAAATTGAAGCAAATCTATTATAAGCGTTTATTTATCAACAGTCAGGCACTGGTGTTATAACTAGAATCGCAATTTATTCTGGAGGAAAATTCAATGGAAGGCAATACATTAGATATTTTAAGAGAAACAATTGATAAGGGAGAAAAGGTCAGAGATTTTTATATCCAAGCTCACGAAAGGGCCATTCATCCTCTTTGTCAGAGGGTGTTTAGTATATTGGCTGAGGAAAAACAAAGGCAGCTATCTAGGGCCCATCAGGTGTATGACTCCTTTAAGGGGGGATATGGATGGCGCATTGATCGTTTTCTTTGGGAGCCAGAGCAGTGTAAAAAAAATCCCTTTGAAAAGTTAAGTGAGATATCTGGTGGAACTCGGCACATTTGTCCGGATGACCTCAAGCTCTTGGATTTGGCTATGAAATTAGAAAGGGAATACTTTATATTTCTGGATGAGAAGGAAAAAGAGGCCATTCAGCCATTGGCAAAGAGATGTTATATAGGACTTTCTTATGCTACTAGGAGATATTATTTGATGCTTTCAGATGTACGTGATTATTTGGCAAACCCCGAAGACTGGTTGCCCTTGGAAGAGCGTGTCTTTGTGGATGGCGCATAAAAGATGAGGGTATTGGGAGTCTATGGAAGTCCAAGAAAGGGTGGAAACACAGATTTACTCCTGGATCAATTTCTTAAAGGGGCAAGCAATAGTGGGCATAAAATAAGAAAGGTCTATGTAAGGAAACTAAATATATCACCTTGTCTGGCCTGCGATGAGTGTGAAACAGCAGGTAAGTGCATTATTTCTGATGATATGGATAGTGTCTATAAAGCACTAATTAATACGGAATGTCTGGTTTTAGCCTCCCCTATTTATTTTTGTAATGTAACTGCCCAAATTAAGATCTTAATCGATCGTTGCCAGGCCTTATGGCATAAAAGGAGATTGCACAAGGACAGGAGCCTTCAGCCTGCCTTTTTTATCTCAGTGGCTGGCACTAAAGGAAAATGGGTGTTTGAAGGGGCAATACTTACGGTAAAATGCTTTTTTAATGCCATAGGCTTTAGGCTAAAAAATGTCTTCCTTTATTCAGGTTTTGATGCAAAAGGGCAAATAGGAGAGCATTATGATATTCTGTCTAAAATTTACAATGCAGGAAAGAGCCTATGTTAGAGGTAGTCATTATAGGTTCTGGTACAGGTGTACCCTCTTTGCTTAGGGCCTGTCCAGCCATTTTGATAAAAATTAAAAACAGCCATGTGCTTATAGATAGTGGGCCAGGGACATTGAGGCAGTTACTCAAGGCAAATGTCCACTTCTCAAAAATAGATATAATTCTATACACCCACCTTCACCCTGACCACGTGGCTGATTTGGTCCACTTTTTATTTGCCGCTAAAAATGAGCCTCAATTCAGGCCCAATAAACCTGTACTCATCTTTGGACCTACTGGTTTTTTAGATTTTTATGAAAAATTAAAGATGGCTTATGGAAAGTGGGTTGTTTTGCCTCAAGAAAAGGCAGTTTTATCAGAAATCTCCCCCTATGAGAAAATAAGTCAAAATGACATCTTAATACATGCATTTCCTACCTTTCATACAGAAAATAGTCAAGGCTACCGCATAGAGACAGAAGGGAAAATATTGGCCTATTCAGGGGACGCAGAAGAAACAGATGCACTTATTTCACTGGCAAAAGATGCGGATATCTTTATTTGTGAGGCATCTTTTCCAGAAAAGACCGCCGGTCACCTAACACCCAGTATCGCTGGAAAAATTGCAAAAAAGTCAGATTGTAAATGCTTAATACTTACCCATCTCTATCCAGAATGTGACGCAGTCGACCCAGTAGCCCAATGCAGAAGGTATTATTATGGGCCACTCATTATTGCTCAAGATTTATTAAGAATAAAAGTATGAGGAGGTAAGATGCCTATTAGCAAGGATTTATTAGATATCTTGGCCTGCCCCAAATGTAAGGGAGATTTGCACTATGTAGAAAAGGGACCTCAGGGAGAGGGTCTGATATGTGACAAATGCAAGCTGTTTTATCCTATTAAGGATGATATCCCTATAATGCTTATTGAAGAGGCCATTGAGATAAAAGAATAGGAAATAGAACATTTGATGGCAGAGCAAAGAAAAAATGAAACTAGCGGAGTCCTCGACAAAGCTCTTTATAGTTTTATTTTAGTGACTTTATTTTCATTGCCGCTCTTTGAAGCCTCCAAAAATATTGGACTTATCCTCGCACTCCTTTTCTTCTTTATGAAGAATATTATATACAGAAATAAGATTCAGTTTTCTGGGATTGATAAGGCATTATTGCTTTTCCTTTCTCTTACTATAGTTAGCGCTATCTTTTCTCCTTATAGGGTTTATGCCCTAAAGAAAGGTGCTTGGGACACCTTTAGGTTTGTTATGTTTTTTTTTCTAATTAAACACAGTATTAACACTACATCTAGAATAGAAATTGCCATTTTAATAATTATAATCTCCATGATAATAGGAGACCTTATAGGTATAAAACATTATTTAGAAGCACTCTCTCTAGAGTCCATAAACTTTATTGGCTATCATACTGCTACTGCTACATATTTGGCATTTTTTCTTTCCTTGGTCTTTGGGATATTGCTAACTAATAGCATAGAAAAAAGGGCTTTTTTGGTTCTTATTGTAATTGCTACCCTATTAACTTGTATTGTACTTTCTTTATCCTTGGCTAGGGCAGCCCTTTTTTCTGTAGCTATAATATTTTTACTCCTTTGTGCCCTCAGGAGGCATTTTAAGATACTAGCTTTTGGATGCTTTTTAATTATCGCTGTCGCTCTTTTTATCCCATTAAAAGAAAGAGTTGAGGTATTAAAGCGACCATTTTCTCAGAGTTTGCAACTACGTTACGGAATTTGGGAAGGAGCAGTAAGGATAATAAAGGACAGACCATTTTTAGGTATTGGGCCAAGAACCTACCATCTGGAGGGAAATTGCTTAAAATATAATCTCCCTAGAGATATAAGGAGCAGTGATGCCCACAATGTCTTTTTAAACATTGCTAGCGAAAGGGGATTACTTGGACTTCTCTCCTTTCTTATCTTTTTGGGGTCATATTTGCATCTTCTTTACAAAACTAGAAATAGACAAGCAGGGATTAGTACCGCCTTATGGTATGCCTGTTTCGGAAATCTCATTCACCTTTTTCTTATTGGGACAGTACATTCTGCGCTGGCTACGGAAAATGCTATGCTTTTTATGGCTATCTTAGGCCTATTCTCATCAAGTATAGGGGTTGTACAAGAAGGCAAGATTGAACATACTCAAGGAGAAGTAATGAAGACCTGAGATATTTTTTCTTGAAGTATAGCTATAACCTCCTCTGGTCTAATTTCGTCTAAACACTTAGAAAATCCCTTGTTATTGCAGCCCCTTTTATCACAAGGGACGCAAGGCCAATCTTTTTGGATAATAATATGTTTTCCAAAAAATTGGATACCATTTTTTTTATAAGGAGATTGAAAGGGTTTTACAGTATGACACAAGTCGTTTTCCCAAGGCCCCCATCTGTGTGTAAGACTAGGGCCAAATAATGCGATTACAGGCTTATTTAAGGCAGCAGCAATGTGCATAGGTGCACTGTCAACACCAAAAAATAAATGACAATGATAGATTATTCCACACAATTCTTCTAAATCCAATTTTCCTACTAAATTTATCACCTTTCCTTTATTGACAAAACTAAGTATATTTTCCACTCTTTTTTTTTCTTTCTCTCCATTTCCACCTATAATAACCTTTATACTATTTTTCAAAAGCCAATTAATCACTATGGCCATATAATCATCTCTCCAGGACTTAAATGGCCAATGGGTTAGTGGGTGGAGATAAACTAATAAATCACCTTGATTAATTCCCAGTTTGCGCAATCTGTTTTTAGCATGGTCTATGATTTCATCTTTTAAATAAAACCTAACTTTATAAGCATTGGGTAAAATATTTAGCCCCTTACACACTAAATACAAATCATGCATTACAGTATGTGTATCTGGTTCTGTTAGAAGCTTATCATAAATGAGATTTTTACCTATAAGTCCATTTTTTGTAAAAAATCCAATTTTATATTTTGCCCCTGAAAGTAAGGAGTAGATAGCTCCCCTATCTCCAGTAGCAAAATTTATGACCATATCATAGTTATTAAGAAAAAAATTTTTGCAAAATTTTAATTCCCCTTTAATCCTTTTTAAAACACTTAATTCTTTTAACTGACGATTGTATTCCAATAATTCATCAATATAATCTACATATTTTAACATTGGGGCGGTGTAGCTATTAACGATTACGGTTAAATGGGCACTGGGAAAATGGGTCTTTATTGCCCTTAAAGCAGGTTCAGACAGCAGCACATCTCCTATTTGCTTTAACTTAATGGCCAAGATACGCATTTAAATCATAAAGTTTTAAGTAGACTTCTCATGTCTTTGAAGCTCTAATAGTTTTGCATATTTAAAAAAGGAACCTCCCGCATTAAGAAGAGAAATAACAAGTCCGTCAAGACCATCTAAAATGCCTAACTTCAAAAAATAAGTCCTTATAAACATCCACCATCCATGAAGGAAGGGACTAAAAGGTGTCACCCTGACACCTTCCTCAAATAATTGTCTAGCTGCAGCGGTGGAAAATTGATTTAATTTATTTATCATATGTGAATAATTTTCAAAGCTATAATGCTCTATTGGGGCATTTAGGTTTATCACCTTTCCTTCGGTAATCCATGATTCATGGACCATCACCGGTTTAAATCTCCCTTTATCCTTATCAAAAAGCCTAATTACTCGATCAGGCCACCAGCCACAGTTTTTGATCCACCTTTTATGGAAGAAATTTTTCCGCGGAAAACTATAGGCTTTAGCTTTTGGATCTTGAATAACTTGGGAGATGACCTTTGCTGTTTCAGGAGGTATCCTCTCATCAGCATCTAGACTTAATACCCATCTATAGTGGGTCTTTCCTACAGCACTCTGTTTCTGAAGACCAAAGCCCTTCCATTCTTCAACAAATACTCGACAACCAAGTGATTTAGCAATCTCTATGGTTTTGTCCTGACTTCCCGAATCTAAAACTACTATATCCTCAGCAAAGCTAACACTTTCAAGACAGGAAACAAGTCTTTTTTCCTCATTTTTAGTTATCACCATTACTGAAACAGGGAGCTTCTTACTTTTTAACAATTCCATTAGAACAAAAGTATGCCTAAATTATTGCATAATTTGTATTCGTAATCAGTAATATCTAACCATCTATCGCTTCAATGTTTTTATCAAAGTTACCATATTTTCTATTACATAATCAATTTCTTCATCTCTCATGCCTGGATAAATGGGTAGTGAGATGACCCTTTCATAAATCCATTCACAATTAGGGAAATCAGATAGTTTGTAATCAAAATTGTTCTTATAAAATGGAAACCTGTATAAGGGAATAAAATGGACACCTGTAAATACGCCCCTTTTCCTTAATTCTTCAATAAATTTATTCCTATCAACCCTTAGACCCCCAACCCTCAATTTTATTGGATAGAGGTGCCAAGATGTTACTCTGTCCTCCTTAACAAAGGGTATAATTATTTCTTCTATACCAGCAAATGCTTTATTATATCTTTGAGCAATCTTTTTTCTTTTTTCACTCATAAATTCTAATTTTTTTAATTGTTCCATACCAAGTGCTGCCTGGATATCTGTCATATTATATTTGTATCCTTGCATTATAACTTCATAATACCAAAAACCTTCCTGAGAATGCCTCTTCCAGGTATCCGAACTTATCCCGTGCAATCTCATAACCCTCATTTTTTCCGCCCAGTCTTCATTCTCAGTAGTGGCCATCCCTCCTTCGCCCGTTGTCAAGGGCTTTGTAGTATAAAAACTAAAACAGGTTATGTTGCTGATGGTCCCAATCTTTTTATCTTTATAAAATGAAGGCAGTGCGTGGGCAGCGTCTTCAATGACATATAAATTGTGTTTTTTTGCTATCTGCATTATTTCATCCATATCACATGGTTGCCCTCCATAATGGACAGGGATTATAGCCTTTGTCTTTGATGTGATTTTCTGCTCAATCCTTGACACATCCATATTATGAGTATCCCTTTCTACATCCGCAAAAATCGGCCTTGCTTTAAAATAGCATACAACCTCCGCAGTGGCAGCAAAGGTAATAGCAGGTATAATAACCTCATCTCTTTCTTTTAAACCAATGGCATCCAAGGCTAAATGAAGGGCAGCAGTACAAGAATTAAAGGCAACAGCATGCCCACATCCTACATATTTCTTAAATGCCTCCTCAAATTTAACAGTCTTTGGCCCCATAGTTAGCCAGCCACCCTTTAGGGTATCAACGACCGCATTTATTTCCTCATCGGTTATATAAGGCTTATGAAAAGGAATATTCATACCATTCATGATACACGATATTTGTCCTGCATCTTGTTTTCTAGCCACGCCTTTGCCTCTTCTTTTGTAGAAACCTCACCTGAAAGTTGTGCCATTTCAACCTGCTTTAATAAAACACCTACTTTAGGGCAAGGGGGGAGACCAAACCAGACTTGGATGTCACGGCCTGTTACTAGACGGGGCCTTTCTTTAATCTGTAAATAACTTTCATACACATCCATAACATGACTAAATAGACTCCTTAGATGTTCCTCATAATCCTTTGGCTTTCCATCTCCCTTTGTAGCCAAACTATCAGCCATAGCCAATAAAAAAAGCCCTATAACATGAGATCCCACTGCTCTGACGAGACGATGGATTGCACGCATGGTTAAAGTCGCTCTTTGATAAATGTGCAAAAGATAAAATGGACGCATATGATGTAAGATTAAAAATGTAATAGCATCGCTATTTTTCTTACTAAAACGGAGCCTTTTTGCAATATTGGAAAATATTTCTGCGCTGACCCGATCGTGCCCATAAAATGTAGTGCGCTTACCCCCCAGTACCTGGCAAGCGGGTTTTCCCAAATCATGATAAAGTGCTGCCCATTTAAGATAGACATGACATTTAGGATCTTTTAAATAGGTATCTATCCTATTTAAATGGGTATAAAAGAATCTTCTAGGGCTACCCAAAATTCTTTCTATATAAGCCAAACTAAGCAAGGAGTGCTCATAAACATCCAGATGATGAAAATCATTTTGGGCTACACCCTTTAGTGCTTCTATTTCTGGTAAAATGAATTTAAATATACCCAAACTTCCCATCTCCGAAAGCCAATAACTAACATTTGAGGTAGAAAATAAAAAGTCCAGTTCCTGTCTAATCCTTTCTTTTGCTACATGCTCCAGCAAATACGCATAGGTTTTTAGGCCCAAACAGGTATATTCATCAATAGAGAAATTTAATTCTGCTGCAAGTCTAAATGCCCTTAGGACACGCAGCGGGTCTGAAGATAGGGCAGAAGGAGAAATAAGGTGAATGCGTCTCTTTTCTAAATCAGAAAGACCACCCAGTGGATCAATAATAGAGGCAGGATTCAGTAAATCAATGGCTAAGGCATTAACTGTATAATCACGAATCCTTAACTCTTCTAAGATATCATTTTCCCGCAAAGTGGTAAAATCAAATATAAGATCCCCTTTTATAACGCGGAATGTTTGAAAGATTTCATCTAGGGTAATACATTTCCCATTGATTTTCTTAGAAAAAACCTTGGCTATTTTACCAATATTCCCTGTTACTGCAATGTCCCAATCCTTCGCCTTCCTATTAAGTAGCAAATCTCTTACGCTGCCACCTGTTAAATATGGGTGACAATTATATATTCCTGCAATATCTTTAAAGATGCTTAAGAAATTGTTTAAGGGTGATTGTGCGATTAAGTGCTCTCTGTTAAGCTCTACATCTATTTTTTTTGACATTTTTGGTTTAGTATTAGAATATCAAAAAAATTGCTTTCTATCAAACTTGTTAGTCAAAGGCAATATATCAATGGGCTTAAGGTCTGAGGAAGGCTGTTTAGTATTTAACCATATTTACTATATTACTAATTGACAAAACACCATAAGGTTTATATGATTTTGTATGCGTTTTTTAAAATGGTTTAGCATTATCGCCCTTGTGGGCCTTGTGTTTTCTGTTGGATGCTTTCTATTTTTGACCCATAACCTCCCGGATATAAAAGAGCTCAAAGATTATTACCCTCCTCTTGCCACTAAAGTTTATGCAGATGATGGTCAAATAATAGATGAATTTTATATAGAGCGGCGTACCTTAGTCCCTTTAGAAAGGGTGCCTCCTTATTTGATTAGGGCCTTTGTTGCTGCTGAAGATCAAAGGTTTTATGAACACAAAGGCCTTGATTGGCTAGGCATTATAAGGGCTGTTATCGAAGATATCAAGGCAAAAAAGATTGTCCAAGGAGGAAGTACTATCACCCAACAAACAGTCAAGTCCCTACTACTTTCATCTCGTCGAAGCATATATCGTAAATTAAGAGAGCTTATCCTTGCCTACAGACTAGAAAAACACTTAACAAAGGATGAAATTTTATCTATCTATTTAAACCAAATCTACTTTGGACATGGCGCTTATGGGGTAGAGGCAGCAGCACAAACCTATTTTGGTAAACATGTTTGGGAGCTCAATCTACCAGAGGCAGCTCTCCTTGCAGGGATACCAAGAGGCCCTACACGCTATTCCCCTTACAGGCACTTTGATAGGGCCAAGAAAAGACAATTTTATGTATTGCAAAGGATGGTAAAATGCAATTACATTACCCAAAAAGAAAAACAGGAAGCCTGGAAGACAAAGCTTGAGCTTAAGAGCACATCTTATAATAACAAGGCATGCCTAGCCTTTATAGATCATGTACGTCAATATCTACTGAGAAAATACGGTTATAATTTGGTCTATAAGGGTGGCTTACAGGTCTATACTACCGCCAATATAAATATGCATGAGGTAGCAAAGAATGCCCTCCTTCTTGGCATTGAGGAGATAGAAAAAAGACATGAGGAAAATAGGGAAGAAATAGAAGGGGCAATGCTTTGCCTAGAGCCCAAAACGGGTTTTATAAAGGTTTTGTTAGGAGGGAAAAACTTTGAAAAAGGAAATTTTAATCGTGCAATCCAGGCCCGTAGGCAACCAGGTTCTGCATTTAAGCCCATAATATATGCAGCAGCTATAGACAAAGGTTATAATCCATCTTCTACAGTCTATGATTATCCAGTGGTATATGAGGAGCATACAACTGATGGAGAAAAGGTCTGGAAGCCCAAAAATTATGGAGGCCGCTTCCATGGTCCCATAAGTTTACGCGATGCTTTGGTCCATTCACGCAATGCAGCAACTATAAGATTGTTAAAGGACATCGGTGTAGGTTATGTAATTAAATGTGCCAAAAGGCTGGGCATTACTTCTCCCCTTAACTATGACCTATCCCTGGCATTGGGTAGCACCTGTCTTTCTTTACTAGAATTGACTAGAATCTATGCTATATTTGCCAATCAAGGTCAATATATTGAGCCAATTGTTGTACTAAAGGTCTTAGACAGAGATGAAAATATATTAGAAAGTAATGAACCACAGCCAAAAACAGTAATCAACCCACAAATAGCCTATATTATTACTAATATGTTAGAAGACGTGGTTTTGCGAGGGACTGGGCGCTGCGTGCGGGCACTTGGTCGGCCAGCCGCGGGCAAGACAGGCACAACTGATAATTATACAGACGCCTGGTTTATTGGTTATACACCATCTTATGTTGAGGGTGTATGGATAGGCTGTGATGACTACAAATCTTTAGGCAAAAAAGAAACGGGTGGGAGGGCCGCTGCCCCAATTTGGCTCTCTTTCATGAAAGAAATCTTAAAAGACAAACCAATAGAAAACTTTAGAGTGCCCCCAGGGATAATCTTCACTAAAGCAGGCAGCAGAAATACATTTGAGTGTTTTATGGAATCAAATCTTTCAGAGTAAGCGCTAAAAGCGCTCTTCCTGTCCCGTAGAGTAAGGTTTGCTACTCCACGGGCCTGGGCAAAGCTGCAGACCGGGCTTCCCAAGATGGAAATCCAAAAATTTATAGACATATTCGATAAAAATAAAAAACTGCATATCACAGACCTAAAATGCAGCGCCTTAGCCTATCTTTTGGGACAGTTAAATCACATTCTAAAAAGGCCTATTTTTGCTATTGCCCCTACAGTCCATGAAGCAAATGAATTGTTAATGGATTTAAATTTTTTTTTAGAGCCACCCGAGGCATTTGCCTCAGGAAAAGTAAGGGGGGGCTGGTCTTGATTTTTGAATTTCTCATTTTACATAGAAAAGGGGACAGGTTGCTTTTTAGCCTCGCTACTATCCTTAGTTATGATTTCTTCCGTCTTTTAGCTCTCTTGTATATACCTTCCCTTGTTCCAATGATGGTCACCGTAACCAAATCATCTTCAATATAGTAAATGATCCTGTATTCTGGCTTTCTACCGAAATGATAGGATCTTTCTCCTTTCAAAGTTCCTATCAACGGCTCACTGTTTGAATAAGGTTCCTTTCGAATTTCTGGAAGGTGTTTGAAGACAATTTCTTTCTGGACTGAGCGGGGCAAATTTTTTAAATCCCGTTTGGCAGCGGGGGAGAGTTCCAGCCAATAAGTTCTAGGCATATTCTTTTTGTAATTCTTCTAAGGAAGAAAAGGCCTGCCCCTTCTTTTTAGCCTCTATTGCTTCTTGAGTTCTTCTGTTGACGTATTCGATAAAAGACTGATCTTCTTTTATCCTTAGAAATTCTATAAAGTTCAATACCTCTTGTTTTTCTCGGTCTGAGAGTTGTTTAATGCCCTTTATGATTAATTCATTAAGTCTAGCAGTCTGTTCCATGTGTCTTTTCTCCATTTAGCTTTTTGGGTATAAACCATAATAGCATTGTAGGTTTTAAAAAGCAACTTGTATCATGTATCCTGCATCATGCAGTTTGTTCTGTTACAAGGTATTGAGTATTTTATCTTGAAGAGATACTAAAGGGGCTGTATAATTGTCTAAATATGTCTGCTGTTGAAAGGCTTATAGAGGTATTTAATAAAGACCAAAAACTGCATATCACAGACCTAAAATGCAGCGCCTTAGCCTATCTTTTGGGACAGTTAAATCACATTCTAAAAAGGCCTATTTTTGCTATTACCCCTACAGTCTATGAAGCAAATGAATTGTTAATGGATTTAAAGTTTTTTTTAGAGCCACCCGAGACATTTGCCTCAGATAAATACGTCTTTTTATTATCTAGTGAAGAATTTTTACCATTTGAAGGCCTCTCCCCATTACCACATACCTTAAGCCAACAGTTTTCTGCTCTGTTTGCCTTATTAAACCTAGAGCATCCCTTGGTAGTTGCCCCTATCCGCTCTTTATTTTCCTATTTTTTGCCCAAATCAGAATTTTCAAAAAGGATAGAGCTCTGTCAAGAAGGTGGAGAAATTGACCGCAAAAAATTTATTTACACCTTACATTGCCTTGGCTATCAAGGGGTTAATCTAGTAGAGGGAGTGGGTGAATTTAGTGTACGTGGGGGGATTATTGACCTATCTCCACCCCTCTATAACAGACCATTAAGACTAGAATTTTTTGGAGATAAACTGGAATCCATTCGCTTCTTTGACCCTGTTAGCCAACGTTCTAAAGGGACATTAAGTAAATTTATAATTATCCCTGCAAACCCCATTCCCAGAAACCAGCAAGATTTTCAAAAAGCCAGGGAAAACCTGACAAAACTAAACATTTTAGAAAGGCCATTGACTCAGTATTTAGAAGTTCCTATTCATCAACCAGGTATTGAGTCCCTCTTTCCCCTCTTTTATGATATTCCTCCTAGTCCCATTTTTGATTATCTCCCCAAAGATACTATTATTTGCTTGTGGCAACCTCAGAAAATTTTAGATTTTGGGAGAAAAATAGAAAATAAATTCACAAATCATTTAGCAGAATCACGTCATCTACCAAAAGAGCTAATTTATCTGGATTATTCAAAGATCAAACACCATTTAAAACAATATCGAACGCTTCATGTTCATGAATTGCCTGTGTTAAACCATAAGAGCCTCTCTTTCTCTTTAAAAACACCTTTTAAAGGTATGGACGCAGAAGACGTAGTGAAAAGTTTTAAATCACATATAGAGGCCTGGTTAAAACAGGGCTTTAAAGTCTGTCTTACTTGTCAAGATGTCTTTAGACAAAGAAACTTTGAAGGTTTGTTAAAATCCTATCAAATGGCACCCTTGTTGGCCACGCCACCATTTAAAAAAGAAAAAGGGGAGCTTACTATCTATAGGGGTAAACTTTCTCAGGGCTTTGTTTGGCCTATAGAGGGAATGGTCATCATAAGTGAAAGTGACTTTAAGATCCCTAGCAAAGACTTAACACCTTCTCACAGGCCAGCCTTGCCAGTAAGTACTTTTGAAGACCTAAAAGAAGGAGATTACATAGTGCATGTAGAGCATGGAATTGGGATATACCGTAGTTTAGTAAGCCTAAATATAAGAGGATTAAATAGTGAATTTTTGCTTATTGAATACCAAAACGCAGATAAGCTCTATTTACCTATAGATAGGCTTAATCTAGTTCAAAAATATGTAGGGATAGAGGGGGAAAGTCCAAATTTAGACAAACTGGGGGCAAGGGCCTTCAGGAGTGCGAAAAGGCGGGTAAAAAGAGCGGTAGAGAAGATCGCTAAAGAATTGTTAGAACTTTATGCCAAACGCATGGCCCAAAAAGGCCATGTCTTTTCACCCCTGGATAAAGAATATCAGGCATTTGAAGCCGATTTTCCTTATACAGAAACCCCTGATCAGCAGAGGGCAGTAAATGAGGTGTTGGCTGACATGATGAAATCTCATCCTATGGACAGACTAATTTGCGGAGACGTAGGTTTTGGAAAGACTGAAATAGCTATTAGGGCTGCATTTAAGGCCATTTTGGATGCAAAACAGGTAGCAGTCCTTGTCCCAACTACTATCTTGGCTGAACAGCACTACCTCACATTTGAACAAAGACTTGAAAACCTCCCTGTAAATATTGCCTGTCTTAATCGCTTTCGCCCTAAAAAAGAACAAAGAGAAATATTACAAGGGTTAAGAAAGGGAATTATTGATATTGTTATCGGAACTCATCGCCTTCTGCAAAAAGACATAGTCTTTAAGGACTTAGGTTTGGCAATTATTGATGAAGAACATCAGTTTGGTGTAAAGCAAAAAGAACATTTAAAAAAATTGAAGATACTGGTAGACGTAATTACATTAAGTGCTACCCCTATCCCCCGCACCCTCTCTTTTTCCCTTTTAGGCATTAGGGACTTAAGTCTAGTAGAAACACCACCTCCTGATAGATTGCCTGTAAAGACTTACTTATCAAGATTTAGTCCTCTGCTTATTCGTGAGGCAATCATTAGGGAGATAGAAAGGGGCGGACAGGTGTTCTTTGTGCACCCATATGTAAAAGGGATACCTGCTATAGCCAAATTTTTATCTAAACTTATACCAGGCCTCAGGTTGGGCATTGCCCATGGAAGGTTAAAGGAAAGAGTATTAGAAGAGACCATGATTAGATTCTTAAAGAGAGAGATAGATGTTTTGCTTTGCACTAATATTGTAGGCTCTGGCTTAGACATCCCGAATGTCAACACCATTATTATTAACCGTGCTGATATGTTTGGTCTCCCCCAGCTTTATCACCTTAGGGGAAGGGTAGGAAGGAGCAATAGGCAGGCCTATGCCTATTTGCTGGTTCCTCATAAAAAATTGGTGACTTCCGAGGCACAAAAGAGGCTTAAGGCATTATTAGAACATGTAGAGCTTTCTTCTGGATATAAGATTGCACTTTATGACCTAAAGATAAGGGGAGCAGGAAACATCTTGGGCATCTCCCAATCAGGTCATATTGCCTCAGTAGGTTATGAGATGTATTTAGAATTGCTACAAAAGGCCATTTATGAATTGAAGGGCAAACCTATGTCAGAGGGTATAGAGCCAGAAATCAAACTACCTGTCTCTGCCTATGTCCCAAAAGATTATATTAAACATAAAGATCAACGACTTGTGGCCTACAAGAGGCTTTCTATGATAAGAGATGAAGAGGAACTAATTGAACTTATAGATGAATTTAGAGACCGTTATGGGGCATTGCCCCACCCCACCGATAATTTGATTAACCTTATTAAGCTAAAACTTTCACTAAGACATTTTAATGTAAAGAGATTAGATATAAGCAATGGAGCACTACGATTTGTCTTTGAAAAAACAGTCCTTTTAGATACTTCCCATCTTATTAAATTCTTAGGGCAACATCCTGACTATCGATTTACCCCCGAAGGAGAGCTGCTTGTACCCTTAAAAAGAAAAGGGGATTTATTAGATAAAGCACAAGCAGTAGTAAATGCGTTAGGAGAGAAATAATAAAAAGAAATAGATTGAGATAAGCAGAGATTAACAAGCTTTCTATAAGTCTCTACGAACCTCCATAAGTCTCATCAACATTAGAAAAGATTACCACTTCATCTTTACCTGCCTTTTCTTTCAAAAATACATCCACTCTATCTTCATGGAGTGTAGATACATCAAGGCCCACATAATTGGCCATAATAGGCAGTTCTCTATGATCACGGTCAACTAATACCGCTACCTCTATCCGCTGTGGTCGCCCAAAGTCCATCAGGGCATCCATAGCTGCTCTAATAGTGCGTCCTGTAAAAATTACATCATCTATAAGTACTATAATTTTATCTTCAATGGAAAATTGGAGGTCTGTTTTCTTAAGTAGTGGTTGGGGCGAGAGTCTTGTCCAATCGTCACGGTAAAGGTTGATATCTAAGGTACCAAATAGGGGAGGATGCCCTTCTATTTGAGCAATAATATCTCTTAACCGCTTTGCCAAACAGACACCACCTGTATGGATACCTACCAAGGCCAGATTTTCCACTCCTTTATTGTGCTCTAAAATTTCATGGGCAATTCTAATAAGGACACGCCTTATCTCATCTTCTCTCATAATTACCTTTTTCATTTGAAAAAGTCTCCTATAGCCTCACGATGCACAATACAAGATACATATATTATCCTGCATCCTGTATCTTGTATCATGGACTCTGCATATTTTCATTTTAAATCCCTAATAGTTGGTATATGCGTTCAAAGTTTATATGCTTATTCACCAAGGCTAAACCTCTTTCTACTTTTTCCTTTTCTTTCAAGCTTAATCTAGCCGCTATTTCTTGAATTCCCTTGGCTATAGTATAGGTATCCTCTCTACATAAAACAATAGGGACACCACGACGTTCTGCCTTAGAAATAATAATCTCGTTAGGTGATAGGTTCCCAGCCAATACCAAACACTTTGCCCCTTGTTCAATTGCCAAAAGCTGAATATCTGCCCTATCCCCCCCTACAATCACAGCTGCATTTGGTGTGCGTCTTAAGTATTCAAAAAATTTATCTACCTCCATTCCACCTATAAGATAATTTTGTATAAAATTATCTAAGGACTCCTGTCCACAAATAATGCGTCCCCCCAGTCTTTCACTTAATTCCGCTGCAGTTATGGAAGTAAGAAAAGCCTCAAATGGTAACCACCCCAAAACAGGCACCCCGATCTTTTCTAACCAAGGGATAATCAATTCTTTAATGTCGCGCTCCTCTTCCGCCCTTACCCAATTGATAACCACTCCCAAAAAGCCATCACCTAAATGTTCCTTTGTCTCAACTATACTATCTAAGAAAAAGTCCCCCACATACTTATTTACTAAAATCACCTTTGCCCCTAATATATTTGCTATCTTAAAACCAGAAATGCCTAAGAGGTTGCCTAACCACATGGTCTCTGCCCCACCAATAAGCATTACTTCTTTTCCTTTAGACATCACCTCAAATGCTTTTTTGATCTCAGACATCAAGTCACCCATTTCTCCACGAAGGGCCTTCACTTTTAATTCATAGGTAAGCCATATGGGACACAGATTTTCTACACTTTCTTTTAAATCCAACACCTTATAGATAAAATAGGCCAAGCGGTCAGTAATAACGTCCCCTTCTACCTTTTGAGGCAATTTACCCAACGGTTTAAAATATCCCACTTTTAGCCCTTTATTTAGTAAATCCTTGCCTAATCCCAATGTAATCAGGCCCTTTCCAGAAAATGGTACTGTAGAGCCAATATAAATCTTGTGCATCTATTCCCTCCTTATGGTAAGCCTGGCATCTACAGCCACGGCGCCGTTTTGATCAGACTTGACCAAAAATGGGTTAATCTCTGCCTCTATTATCTCCGGGAAGTCCAAGGCCAATTGAGCCAAGCTAAGTAGGCCATTTATTAAGGTATTTACATCGGCTGCAGGTTCCCCCCTTATCCCTCTAAGCAGAGGGTAGGATTTTACTTCCCTAATCATCTCCATGGCTTCCTGCTTAGAAATAGGCGCTACACGAAATGTAACATCCTTTAAAATCTCCACATAGATTCCTCCCAGACCAAACATAAGCACCGGGCCAAATTGGGGGTCATGGGTAAAACCAATAATTGTTTCCTTTGCCCCCTGAATCATTTCTTGCACAGATATACCATATATAGCTGCTTTAGGCACCTTGCTCTTCACAGAAAGCATAATCTCTGTAAATGCCTCCTTCACTTCCTTTGTGGATTTTAAATCTAAAATCACACCTCCTGCATCGGTCTTATGGGTAATATCTAGTGAGACAACCTTTACTACCACTGGAAAGCCTATGGCCTTAGCTGCTGCTGCTGCTTCCTCTTTAGTTCTACTGAATTTTGTTTTTGGCAAGACAAAACCATATGCCTTAAGTATCTCTTTGGCCTTATCTTCAGTTAAATGAAAATGCTCCTCTCTTTTGGCTATTTCTAAAAGATACCGTACCCTAGTACGCTCTGCCAAAATTTGGGGATATTCCTTTTTTGGAGAAGAAAGCCAGTGTTCTCGCTGCCACATTTTTTCCAAAACACTCACAGCATCCTCGGGGCAAAGATAATTAGGAACCCCATGTTTTTTTAATAATTTTGTCCCTTTTTCTATCTGCACTTCTCCCATAAAGGAGCAAAGAATGGGCTTTTTTCTATTTTTTACATGCTCTGCCACTGTCCTGGCTGTTTCCTTTACCTCGATGGTGGCCGTTGGTGTGAGTAACACCAAAATGGCATCTATATCTTTATCATCCATCAAAATATCTAAGGCCTTTTCATACCTCTCTACATGAGCATCCCCCACAATATCAACGGGATTATAAAAAGACGCCATAGAAGGTAGAAAAGAGCGAAGCCTTTCTGCTGTCTGCGGGCTAATTCTTGCCAACTGTAAGTAGGAATTCTCACAGGCATCTGCTGCCACAATCCCGGGGCCACCAGAATTTGTTAGAATTGCTACTTTGGGACCCTCGGGTAAAGGTTGAGAGGCAAAGGCTATGCCATAATTAAAAAGTTCTGTTATAGTCCTTGCCCTGATTATCCCACTTTGTTTAAAAGCCGCCTGATAAGCAGATTCACTACCTGCTAAAGAGCCTGTGTGTGAAGAAACTGCCTTGGCCCCAGCAGAGGTTATGCCAGACTTAATCAAAATTATAGTTTTTTTCCTTGCTACTTCCTCTGCTACTTGCATAAATGTGCGTCCATCATTTACCCCTTCTAAATATCCCAAAATGACCTTTGTATTTTCATCTTCTCCTAAGGCTATGAGCATATCTATTTCTGAAATATCCACCATATTGCCTAGGCTAATAAACTTGGAAAACCCAATCCTTTGACCCAATGCCCAATCCAAGACGGCAATACACATGGCCCCTGACTGGGAAAAAAAGGCAATATTGCCCTGCTCAGGCATGCCTAAGGCAAAGGAGGCATTTACCTTAGAGTTGGTATCTATAAGGCCTACACAATTTGGCCCCAAAACCCGTACACCACAATCTTTTGCTATTTTTTTGAGTTTTTGCTC
>Ga0111222_1004_pt1 | contig 19974 bp, 22 predicted proteins | sample DeeMarSWOR152_54_FD_80386 | JGI IMG/M metagenome (GOLD analysis project Ga0111222, IMG submission 80386) | Syntrophobacter sp. DG_60 | reverse complement strand
TTCTTTCGCGCTATGCTACAGTTATTGCCGAAATATCGCAAAACCTTGGATCTAATTCGAATATTCTTGATGTCGGATGCGGACCAACGTGTGCTGGACGATTATTTAATGTTGGCTCAAAGACATACTTGGATCCCCTTATGGACTCCTATTTAAGAGTGTATCCAGAAAAACTCCTAGAGGGAGAGAAGATTTGTGGTGTAGCAGAGAGTATTCCTAAACAAGATGAGAGCTTTGATGTGGTAATTTGCGTAAATGCTTTAGACCACATGATTAACCCAGTGAAAGCTCTTTTAGAAATACGTCGTGTTTTGAAAAAGGACGGCATATTTGTGCTTGGCATTTTCTTACATCCACCACCAATAGCTGTTGCTCGCAGATTTATTGAGAGGTGGTTGCCATTTTTTCGAGAAGAGGCACATCCGTACTCATTCACATTACAAAGTATCTTAAAACTTTTAAATAAGTTATTTTCTGTCCAACGAGAAATTAAAGTGTTCAGAAAGAATTCGGCATTTATTCCATCACTTCACCGAGAGGATTGGATGTTTATTTGTAGGAAAAAATAAGCCACTGGGACTTCAGCTAACACCGCAGAAACGGCTATCACCTAAATTGCTTTGCAACTTCTTTTAGCTGCAAAACGTCAGCTTGTGTAAAAACTATTTCAAAAATTTTCCTTTCCCACTGTTCCAGGTTATTTAACTGCAAATTGGGTTCGTAAAACCACTTTTCATCAATATTTCAATTCTATCCCCCACTTTTTGTGGTTCTTAACCAGATTTTTTGACTTTTCACACAATCTGACGTTGTACGCAATTGCTCTTAATCTATATACCCTAACAGAATCCTAGCAAGGTTTTAATATGGCTAAGAAAAAGACTAAATCAGCAAACAAAAAAATGAATATTTTAGAACACATAACTGCGGAAGACGCATTTGCAATATTGAGAATTCTTGCAGACTGGCAATAATTATTGTGCCCTATGACGAGGATAGTGAGGAGTGAGGTAGAAAAAAAGACAAAAAATAAATTTTGGCTATCTCATTAACTTATTGATTTTAATTTTTGGGTATTAGAAATTCTTGCCCCGTTAGATAGTAAAGATGGTAAGAACCATAACTTTCTTGGAGTAGAGAGGTGTTAGGACTAAATAAAAAAAATGTAAATGCTTTATCTAACGGGGTGAAGATTTTGTCATTTGACATTATTATTTTCTAGTGGGGCACTTTATTGATTCAAATGCCAAAAGTATCCTTTTTTCCTTTTCTAATTTTTCTTCTGGAAATGGGATAAAGGTAGTCTTATCTAAGTCCTCTAAAATTTTTACCTTTGAGGGTATAGCCTCAAATCCCTCTCCTATTACTTTGCCTGTAAGGGTGTCTAGTAGTTCTGTCCTCCACCAGCTAGTTAAGACGGTAAAAGGAATTTGATAATTATCAAATAGCCTTGCACAGGCCAAGGCCAACCTCTCCCTGGTGGTCAATGAACCAGAGGTACATTTTATAAGGATAACCCTTTTATCATTTATTTTTAAGATAAAATCGATGTCTACTGTGCCAGTAAACTTATCAATAGATACTGTTAACTCTGAATCCTTCTCTATATCTTTATTACTGTAACCTTTATCATTAACCAAAAATCTCTCTATCTTATCTCTATGTTCTTTTAACTCATCATCCAGCATCTCTCTCTTAAACTCCTTAAAAAATCCTTCTTTTTTCTTATTTTATCCAATTAAAACATGTAACACAAGGGATTATTCCAGTTATTTCAGATTTTTATGGTCAAAAAATTAACAATCCATTTTTTAGTGTTTCTAAAATGGGCTCAAACAACAAGGGGTAGTAATGGTCATTGGTGGTGGCTTACCATTTTGCTACCTTACTTACAATTTTAACTTCTGTGGGAGAGGCTTATTTTATGTAAAGCATATTTGACAAATAGAACGACTATATGTAAAATAATAATTATGATTAAGCCAAGGCTAATATTTGACAAAATTAAAGCGTATTTTGATTCTCCTGAGGCTATTATCATTACTGGAATGCGGCGGACCGGCAAAACCACTCTCCTCAATTTTATTTATAACCAAATTGTCTCGAAAAACAAAGTTTTTTTAGATCTGGAGAACCCATTAAATAGAAAATATTTTGAGGAGGATAATTATGAGCGAATCAAGACCTCATTTGAGGTCTTGGGAATTGACTTCACCCATAAGCCATTCATGTTTTTGGACGAGATACAGTTTGTAAAAAATCTACCATCGGTTGTCAAATATTTTATTGACCATTATCAAGTAAAATTCTTCTTGACAGGCTCAGCCAGTTTTTATTTAAAAAACCTCTTCACGGAGTCATTGGCCGGAAGGAAGTATATTTTTGAGCTTTTCCCTTTAAGTTTTAGTGAATTCCTTCTATTCAAAGGAAGTTCTCTAAAAATACCTAAAAATACCTTTGATATCACACAATCGGTCTTTGATGTCATTTCCCCTTTGTATGATGAATATATTTTATTTGGTGGATTTCCGGGAGTGGTTTTAAAAACCAGTGTTCAAGAGAAGAAAAGGGCGTTAGAAGAGATTTTCTCTTCCTTTTTTCAACTGGAAATTCTTCAGCTAGGGGATTTTCGAAGAAATGAAGTAATTCGAGATTTGATGTTACTTCTGATGCAACGGCTTGGTTCCAAATTAGATATCCAAAAAATTTCAAGAGAATTAGGCATTTCTCGTCCCACATTGAGTGAGTATATTTCTTTTCTGGAAGGTACCTACTTTATAAAAACCATAAGACCATTCAGTAAAGGAAGGAACTCTGAGATTAGAAAGAGGCCTAAGGTTTACCTCTGTGATACTGGTCTTGCCAATCATCTTGCTAAATTGGATATGGGCCGCCTCTCTGAAAATAGTATTTTTCAAAATCTCAGGCTTAGGGGTGAACTTAATTACTACCAAAGAAAAAGTGGGACTGAGATTGACTTCATTCTGGATAAAAAAGAGGCGTATGAGGTAAAGCTAAACCCTCAAGAAGCTGATTTGAAAAAACTGAAAGAGATGGTTGTGGAATTAGATTTAGAGGAATTTAAAATGGTCTCAAAAAATTATAGTAAGTTAGAAAATATCGTGTATGGCTTCATGCTATAAATCAATATATAGTCAAAACGCTCGTCCTGCGGCAAAGCACCTTAATAGGAAACGCAGCCAATTCAAAAAACTAAGGGGGAATTTCGATATTCCACCGAAATAGTTTGGAGGTTCTCTTTATGGTCGTTCGTTATAGGAATTAACCTTTGGGAAGCGAGAAATTAGGCGCCAGTTCATAATTCCTCTAAAGTAAAAAATTGTGAGAAGCCTTGTTACTGCTATCAGCATCTATGAATTCATTAGATCATAATTCACTACAAAATACAGTCAAAATCCTTTCTACCTCTTTTTTCTTTACCTTAACCTCTGCCTTTACCTTTTTCTCTCTTTAATTAAACTATTAAACTAAATCAACCAATAAAAACCAATTAAACTTTTTTTTATTCTTCTACATACCTTAACATTATTATACCCCAGACACCAAATAACAGATTTGGTATCCAGGCAGCCAAAAAAGAATGCAAATGTCCACCTTTTCCCAAAGCAAGAGTTAAGGCCTGCATTGCCCAAAAAATAAGGGCAATCAATAAACCCAGACCAATCATTTTCATAGTTTTCCCCACTTTTAGGCCCAATGGAATGGCCAGAATAATCATCAAAAGAGGTGCCCAAGGGATGGCTGTCTTTTGCCACATTTCCACCTCAAAGGACACAGCATTATACCCCTTAGACTTTAGCTTATTTACATAATGCCTTAGATCAAAGTAGTTTAGGCGCTCATAATCTTGTTTTATAAATTGAAAATCATTTGGTGTTTCGGGTAAGTAGATAGCCTTAGAAGTAAACTGATTTATTTCTAAAACTCCACCTTTGCCGGGTATTTGTTCTATCCCCTGATATAAAACCCATTTTCCATTGCCCCAACAGGCCTTATGGGCGTTAAGTCTCCTTTTTATCTTAAAATTTTTATCAAAATAATAGATGTTAACACCCCACATAATATTTCTCTTAAAGTCCATTCCCTCAATTTGATAAATCATATCCTTACTCTTTAGCCATATCTTTTCCTGCATATAACCACCGCGTGGTCTTTTCTTTTCTACTTTATATCGCCAGATGCTCTGGGCCTTACTTATGGTCTTTGGCAAAATGGTTTCATTAAAAAAGAATAAGGCAACAGATATAATGATGCCCAAAATAATTATAGGGGCAGTAATGCGATAAGGACTGAAACCACAGGCCTTAAGGACAATGAATTCATTGTTTTTTTTCAACAGTCCTAAGGAAATAAGGGTGCCTAGAAGGCAGGTCGCTGGCAATATTTGTATAATTACAGAGGGTAGGTGGAACAAAAAGTAAGTAATGATAGTCCCAGATGGTACCTTTGCCTCCCAAAAATTGTCTATTTTCTCAAAAAAATCAAAGATTAAATAAATGGATAAAAATATAATTAAAACCAATGCTGAAATAAATAAAACTTGAGATAGGATGTACTTGTCTGTAAGTTTAATGTTTATCCATCTACTCATGCGCCAGTCGCCAAAGGAAATAAGCAGTAATTATAGAAAGTCCTATATCTGGCAGCCAAAGGCCAACCTCGGGTGGAAGAATAAGGGTCTCTGCTAGGCTGATGGTGGCAGAAAAACAGATTTGATAAAGGATAAAAAAAATAATCCCCAACGTGATTCCGCCAGATGGGACCTTTTTAAATGATATTAGACCTAGACATGCCCCCAATATGGGAAAAATAAAGGCGGCTACAGGTAGGGAAAGCTTTCGATTTAGAGCCAATATTAATGCTGTTTTATTTTCTCCATTTTGCTTTATTTTTTCCCACAATTGCCATGGGGTATATTCTTTTGGATTTTTTCTTCTTTTTCCCATTTGTTGGGGAAAATCAAAGGAAAAATTATAGGTTTCAAAGCTAAGGATGCCAAACTGATTATCTTCCCTGTCCTGCCAGATATAGCCCCTTTTTAAATTGAAAATAAAATTTTCTTTATTTTTAGAAATATAACCCGATTGCGCCATAATGGTCTTCTCATTCTGATTGTCATATAAAAATACCCCTTTAAGCATCCCATCCCTTTTTATATTGTCTACATAGATTATAAGCTTTGGAAAACGGTCATAGAATACACCAGGTTTTATAACCAATTCTGCATCTTTCTGTACCAAATGAAAGATTAGATCCTTGGCTGCCCCACTGCCCAAAGGTATGCCCAGTGAGGTAATAAATAGGGTAGAAATCATGCATATAAAACCAAAAAAAATAATAGGGGGAAAGACTTTAAAGGGGCCTATGCCGGCAGACTTGAGGGCAATGTATTCTTTGTCATGGGATAGGCGTAAGGTGGTAAGGAGTGGAGACATTAAAGCCACTGTAGGAATGATTATGGAGAGAAAAAAGGGAATGGTATAAAAAATTAGTTTTAAAATTATTGTGATGCTTACATGATGTGCCACCATCAGCCTTGCTATTTCAAACATCTTTCCTATAAGAAAAAGGAATGTAAATGCCAAAAGACCAATAAAAAAGATAGAGAAGATCTCTTTAATTAAATAATATGAGATAAGTGAGTGACGAAAGAACATTCCTAATTATAGCATTTTTTAATAATTGACAACCATAAACAAGCAAGGTAAGTTTTGAATATGGCTAATATACTTACTATTGCAGGGCTTGACCCAAGTGGTGGGGCAGGTATAGCTGCGGATTTAAAGGTCATTACACTACTAGGCGAAGTGGGCCTTGCAGTGCCTACAGCACTAACCGTTCAGGACAGTCAAAGGGTATATAATGTATTTCCTGTCTCATCTGAGATTATCAGTAAAGAGTTGGATGTCCTGTGGAACGATTTTCAAATAGATGTAGTAAAAATAGGGATGATACCTTCGTCTGAGGCAATCTCTTTAGTTTCTCAAAAGATGAAGCAATACCGTCCTAAGATTTTGGTATTTGACCCAATAATTAAGGCAAAAGATGGCTCTTTACTTACAGAGGATATAGAGCCTTTAAAAAAAGAGCTTTTTCCTCTATCTACACTCATTACCCCAAATATAGATGAAGCTATGGTTTTTACAGGGAAGAAAATAAAAAATATAGATGGTATGAAAAAAGGAGCTAAAAAACTTTACAAATTAGGGCCAGGTGCCATTTTGATTACTGGTGGGCATCTGCCTGATAAGGCTATAGATATCCTTTATGATGGTCATAAATTTTATACATTTGAGGCCCCCAGAAAGGAAAAAAGGCCTGTGCATGGGACAGGCTGTGTATTTAGTACTGCAATAGCCACTTTCTTAGCCAAGGGAAAAGGACTAGTAGAATCAATAGAAAAAGCAAAGGCATTGACAAAAAGGTCTATAGATTTTTCATTAAAGTGTGGAAGAGGGAATTTGATTAGTAACCCTTATGCCTATATAGCTAATGAAATAGAGCGTTACTTAGTAATTAATGAGTTAAAGGAGGCCTTTTCCCTTCTCCAATCAGAAAAGATAGAGAGATTTATCCCTGAAGTGAGGAGTAATTTGGTCTATGCCCTACCTTATGCATGCAGTTATCAAGAAGTAGCGGGTTTTCCAGGAAGATTAACAGTGATAGATGGAAGAATAATGGAATTTTCTCCACCTGATTTTGGGGCCTCTAGGCATATGGCTAATGTAGTGCTAAAGGCCATGGAATTTGACCTAAGCTATCGTTCGGCTATAAATATAAAATATGAAAAAGATACTGTTCAAAAGGCGAGAAAAATGGGGTATTATGTAATGAAGGTCAGGAGGTCAGAGGAATTGCCTGAGCTTAAGGAAATAGAAGGGCAGTCTTTACCCTTTCTTATAAAAAAGGCTGTATCCAAGGCCCATCTTGTGCCAGATATGATTTATGACCTTGGAGATATTGGGAAGGAACCCATGATTAGGATATTGGGAAAAACACCAAAAGAGGTGGTGAAAAAGCTTATTAATTTAGCAAAGGGGGGTTGAATAAGTGGCCGATACACAAGTTTCATTGGCAAAAAGGGGCATAGTGTCATCTCAAATGCAGGCAGTAGCAAAGCAAGAGGGTGTATCTGTTGAGAGAATTATGGAGGGTGTCTCCAAAGGGGAGACAGTTATCCCTGCCAATAAAAATCGCAATCTTAAAAGCCCTAGAGCTATTGGCAAAGGGCTTTTTGTAAAGGTAAATACAAATATTGGGACATCTTCAGACCATATAGACCTTGATGAGGAGATTGCCAAATTGAATGTAGCTTTGGCAGCAGGAACAGACACCGTTATGGATTTAAGCACAGGAGGCAATTTAGATGACATCCGCAGGGCTTTGATAAAACAGATGCCTATACCATTTGGAACAGTGCCCATCTATCAAGCAGCTATAGAGACTACCCAAATAAAGGGTGGCATCATTAAGATGACAATAGATGACATCTTTAAGATCATTGAAAGGCAAGCAAAAGATGGAGTGGATTTTATGACAGTCCACTGTGGTGTCACCTTACATTCCTTAGAGCGCCTGAGAAGACAAGGACGATTGACCCATATTGTCAGCCGTGGAGGCGCATTTCTAACTACCTGGATGATATATCACCAAAAGGAGAATCCCCTTTATCAATATTATGACCGCCTTTTAGAAATAGCAAAAAGGTATGATATAACCTTAAGCCTAGGGGATGGATTAAGGCCAGGCTCTTTACCGGATGCCACGGACCGTGCCCAGATTGAGGAATTGATCTTATTAGGGGAACTGACAAAAATGGGAAGGGAGGCAGATGTGCAGATAATGATTGAAGGGCCAGGTCATGTACCATTGGATCAGATAGAGGCCAATGTGACATTAGAAAAGAAGCTTTGCAAAGGGGCACCATTTTATGTACTAGGGCCGCTGGTAACAGATATTGCATCTGGATATGACCACATTGCAGCGGCCATTGGGGGAGCAATAGCCGCATTAGCTGGTGCAGATTTTTTATGTTATGTCACACCATCGGAGCATTTGCGTTTGCCCACTGTAGAGGATGTAAGAGAAGGGGTAATTGCTACAAAAATCGCTGCACATGCAGCAGATTTAGCCAAAGGCAACCCTAAGGCCTGGGAAAGAGATTATAGAATGTCCAAGGCCAGGGGAGAGTTGGATTGGGAGACCCAAATAGAGCTATCCATCGACCCTGAAAAGGCTAGAAGATATCGAGAAAGCAGTAAACCAAAGCTTTCTGATGTATGCACTATGTGCGGCAAGTATTGCGCTATAAAGCTGGTGAGAGAATATTTAGGATCTGCTGCAAACCAGCCTAAATAAACTGGTCTGCAGCAATTTCTTACTTAAACAGCTCTTTTAATTCTTTACCCGGTTTAAAACGCACCACTCTTGTTGCGGGGATTCTAATAGGTGCTCCTGTTTGAGGATTGCGTCCCTCCCTGGCTGCCCTTTTCACTACCCTAAAAGTGCCAAAGCCTGTGAGGGTGAGTTTACCCTGATACTGGAGGATATCTCTTACTTCGCTCAGAAAAGCTGTTAAAACCTTCTCTACCTCTGTCTTTTTCATATTTGTTTCATTTGCTATCCTGGAAATTAATTCTGCTTTTGTCATAAATCCCTCCTTTTATAATTAGTACTAACTCACCACAAAAACCTACAGCCATTTAACAATTCCTTATCATAAAAAGAATCTTTTTGCAACAAGAAAATAGCTGATAGCGATTTTGGGACTTACTTTTTGTCCTAGATTGTGTTATATTATTTAAAAATGCGTTTACAGATGAATCATTTAAATAATAAGTTTTATAAATTTTTAACCATAGGGATATTTATTAACTTGATAATATTTATAGGGATTTATTTATGGAATCAAGGTAAACACTCCCTTAATTCCTTGGTAGTTAGGCCATATTTAGAGAAATTATCGTATATAGAACTTAAAAACGGTGCGAAATATTGGCAACTAATAGCACAAAGGGCCACTTCCCATAAGGATGAAATCCTTTTAGAAAAGGTAAATGTAAACTTTTTTAGGAAATTTAGCTTAAAAGGCGATGCCGGGGTCTTTAATCCAAAGACAAAGGATATAAGAATTGAGGGTCATGTAAACCTATTACAAGCAAAAGGGTATTCTCTATTTACAGACTACCTTGAATATTCTCACCATTCAGGACTTATTTTTACAGATGCGCCTGTTATTATAAAAGGAAAGGATATCAAACTTTCAGGTTCTGGGATGCGCTATTTTCTAAAAGAAGGTAAATTAATTTTATCCAAAGTAAAAACCTATATTTATCGACCTGAGGAGATTATATGAAAAGATTTTTCCTATTTTTATTGATATTTCTTATTGCCTCTGAGGCCAAAAGTCAGACTGATTTACCCATTTGTATTCAATCTGATGCCATGGAGGCCTACCAGGAAGAGAATTTAATTATCTTTAAAGGCAATGTGAAAGTTAAACGAGGGGAAATGGTAATTTATGCTGATTTAATGAGGATAAACTATAAGCAAGGGCAGATGGGCAGACGCATTGAACGCATTGAGGCAGAGGGTAATGTAAGGGTAGTGCAAGGCGAAAGGGAGGTTATAGGGGAGAAGGCCATCTTTTATAAAGATACTGAAAGCATTGTCCTTTTGGGAAATCCTCAAGTAAAGGATGGGAGAACCGTTATAAAAGGAGGAAAAATTACGGCATATTTGGAAGAAGATAAGACTATTATTGAAGGTGATGAAAAAGAGAAAGTAGAAGCAGTGATTTACCCCGTTAAGTAATTCAAACTAGCAATGCTATTTTTAAAAGGAACTTGTAATGAAGAACGCAACCAAGCTGCTTGCTAGCAGATACTTAACAGGGTTTACCTCAAGACTGAAGAAAGATGAGTCATTTCTTAGCTATAAAGGACATAACAAAGGTCTATAATGGGCGTAAAGTGGTGGATAGGCTTAACTTACGAATTGATACTGGAGAAGTAGTAGGGCTGTTAGGGCCAAATGGGGCTGGTAAGACAACCACTTTTTATATAATTATGGGCATTATTAAACCAGAAATAGGTCATGTCTATTTAGACCATAAAGACATTACCCCTTATCCTATGTATTTGCGTGCTAGATTTGGCCTGAATTATTTGCCTCAAGAGGCCTCTATATTTAGAAAAATGACAGTAGAGGAGAATATCCTATCCATTTTACAGACGCTCAATCTCTCTTCCAGTGCCCAGCGTGATTGCCTGTTTCAACTACTTCAGGAATTAAAGCTTTCCCATTTGGCAAAAAGCAAAGCTACTACCCTTTCTGGCGGTGAGAGAAGGAAAGTTGAAATTACAAGAGCACTAGCCACCTCCCCTATATTTATGGTTTTAGATGAGCCATTTGCGGGGATTGACCCTATTGCTGTAGGAGAGATAAAGCAAATAATATTGGGGCTAAAATCAAAGAGGATAGGTGTTTTGATTTCAGACCATAATGTAAGGGAGACCTTGGAAGTATGTGATCGAGCCTATATTTTGAATGAAGGCAAGATACTGGAGGCTGGAAGTCCAGAGGATATTGTCAATAGTGATTTGGCAAGACAATTTTATTTAGGTAAAGATTTTAGGCTTTAGGATGGAAATAAAACAACAATTACGTCTCACCCAACAACTGATCATGACCCCTCAGCTACAACAGGCCATAAAGCTTCTTCAACTGTCTCAGCTAGAATTAGTAAATACCATAAAAGAGGAATTAGAAGCTAACCCCCTTTTGGAGGAGATTAAGGAAAATGAGGTCCTTCAACCATCCGAAAGGTCTATGGAAGAGAAACGCTTATGGGAATATTGGGAGAATTATTTAAGAGGATCCGGCTTAAAAGAAGCAGGTTTGGAAAGGGAAAGGAAGGAGGAGGGGGTTTCTTGGGAGAATTTTGTCAGTAAACCCCCTTCTTTGACAGATTATCTCCTGTGGCAATTATATCTTTCAAACCTTACTGAAACAGAAAAGAGGCTAGGTCAGCTTATTATTGGAAATTTAGATAGAGATGGCTATCTAAAGACCTCTATAGAAGATTTGGCTAAACAAGGAGGTGCTCCTATAGAAGAAGTAAGGCATGTATTGCATAAGATTCAAGAATTGGAACCTATAGGCATAGCGGCAAGGGATTTAAAAGAGTGTCTCCTACTACAAATAAGGTACTTGGGAATTGAAAATCCTTTAGTAAAAGAGCTCATTAACCACCATTTACACAGACTGGGGAAAAGGGACCTAAAAGGGATTGCCAGAATATTAAAAGTACCAGTAGAAGAGATAAAAGTGGCAGTGAAGGTAATCCTGGGTTTGGAACCTAAGCCAGGACGCCTTTACAGCGATGAAGCCCCTATCTATATTATGCCTGATCTACATGTTTATAAAATGGATGATGAATTTGTTGTAGTGCTTAATGAGGATAGATTGCCCAAATTGCAGATTAATAATTATTATAAGGTCTTAGCCAATGACTATAATTTACCAAGCAACGCGCGGGAATTCATTCAAAATAAATTTAAGGCCGCTGTCTGGTTTATCAAAAGTATTAGACAACGCCAACGTACTCTCTACCAAGTAGCTTGCAGTATATTTAAATTCCAAAGGGAATTCTTAGAAAAGGGTATTGGTCGCCTAAGGCCGTTGACCCTTAAAGAGGTAGCTGAAGATATAGAGTTACATGAGTCTACAGTTAGTCGCATAACCTCTAATAAGTATGCCCAAACACCTTATGGTTTGTTTGAATTGAAATTCTTTTTTAATCCAGGAATAAATGCAGCTCATAACAGCTTGGTTGCCTCTGCTAGTGTGAAAGAGGACATTAGGGGAATCATAGAAGGAGAAGACCCAATGGTGCCTTGTAGTGATAAAGAAATAGCTGACCTGCTTTATAGAAGGGGAATAAAGATTGCTAGAAGAACAGTGAGTAAATATAGAGAAAGTATGCGTATTTTACCATCAAGCCAAAGAAAAAAAATGGTTTAGTGGAGGGGTTATGAATATATCTGTAACCTTTCGTAATATTAAAGCCTCAGAAAATATAAAGAATTATGCAAAAAAGAAAATAAACCGACTGGCACGATACATAGGCAACAATATAGATGTTAAGGTAGTATTTTCTGTAGATAAGTTCAGACGCATTGTAGAATTAAGCCTAATAATTGACGGGTATAAGATTTATGGGAGGGAGGAATCAGACGATATGTATACAGCCATGGATATGACACTAGATAAGATAAAGCGCCAGATTGAGAAATATAAAAACAGATGAAATTGGTGGTGATCACTGGTCTCTCAGGCTCTGGTAAGAGTACTGCCCTTAGGGCCTTTGAAGATATGGGTTTCTTTTGTGTGGATAATTTACCCATTGGCCTATTTCCTAAATTTCTTGAATTAAGTGATAAAAATCCTGAGATAAGCAGAATAGCGGTTGTAATGGATGTAAGAGAAAAGGAATTTCTTACCTCTTATGAAAAGGTATTTGAACAAATCCATAAACAGGGATACAAAATAGAGATGTTGTTTTTAGAGGCCACTGATGAAGTTCTAGTAAGGAGGTTTAAGGAAACCCGCCGTAAGCATCCATTGGCTGAAGGCGAAGATACCATTTTGGAAGGCATTGCTAAAGAGAGGTTATATCTTTTTGATGTAAAAAAGATGGCTACAAAGCTGGTAGACACCAGCTTTTTCAACGTCCATGATTTAAGACATTGGACGGAAAGCCATTATTCCTCTATCTTGACATCTAAACAAGTAAGCATTAACCTAATTGCCTTTGGTTTCAAATATGGTTTGCCTTATGAGGCAGATATTATTATGGATGTGAGATTTCTGCCAAATCCATATTTTGTAGCGGAACTTAAGGCACTGGATGGAAAGGATGAACGTGTGGCTAATTATGTAAAGAAATGGGAAGAGACGGATATCTTTTTAAAGAAATTTTTGGATTTAATTCAATACCTTTTGCCCCTTTACTGCCGTGAGGCTAAGACTTACCTAAATATAGGTATAGGGTGTACTGGGGGTAGACATCGTTCAGTAGTGATTGCCGGTATGTTAAAAGAATATTTGAGCAAAGAACTGAGGTGGCCGATCTCTATTAATTATCGAGATATTGAGGCGGGATAGATAAATGATAGGCATTGTCCTAGTAGCCCATTATGGCTTAGCCGATGCACTGTTAGAGGCAGCTACTTTTATTAATGGGCGGATTCAAGGTATAAAGGGGATCAGTGTGGGAAATATAGAAATCTCCGATTTGAGAGAAAAGATTGCTCAGGCAGTGAGGGAAGTTGATCAAGGGGAAGGAGTATTGATTTTAACAGATATGTTTGGCGGTACGCCTTCAAATTTAAGTTTTTCCTTTTTACAAGATGGGAAGGTAGAGGTGGTTACAGGTGTTAATCTCCCTATGGTACTTAGTGTCATTAATAAACGCAATGAGAGCGATTTAGAGACTTTGGCCTGTTATGCTAAGGAAAAGGGAATGAGTTCTATTATTCGGGCCAGTGAGGTTTTAAGGGAATAATGTGGCTGGTGACTCCAGCCATAGAGGCAGATTTAGATAGAATAATAGAGATAGAAAGGGAGTGTTTTTCTTCACCTTGGAGTTACCACGCCTTTTTGCAAGAATTAAAGAACGATTATAGTTATTTGTGGGTAGCTAAAAATCCTAAATCTGAAATAGTGGGTTTTATTTGTTTTTGGCTTATTTTTGATGAAGCACACATCTTAAATATTGCTGTTAAAAAGACCTTTCGGGGTAAAGGCATTGGTAACCTCTTAGTAAAAAAGGCCATTGCCTTTGTTCAAAAGAAGGGGGCAAAATGGGTTCGCTTAGAGGTCCGTATTACTAATAAAAGAGCGACTTCCTTTTACAAAAAACTTGGCTTTAAAAGTATAATGGTGCGTCCTTGTTATTATTTTGACACAGGAGAAGATGCCTTGGTCATGGAATTAGAATTGTAAAAGTTGTAAAACTGTTTACAATTTTGTAATATAAAGAGTTAAATTATTTGAATTTAATCTTTTGAGCCCTCCGGGCTCATAGTTAGTTGAAAAGATATTTTTCAACTAACTATAAAAGAGGAGAAAGATGGCAAAACAGCAATTAGAGAAAGACCAGATGAAAGAACAGGAGATTATGGTAAGGCAATCATTAAAGAGGATAAAAAACAAGATTATGGTATTGAGTGGCAAAGGTGGTGTAGGCAAAAGCACAGTAGCTATCTGTCTGGCTATTGATCTGGCAGGGCGTGGCTATAACACCGGTATATTAGATGTGGATTTGCACGGGCCAAGTATTCCAAAGATGTTAGGCATTAGCGGTCTTTTTGATATTAATCCTGCTCAACTTATTATTCCAAAGGCAATAACTAAAAATCTATCTGCTGTTTCCATTGAATATCTATTAGTTGATAAGAATCAGGCAGTAATCTGGAGGGGCCCATTAAAACACTCAGCCATTGCCCAATTCATTGGACAAGTGACATGGGGAGATTTAGATTACCTAGTAATTGATTCACCTCCCGGTACAGGGGATGAGCCACTATCTATAGCACAGCTTATCCCTGATGCCAAGGCAGTGATAGTAACCCAACCTCAAGAGATATCCTTGGCCGATATAAGAAAGGCCATTGCATTTTGCAATCAGGTAGAGATGGAGCCTATAGGGATTGTAGAAAACATGAGTGGTCTTATCTGTCCACATTGTGAAAAGAAAATCTATATCTTTAAATCTGGTGGGGGTGAAAAAACGGCCTTAATTACAGGTCTCCCGTTCTTAGGGGCATTGGTCTTTGATCCTGCTGTGGTAGATGCTTCTGATGCAGGCAGATTGGTTGAGTATACATCTGATGAGAAGGGGCCTTATAATCAGGATTTTAAAAAGATTACAGATAATGTGATTAAAAGGATAGAAGAAACAAAGGTTGAGCCCATTTCTATAGAGGATATGAGAAAAAGGCGATGGATAAGGATAGCCATTCCCCTATTTAAAGACAAAGTTGCCCCAATCTTACCCCAGGCAGATGAGATGGCCGTCTTTAGTGTAGTAGAAGGGGAGATTAAGGAATCGGCTAGAATGAAACCTGAGGGAAAACATATTATATCGCCTGCAGATATAAAAAACCTAAAGGTAAACCTGGTTATTGTAAAGGATATAAAGGAAAAGGCAAAATATGTCTTTAACAGATACAAGATTGGTGTAGTTTCAAATGCTCCTGATCTCCCACCAGAAAAATTGGTTGAAGAATTTTTAGCAGGTCGTCTAGGAGGTGATTAAATGAGGATTGCTATTCCTGTCTGTGAAGGTATGCTCTGCCCCCATTTTGGGCGTGCAGAAGAATTTGCTATTGTTGACGTGATTAACAATAAAGTAACTGATGTTAATCACCTTACACCTCCACCCCATGAGCCAGGTGTATTGCCTGCCTGGATGCACGAGTTAAGGGTAGATATTATCATCTGTAGTGGCATGGGGCCAAGGGCACAGGCATTCTTTAATCAGTATGGGATTAGGGTAATAATTGGTGCACCCGCCTTGCCAGTGGAAAAGACAGTAAGCCAATATTTAGCAGGTGTATTGCCTACAGGTGAAAATGTTTGTGACCATCACTAAATGCACCGTTTACACGGTCTGTTGAGTTCTTTGAGTTTACACGGTTTCAACTCAATAAACCCAAAAGAACAGAATGAACACAACAAACCAAGTGAACTCAATGAACTCAAGAAACTTTAAAAAGGAGGATGAAATGCCAGATGGAAGAGATAAAGGTCAGGGCAGAGGCATGGGAGGTGGCGGTGGCCGTGGCATGGGACCTGGTGGCCGCGGTTTAGGCCCTGGCGGAAACTGTGTCTGCCCCAATTGTGGGACAAAGGTGGCACACCAGCGGGGCATACCGTGTGTTGAGGTAAAATGCCCTAATTGTGGAAATTCCATGGTAAGAGAATAAAGATGGTAATTAGTGTAGCCAGTGGTAAAGGTGGTACAGGAAAGACTACCATAGCTACTAATTTAGCAGCGGTTTTAGGAAAGGGCATTGAATTTTTGGACTGCGATGTGGAAGAGCCCAATGCCCATCTATTCTTAAGGCCAAATATAAATTATTCTGAAATAGTAACTATCCCTGTACCTAATATAGATTTAGAAAAATGTGATTATTGTGGTAAATGTGCTGATTTCTGTCAATTCAATGCCATTTCAGTAATAGGGAAAAATATACTTACCTTTCCTGAACTATGCCATAGTTGTGGGGGCTGCAGTTTAATATGTCCCCAAAAGGCCATTTCTGAAAGGCCACGTAAAATAGGTGTCTTGGAACATGGCTTGTCAGGAGAGATAGAGTTTGTCCATGGTCGGTTAAGGGTTGGGGAGGCTATGGCTGTTCCATTGATAGAAAAGGTAAAAAAACACATTGATTCAAAGAAAACAGTAATTATTGATGCCCCACCGGGTACTTCTTGCCCTGTAATTGCTACTATTAAGGATTCTGATGTTGTGATTTTGGTGACAGAGCCTACCCCATTTGGCCTATATGATTTAAGATTAGCAGTGGGGGTGGCCAGGATTTTAACCCTGCCTATAGGCGTAGTGGTAAATCGTGCTGACCTAGGGGATGAGGGAGTGTTTGAATATTGCCACAAAGAAGAAATTCCTATCCTTATGACCATCCCTTTTGAAAGGAAAGTAGCAGAAAGCTATGCTAGAGGAGAATTATTAGTTAAAAATGCCATATGGAAAAATGAGTTTTTGGCCCTCTGGGAAAAGATTAAGGGGGATGTGTTATGGAAGAAGAAAAGAAGGGTTTTACAGTAAAGGACAAACGCCGTATTTTTAAGGAGGAGGAAGAGGTGAAAGAATCTAAAGCAGATGAGTCTAGGGAGGTTAAGGAACAACCATTGCCTCCTATTACCTTTTCTAGCTTCATAGCTTCTTTAAGCTCTTCTGCCTTAATGCACCTTGGCGAAATTCCTGATCTTACTGGCGGAGGCGTCAAGAAGAATTTAACCTTGGCAAAACAGACCATTGATGTTTTAGAAATGTTAAGAGAAAAGACTAAAGGAAATCTCGATGCCGATGAGGAAGGGCTCTTAAATAATGTCCTTTTTGACCTAAGGGTTAGGTATGTCAAACACAAATCTTAGGAGGAGAGTATCTGCTCAAAATTCCACAGAATTTTGAGCAGACATTGAAAAATGAAAAATATAAAGTGCAAAATGGAGGACCAAAGGCCCTCGCTCTGCGCCTCTGGCGCAGAATTAAGAAATGAATGTTTTTTTCCTTATCCCCTGCGGCTTTGCCGCAGGGGGAGCGCTTTCAGCACTGCATTTTGCAATCAATTACTCAAAATCCACAGGATATTGAGTAATTAAGGAGGAAACTATGTCTAGAAAGATCCCTTTATGGTTAGCGGTTTCATTAGTCATCTTTTCCTTGACAACCTGTGTAGTCTGGCTAACAGGTATGAAATCCACACATAACCCATCACCTGTGGTACCATCTAACCCAATCTACTCTAAGTCAGATTTTCCCTCTTTGGCATCCATTATTAGCCAGGTTGCCCCTGCAGTGGTCAACATCAGTGCAGTGAAGGTAGTAAGGGGGCCAGGTCCTGTCTTTAAATATTTCTTTGGTCCCTTTGAAGAGGGTGACCCATTTAAGGAGTTTTTTGAAAGATTTTTTGGGGATATACCCGGACGGGAGTTTAGGCAAAAGAGTTTAGGTTCAGGTTTCATTATTAGTAAAGATGGGTACATTTTGACGAACAATCATGTGGTAGAAAAGGCTACAGAGATTAGGGTGCGTCTTTTAGATAAAGAGGAGTTTGAGGCCAAGGTAATAGGAAAAGATCCTAAAACAGATATCGCCCTAATAAAGATTAAGGCCAATCATAATTTATCCACTGTCACTCTAGGCAATTCTGATACACTCAGGGTAGGGGATTGGGTAATTGCTATAGGCAATCCATTTGGCTTGGGCCATACGGTTACAGCAGGGATCATCAGCGCTAAGGAGAGGATTATTGGGGCTGGTCCTTATGACAATTTTTTACAGACAGACGCAGCCATAAATCCAGGAAATTCTGGTGGCCCCTTAGTAAATTTTAAAGGTGAAGTAATTGGTATAAACACCGCCATAGTCGCCCAAGCGCAGGGCATTGGCTTTGCAATTCCTATTAATATGGCAAAGAACATTGTTTCTCAACTCAAGGAAAAAGGAAGGGTGATGCGTGGATGGTTGGGAGTAATGATCCAAGAGGTGACCCCAGATATTGCCCAGGCCTTAGGGCTTAAAGAGGCTAAAGGCGCATTAGTAGCAGATGTCACACCAGGTAGCCCTGCTGATAAGGTAGACATTAGACGTGGCGATATTATTATTGAATATAATGGACATAAAATAGAAGAAATGAACGAATTACCACGCTTGGTAGCCAATACACCAGTAGGTACAAAGAAACCTGTTAAAGTGTGGAGAGGCGGAGAAATAAAAGAATTGATTGTAAAAGTAGGTGAACTTGAAGAAGAGGTAGCAAGAAAAGAAAATGAATATGCCCCAAAAGATTTAGGTCTTCGAGTAGAGGCGTTGACTCCATATTTGGCACAGCGATTGGGCATCAAAAGGCTTCAAGGGGTAATAATTACCAGTGTAGTGGCTGGGGGTCCTGCCTACGAAGCAGGACTTAAAAGAGGTGATGTAATTTTAAAGATTAATAACCGTTCTATAAAAAATTTAACCGATTACCAAAAAGTGGTCAAAAGTGTTAAACCCGGAGATACATTGCTTTTCCTTGTTGAAAGAAGTGAAGGTACGCTGTTTGTAGCACTTAAAATCCCTAAAGACTGATTGAAACAAGATAAATTGAGATAAGTAGGGATTCTTAGAGACGGAAAAAACATAGAAGTAAAAAATACCAAATTCCTAAATCCCAAATTCCAAACAATACCAAATGACCAAAATTCAAATGACCAAAACAGATGAAGAAATTAATTAGAGATTCATGCAGATTAGATATATAGGTTTTGAATTTAGAAATTTGAATTTGTTTAGAATTTGGTGCTTTGGATTTAGAATTTGATGTTGAAAGCATATGCCCCTGCCAAGATAAATCTAATTTTAAGGGTATTAGGGAAAAGGAGAGATGGATTCCATGAAATCTTTAGTTTAATACAGAGGGTAAGCCTTTTTGACACCCTCTATTTTAAAACTATTTCAATTCCAAAAATTGAGCTTAAAACAAACTGCTCGTTTTTACCCACTGATAAGTCAAATATAATCCATGAGGCAGCTCATCTATTTTTAAAAGAAGTTCATAACAATTTTGGTATAGAGATATATCTAATAAAGCGCATACCCTTGTCTTCTGGTTTGGGAGGGGGTAGCAGTGATGCAGCTACTACATTGCTATGTTTAAATAATCTCTTTGGACATCCCTTTTCTAAAAGGAGACTACTAGAAATGGCAGCATTTCTGGGAAGTGATGTACCTTTTTTCATCTTTAAATCCACAGCCATAGTCACTGGTAAAGGAGAAAAAGTAAAGCCATTGGATCTAGAGCTACCTTTTTGGTACCTTATTTTATGCCCTCCTATAAAGGTTTCTACATCAGAGGTTTACAATTCCTGGAAGTTGACAAAAGGAGGAAATAAAACTAAAATACCAAAAAGAGAACAAATCTTGGAGTGTTTAGAAAATGACTTAGAGGATTTTGCAATCTACTCTTTTCCAGAGATTGGTCTAGCAAAAGGGATGCTTGAGGAAGTAGGGGCTAAGAAAGTAGTTATGACAGGCAGCGGAGGTGCAGTTTTTGGAGTGTTTTTAACAAAAAAAGAGGCTTATTCTGCAAGGGAGAAATTAGATTTACCAAAGGGCTGGAAGGTATTTTTAGTTAAGGGCCTACCATCTGCTCAAAATTC
>Ga0111222_1028_pt1 | contig 20244 bp, 19 predicted proteins | sample DeeMarSWOR152_54_FD_80386 | JGI IMG/M metagenome (GOLD analysis project Ga0111222, IMG submission 80386) | Syntrophobacter sp. DG_60 | reverse complement strand
AAAATATATAATCGGTGCAAGGTTCTGGCAAATAAAAAAGCTTCTCTTTGCTAGCACCCAATCCCATTCCAAATACCCCTCCCAAGGCAAAAGCCGTCTTAGAGTGCAAAACGGGATAACCAATACCTAAAGGGTCCTGCTCAGGCCATAAGAAGGCCAACCACCGCCTAATTCGATAAGGGGCGTAGCATAATGAACATAATGCCTGCTAATAGCACCGCAGTCCCCATGTCTGGTTCCATCAATAGTAGCACGCCTATAAGGGTATAAATCATAAAAGGCGGAATTATGCCTAAAGAAAATGATTTTATGATGTGCTCTCCTCTGCTGATTGCCTTTGCAAGATAAATTATTATGGCCAATTTTAAAAACTCCGATGGCTGAATGGTAAGGGGTCCTATTCTGATCCAGCGTGAGGCGTTATTTAATTCACGGCCTATGCCAGGGACAAAGACCAAAAAGAGACTTATTAGGCCTAAAAAAAGTAAGGGGTAGGTAAAGCGGTTATAGAGTTGATACGGGACTTTACTGACCCCTATCATTAGGGTTATGCCTAGTATAGCATGCATCAATTGATGATTAAAAAGGAAATAAGGATCATGGTATCTTTTTTGGGCAATGGCAAAACTACTGCTTAAGACCATAATTAACCCCAAACCTATTAAGATTAAGGTCACAATAAGGAGCCAATAGTCTATATTAAGTCTTAATCTCATCTAAAAAATACTCTCTTATTTAAGCCCAAATGCCAAAAATAGTTTTAAGTATTAAGTTTTCCCCCCTCTTGCCTTTCCTGCCTGTTTCGCCTTTGTTTTCTACTTAACACTTAAAACTTTAAACTTCTGGATTTTTGAGCTTGATTTGGCATTTGGGCTTTGTCATTTGTCATTCTTAATTTATCAAATTCATTTACAATTTTTTTAAAGACCACTCCCCTTTCCTTATAATCCCTAAACATGTCAAAACTTGCACAGGCAGGTGAAAACAAAACATTTCCCCTATTTTCTGCCCAATCCATGGCCTTTAATACAGCCTCTTTCAAACTAGAGACCTTTATTATAAAGGTAGCACCATCTAATGCCTGTGCAATCGCCTCTTTGGCCTCCCCAACTAAAATGGTAGCCTTCACCTTTTTTCTTACAATCTCCCGTAAAGGCTCAAACTTCTGTCCTTTCGAGAGCCCACCTGCAATCAAAACGATAGGTGGATTTAGGCTCTCTAAGGCAGCAATGGTTGCCCCTACATTTGTACCCTTAGAATCATTATAAAAATTGATACCATTTATGGCCTTAATCCACTCTAATCGGTGCGGTAATCCTTTAAAATTATAAATTGTTTTTTCTGTGGCATTGAATCCACAACCTATAATTTGAGCAACCAAAAGAGCAGCCATAATGTTTTTATAATTATGTTTTCCTAATAGCCTTAATGATTCAATGTTTAACTGCCATCTTAAACTATTAAGGCAGGCAAAAATATGTCCATCCCTTAAATATGCACCAGGGGATAATTCTTTTTTATCGCTAAAGAATACCTTCCTACCCAAAGTAGGAATACTGGCTATATCAGGATTGTCGTTATCTAATATGGCCCAGTCATTTTCAGTCTGAACACCAAATAGTCTGCTTTTACAATGAAGATATTGGCTTAGGTTCCCATGACGATCTAGGTGGTCTTTTGAAACATTTAAAAGTAGACCAATATAGGGGTGGAATTTCTTAGTGATTTCTAATTGAAAACTACTCACTTCAGCCACAATGTAATCGAGATTATCTAATGAAGCTGCATCTATTATAGACCTACCGAGATTTCCACCCACCCATACCCTAAAGCCATTGGCCTTAAGCACTTTTCCTATAAGGGTTGTTGTAGTGGTTTTACCATTAGTGCCTGTTATGGCAATAATAGGGGCTTTTAAAAAATGTGAGGCTAAATCCAATTCACTTAAGACAGGAATGCCACTGGTTCTGGCTGCCTCTATTGGAGTTAAACTGGGAGGAACTCCAGGGCTAAGTACAATCAAATCAGCCCCTAAAAATGTCTTGAGATAATGGCCTCCACACTGTAGCTTAAAGTCTATGTCTTTAAGCCTTCTAATCTGCCCCTTTAATGCAGAAACTGGCTTTTTATCTGAGATAGCCACCCTTGCTCCTTTGGCAATCAAAAACTTTGCTAAGGCTAACCCAGTGTTTCCTAAGCCTACTACTAGTGCCTTTTTACGGCTTAACCTCATCCTACCTCAACTTTAAAGTACTTAATGCTGCCAATATCAAAATAATACCAATAATCCAAAAACGGACAATGATTTTTGGCTCTGCCCATCCCTTTAATTCAAAATGATGGTGCAATGGGGCCATCTTCAGAATGCGCTTCCCACCTGTAAATCTAAAATAGACTATTTGTGCTAAGACAGAACAAGCTTCAATAACAAATAAACCGCCTATAATTAGGAGAAGGCACTCTTGTTTGATCATTACCGCTACAGTGCCTAAGGCAGCACCTAAAGAGAGAGAACCCACATCCCCCATAAAGATCTCGGCAGGGTAGGCATTATACCAGAGAAATCCCAGGCCTGCCCCAACTATCGCCCCACAGACTACGGCTATCTCTCCTACACCAGGAATATAGGCAACTTGAAGATATTCTGCCATCTTAATATTGCCCGCGATATAGGAAAGTGCTAAATAAGCACTAACAGAAATGGCCAAAGGGCCAATGGCCAGACCATCTAGGCCGTCTGTTAAATTGACTGCATTTGATGCCCCTACAATTACCATCATGATAAATATATAATATAACATACCGAAATCTGGGGTAAATTGCTTAAAAAATGGGACATATAGCTTAGTAGATAGACCTATTTTTTCAATTAAAATAATGCCTAAACATAGGGCAGCTAAAGTTTGATAGAAAAGTTTTATCTTGATGCTTAGCCCCTTCCCTCTTCCTTGAACGATTTTTTTATAATCATCTATAAAGCCAATAAAGCCAAACAGAATACAACAAACCACAAATGTCCAAACAAATCCATTAGCTAAATTTGCCCAGAGTAATGTGCTTATGAATATAGAAATAAGAATGGGGATGCCCCCCATATTAGGGGTGCCCTTCTTATTTCTGTGAGTTATGGGTCCATAATCTTTTATCGATTGTCCAATCCCAGTGTTTTTAAAATAACGAATAAAATAAGGAAGTAAAATAAGGGAAAGTAAAAGAGCTGTTAGGGCAGCGCAGGCGGTCCTAAAACTTATGTAACGGAAGACGTTAAAACCAAACCAATATGAGTGTAAGGGATAGAGTAAATGATAAAGCATTATCTTTCCTCAGCTAAGGCACTAACCAGCCTCTCAAATCCCAAAGCATGGGAGGCCTTTATCAACAATATATCGTCTTTTTTACTAATCTTTTTTAAAATCAACAGAATATTTTTATGGCTATTGGCCTTAAGGGTCTTTTTTGATGATAGCCCGGCACCTAAGGCCCCTTTAATTAAACTTTCTTTATAATGGCCAAATACAATGAAATAGTTAGGTGATACACAAGCAACAGCTTTCCCTATTTTTTCATGCCATGCCTCCCCCGCCTCTCCTAATTCAAGCATATCACCTAAAACAACAATCTTTTCCCCGGGCAGTCCCTTTAGCACTTCTAAGGCAGAAAGCACAGATTGGGGATTGGCATTGTAACTGTCATCTAAAATCCAAACACCATTTTTTCCTTTGAAGATATTCAATCGTCCCTTTATAGGAACAAATGTCTCTAGCCCTTTTTTAATTAATAAAGGAGAGATGTCTAAAATCCGGGCCACTGTTGCAGCAGCCAGTGCATTGTATATTTGATGCCTTCCCAAGATAGGATATTTCACATTTAAATATTTACCAGTTAAACAAAGTGTAAACGCAGTACCAGAGAGGCCGTTTTCATTAATGTCTTTAGCCTTTACTTTACCACATTTTATGCCAAAGCCTACTTTCTCCCCTGAGAACTTCCTGCTTAAACTCACCACTTTATTATCATCCGCATTAAAGATAAACTTATCAATGTATTTCAGTAAACTTCCCTTTTCTTTTTTGACACCTTCTATATCCTTTAATCCTCTTAGGTGAACTGGGTGAATACTGGTAATTACCCCAATTTCTGGCATGACTATGCTGGCCAAATAGTCTATCTCCCCTGGTTGATTGGTGGCTATTTCTATGACACCTATTTCATGTGAGCCATCCATAGCCAATAATGTGAAAGGAACTCCTACATAGTTGTTATAGTTTGCCTCATTTTTTAAAACCCTTTTAGAAAGACTTAAAATATGTGCTGTCATTTCCTTGGTAGTGGTCTTCCCATTGCTGCCTGTTATAGCTACAATAGGAATTCTATATTTCATACGGTGATATCTGGCCAAATTGCCCAATGCCTTTACAGTGTTGTCTACCTTAATTACCGCCCCTTCAAAATGAGGCATTTCATCTGGATACTTATCCATTATTATCCCAGCGGCCCCCTTCTTAATAGCCGAAGGGATAAACCCATGACCATCATATTGAGTACCTTTTATGGCAATAAAAAGATCCCCTTTGTTTAATACCCTTGAATCTGTACTAACTCCTGAGCAATGAGAAAAGGCTCCCTTTTTAACCAAAACGCCACTTGTAGCCTTCAAAATATCATCCCATTTCCAAATGCAAGCCTTCCGCATCTAATGCCTTTTTTACCTCCTCTATATCACTAAATGGACAACTCTTTTCACCTAAAATCTGATAGGTTTCATGACCCTTGCCTGCAATAAGCACCATATCCCCCCTCCTTGCCTTTTTTATTGCAGAACGAATAGCCATTTTTCGGTCATAAATAATAAAATAAGGGCTTTTACAATGCTTTAATCCTATTTCTATTTCCCTAGTAATCTGTTCTGGTGGTTCAGTCCTAGGGTTATCATTTGTAATAATGACTAAATCACTTAATTTACCCGCAATTTCTCCCATGATTTTGCGTTTTCCCCTATCGCGCTCCCCACCACATCCAAATACAGTGATTAATCGACTTGAACAAAATTTTCGTAAAGTAGAAAGTGCACACCTTAAGGCATCAGGGGTATGGGCATAATCCACAATGACTTCAATCCCATTTTTGAATATTCTTTGCAGACGGCCAGGCACATGAGAAACCGCCTCTATACCAGCCTTAATATCTATAAGGTCTATGCCTAAACACAAGGCTGCACCTGTAGCAGCCATTATATTAGCCAGATTAGGCATACCTAAAAGTAATGTATTTATATTAAATGCCCCTTTAGGAGTGCCTATTTCTGCCTCAGTGCCATCTAAATCCATTTTTATCACCTTTGCTGTAATATCTGCACGATTTAAGCCATAAGTAATAAAAGGAATATCTAGGTTTAACAGTTTTTTTCCATAATTATCTTCCTTGTTAATTATTCCAATCCCATCTAGATAATCAGTAAACAATCTCTTTTTGCAATAAAAATAGGCCTTCATATCCTTATGAAAATCCAAGTGATCCCGAGAGAGATTAGTAAATAGACCTATTTTAAAACCACAACCTGCTACTCTTTTACGGGCCAGGGCGTGGGATGAAACCTCCATCACTACATGGGTTATACCTGCATCCAGCATCTCTTTTAATAATTTTTGTAATTCCACACTTTCTGGTGTAGTCATTGGAGCAGATATATTCTTGCCACAATACGTATAGCCAATTGTGCCAATAATTCCTACTTTAAAACCTGCTTTATTTAATATAGAGGCTATCAAATAACTTGTAGTAGTCTTACCATTTGTGCCCGTAATACCTACTAGTGTCATATATTTTGCGGGATGACCATAAAACTTGGCAGCTATTTTCCCCATTGCCTCCCGAACACTCGGCACTTGAATAAGCGTTACTCCCTCGGGGCAATCATAAAGTGGCTCATCAGATATGATAACCCTTGCCCCATTATTTATAGCCTCTGCTAAATAATATCGCCCATGGGTCTTTTGTCCCTTTAATACAAAAAATATCCCTCCAGGACTTACATGATTACTATGAGAAGCAGCCCCATAAACTTCTGTTTCAAGATCCCCCTTTATTCCTAAAATCTCTATATTATTTATTAAATTTTTCAGTTTCATAGACTTTAAATATCGCCATTATATTAGTCTTTTTTGGGAACATGCTTTGCTTGTAAATATTTGGTCTTGCTTGCTTCTATAGGATAAAAGCATGGAGATAAATTCCACCTCCAGATAATGTCCCAAGCAATCTGCTTAAATACGGGGGCAGCTACAATGCCGCCATAGGTGATGGGATGAGGTTCATCAATAACAACAGCAATTACAACTTTTGGATCATTGGCTGGGAAAAATCCCACAAATGAAGAAATTGCTTTATTTTTATGATAGCCTCCTTTACCTGGCTTTTGTGCTGTACCAGTCTTACCTGCTATTTCATAACCAGTGATTTCTGCCATCTCCCCTGTGCCCTCCACCACTACTCGCCTTAAGATTTTTCTTAAACGTCTCGCTGTTTTTTCAGTGATTACCTGCTGCTTTACCTTTGGTTGAAAGACCCTTACTACTCCCCCTTCAGCATCCACTATTTCTTTCACAATAAATGGTGTTACCAGTTTCCCGCCATTGGCCATGGCTGCATAGGCTGTAGCTAGTTGTAAGGCAGTCACTGATATACCTTGTCCAAAACAGACAGTGGCTGCGTCCACCCTTCTCCATGTCTCTACAGGTCGTAAGAGTCCCTTAGCCTCTCCCCCTAAGTCTATACCTGTCTTTTGGCCAAAATCAAACTTTTTAATATATTCATAAAATACCTTTTGGCCAAGGATTTGTCCAATCTTTACCGCACCAATATTGCTAGAATAGACAATTGCCTGCTCTATAGAAAGCCAACCGAATGGTTTTATGTCATGAATTATGGCATCATCTATTTTATACTGGCCATTTTCACCATAAACTATATTATGCGGCTTTAAAACTCCTTTATCTAAGGCTGCTGCAGCCAAAATGGCCTTAAAAGTGGAGCCCGGTTCAAAGGCATTGCTAATTACACGGTTCCGATAGTCTCTTGGTTTTGCCTTTCTGAACTCATTTGGATTAAATAAAGGATAATTAGCCAATGCAAGTACTTCACCAGTTTGAGGTACAAGGATTATAGCATGACCAGCCTTAGCATGCCATTTTTTTACCATCTTTGCCAAGGCCTCTTCTGCGGCATATTGAATTCTATGATCCAAAGTAAGAAAAAGGTTGCAACCATCTTTGGCAGGCTTAATAGGGATTTTGGGTGAGGTAACGACCCTGCCGCGGGCATCTTTTATGCCATAATAATATCCGCTCTTCCCTTTCAAATAATGGTCAAATTGTTTCTCTATCCCCTCTAGTCCATACCCATCAATTCCCACAAATCCCAGAACCTGCCCTGCTAAATGCTTATGAGGGTAATAACGTCGACTTTCCTTAAAAATTCCAATACCTTTTAATCCCTGTTTCTCTATCCTCCTTAGCTCTTTATTTGATATCCAGCGTTTAACCCACACAAAATTTCCATCTTTTTTTAACCTTTTTAAAAGTGCCTTCTTCTCTAAATGGAGGACTTTACTCAAAAAAGCCGCTGCTTTTTGGGGGTCTTCTATTTGATACGGACAAGCATAAATGGAAGGTGTATCTAGAGCAATGGCTAATACTTCCTTATGTCTATCATAAACAATACCCCTTTTTGGGTGAAGAGGAAACTCGGAGGCTTTTGTTTTTTGGACTTGACCGACGACTTGAAATCTAAAGGCCTGCCCCAGGATAATACTCCCTAGGGTGGCAAGAAGGCCTAAGACCAAAATAACTCTTGTTTTTATTGTCACTTCTTACACCGACCCATAAAAGAGGGCCAAAAACCCTCCTCTGCGCCTTTGGCGCAGAATTAAAGGATATGCATCTCTTTTTTCCTTTCCCCCTACGGCAAAGCCGCAGGATGAGCGCTTTCAGCGCTCTATCTTGATGATCTTTTCTGGATGAGTAAACCCTAATGCCTTTGCCTTACTACTTAAAACTTGAGGTGAGATAAGACGTGCCCACTCTGATTTAAGCTTGTGATTGGCCTCCTTGAGCTCTTTTTGGAATTGCAATGCCTTTGAAATTTCAAAGCCTGTCTGAATATTTTTCATACTTAAGGTTACATAGACAAAACCTATTAGGATGACAGATAATACAAAAACGAATATCCAGCTTATCTGCCAATGTCTTTTTACAGTTTTTATGTATCGATTATCTCTAGCCCAAATGGCGGTTGCCATCTTTTTTTCACCCTTCTTTTTCTACAGCCCTTAGCTTTGCGCTTCTTGCATGTGGATTCTTTTTAATTTCTTGCACAGTAGGCACTATGGGCCTTTTTGTTAACAATTTAATAAGCCTTTCTTTGGCCCAATTGCGAAAATATCTTTTTACTAAGCGATCTTCTAGAGAATGAAAAGAGATTATGACTAGTCTACCTTTGGGTTTAAGTAAATCAATGGCATGTTTTAAAAAATTCTCTAAATTTTCTATCTCTCTATTAACTGCAATACGAAGGGCCTGGAATGTCCTAGTTGCAGGATGGATTCTGCGCGGCCAATATCTTTTTGGAATAGCCTCTGCCACAATCTTTGAAAGTTGAAGTGTGGTCTCTATAAACATCTTTTTTCTCGCCTTTACAATATGTTTAGCAATTCTGGCTGCCCATCTTTCCTCCCCATATTCATGAATGATCTCAGTTAATTCTCTTTGTAAAAATCGATTTACAATTTCACCAGCAGTAAGCCTACTTTGTCTATTCATCCTCATATCTAGAGGACCTTCTTTTAAAAAACTAAAACCACGTTGGGGCTCATTCAAATGGTGAAAGGAGATTCCCAGGTCTAAAAGAATCCCATCTACTTTCTTCCATGGGGATGCCTCCAGTACATGCGTTAGATGAGCAAAATTTTCATGCAACAGCCGATACCTACCTTGATATGACCTCAATTTCCTTTCAGATTGTTTGATTGCCTCCATATCCCAGTCTATACCCAACAAAAATCCATTTGGGGCCGTCCTTTCTAAAATGGCACTAGCATGCCCACCTCCTCCTATAGTTCCATCCACATACACCTTACCTGGCTCACAGTTAAGATAGAAAATCGCTTCCTCTGTAAGTACAGGCTGATGAAAAACCTCCTTCAAGTTATAAACCTAAATCACCCACTACTTCACTGATTTTTTCAAAATTCTCTATAACCCTTTTCACTTTTTCTTCCCACCTATTCCTGTCCCAAATCTGAAAATTTTTTAGATTGCCAGCGATTACTACCTCCTTTTTCAAATCTGCATGTTTACGTAAAGCAGGTGGAATGAGAATCCTCCCCTGTCGATCAAAATCACATTCAACTGCGCCAGAGATGAACAGTAGTCGAAAGTCTCTCACTTCTGGCTTAATCTCAGATAAATTATTCAGCTTTTCCTCGATTTTTAGCCATTCTGGCAAAGGGTAAGCCACGAGGGAATAGTCCAAACCAGTAAGTGTCAACTTTTCTTTCTTGTATACTTTCTTTAAGACCTCACGAAACTGCACAGGGACGCTCAACCTTCCCTTCTCGTCTATCAAATGAAAATAACGGCCTCTAAATACACTACTTGGGAATTTTTGTCCCATACTTCCACTTTATCCCACTCTTAGGAATTTGTCAAGCAAAAAATAGAGAACTCTGAAAAAAGGCTCTTAGTAAATAAATACAAGAAGTTCTGGACTCATTATACAAAGGGGTTACGTCCCTTTGGAGCCCCAAACCTTGTCATCCTTAATAACAATATTTTTTTATTTCTTGAAGGTAAGAATCGCAATAAGATAGGTATTAAGATTATTACTTACTTCTCACTAAATACCTCGGCCTCAAAGACATGGATCTCTGCCCCCTTCTTCCAACAACCTGGTGGAAGGCCTGCCTTTAAGCAGGTATGGTCTAAAAATGTATATTTGTCCCAATTATATTCTGTAGCTACCTGGGGAAGTAGTACGCCTCTATTAAAGCCCATAACCAAATATATACCATCCCTTCCAACCTCAACCTCCTCTGGGTCTTTTATGGGACGAAGTGGGGACAATACAGAGATTTCAATCTCAATTAGCGAAAGCTCTACCTTAGAAAGTGATGGAAACCTTGGGTCATGAAATGCGGCCTCTGTAGCCATCTCTTGAATGGTAAGATAAAGTGGCCTCTCTGCATGAAGAGAACCAATACAGCCCCTTAGTTGTCCGGATTTATTTAGGGTTACAAAGGCACCACAAGGTCTCTTTAGGACTTCATCTTGAACCTCTATTTTGGGGAGGGATTTGTTTTCTAAGCGGGCCCTAATAGCATCACGGGCAATGTTTAATAAAAGTTGCCTTTGCTCTAAACTTAACATTATTCATTTATAACACGTAATGATTAGCCAAACAATGGTTGACAATTTTATTTTTTATTATAATATGACCACTTGGTCATATGAAAGAGATTGAACCTAAGAAGACATTTTTGGCACTTCCCTTAGAAAAACAAAGGCGCATCTTGGAGACAGCCGCCACAGAGTTTGCTTTAAAGGGCTTTCAGGGGGCAAGTTTAAACGCCATAGTAGAGAGGGTGGGCATTGCCAAAGGTTCCTTATACCAATATTTTGATGACAAACAGCATTTGTTCCTCTATGTCTTTGATTATGGAATCAGGCTGGCAAAAGATGCCTTAAAAGAAATAAAATCTAAGGAAGTTTCTGTGTTTGAACAAATTAGGTCTTCTCTTGTAACTGGATTTAGATTTGTTCAAAGGCATCCCCTTATTTATCAAACTTATTTAAAGATCCTTTTTGAAAACAAGGTACCATTAAGAGAAAAATTGATCAGCACCTTAAGGTTTTACTCCCACAAATACCTCTTGCCCCTATTAGAAAAGGCCCAAAAGAAAGGGGAGATTCGCCCTGATATTGATTTGAAGTTGGCTGCCTTTATGCTGGATGCCGTGATGGAGAGGTTCTTACAAGCCTACACCTTAGCTTACGTAGATTCTATAGGCATCTACAAGGCAGATGATGAAACTATAAATAAGTTGGTAAATGCTTGGATAGGAATATTGAAGAAGGGCTTAAGTTAATGGAGGCACTGATTAAAAACACTGGCTTAGAAGATATTTACCACAGGGTAAAAACGGGTGAGCGTCTTTCGAAAGAGGAGGGCATCAGGCTCTATCAAAGTCCTCTACTGGCAGTAGGTTATCTGGCAAATATTGTGCGTGAAAGATTGCATGGAAAAAGGACATATTATGTTTACAATCAACACATCAATTATAGTAATGTGTGTATAAATCTCTGTAAATTTTGCGCCTTTGGTAGGCCAAAAAATGACCCAAAGGCCTTTACCTTTTCTTTGAAAGATATTGAAGAAAAGCTTAAAAACAGGATAAAGGAACCTATTCATGAGGTGCATATTGTAGGTGGATTGCATCCAGATTTAGCATTTGATTACTATCTAGAAATATTGCATTTGATACATAAATTAAGGCCAGAGGCCTGTATTAAGGCATATACTGCTACAGAGATCGGCCATTTTTCAAAAATCTCTAGAAAGTCTATAGAGGAGATATTAACGGCGTTGAAAGAGGCAGGCCTAACCGCCTTACCAGGTGGAGGGGCCGAGGTATTTAGCCCTAGAGTAAGAAAATTGGTCTGCCCGAAAAAGATGTCTGGGAAGGAGTGGTTAGAGATTTCGAAGATTGCTCATCGCCTGGGCATCCTTACTAATGCTACACTGCTGTATGGTCATTTGGAAACATTAGAAGAAAGGATTGAGCACCTTTTGGCCTTAAGGGAAGCACAGGATGAAACAGCCGGTTTTATCTGCTTTATCCCCCTTTCTTTTCATCCTAAAAACACAAGGCTTTCATATTTACCTGGCCCTACAGGCATAGATGATTTAAAGACCATAGCCATTTCCCGCCTTATTTTAGACAACATCCCCCATATCAAGGCATATTGGATTATGCTTACCCCAAAGCTTGCACAAATTTCCCTAAATTTTGGAGCAGATGATCTAGATGGCACAGTAATAGAGGAAAGGATTACCCATATGGCTGGTGCCATATCTGAAAAGTCCCTTACCCGCTCTGAATTAGAAGGCCTAATTAAAGAGACAGGCCATGAGCCTGTCGAAAGGGATACACTCTTTAGAAGAGTAAATACTTGACTGGAAATAAATTGAGGTAGACACAATTTTTAGAGACTGAGAAATGATGAGGCAGTAAAGCACTAAATACTAAATCCGAAATTCTAAACAATATCAAATGACCAAAATTCAAATGACCAAAGTAGGATGAGAGATTACTGTTGGAAATGGTTTTGAATTGAAAGAATTACTAAGGAAGAGGCCACTGGTCTATTTGAATGGGATTTGCTCATCTTGGGGCATCTAGCAAACTCAATAAGGCAGAGGATGCACCCGGAGCCTGTAGTCACTTATATTGTAGATAGAAATATAAACTATACCAATATTTGTATATCTGGCTGTAAATTTTGCGCATTTTGGAGAAAAAAGGAGGCAGAAAATGCATATCTTCTCTCCTTTCAGGAGCTTTTTAAAAAGATAGAGGAGACCATAGCCCTGGGCGGTATCCAGATATTGCTTCAAGGGGGATTGCACCCAGACTTAGATATTGGATTTTATGAGGATATGCTTTCTGGCATCAAAGGCCGATATCCCATCCATATCCATGGTCTTTCTGCCCCAGAGATTACTCATATTGCTAAAAATTCAAACCTTAGCATTAAAGAAACGCTGTTGCGTTTAAAAAATGCAGGCCTGGATTCTATCCCAGGGGGTGGGGCAGAGATATTGGTGGAAAGAGTGAGAAAAAAAATTTCTCCAAATAAGTGTGATACATCTACCTGGCTTAATATTATGGAAATTGCTCATAGATTAGGTATTAAAACCACCGCTACCATGATGTTTGGGCACATTGAAACATATGCTGAGAGGATAGAACATATGTCGAAGATTAGGGCATTGCAGGATAAGACCCATGGATTTACTGCATTTATTCCATGGACATTTCAACCTAGAAATACTGCCTTAAACCATATAAGGGCAGTAGGGGCAGTAGAGTATTTAAAAACATTGGCCATCTCAAGAATTGTATTAGATAATATCCCAAATATCCAGGCCTCCTGGGTGACACAGGGGCCAAAGATCGGACAGATATCCCTATTTTTTGGTGCAAATGATATGGGAAGCTTAATGATAGAGGAAAATGTAGTAGCCGCAACTGGTGTGAGCTTCAAGCTCAAAGAAGAGGAAATAAGATATCTTATTAAAGATGCAGGTCTTAGACCACAAAGAAGGAATATGAGATATGAGTGGGTTTGAGGGCCTTTTGGCCTTTCGTGCCAAATTTATCTATCCTGTGATCCGACCACCTATTGAGGATGGGGCAATAGTTGTAAAAGACGGTCAGATTTTGTCTATAGATAAATTCAGTGAGATAAAAAGGCAATTTTCAGCAAAGGTGATAGACTATGGTGAAAAGGCAATTATGCCTGCCTTGGTGAATGCCCATACTCATTTAGAGCTCTCTGCCTTAGAAAGATTAGTAAAACCACAAGAAAATTTCACCAGTTGGCTGTGGCAGGTAGTTAAAGAAAGGATGGGTATAAATGAAAAAGAGCAATTCTTGGCAGAGAAAAAGGCCGCTCTTGAGATAAGCTCTAGCGGCACTGGTTTGGTAGGAGACATTAGAAATACACTGCCCAATTATCCTTCAAATGCAAATAGCTCGTTTTTGCCTTTTTTAGAATTCCTGGGCTTTAAAAGGGAAATGGCTGAAGAAAGATGGCCCCTTTGGAAGGTAGGCATAGAATTAGGCATTCAACCAGCATTGCATGCGCCTTATACTGTCCATCCTGAATATATAAGAAAGGCAAAGCATTTGGCAAAGGCCCATAATAAAAAACTGAGCATTCATATAGCTGAAAGTAGAGATGAAGTGGATTTTCTTATGACAGCAAAAGGGGCCTTAAAGGAAATACTGATGTTTCATGGTGCCTGGGATGATGACTTTAAACCTCCAAAAAAGTCACCTGTAGCCTATTTAGAGGGCTTGGGCATCCTTGACAATGATACCATTTGTGTGCATGCAGTTGAGATAAACAATGAAGATATAGAAATCTTAAAGAAAAGGCAGGTAAACATCTGCCTTTGCCCTCGGAGCAATCACTATCTAGGCCTAAATCAAGCACCTTGGAAATACCTAAAGGAGGCAGGGCTTTTGCTTTCCCTAGGTACAGATAGCCCGGCAAGTAACAAGGATTTGAATCTGTTTAAAGAAATGGCCTATCTTTTGGAAAATGGCCCATTTTCTTCAACCGAATTGATCGAAATGGCTACTTTAAATGGGGCAATGGCATTAGGAAAGAGAAATCTGGGAATATTGGCACCTGGAGACCTTGCAAAGATGATCGCACTGCCTACTTGTGGAAGGAATATAGCTACTTCAATAATAGAAAGCGGCTGTGAAAAAAAGATAGACTGGGTTAAATAAAATGACCCTAAATTTAGGGGAATTTCCTTTTTTAAATTGTATGCCTATCTACTATGCTTTAAAAAGGCATATAATAAAAGGGGCAAAATTAAGATTTACAATAGGCCCACCGTCTAAACTCAACCAATTATTAAAAGAAGGGAAAACAGATGTTAGCCTTATATCTTCTATAGCATGTTTAGATTTGGCAGAAGATTGCTACATTTTACCCGATCTTTCTATTTCTAGCTATGGTGCGGTTAAAAGTGTAATGTTTTTTAGCCATCTGCCATATCACAGGTTGGATGGTGCCCCTGTATATTTTACTTCCAAGTCAGCTACATCCATTGCATTGCTTAAACTTATTATTAAAAGGTGTTTTAATGTAAGCCCTATTTATCTAAAAGGTGAGCTTAAAAATAAAAAAAATATGGAAATTGCAGGTGGATTGGCTATTGGAGACGATGCCTTATGTCTTGGAGCAAAAGGGATTTATCCTTATCAGTTGGATTTAGGAAAGGCTTGGTATGAAATGACAAATTTGCCTTTTGTCTTTGGTGTGTTTGCAATAAGAAAGGAGATTTTAGACAAATCTTTTGAAATTACTAAACAAATCTGGCAGTCTCTTCTTTTTTCTAAAAATTGGGGATTAAATCACCTCGAAGAACTGGCAAATATGTGTGTAAATAAAATTAATTGGAAACCTGAAGACTATATTGATTATTGGTCACATTTAAATTATGATTTAAAAAAGACGCACCTTGATAGCCTTTGCTTATTTTTTAGGCATCTTAAAAAGATGTGTGAAATTAAAAGTATACCTAGGCTAATGATAGCCCATTTGAAATCAGAACATGAATTTTTCGAACAGCCTATTCTTTGTTAGTTGCTTTTTTAATTTAATATGATCCATATAGAAGAAAATCCTCATGACATAAAGCAGGCAGAAGTTGTAGTTGGCATTCCTTCTTATAATGAGGCAGATTCTATTGCTTTTCCTACAAAAATAGCTGCCCAGGGTTTGAGGTTATATTTTTCACAGTTTAAATGTGTAATCATAAATTGTGACAATCATTCTACAGATGGCACTAAGGAAGTATTCCTTAACACACCTACAGATGTACCCAAGATTTATATCTCTACCCCCCCAGGGATTAGAGGTAAAGGTAACAATTTAAGAAGTCTTTTTTATAAAGTTTCCCAGTTGGGGGCAAAGGCGGTTATTGTAGTTGATGCAGATTTAAAAAGCATTACCCCTAAATGGATTAAAAACTTAGCTGAGCCCGTCTTTAACAACTTTGACTTTGTCTCACCCCTCTATGTCCGTCATAAATATGATGGCACTATCACAAATAGTATTGCCTACCCCTTAATAAGGGCCCTTTATGGAAGGCGAATCCGACAGCCTATTGGGGGAGATTTTGCCTTCTCTGATGAAATGGCAAAAAATTACGCTGATGGAAGGTATTGGGAAGAAATGGTGGCCCAATTTGGGATAGATATATGGATGACCACCCTAGCTATAAATAAAGGTCTTCCTATCTGTCAATCCTTTATGGGTCGTCCCAAGATCCATAGGGCAAAAGACCCAGCCAAAATGCTAGGAGCCATGTTTTATCAGGTAATCGGGACAATCTTTGATTTAATGTCCCCATTCTCCAAGCATTGGAAAGAGGTGAAATGGAGCAAACCCACTGCTATATATGGATTTGGATTTGGAGAAACAGAATTGCCTCCTCCTGTTGATATAGATCAAAAGGCACTTTATAGCAGATTCCTTAAAGGTTTTGAAGAGTACATAGCTATATGGGAAAGGATTTTAGATAAAGCCAATCTCCATAAACTTAAAGAAATTAAGACCTTTTCTTTTGAAAAATTTGACTTTCCCACGGAAATGTGGGCAAAAACCCTTTATGATTTTGCTATAGCTTATAAAAATCAAGTTGTAAATAAAGAAATGCTACTTAAGGCATTAACCCCGCTCTATTTTGGTAAGGTATTATCTTATACAAAAAAGGTAGAAAGATTCTCTATCCAAGAGGCAGAAGAATTCATTGAAAACGAGTGCATGATATTTGAAAAGGCAAAGCCGTATCTTATTGAAAAATGGTAGAATGAGACATTCTTACTTATTGTCCCTTATTGGGAATACCCCCTTAGTAAAAATCAAAAGGCTCAATCCCAACCCAAAAGTGAATATCTTAGCAAAGTTGGAGATGTTCAACCCCAGTGGTTCTGTCAAGGATCGTATAGCCTTGGCCATGATTGAGGGGGCAGAAAAGGAAGGTTTATTAACTAAAGATAAGGTAATTATTGAGGCCACTAGTGGAAATACAGGCATTGGTTTGGCTATGGTGACAGCAGTAAAAGGGTATCGATTTTTATTGGCCATGCCTGAATCAGTGAGCATAGAACGCCGCCATATTTTAAAGGCATACGGTGCAGAAATTTTGCTTACTCCAGCAGATTTAGGAACAGATGGGGCCATTGAAGAGGTATATCGTCTGGTGCGAGAAGAACCAGATAGGTATTTCCTTACCGATCAGTTTAACAATCCTTACAACTTTCTAGCCCATTATCAAGGCACAGGGGAGGAGATCTGGAAACAAACAAAGGGACAAGTCACTATGGTAGTAGCAGGCATAGGCACTACTGGAACAGTTATGGGTATAGCTAAGAGGCTTAAAGAATACAACCCAAAAATAAAGATTATAGGAGTAGAACCATATTTGGGAGAAAGGATCCCAGGGCTAAAAAACTTAAAGGAATCATATCTACCTGGGATCTATAAAAAGGAGCTCCTAGATGAAAAGATAAATGTAACTGAGGAACAGGCAGCCCACATGACTAGGCAACTGGCCAAAGAGGAGGGCATATTGGTCGGGATGAGTTCAGGTGCGGCCATGCATGTAGCCACCGGCAAGGCAAAGGCCTTAGATAAAGGCACTATAGTAGTCATTTTCCCTGATGGAGCAGATAGATACCTAAGCACCTCCTTATTTATAGAAAGACCGCAACTTACTCTAAGACTTTATAATGCCCTTTCGCGCAGGAAGGAATTTCTAAGGCCTATCATACCTAACCAGATTTTAATGTATTCCTGTGGGCCAACAGTCCATGATATCCCCCATCTAGGTGTGTGCAGAAGGCTTATTGTAGCTGATTTAATTAACAGGTATTTGGGTTTTAAAGGGCTTAAGGTCAAACATGTAGTAAATATTACAGATATAGATGATAGGACCATTAATAAGGCAGGGGAGGAAGGGAAAACACTTTCAGAATTGACCTCATTTTATACAGAAGAATTTTTAAAAATCTCCCATATTTTGGGCATAAAACCTGCCAATCATTACCCAAAGGCCAGTGAGCATATTAATGAGATGGTTGAAATTACTGATTACCTTATTAAAAAGGGCTATGCCTATGAAAAACTTCATTCGGTCTATTTTGATATTGCCAGGTTTAAGGAATATGGAAAACTCTCTAAGATAAATCTTAATAAAATAAAAATAGGGATGACCGTAGACTTAGATAGCTATGAAAAGGAGAACCCTAGGGATTTTACCTTATTTAAGCGCTGCACATTGCCAGAATTAAAGGCTGGCATCTACTATGATACCCACTGGGGGAAAGTAAGGCCTGGTTGGCATATTGAATGTGCTGCTATGGCCATGCATTATCTGGATAAAACCATTGATATACATACAAGTGGTATGGATTTAATATTTCCACATAATGAAAATGAAATTGCCATCGCTGAGGCATTTACAGGAAAGCCATTTGCTCGCTATTGGCTCCATAGTGAACTTATATTTGTAAACGGAAAGAAGATGTCCCGTTCGTTAGGGAATTATCTCACTGTCTATGACCTGTTAGAAAGGGGCTATACTGGAGAGCAGATTCGCTTTTTTCTATTGGCTACCCATTACCGAAGGCCACTTAACTTCTCCCTTAAAGGTCTAGATGCTACAAGACAGGGTTTAAATCGAATAAATAGCTTTATTTTTCAAGTAAAAAATTGCCCATTAGGCCCTTTATATGGAAATTTATCAGATTTAATAAATTATTTAGAGAGGCGATTTGTTAAGGTCATGGACGATGATTTGAATATCTCCTCTGGCCTAGCAGCCATCTTTGAATTCATTCATAAAATGAACCCTGTCTTGCAAAAGAGTGGTTTAAGCAAAGGGGATAAGGAAAAGATTCTATCTACCTTTAAAAAAATAAATGAAGCGCTTAATATCATGGATTTTGCAGAAGAAGAAATTGACAGTTCGATTCTAAGACTGATAAAACAAAGAGATGAGGCAAGGAAGAAAAAAGATTGGACAAAAGCAGATAAAATAAGGAAGGAACTTTTAAAGCAGGGCATTGAGCTCATAGATACACCTCAAGGAACTTTTTGGAAGAGGAGAAACATCAAATGATATTATATGATAAGATTCCCCTTAAAAATGGGCTTACTTTAGAACTCTGGGATGCCTCTAGGGAAGGGGCCTTGGGACTTTGGACCGTTGTAGCAGTAGTTAAATGCAGAATAGAAGTAAAAAACGAGTATTTTAAAGAATTTGGTAGCCCGCTTCATTGGCATAGCTCATTTACTAAGAAGGTAGGGCATTACCTTACCTATCAACAGAGGAAACAAAGAAGGATTATACCCTTAGAAGAAAAACAAAAGGTATTTCAAGCAATGACTGAAAGGCTTAAAAGGCACATCATCCCTTATATCTCCAAGAAAAATTTTCCTAAAAACTTTGTTTTAGAAAGATTCCGTGAGCTCCTTTCTAGCTAAGCCTGATTAAATTAATCAAGCCACAGATTTTCGCAGATACCCCCAATAAACAGGAAATAGCCACTGGGAAATAGGGCTAAGAAAACATTCTTATTGGCTAATGGTGATCCCCCATCACCTATATATTTTTTAAAATCATGATAATCTGCGTTTATCTGCGGCCAAAAAGGAAATTCCTATATAATTTAAATTTATTGCATAGCCAATAAGGATTGCCTTACCTCCTGGGGTATGGGAATGGGTTTAAAATCTTTACCTACACAGAGCAAGGTTGTCCTTGCCTCAACTACAATAGTCTCGTTTTTGATAATTTCTTGAAATACCTTGATGGCAGAGGCTTTCATTTTTTCAATCCTGGTAAGTATCTTAAGTGTATCTTGGTACCTTGCGGGTGATTTATAGTTTATCACAACTTTTGCAACCACAAACCATACATCTTTGCTAGCTAATTCTTTTAAGTTAATCCCTTTACTTAAAAGATATTCCGTGCGTGCCTCTTCCAGATGTTTTAAATAATTCGCATAGTAAACTACACCACCACAATCAGTATCGTGGTAATAAATCTTTTTCTCTATATAAAAATCTCTCACCTAAGACTTGTTTTAATTAAAAAAAATTCAGGTAATCCCTTTCATTATACGGGGAGCACTGTCGCATCCATATACAACAAAGATTCGCAAAAGTCCAGTAGTTAAAGATTTACATAAGCCAGTCTGTGGAGTTTTACACTAAGGAGGGACAATGATGGCTAGTGAGAAATGCAGGCATTTTGAAACACGCAGTGCTCCTTTATGCCCTTTAATGTCTACATTCGGTCCACTCGAGTCACTGTAAAAGACGCCAAGCCATGTGATAGAGTATCGTTAAGAAATGCTTCAACACGATAATCACCAGCAGG
>Ga0111222_1008_pt1 | contig 20325 bp, 23 predicted proteins | sample DeeMarSWOR152_54_FD_80386 | JGI IMG/M metagenome (GOLD analysis project Ga0111222, IMG submission 80386) | Syntrophobacter sp. DG_60 | reverse complement strand
AATGTCGTTGGGTCAAAGTTATAGTACCATCTATGCGTTATCAATACAAAAGAGAACCACTAAATGATGACGAGGTCAACAAATTAACCAATGCCTGTGAGACCTTTGAGGAAAAGTTTTGTTGCTGGATTCTTTTAGACACCGGCCTAAGGGTAAGTGAGTTGGCCAAGCTTACAAAACAGAATATCCACCTGAATGTTTTTAAGTGCACAGACTTTTACCAAGGAAGACAACTAGACCCATCGGCCTAAAAGGGATATTGACTCAATCGCCTTATGGCCTTTAATTTCTCTGTGTATCCAAGCCTGGCAGAATTTACTGCCTCTTTTAGTATTTCTATGGATTTATCATAAAGGGGGAGGTTTACTGGATATGGACGTCTGTCCTTCCCACCATGGGCAAAGCCAAAACGTGCAGGGTCTTTAAAACTTGGCCTTTCACCATAGATTAATTCAGAAATAAGGGATAATGCCCTTAAGCTCTTTGGGCCAACTCCCTTAACACCTAACAATCCCTCAAAGTCTTTGGGTTGTGCCTCATATGCCTTTATAAATGTCCTATAGAGCCGCTTTGGATTGATATCACTAGCACCAATAAAATGATGCCTTGGTAAATAAAGCCTCTCTATATTTCTCCACTCCCTAAATATCCTATCTGGGTGCTCTCTTGCCAAAGATGCACTAGTCCTTCTTGTGGCCTCACTCTCCTTAGCAATTAGATTTAATACTACTTTTTCTTTTCTCATGGCACAGATGGCAGCATGGGGCTCGCATACAAAGCTTTTCACATTTTCTGATAACCAGTGGTAACGACGGGCATATGGATTTTCTGCATTCATGCCCTGTTGTACTACACACCAGTTCCCATCTATGGTAAAAAACATTGTGTGATGATAAAGACTATATCCATCCTGTATAGCAGAATTATCTACCTTTGCAGATAAGCGGCTGGCATAGATTAGAGAGGGGGCAGAAAGGCCTGTTTTTTCGGAAATAAGGTGGATTTCAGTAGGTGTCCTAATGGCTGCTCTCCCCTTGCCACCTGCTACAAATAGCCCTGTTTCATCAGAAATTTCCTTAATGCCTTCCTTAATTGCCCCACAAACAGTAGTGGTAAGGCCACTGCTGTGCCAATCAAATCCCAATACGCATCCTAAGGCCTGGAACCAGAATGGGTCTGATAAACGCCTTAGTATCTCCTTTGCCCCAAACTCTAATACCAATACCTTAAGGATTTCCCTTGAAAGATGGGTCATCCTTTGAAATAGCCAGGCAGGTGCCTTCCCATCATGGAGTGGTAATTCTGCAATGCCTGTCCTTCTCATGTTAGAAATGCCTCAAGTACTGCCTTATGCAGGTGCAGTTTGTTTTCTGCCTGCTCAAATACCACAGAATGGGGCCCTTCTATAACCTCATCGGTAATTTCTTCCTCCCTGTGGGCAGGAAGACAATGCATGACAATCACATCGTCCCTTGCATGCCTAAGGAGTGCCTCATTTACTTGATAAGAAGAAAAAACCTGCCTTTTTTTCTGAGCCTCCTCCTCTTGCCCCATACTGACCCACACATCTGTATTCACTACATGGGCATCCTTTATTGCTAAAATGGGGTCATTGGTGAGTATGATATTCTCTCTCCCCTTTGCTATTTCTAATATATCCCCTTGTGGTTCATACCCATCAGGGCAGGCCAAATTTAGGGTAAAATCCAATCTAATGGCAGCATTTATCCAGGAATTTGCCACATTATTGCCATCCCCTATCCAGGCAACCTTTAGCCCCTATAGGTTCTCATGACAATTCCATCCACATAGCGAGAAAGTACCCTTGCAGTATCCTTGGTAGGTTCCTGCCTAGACATTTGGGTCACATCCTTTGTAAGAAATATTACATTTCCACCCAATTGATACATGGCTGCCTCAAATGAGACCCTGGTACGGGTGGATGGTTTTTCAAATATTAGGGCCAAGGTCTTAAAGGCAAGTGGGGCATGATGGCTATCTTTCTCCCTTTTTAGAGAGATAGCCCTTTCTATAAGCCCTAAAATCTCATCACGGCTCAAATCCAAAGTGGTTATTAGGTCTTTCCTCATTGAAATTTTCTTAATTCTTCATCCAGTATAGAAATCAGACCTGAAGTGGCTTCTTTAGTAATGATTAAAGGGGGCGAAAAGCGCAATACCTTCTCTTGTGCTGCATTAATAAGATAACCCCTTTCTAGAAAGGCAGCTACTATAGGTGCTGCTTCTATATTTAGCTCTACACCCAACATAAGGCCCCTTCCACGTACTTCCTTAATAACCTTATGCTTTTTCTTTAATTTTTCCAACTGTTGTTTGAAAAAATGGCCAATCTGCCGTGAATAACTTAATAGTTCTGTCTCAACAAATATTTTCACCACTGCCCTGGCTGCTGCACAAGCTATGGGATTGCCGCCAAATGTGCTTGCATGAGTGCCTTTAGAGAAAAGATTTGCCACTTCATCCGTTGCCAGCATAGCCCCAATAGGTAGCCCATTGGCCAATGACTTTGCCAGTGTCAATATATCTGGTTTTATTCCCTCATCCTCATAGGCAAAGAGGTAGCCTGTACGCCCCATGCCTGTCTGTATTTCATCAAGGATCAAAAGCAAACCATGTTCTTTACAAAGTGCCTTTATATCTTTTAAATAATGGGGTGAAGGAACAATTATACCACCTTCTCCTTGAATAGGTTCTAACATCACAGCACATGTCTCTTTGTCGATAGACTTTCTTAAAGCATTAATATCATCAAAAGGGATATGTAGAAATCCCTCAGGCAATGGTTCAAATCCCTTCCTTACCTTTTCTTGGCCTGTAGCTGTTAATGTGGCCAAGGTGCGTCCATGGAAAGAGCCCTCCATGGTGATTATTTTATAGCGTGGTGGGGAAAATTGTTTCCCAAAAAGGCGGGCAAGCTTTATGGCCGCCTCATTGGCCTCAGCCCCGCTATTACAAAAGAATACTTTATCTGCAAAGCTGTGTTTTACTAAAAGCTCTGCAAGCTCAATTTGAGGGGTGGTATAATAGAGATTAGAAATATGGAAAAGGTGATGTGTCTGTCCTTCAATGGCCTTTATTATCTCTGGATGGCAATGGCCCAAATTACACACAGAAATTCCAGAAAAAAAATCTAGATATTCCTTCCCTCTTTCATCCCATACCTTAAAACCATCTCCCCTAACAACCACTACAGGATGCCTTGGATAGGTAGGCATAATATAATTGGCATCTTTAGCCATCCAATCTCTCATTTTCATCAAATAACCTCTATGTCCTCAATGTCCATCGTTATACCAATGGCTCAATATAACAAACTTAAGAGGCCGCTTAAATCCTAAATCCAAAGCACCAAATCCTAAACAAATCCAAATTTCAAATGTTCAAAATTCAAAACTGTCTGGCCTCAAAGGCCAGACCGAAGGCTTTTGGCCTTCAAATAAGGAATAAGATGTTTTTTTCTTATGGCTGGGGGCTTCGGCCCCATAGGAGAAGCCTTTCGGGCTTCCCTGTTTTGGTCATTTGTATTTTGATATTTAGTATTGTTTAGAATTTCGGATTTCGGATTTAGTATTTTAACCATCTAAACATACTTCTTATATTTTCATGCTTCTTTGTAGCCGAAGGTAATGGTTGTTCTATATTTATTTTCCCTTAACAATCTCTGTGCCAATGCCTTTAGTGGTAAACAGCTCTAGTAGTACAGCATGAGGGAGGCGGCCATCAACAATGTGTACCTTTTCTACTCCATTTTCTAAAGCATCGATGGCGCTTTTTAATTTTGGCAACATCCCTCCTTTTACCAAATTACTATGTAAGAGCTTTTTGGCATCCTTTAAACTGATAGAGGAAATAAGTTCTCCTTGCCCATCAAGCACACCAGGTACATCGGTTAATAAAATCAATTTTTTTGCCTTTAATGAAATGGCTACTTTCCCAGCCACTAAATCGGCATTGATATTAAGTGTTTCCCCATCTTTGCCTACCCCCACAGGGGCAATTACTGGAATAAACTTATCCAAAACCGCTAAAACATCATTATTAACGGCTACTACCTCCCCTACATGACCTAAATCAATAATCTCTGGAGGTTTATCCTTTAACTCTTCCTCTTTCAAAGAGATTTTATCTGCTTCAATCAGCCTCCCGTCCTTACCACTTAGACCCACAGCCGTGCCCCCTACTTGATTTATTAAATTTACAATCTCTTTATTTACCCTCCCTACCAAGACCATCTCTACTACATCCATAGTAGCATCGTCTGTGACTCGAAAGCCGCTTACAAATTGAGAACTAATACCCATTTTCTTTAAAAATTGGCCAATCTGTGGGCCACCCCCATGGACTATTATGGGATTTAATCCTATATATTTTAACAGTACCATATCTAAGGCAAAGTTTTTCTTCAATGTCTCATCGCTCATGGCATGCCCGCCATATTTGATTACAAAGGTCTGATGATAAAATTCCCTAATATAGGGTAAAGATTCTATCAGTATTTCTGCCCTTTTAATTAAGTCTTCCATAATCTCAGGATTGCCCAAGTTTTGACTTATTTTTGCCATGAAGAAGAATATTGTCAAGGGAGGAATCAGAAAAAAAATACCAAATTACAAGTTTCAAATTTCAAATTTCAAACAATATCAAATGACCAAAATCCAAATGACCAAAACAGGGAAGCCAAAAATGTAGCAGTCCTGAATTTTGAATTTAGATATTTGAATTTGTTTAGGATTTAGCGCTTTGGATTTGGGATTTATCAGTAAAGAATCTAAAAGTTATTGGTTTTAACTCAATAAACCGTGCAAACCCAATGAACTCTATAAACCTATCTTACAGAATATACCGGGTTAGGTCTTCGTCTGCTATTATATTAGCAAGTTCTTCCTCTACATACTTTTTTGTAATTATTATCTTTCCCTTGGTTTGGGGTGCATTAAAGGAGATATTCTCTAACAATTTTTCCATAACTGTATAGAGACGGCGGGCCCCGATATTCTCAGTCCTTTCATTCACACTCACAGCTAAATCAGCAATCTTTTCAATGGCCTCTGGCTTAAATTCTAAATCTATTTCCTCTGTCTTCAATAGAGCTTGATATTGCTTAACTAAGGCATTTTCTGGTTCGGTCAAGATGCGAATAAAATCTCCTTTATCTAAAGAATCTAACTCTACTCGGATAGGGAAGCGACCTTGCATTTCAGGAACAAGATCGGATGGTTTAGATGTATGGAATGCGCCTGAGGCAATAAAAAGGATATGATCTGTGTTAACAGGGCCATATCTGGTATTAACTGTTGTGCCTTCCACAATGGGGAGCAGGTCCCTCTGCACCCCTTCCCGTGATACATCTGGCCCAACGCCCCTGCCTTGGGCAGTAATCTTATCAATTTCGTCTAAAAAGACAATGCCTGACTCTTCTGCTCGCTTTTTGGCCGCACTTATTACCCTATCCATATCAACCAACTTTTGTGACTCTTCTTGAGTCAAGAGCCTAAGTGCCTCTGGTACCTTAACCCTTCTTTTTGTTGTCTTTTTAGGAAGCATGGATTCAAACATCTCTCGAACATTCATATCCAGTTCTTCAAGACCTGCAATAGAAAATATCTCTACTGCTGGAAAGGCCCGCTGTGCAGTCCTTAGTTCCACATAGCGGTTATCCAATTTTTTTTCATGCAGCATCTGGCGTAGTTTTTGCCGAGTAGAATCACCTTCCTGGTTCACTAATTCTAGATGTGATTCTTCAAGTCTTTTACTGCTACTTCTTTTAGGAAGTAACATATCTAATAAATGCTCTTCGGCCAGTTCCCGAGCCTTTTTTACAACCTTTTTCTGCTCCTCACTTTTAACCATATTTACAGCAATTTCCACTAAATCTCTAATTATAGACTCTACATCCCTTCCTACATATCCTACCTCTGTAAACTTAGTAGCCTCAATCTTGATAAACGGTGATTGCACTAATCTGGCCAAACGCCGGGCAATCTCTGTTTTACCTACCCCTGTAGGGCCTATCATGATAATGTTTTTAGGAAGAACCTCATCCTTTAATGGAGGAGGAATTTGTTGCCTCCGCCAGCGATTACGCAAGGCAATGGCCACTGCCCGCTTGGCCTTATCTTGACCGATTATATACCTATCTAATTCACCAACAATTTGCTCTGGTGTAAGAAATGGCATCCTTTAATCTAAGACCTCTAATATTACCTGGCTATTTGTATAAGGGCAAATAGAGGCAGCAATATCCATAGCCTCTCTAGCAATGCCCTCAGCATCTAATGTGGAATATTTAAGCAGTGCCTTGGCCGCTGCTAAGGCATAAGGGCCTCCAGAACCAATGGCAATAACTGGTTCATCTGGTTCAATCACATCCCCGTTCCCTGAAATCACTAAGGCGTGTTCCCTATCTACCACCAAAAGTAGGGCCTCTAATTGCCGAAGTGCCTTATCTGTTCGCCAATCCTTGGCCAGTTCCACCGCCGCCCTTATGAGATTGCCATTAAAATATTCCAATTTCTTTTCAAACCTCTCAAATAGTGTAAGGGCATCAGCACTTGCACCGGCAAAACCAGCAATTATTTTGTCATGATAAAGGCGCCTAACCTTTACGGCCTTGTGCTTCATAATAAACTTTTCTCCTAGGGTCACCTGCCCATCCCCTGCCATTACTGCCTTCCCATTATGCCTTACAGCCAAAATGGTGGTACTGCTTATTTTATTTTCTAGGGTGTGCCTTGTCATAGACCTCCTTTAACCCTTTTAATGTTAGGTGTGTGTACCTTTGAGTAGTGGCCAAGCTTGCATGCCCTAAAAGCTCTTGCACTGTCCTTAAGTCTGCCCCTTGGCCTAAGAGATGGGTAGCAAATGTGTGCCTTAATGTGTGTGGACTTATCCTCTCCATAAGACCACATTTTAAACCATATTTCTTAATAATTCTAGCTACACTTCTAGTAGATAGGCGTCTCCCACGGCAGTTTAAAAATAGGGCATTCTGCTTGTCTCTCTTAAGCAATTTTCCCCTTTTTTCTAAATAGGCACTAAGTGCCTCTTTTGCCCTGTTTCCTAAAAGGGCTATACGCTCCTTCCTTCCCTTCCCATACACAAATATGATTCCTTGCCCTAAGTCTACATCCTTCAAATTTGACCCTACTAGTTCACTTACCCTTAAACCAGCAGCATAGAGCACTTCTAAAATGGCCCTATCCCTGAGCATCAACACATCTTCCCCACTAGGGGCATCCATTAGCTGAAATGCCTCATTTATAGTAAGAAAATGAGGAATTACATAACCCTGTTTTGGGCCAAAGATGGCCAATGCTGGATGCCCTTGCAGATAACCCTTTTTATTCAAAAATCTAAAAAAAGAACGGATAGTGGAGAGCTTTCTATTTGCAGTACGCGGTGTTTGAGACTGCATCAAAGATACTACATAATCCCTGATTACTTCACTACTAACTTCTTTAAGCGACCTTATGTTGCGTTTTTTTAAAAATTTTTTAAATCCCTGCAAATCTGAGAGGTAGGCACGAATTGTATGAAGGGAATAATTCCTTTCTATCTCTAAGTGATGAATAAACCTTTCAGTAAAATTAGATAAATCCATTTTGTAAACATTAGATAAGCATAAACCAATCTAAAATCAAGTAGCATTCTATTTCTTCCAGTACTCTGGAGTAAATAATGTCATAATAGTATAAATTTCTAATCTACCTAAAAGCATGCACATAATAAGAAGCCATTTCCCAAAATAGGGAATCATATCATAATTTTGAGTCGGCCCTACCATCCCAAGCCCTGGGCCTACATTCCCTATAGTGGCAGCTACAGCGGCTACAGAAGTAATAAGGTCCATTCCCATAGCTGAAAGCAGAATAGATGAAACAATAAACAACATCATATACAGTATAAAAAATCCCCCTATACTGTTCATAACATCAGAAGGTACGGGTTTTTTTCCTAATTTTAGCTGTGTAATAGCATGGGGGTGGATGATCTTAAATACTTCCTGGTAGCTATGTTTTAGCAGTAACATAATACGCAGACACTTTATTCCACCTCCAGTAGAGCCTGCAGAGGCACCTAAAAACATACAGACTAGTAAAATAATTTTAGAGAAGTCCGGCCATTTTTCAAAATCTGCTGTAGTATACCCTGTAGTGGTAATAATAGAGCATACCTGAAAGGCCCCATAACGAAGGGATTTAAAAATGTTGTCAAATTGGCTATTTATATTAAGAGTCACCAAAACTATAAAAATGCTCACCAAAGCCATGAAAAATTTAAGTTCTGGGTTTTTAAAGAATCCCCTTATGTTGCCTCTTAAAAATTGGTAATGAAGAGAAAAATTTATGCCAGCCAAAAGCATAAAAAAGGGAATCACAATATCAAAATAAATACTATTATACTGACCAATACTACCATTTTTGGTAGAAAAGCCACCTGTGGCCATAGTAGTAAATGTATGACATAAGGCATCAAAGGGCTTCATACCACCCAATAACAAAAGAACCACTTCCAAGGCAGATATAAGTACATAAACCTTCCATAAAATCTTAGCAGTTTCAGAAATCCTTGGTTTTAACTTATCAACAATAGGAGTAGGTGCTTCCGCCTTATAAAGCTGCATACCCCCTACTCCTAAAAATGGAAGTATGGCTATAGAAAGGACAATGATGCCCATTCCACCTAGCCATTGAGTTAGACCCCTCCAAAATAGGATGCCATAGGGTACAGATTCTACATCTTTTAAAACAGTAGCCCCTGTAGTTGTAAAGCCTGACACAGATTCGAAAAAGGCATTTATGAAGCTATCAAAGATACCACCAAATATGTAAGGTAATGAACCGAAAAGGCCAGCCACAATCCATCCTATGCCCACAATGGCCATGCCTTCCCTATGCGAAAGCCCTGTATTTTCACCCTTAAACACAAAATAGATAATCAATCCACTGAGGGTAGTAATTAAGATGGCCTTTATAAAGGCCAAGTGACTTCCGTCATTATAAAGGAGGGAAACTAATAGGGGGACAATCATTATAAGACCTAGAAAGAATATAAAAATGCCTATTAAATGGATGGTATATTGAATTCTCATCTAAAAAAAAGATACTTAGTTTAACGCCAGAACTTTTCTACTTTGGGCAAAGTATCTGTACTTGAAAAGATAATAATCCTGTCACCTGCCCTAATTACGCTTTTCCCACTAGGGATGATGACATCTTTGTTCCTTACTATGGCCACTATAATAGCCCCTTTTGGGAACTCTAAATCTCTTAAAGGCATTTTCACAACATCTGAATTTTCCGTAGCAATTATTTCGATTGCCTCTGCATATCCTCCTTTTAGAGGCATATCTGAGAGCACCTTTTCTTTACGGACATAACGTAGCAGGGCACTAACAGCAGATAATGCAGGGCTTACAGTAATGTCTAAACCAATAGCTGAAACCAGTGGGAGGTAACTTGTTTTATTTATTAAAGTCAAAGTCTTTTTTGTCCCTAGGTTTCTTGCCAATAAGGAAATTAATACATTTTGATCATCTTGGCCAGTAACTGGTATCACAATATCCATATCCTGGACATTTTCTTCCTTAAGGAGTGTTTGATCAGTCCCATCTCCTTCCAAAACAACGGTCTTTTCTAGTTTTTCTGCCAGATATGCACACCTAGTTTGTTTCTTTTCAATAATCTTAGTTTGAATATCCCTCTTTTCCAATTCAGAGGCCAAAATTCCCCCTATTCTTCCCCCTCCTATAATGAGGACCTTATTTATAGGTTCACCTCTTTCTCCAAATAGGGCCAATGCCTGAGATACCTTGTCTCCTTTACTTACTACGTAAACTAAGTCACCGGTCATAACCTTATCTTCGCCTGAGGGAATGATTAAGTGATCATTACGCACAATAGCCGCAATTAAAATCTCCTGATTTAAACCCTTTTTTTCTAAGTTTTTTAACCTAGCATCAGATATAGGGCATGTTGGGTATATCTTAATCCCTATAAGTTTTACCATCCCATCAGCAAAATTTACTATATCTGAGGCACCAGGGGCCTCCACTAATCTTAAAATGGTCTTTACTACCTCCAATTCTGGATTTATCATCAAATCTATAGTTAACAAATCTTTGCTAAATATCTCCCTATATTTAATAAGTTCACTGTTTCTTATTCTTGCAATCTTGATAGTTTTTGGGGATAGAATATTAGCAAACAAACATGCCACCATATTTATCTCATCTTTATCTGTTACAGCAGTTAATATATCAGCAGACCCGATATCAGCCTCTTGTAAAGTAGCAGGATCACTCCCAGAGCCACAGATGGTCTTTACATCCAGATTTTCAGAGATATGCCTTATTTTATCTGCATTTTCTTCAATGCACACTATATCATTATCCTTAGATAGCCTCTCAGCCAAGTGATAACCCACCTCTCCTGTACCTACAATAATGATATTCATTGTCCTTTGGTGTTATACCTTTTAAACAAAAATTTTAACTTTATGCAAGCCCCCAAAATTTTAGTCAACACATTGAGGGGTAAAACCCCTCAAACTCCCCGAAAAATAAAGAAAAAAAGTCCTTATTTGGGGTTCTAAGGGGGCGTAACCCCTTTGTGTAATGAGAGCTCTTTTTCAGAGCTCTCATTAACACGTTTGCTACTTTGGTGTAAATTGACTACCGATTGCAAAATAAATGAACCCATATTATACAATAACAACACCGTTTGTGCTGGGCTACGCCCCAAAACTGCGCTTGCCAAAGAATGGAATCCACTTTTAAAACAAGGAATAATTCATCTTTGGATAAAAGATGCATCAGTATTTAAGTATCCTGAAGCTAATTAACTTAAATTTATGTCTATTGGCATCCGTACTCTTTTGCCTTGGATTGATTTTATCCCCTTGGGTAGTAAGGCAAAACTTGAGATTATTTCTATTTTATCCGCTGTGGGTGTGGAAATTAATAAAAAGGCATCTAAGCCCAGATGATCCCTATCTGAGGGTTTTTTTCTTTATATTTTCTTTAAATTCCATATCTTTGCTCTTTAATGTGCTTTCTGGACTTTTATTTATACTGCCTTTCATATTTGCCATTCTTCTTGGGGTAAATGTGGGGATCATAATGTTTAAAGAAACAGGAAAGCTAGATTTTTTGGCAATTTTTCTAAATCCTGTCTCACTCTTTGAGCTTCCTGCTGCCTGGATAAGCCTTTCTATAGGCATTAAGATAGGTATGGTACTATACCCTGACTTTATCTTTTCAGCCGCATGGGAGGCACTTTGTAAGGAACTACCTGTATATGCCTATGTTATAATTCCACTTTTGGCCATCTCTGGGCTTATCGAGACCACTATGATTAAGATACTGGCAAGAAAACTTGAAGGAGTAAGACATGAGAAAGATCGTTATAGGGGTAGTTGGAGGGGGAGAGGCAACAAAGAGGGATAAAAGGTATGCCTATGAGCTTGGTGCTCTAATTGCAAAAGAAGGGTGGATTCTTTTAAACGGAGGCCGCTCAGCCGGTATAATGGAGGCTTCGTCAAAGGGATGCAAAGAACATGGGGGAATCACCCTAGGCATACTCCCTGATAAAAACTCTACTGAGGCCTCAAGATATATTGATATACAGATACTTACAGGAATGGGTGATGCCAGAAATGTCATTGTTGCACTCTCAAGTGATATCATTATTGCATGTAAAGGTAGAGCTGGTACTATTTCAGAGATTGCCCTGGCATTAAAGAACAAAAGAGAGGTAATTCTTTTGGACTTTGATGTAGATGTTATATTTGAAGATTATAAAAAGGAAAGGCTTTTGTTTAAGGCAGCATCGCCTGAAGAGGCCATAAGAGTTGTAAAGGATATCTTGTCAGCCAAGGGCTGTAAGCACCTATAGGTATAAAATGAGTTTCCTCTTAATCTTTGAAAAAAAGGGGCAAAGCAGGTTAAAAAGACCTGGTGAAGTTCCTATATCGATGTAGGTTACGCCAAGCTTATTATAAATTACGCAAATTCTCTTTGGCTTTTGTGCCAGCGTTTTTTGCCTTTTCCAGATTCTCAAAAATTCCCATATTTCTAGGCACTTTTGACTGTAGAAACAGTTTAAGTCTTGTTATTAAGAATCTTGACGTAATGCATAAATCATGAGTATATTACTCCGTGTAAGGTGTGTAAACCACAGTATTTCATTATAGATGGAAAACTTTATGACAGGAGGGGATGCTAATGGAGCTTTTTTATTCAACGGAACTAGCTGTACCACTTTTTCAAATAGTATTGCTTTTAACGCTGAGCACATTTGCGCTTCTTTTTGGAAAAATAAAACTGGCAATGCTTATAAATTACCTTTTCGCACTGTACTGGGGCTATGTATTTAATCGAGAGCGTTTGCTTGGTTCCAGCCTTGAGAAAATAAACTACTTTACTTTAATCTATTTTGCGTTTGGTCTTGTAATTATTATTCTCGCTTTAATTGCATTTCTTTTCCACCGTGACTAATTGTCCCATGGATACTGAAATTGTAAAAAAAACAGTTGTTCCATATAAATTTAACCTGTTACAATAACTTTTTGAAGTTTCTGGAAAATCAATAGAAAGGGATAATATAGATAATGGCCGAAAAACTTGACCTGAAATGACTGATGCTTTCTGAGGCTATGCAATCAGGGTGTAAAGAGCCAGGGTTATTACCCACCTTATCGGTCAACTTAACTACTCGCCTTAAGGAAAAAGATTTTTTTATTGTTTGTCTTGTACATTTACTCCTTGCCTCCTTATTTATGGATAAGCTTCGAATGGGATTTTCTCAGGTTTTAGAGCTTGCTCTGCTCAAAAAAAAATTTCAAAAAGATTATAATTTCTTACCGACTTCACTTGCCTTTCAGAAACCTCCTTATCCGTGGCATCTGCCACAACCACAAACCTGTCAATGCAAAAACAGGGAAGATCACGATTTGCATTAGCATCCTAAATGTTGGATCACTTCCCCATGGAGAATAGAGGAAATTACCCAGGACCACTGCAGCTAAAAGATGGATAATCAGCAGAATGTTACGCAATTGCTTCTCTGAGATGTTCATGCTCTCCTTACCTCCTTTCTTCCGTTTTAGTATGATAAGAGAGGAAGTTCAATTGAAACTTTTTATATTAAGAAAAAAAGCAGTGACTTCTCAGGCTGCTCTGGATTAGAGTCTAGTACAACATTCACTAACCAAAGAGGTATGGGAATCAACCACTATATCAAAGCAAAGTAGCAAAGGCCATCCACTTTAACCATTAGATTGTAAGAAAAAAGATTGATGAGGTCTATAAAAGAACTTAAGGTTTAGCCAACATTTACTTTAATTTAAATAGAAATTAAAATCTATACACAATATTTCCATCCACTATGGTAACCAAGGCCCTTCCTTTTACTTCCCAATCATCAAATGGGCAATTTCTACTCTTGGAATAAAATTTATTCACAGCTAGGCGATAACGCATATTAGGGTCAATGATGGTCACATCTGCTGGACTTTTAGGTTTTAATGTACCTCCAGGTAGCCTAAAGATATGAGTGGGTGTACAGCTCATCTTTTTTATCAATTCAGGCCACTTCAATATACCCTCTTCTATTAATTTGATGCAAATAGAGAGGGCCGATTCCAAGCCAATTATGCCACTTGGGGCCTGTTCAAAGGGGACGGCCTTTTCTAGGGGGTGATGAGGGGCATGATCTGTAGCAATAATATCTATAGTGCCGTCCTTTAGGCCTTGTTTAATCTCCTCTATATCATCCTTAGTACGCAAAGGTGGACTTACTTTGGCATTGGTATCGAATGCCCTTACTGCCTCTTCATCGAGGCTAAAATAGTGTGGACATGTTTCAGCAGTAACTCTGACACCTTTGGCCTTTGCTTGCCTGATCAAATCTACACTGCCAGCAGTACTGACATGGGCAATGTGGATATGCCAGCCTGTAAGCTCAGCCAGTTTAATATCTCTAAAGACCATAATTTCTTCTGCAGTATTTGGTATACCCAAAAGCCCTAGGTAAGTGGATGTCTTACCTTCATTCATTACCCCATCGGGGGAGAGCATCCTATCTTCTGCATGAGAAATAATGAGAAGTCCAAAGTACTTTGCATATTCTAAGGCCTTTCTTAAAAAGCCACTGTTTACGATAGGATTTCCATCATCTGAAAGGGCCACTGCGCCAGCCTCTTTAAGTTCCCCAATAGGGGCCATTTCTTTCCCTTTTAGGCCTTTACTCACTGCGCCTATGGGATGAACCTTGGCAGCCCTTGCAGCCTTTGCCTGTCTTAAGATAAATTTTGTTACCTCCTGATTGTCATTTACTGGATTGGTATTTGCCATACAGCAAATAGCCGTAAATCCACCTGCTGCAGCGGCCTTTGCACCGGTTTCAATAGTCTCTTTATATTCAAATCCAGGTTCACGTAAATGGGTATGGGCATCTACCAGACCAGGTGTGACAATCTTTCCTTTTGCATCTATAACCTCTGCATGAAGGGTAGGGATATCCTTTTCTATTGCCTTGATTACGCCTCCTTCTATCAGGATATCAAATATTCCATCCAGATTTTGGCTAGGGTCTATTACATGACCTGATTTAATAAGCAACATTTTATTCTTCTGGGAAGGGTATTTCATTTAACCTTTGAAATATTTGATAAAATTTTTGATGATCTTGATCTTCTATAACTTTTTTGAGCTCATTTACTATCTCTAAAAACTTTGGGATCCTATGGTAGTTATGAAATTGAATGGATGCATGCATCTCTGGACTTTGCTTCATAGAGTGCATCTTTCTTAAAATTATACGAAAAAAAGGGGTACTATGGTCTAAAAATTCATTTAAATTAAAAGGCGATTCCTTTATAGCAACCCCTGTAGCTAGGACAAAAAAATAACTCAGTCCCTGCACTATAGTCATCATCTCGTCGTGTTTTTCAGGAGTAGAAATGGTAATCTTTGCTTCATGGCTGAGCAATAAGTCTTTGAGCCAAGGTAGCCATATCTTTGTCCTTGCTGGACAAATTACTACTATTTGCCCTTTGATGGAGGACGCACTGGGCCCAAAAAGTGGGTGTGTACCAATTACCTCAGACCTTGAGTAGGCCAACATAGCCTCGACGGGTTCCTTTTTTATAGAGGTGATGTCCATTAAAAGGGCCCCGGGTCTAACATATGGCCCAATCTCTTTTATTACTTTTGCTGTATCTTTAATGGGCACAGAGACAATTACTACATCGCATAGAGAGGCAAGTTCCTTTGAAGAAACCTCTGTTTTCCTTCCAGAGACCATAACTTGATAACCGGCTTCTTCTAAAAATCTCTTTAGCCATTGCCCCATTCTCCCTGTGCCACCAATAATGCCAATGTTTTTTGGTTTCATTTAAAAAATCCGTAACTCTTCAGCCACAGATTTACGCTGATTACCGCTGATGTTTTTTCTTTTATTATCATATACAAATCTTTTGAATTCTGGTTTTCTGCCAAAATTTCCATACTCGGTTAAAATATATAAGACATTTTCATGGACAGATTCTATAAATCCATCACCAAGCTCATTATAAACTTCATAAAAACTTCTAAGAATAATATCCGTGCTCTCTTTGTATTTAAACCTATCTGTATTCATCTGTGTGAACCTGCGGCTAAATTACAAAAATTCCAACAATTTCTTTTTATCTATTTTCCCTATGGGATTTTTAGGAATCTCTTTTAGGGCCATAAAATCCCTAGGACGCTTAAAATCTGCCAGTTTCTCTTTACAGATTGCCTTTAGTCTTTCAATAATCTCCTTTTCATCCCCTTCTATAGGAGAGATAAAGGCAACGGGTTGTTGACCCAGTATGGTATCCTTTCCTATTACACAAGCCTCTTTTAAAAACCCACTTTCAATAAGCACCCTTTCAATCTCAATGGGGTATACGTTTTCGCCCTGAACAATCATCATATCACCTATCCTACCAAACAGGGTTAAAAATCCTTGTTCATCCAATTTGCCTAAGTCCCCCATCCTCAAGTATCCGTTAAAGAATGCATCCTTTATATCAGCATTGATATAGCCCCTCATATATTTTGGTCTTGTCACTACTTCCCCTATTTTACCGTAAGCAAATTCATTTTCATCTAAGATCTCTACCTCCACCCCTTTAACTGCCTTACCTACTGTCTCTGAATGGGAAAGGGCATATTTATCATCTAAGACAGTGATTGTTCCCCCTACCTCTGTTGAGCCATAAAAATTAAATAGCTTTATATGTGGGAATGTCTTTTTGAGCACTTTAATAATTTGGGGCCTCATGGGAGCACCAGCATACCCAAATACCTTAGTAGCTAAAAGCTTATACTTTTTGGATATACCAGAGAGGATTAAAAGGGTAAAAATAGTGGGAGGCCCTAACAGTATATCTATACTATGTCTCTCTAAAAGCCCTGCCATGTTTTGAGGTGTGGTATTATTAGTTAATACCACAGTTTCTCCCAATATGATAGCTGGTATTAATTGATCCTCACAACCTATGGCATGGTATAAGGGTGCAGCAATGAGGTGTTTCATGTCATGTCTAAACTCCAGGCCCTCAATCATTACATTTGCATAAAAGAGGCTATTTTCATTGGTGTGTGAAACCCCCTTAGGAACCCCTGTAGTCCCGGATGTAAAAAGGATAAAGGCATCTTCCTGGTTAAAGACAGGGGTTTCCTCTTTTATATCCAATCCCTTTATAATTTGGGCATTTATTTTTATGACTTCCTTTAATCCGTTTATTTTCTCTTGATAAAGGGGATTAAATACAATTGCCTTTGCAGCAGTAGTATTTACCATATATTCTATTTCTCCAGCAGTTAAACGATTATTAAAGGGAACAAATATTATACCTAATTTGTTTAACGACAGAAAGGCTATAACAAATTCTGGTTGATTATTTAAAAGTAAGGCTACCCTGTCTCCTTTTTTTAGCCTTATCTCACTTCCTAAATAATATGAGAATTTATCAACAAGTTTAGAGGTTTCTTCAAAGCTTAATCTGTTTTCTTCTCCGATAATAAAGGGTTTATTTTTATTTAATTGAGTGGTTTTTTGGAACCTTTGGTAGATAGATAAGTTCATTTCCCAATTTTCTCAGACATGAATCTGCGCAGTGCACCAAAATTTTCAAATGCCTCTGCCTCCATAATCTCTTCATCACCTATCTTAATATTAAATTTTTTCTCTAAGATGGTAGTAAGCTCAGCCAGTCCCAATGAATCAAGGTTAAATCCACTGCCATAGATTTCAGTATCATCACTAACTTTATCATAATCTATATGCTCAGCACCATCTACCTTTAATATGGCTTCATAACACAACTTTCTTATATCTTTCATTTCATGATCCACGATTCATGATACGATGCTCGATGCTCGTTTCTCGATGCTCGATAATGCACTTTTTCCTCAAAATATCGAGTGTCCGACATCTAGTAATTCATTACTCTAAAAACCAGATATTAAATGGTTTTCTTTCTAAATTTCTAACCCTTTGATCAGGGATGCCAATGGCAATAAGCGCCAAAAGTTCACCTTTTTTCTTATCAATTCCCAATATTTCTTGCACTACCTCACGGCTCTCATCGTCTACCCCTATCCAACATGTCCCTAGCCCTCTATCATGGGCAATTAATAAGATATTTTGGATAACTGCATAGACAGAGGCCCTTTGAAAGCCTAAATCTACCTCCCCAATTCTATTGCTCCTCAGTGCGCCAATAAGATAGGGAGCATTGCCAAAACTTTTTAAAAACTTCTTTACAATAAACTGAGAAAAATCCTGCTTTTTAAAGATTTTTTCTAATGCTGGCTCGGATTTCTTATAGAGCAACTCCCCCACATTGGTCCTTCTTCCCAAAATATATTCTTTAGAAAGCACTATGAAATTCCAAGGCTGAGAATTGAAAGGAGAGGGTGCCCAAACGGCCAAATCAATAATTTCTTTAATAAGTTCTTTACCTATCTTATCCTTTTTGTATTTTCTAATAGACCTTCTATTTATCATGATTTCAGAAAGTGTCTTCATCTAAACTGCCTGAGCAACTTTTATCTTATGGGCAAGTCTCTTTCCTTGCCAAAAACGCTTGCAATAATCGCACTTTCCACCTACTGTGAAGCAATCATTAGAACAATCAGGACGATTTTCATAAAAATAAGTTAAAAATCCATCCAAATCTTTATTCATTATCACAAGCTTCTTATTGTCTTTCAGTTGTTTAGGGCTTTTCATAAACATAGGAAAAAGATGCATTAGATTCCCATCATGATCAAGGGAAGAGTAAGCATTCATAAAGAATTTGATAAGCTCCGGATGGCTTTCTCTACGTACAATCTTAAAATATTCAATGCCCAAGTAATCATGGTAAAATGGCACATCCTCTGGTCTGATAAACCTTGTCTTTAAAATGTTTATGGGAAAGTCATACAGCAATTCTTTGTGGCAGAATTTATAGTAATAATTGCGTGTCTTATCTTGAGCAAAATCAGGGTTGGATCGATGGAGATAATGCTGAGGCAAAAATGGGCATTCAAATCGGCAAATCTCATTGCATAGTATCTCCCACTGCATATTGGGTACCATTTTTAATTTTTCTAAAAAATTAAAATCCCTTCCTTTAAAAAGAGAAAGTATAATCCTATGAACCCCCATGTCTTTAAGGCGTTTTATCCTCTGAAGGGAATCCAATTGAAGGATGGCACTTACTGCAATCTTTAGGTTATTACTGTTTTGGGCAGCAAATTCTATAAGAGGGATGGCGCTAAAAATGACACCTTCTACCCCCATATCTTCTAGTCTCTTCAGAAAGCTGGCAATTTGATTTTCATATTTTTTTAAAAAATCAGGCGTTGCCCTTAAGGTGTTTACATTGAGATAAACATTTATGTCATATCTTTTCGCCTTCTTTACAAACTTTGCCAAATCCCTGCAAGAGGCGTGTTCTCTACCTGTACCAAAATTAATAGAAGAGAATATCTCATTTTCAACTGAGCCATAGAAGTCTTTAATTATTCCTTTACCTTTTTGATTGCACTGGTGGGCATATTCTATAAGATGGATGTTTTTAAAACTGGTCCCCACGCAAAACTTAATCATTATCTCCCCCCTCTTTCTTTTTAGGCTCTGATGACCGCACTGGCCCAGGTAAGGCCTCCTCCGTAGGTCACCAGAAGCGCCATATCCCCCCTCTTTATTCTTCCTTCCGATAATGCCTCTGCTAGTCCTATGGCTACAGATGCCGAGGATACATTACCGTATCTATTAATATTTATATAGAATCTTTTTTCAAAGTCATCATAAAGACCAAGCCTCTCCGCCAATTCCTTCAATATTCTTAAATTAACTTGGTGTGGAATAATTAAAGCGATGTCCTCAATGGTTAGGTGGCCTTGGTCTAAGGCCTTTTTGCAGGCTTCATAAAGGTGGTTTATAGCAGGCCTTATAGTAAAAAAACTATTTTTTATCTTTAAATAATGTTTGTCTTGACTGACACTTTCTATTGAAATCGGGGTTACTGCTGAACCCCCACCAGTGAGAAGCAGATAATTACCAGAGTTGCCATCGGTAGCTAAATAAGTAGAAAGGAGTTGTGGATAATCTTTTACCTCCTTTTTGTCTGCCCTTTTTAAAACTGCAGCGCCAGCACCATCCCCAAATGTCATAGATGTAGGGTAATCATTTGGACCTAAAGTCCTAGTCATTACTTCAGCAGCTACTACTAGGATATAGGTGAAATTAGATGCATTTAAATATCTAGAGGCAACATCTAAGGCAAAGATAAAGCCTGAACAACCAGCAGAAATGTCAAAAGAGGTAGCATTATCCGCCTTAAGTTTTGCCTCTAACACATTGGCCATGCATGGGCAATGATAATCAGGGGTAATGGTTGCACCAATGATTAAGTCTAACTGCTTTGGGCTGATATGGGCTTGAGAAAGTGCTGCTTTTGATGCTTCTAAGGCAAGGTCAGAAGCTGCTTGCCCATCTTCCGCCCTTCTCCTTTCTAAAATACCTGTCAATTTAAATATCTTTTCTTCTGGATTCTTTACAATGTTTTTAGGGACGTAAAAGCCAGTCCCTATTAGGGAAATGGGTTTATACATTTTGGCTTAAATCAAAAGATAATCATAACCGTTCATCATTTTTCTATTTACCGCAGAGAACGCAGAGATCACAAAGCACAAAAGCAAAGCATTTTTAAAATTCTTATTTTTCTCTGCGTCCTCTGTGCACTCTGCGGTGAACGATTACAAATAATCATATAAAAATAA
>Ga0111222_1011_pt1 | contig 21284 bp, 21 predicted proteins | sample DeeMarSWOR152_54_FD_80386 | JGI IMG/M metagenome (GOLD analysis project Ga0111222, IMG submission 80386) | Syntrophobacter sp. DG_60 | reverse complement strand
CGTTCTCGCGTTGGATAAAACCATAGCCCTTACTGTCATTAAACCACTTCACTACTCCTTTAAACTTCATTCAAACCCTCCTGAAAATAAAAAAGATATACATGACCTCTGGCCACAGTTGCTATTAACACATACTATATTCCTTGTCAAGTAACAAAACGAGACTTTTGAAAAAAGTTTCTATCCTATGACAGAATAGCGGGCAGATGTTTGCGAAGCCTCCTTTCACATTGATGAGTAAGCCCCTCAAGTTTACCAAAATAAAGGAAAAAAATTCCTTATTTGGGGGTTCCAAAGGGGCTTAGCCCCTTTATATAATGAGCTCAGAACTTCTTGCATTTGTTCACTGAGAGCTCCTTTTCAGAGCTCTCAAACCAGTCCTGGCATTGATTTTTTTTAAAAAACATGATAACAAATATTAAGTGGTGGGTGTAGCTCAGGGGTTAGAGCACTGGGCTGTGGCCCCAGGCGTCGGGGGTTCAAATCCCCTCACCCACCCCATTCCTTAGAAATTCTCTCTAACGTTGATAATATCCATATATTGACGCCTATTTGTCTCTATGTTAACTTTTATGCAATCAAAAAAGGTTATATCTAGGTGAAAGGGCAACTGATAAAGAGAATAAAAGAGCACAAAGCCCAAATAGGAGTAATTGGGCTAGGCTATGTGGGGCTTCCTCTTGCTATTAAATTTGCTGAAGCAGGTTTTAAGACCCTGGGTTTTGATATCGATAAGGGAAAAGTAGAAAGATTAAGAGAAGGTAAATCCTATTTAAGTCATATTTCCACAACAAGGATAAAAGAGGCAGTAATTAAAAAAAGATTTTTTGCTACTGCTAATTTCTCAAGGCTAACCGAGGTAGATGCCATTCTTATCTGTGTTCCTACCCCGCTTGACCGCTACCGTGAGCCAGACCTCCATTTTCTCATAGATACTACAAAAACTGTAGCAAGGTACTTAAAGATAGGGAAGCTTGTTTCTGTTGAAAGCACAAGCTTTCCTGGAACAACAGAGGAAGAGGTCTTACCCCACCTTCGGGCTTCTGGCCTTAAGGAAGGGAGGGATTTCTTCTTGGTCTATAGCCCAGAGCGAGAGGATCCAGGAAACAAGCAATACTTTCTTGATAATATCCCAAAGGTAATTGGCGGTATAACCCCTTTTTGCCTTGAAGTAGGAAAGGCGCTTTATAGTTCCGTTGTGAAAGAGATAGTTCCTGTTTCCTCCCCAAGGGTGGCCGAGATGACAAAACTTCTTGAAAACATATACCGTGCTGTAAACATCGCCCTTGTAAACGAGATGAAGATGCTTTGTGAGAGAATGGGAATTGATATCTGGGAGGTAATTGAAGCAGCCAAGACCAAGCCATTCGGCTTTCAGGCATTTTATCCAGGTCCTGGTCTTGGCGGCCACTGCATTCCTATAGATCCCTTTTACCTTACTTGGCGGGCAAGGCGATTTGACTTTCATACCCGCTTTATTGAGTTGGCAGGGGAAATAAATACTTATATGCCCTATTATGTGGTGGAAAAGACAGTAGAGGCTCTAAATGAAAAGGGTAATAGAGTGAAGGGAGCAAAAATACTCCTTTTGGGGGTAACATATAAAAGGGATATAGATGATATAAGGGAGTCTCCTGCCTTTAAGATCATAGAGCTTCTGATGAAAAGAGGGACCTTGGTGGACTACAACGATCCTTTTGTCCCATCCTTGCCAAAAACAAGGCGTTATACCTTTAAGATGGATTCAATTCCTCTCACTTCCAAAAACCTAAAGAAATACCATTGCTTAATCATAAGCACTGATCACTCAAATTATGATTATGATTTTATCTTGAAGCACGCAAATCTCATTGTTGATACACGAGGAGTATTTAAAGAAAAGAATGAAAAGGTGGTAAAGGCATAACGGAATCCATTTTTTGAAATTTGAGCGCCTGACTCATCCACCTTATAAGTAGTTTTTCCTATATGAAAATAAGTATCTCTACTAATAGAGTTTTGGATGATAGATGTGATATGATAATAAGGCTGAAGCTTGGGTGATCAGGTGACAGAAAGCACGGGGCTTAACTAAGTTAGCCGGGTTGCCCGGCTCTTTTTTTTTATTAAATAAAAAAGGGTGAAGTTGAAATAAAAGTATTGCATCCATTATCAGTTTGTGCTAAGGTAGCCCCGACAAGAAGCAGATGGAAGACAGAGATATCGAGAAGCTCAAGACACTAGCCAAGGAGATCAGGAAAGACATTCTAATCATGCTCAATAGGGCTACTTCAGGACATACAGGGGGTTCGCTTTCTGTAGTAGAGATTTTGATAGCGCTCTTTTTTGTTAAAATGCATCATCTTCCAAACGATCCACACTTTAGAGAAAGGGACAGATTTGTCCTCTCCAAGGGTCATGCAGCTCCAGCACTGTATGCAGTGTTGTCTAAGTGTGGTTATTTTGATAGAAAAGAATTAGCTGGGCTTAGAAAATTGGGCAGTTGCCTTCAGGGACACCCAGATTCTAAATTTACTCCTGGAATAGAAGTGCCTAGTGGTTCTTTAGGGCAAGGGCTTTCTATGGCCAATGGCATATCCTTAGCCCTGCGCTTAGATAACATACCTTCTAGGGTCTATGTAGTTTTAGGGGACGGTGAGGTTCAAGAGGGTCAGATTTGGGAAGCAGCTATGACAGCTGCTCATTATAAAATCGATAATCTGTGTGCTATTTTAGATAACAATAGACTACAAATAGATGGCTGGGTGAGGGATGTAATGAACATTGAGCCTTTGCCCAAAAAGTGGGAGGCATTTGGCTGGCATGTTTTGGAGACCGATGGCCATGATTTTAATCAAATCCTAGATGTGTTAGATGAGGCTGAAAAAATAAAAGGCAAACCCACTATAATTATTGCACAAACCATAAAAGGAAAGGGTGTGTCCTTCTTTGAGAATAAGGTCAAATACCATGGGATAGCCCCAACTGATGAAGAGTTAGAAAAGGCCTTAAAAGAGTTAGATGGCTAAAGGAGGGAAAATGGAGAAGGCAAGCTTAAGGGAAGCCTATGGGCGTGCGTTGCTAGAGCTAGGGAAAAAAGATGAGGATATTGTGGTCTTAGATGCAGATCTTTCTGGTTCTACAAAAACAGGGTTATTTGCTAAAGAATTACCTCATCGCTTTTTTAATCTGGGGGTAGCAGAGCAGGATATGATGGGCACTGCCGCAGGTCTAGCCGCCTCGGGTAAAATTCCTTTTGCTAGCACTTTTGCAATTTTTGCTACAGGCAGGGCCTGGGAGCAGGTTAGGCAATCCATAGCCTATGTGGGCCTCAATGTGAAAATAGTAGCCAGCCACGGAGGTATTACTGTAGGTGATGATGGTGGCTCCCATCAATCAATGGAGGATATTGCCTTAATGCGCATCCTACCAAACATGGTGGTGATTGTTCCTGCGGATGCAATAGAAATGAGAAAGGTAATCTATGCCATAGCACATTACAAAGGACCTGTTTATGTACGTAGTTCAAGAATTAACTTCCCTATTCTCTATAATGAAGATTATCATTTTCAAATAGGCAAGGGAAGCATTGTTAGGGAGGGTGAGGATATTACCATCATTGCCACAGGACTTATGGTACACTATGCACTTGAGGCAGCCGAAGAATTGGCCAAAGTTGGCATTGAGGCTAGGGTAATAAACATGTCTACCATCAAGCCCATTGATAAAGAATTAATCATTGAGTCTTCAAAAATTACAGGGGCCATTCTCACAGCAGAAGAACATCTTGTTTTAGGTGGCTTAGGGAGTGCTGTTTGTGAGGTTTTGGCTGAATCCTATCCTGTACCTATAAAACGCATAGGCAGCTTGCCTATTTTCACCTAATGCCCGAAGATATAGTGAAGGCAGCTAAAAAGCTATTAAGCTTTAAACCATACCGCCTGCGGGCAATTGCTTAACCTTCATGTTTAAAAGGCAATTTAGTGTAGACCTAAGTTGCCTAAGCATTGTGGTCTTCTCTTTAACAATTGTAGGTCTGTTTTTTCTTATTGGTCTTAATATAAAAACACTTGGGGAAAAATGGCAATCTCAACTTCCCATTGTTGTATTTTTTAAGGATGAGACCTCTGCCTTAGAAAATCAAAAGACACTAAGCAAGATGGTTGAAATTGAAGATGTACACTATATATCTAAAAAACAGGCCTTATCTCATTTAAGGAAACAATTGGGAGGGAAGGCAATTGTCTTAGACAAACTAGATGAAAATCCCCTATTGCCTTCTTTAGAGGTTCATATCAAACCAATATTTCAAAGGCCAAGTTTTTTAAAAACTTTTATAAAAAATATTGAGCATTTGCCAGAAACAAGGGATATAATCTATCCCAAATGGCTTTACATCCTCTCTAATGTGTACCGTATTGTCAAGTTATTTTTTTTATCAATAGGCCTAATCTTGTTTTTATCCATTATTTTTATTATTTCTAATACTATAAGATTAGCCAATTATATTGATAAGGATTCTATTAATTACTCTCTGTACATAAGAGGCCTAGGTTATGGGGCCCTTGGGGCATTGCTTGCTTTAGGTATCCTAAAGGCAGTATGTACCTTCCTTAGCTGGAAGATCCAGTATCTTCCCCTCTGTTTAAATATCCTTTTTTTCTCAGCCAAAGAATCATTAGTTTTTTTAGCCTCAGGCATTATGCTAACTTTACTTTCAACCTTTTTTGCCTTAAAAAACTTTTGATATGAAGCAAGGTATTTTATTTCTTTGCCTATTTTTCCTCTCTACTAACCTCTCAGCACAAGGGAGGCTTGATACAAAACAAAAAGAACTGAAAAAGATTAAAAGAAAGATCTCTCTTACCACTACAAAGCTTAAGAAAAAAAGGCAAGAGGAAAAAACCACTCTAAAAAAATTGCAAATATTACAGATAAAGTTAAGGAATCTGACCAAAAAAAGAAATAGGCTTACTCACTCTTCAAAAATCGCTGAGAGAGAGGCCGAAAAAATACAGATGAAGAGAAAAGAACTTAGAACTGAGCTGGAAGAGGTCAAGCAAAACCTTGGGCTTAAACTGCTAATGATTTATCAATGGGATAGGGTTTGTATATTTAAAGATTCTATCTGCCCACCAATCATTGGCTCTTTACATCAGGTTGCAAATTATGATTACCAACTTATAGAAACTCATAAAACAGCATTAGATAGGTTGGCAAGTGTTCAAAAGGAGAGGGATAAAAACATCATTAGAATTAAAAATTTACAGAAAAAGATTGCTGCCTTACAATATAAAATTTCTATTGAAAGAAGAAAAGAACAGAGAATGCTTCAGCAGATAAAAAGGGATAAAGCAACGTATTTGAGGACCGTTAGGCGGCTTAAGACCTCAGCTTCACAGTTAGAGCAGCTTATAAAAAGACTAAAGGCTAAAAGCGTAACCTCTAGGCCAAAAATAATCAAGGGGAAATTGGATTGGCCTATAGGGGGTAAAATTATTGTGCCCTTTGGGCGTTATTGGGATAAGGATGCCTCTACCTATTTATTTAATAGTGGCATTGAGATCAGGGCTCCCTATGGTGAGTCCTTTAAGGCAGTGGCCAAAGGTAAGGTCATTTATGCCGATTGGCTTAAAGGCTATGGGAATTTAATTATTTTAGACCACGGCGGTGGTTATTATACCCTTTACGCCCATGCCATTTCTTTGTATAAAAGTGCAGGTGAGTGGGTGAAGAAAGGTGAAGCATTGGGAACCGTGGGTGATATAGGATCTTTATATTTTGAATTAAGGTGTCACGATAAGCCCATAAACCCATTTACATGGTTAAAATCAGATAAGATCAAATAAAAAAAGGAGAGAAAGAGAGATGAATTTAAGAAAAATTGTTTCCATTTTTTTTATTTTGGTATTGGCATGCGGTCAAGGATGGGCAGATAAGCAGAACGCCTATGATGAACTTAAGACATTCACTGAGGTCTTAGATATTATACAAAAAAGCTATGTAAAACCACCTTCTTCTAAAGAACTAGTTTATGGAGCCATTAAAGGGATGCTTAATTCCTTGGACCCTCATTCTTCTTTTCTCACTCCAGATGAATTTAAGGAGTTACAGATTGAGACAAAGGGTGAATTCGGGGGTGTAGGCATTGAGATCACTGTTAAAGATGGTTGGCTTACTGTAGTTTCTCCTATCGAAGATACACCAGCCTATAAGGCGGGTCTTAAGCCAGGGGATAAGATTATAAAGATTAATAATAAACCCACAAAAGACATGGGTTTGACCGAAGCAGTCAAGCTTATCCGTGGACCCGAAGGCACTAAAGTCATTTTAACGATCTTTCGGGAAGGCCTTACCGAACCAAAGGAATTCGAGATTATCCGAAGTATCATTTCCATTAAAAGTGTGAAGGTCAAGCCTTTGGAGCATCAATATGGTTATATTCGATTGGCTAGCTTCCAGGAAGATACCTCAGAGGAATTGGAAAAGACATTAAAAACATTAGAAAAGGAGCATCCATTAAAGGGTATTATCTTGGACATGCGTAACAACCCTGGTGGACTCTTGGACGAGGCCGTGAAGGTAGCTGATGAGTTCTTAGAAGATGGGCTTATTGTTTACACAGAAGGGCGCCTTAAAGACCAAGGTATGCGCTTTACTGCTCATAAAAATAAACACCCCCATCGTTATCCTTTAGTGGTATTGGTAAACGAAGGCACTGCCAGTGCAGCAGAAATCGTGGCAGGGGCACTTCAAGATCGCCATCGGGCATTGATCGTGGGCCGACCCACTTTTGGAAAGGGTTCAGTGCAGACTATAATGCCATTAGAAGACGGTTCTGCCTTAAGGCTTACTACTGCTTGGTATTACACACCAAATGGGCGATCTATTCAGGTTAAAGGCATCAACCCAGATCTGGTTTTTGAGCGGGATGTTAGTAAAGCAAAATACCCTTCCATTCCCATGATTAGAGAAGAGGATTTGGAAAGGCACTTAGAGGGTGCAGAAGAATTGCCTACCCCAGAGAAAGAAACTGAGAAAACTGATTTTCTGATAGATATAGCCTTACAGGTTTTAAAAAACTGGGATGCCTTTACACATTTAAGTTACTAACAACAATAACCTGATTAAAGCAAACAAATGGAGATAGAAAGAGATTGGTAGAGATTGATAAATGATGGAACTGAGAAAAGTACTAAATCCCAAATCCGAAATCCTAAACAAATTCGAATGACCAAAATTCAAATGACCAAGACAGGAAGCCCGAAGAGCCTCTGGGGCTGAAGGCCTTCCGTCTGGTCTTCAAGGGCAGACAGTTTTGGATTTTGAACATTTGAAATTTGGATTTGTTTAGAATTCGGTGCTTAGGATTTAAAATTTAATGTGATAAAAATAAATAATAGCTTAAAAATCAAAATTGCCTCTTTTGTTTTCCTGTGGCTATTGATTTGCAGCGGGGTAGTAATTTTTTTGTTAAAGGCAAAGCCGGAAGCCAGATGGCATCATATCTATGAAGATTATGCTCAGTCCTCTTTAGAAGAGACCATTTTAGGCATTGATGATTTAGTCTTCTTTTCTCTTTCTTCCCTGGGCATCGAGGAAAGACGCATTAAACAAGCAATATTTGAAAGGACATCTCAAGGGGAAACTTATTCCTTTACTAAAATAATGATTAAGAAACCCTTTACCTTACCCTTTTCTAAGGTTAAACAAACATTTAATGAATGTCTTGATGATTTTCCCGGACTAGGCATAAAATTTTGCCAAAAAACGCATAGGCTCGGTATTTATATATCGTGGCACAACTTGACTACCCATTACCTTGTATTTGATGCCCGACTGCCCATCTTTCTCCCACCTTTACATAAACCCTATATTGCCATTATTGTAGATGATTTAGGTTATGATCTAGAGGCAGTTCAACAACTAATTGCCTTAAAGGCACCACTTACCTATTCTGTCCTGCCTTGGGGGCCATATTCTAAAAAGATTACACAACTCTTAAGAAATAATGATGAGGAAATAATGCTTCATTTACCTATGGAGCCTCTAGGTTATCCCAAAATCAATCCAGGCCCAGGTGCGCTGCTTTTGAGTATGTCACCTTTGGCCTTGTTAAAACAACTTGATGCCGATTTGAATGCCTTGGCATATGTTGAAGGTGTAAATAACCATATGGGTTCTAAGTTTACCCAAGACAAAATCCACATGATGTCACTCTTAAAAGAGATTGAAAAGAATGACCTTTTTTTTGTAGATAGCTTAACTACACCTAAATCTGTGGCTTATAAAATGGCCTTACAATTAGGCATCCCTGCCACTAGACGTGATGTATTTTTGGATGCCACCCTTGATGTTCTAGGCATTAAAAAGCGCCTGGATACCCTCAAGAGAAGGGCAACCTATAAAGGTACTGCAGTAGCCATTTGTCACCCTTATATCACCACCATCATGGTGTTAGCAAAGGCCATGCCAGAACTAGAAAGGGATTTTAATGTTGTGCCTGTATCAGAAGTCATAAGGCAGCAGGATCGCCTTAGAGTCAGTAAGGCAAATCCAGTAATTACTCAATATCCTATGGATTTTGAGTAATTGATTTATAAATCTCACGATGTGTGCTTATTATTTTCTTAGCTTCCTCTAACGGAAATTCAATGCCTCTATCAAGCTGTCTGACCCTCTTTTCCTTTATAGAAAAAAGATTAGCTGCGTATTTAATAGCCCTTTTTTCATCAAAAGGCTTACAAGAAAATATATCTAAATTAAGGGATCTTCTATTAGGGAAGGTATGTATAAAGATATGACTTTCAGCCAATAGTACAAAACCAGAATATCCCCAGTTCTCTGAACCTCTTGTCTTCATTTCAAATACATGAGGAATAGAAACCTTAGTCATTTCTATCTCCATTGGACAGGTATCCAAAAAGTGCCAAATGAAGTTTTGATCTACTAATCTTTTTAAATTACAACCATAACCATCTAAGATCAGTTGTTGTCCCAATGCTGGCCGTTTCACTTTATCCCCCTTTTTTTATCTTTATAAAATTAAGTCTTGAGCAACTGTTCTACAAAATTGGGAAGTGCAAAGGATGCTCGATGTACACCAGGATTATAATAATTTGCACATATATCTGTGGCCTCTACCCTGTTTTTATCAAAGTCATTTATTGGGTGATAGCGTTTTGAACAGAAGGCAAAACTCCACAGGCCACTGGGATATGTAGGGACGTATGCCGTATACATAGCTACTAAAGGGAAAATGTCCCTTAAATTTTTATACATTAGCCTTATAGTACGCTGATGGAAAAGAGGGGACTCAGATTGTCCCACAAAGATCCCATCTTCTTTTAAGACCTTATAAATCAATTGGTGAAACTCTTTTTGGAAAAGCCGTTCCCCAGGACCAATAGGATCTGGTGAATCCACTATAATGATGTCATAGAGATTTTTTGTCCTTTTCAAAAAATTTAAACCATCTTCTATAAAAACGCAGGCCCTAGGGTCATCAAAGCCTATAGAAATAGCAGGAAAATGCCTTTTACTAACCTCTATGACCATCTTGTCGATCTCAACTAAATGAACCTCTTTAACCCCTTTGTGTCTTAATACTTCTCTTAGACTGCCTCCATCTCCTCCACCTACAATAAGTACCTTTTCAGGTGAAGGGTGAACAAACAAAGGTACATGAGAGATCATCTCATGGTAAATAAATTCATCCCTTTCTGTAAGCATGATAGAGCCATATAATACTAACATCCGCCCAAACTCATAGGTGTCTAATACGTCTATCCGTTGATAAGGGCTTTCTCCACTATAGATGCAGCGCTTTACCTTTATAGAGAGTCCCACTTGCTGACGGTGTAGTTCGGTAAACCAGACATTCCACAGATTTTTCATAGAATTTTCTCGGATGTGCTCTTTACCCATAAACGTCCCTTTTAATCTACAACAAGTATTTTAGCCCTTTTAAAACCGTTAAATGTTGAGGCACTGGCGATAGTGTAAGCGCCCATGCCCGGCACTAGAATCAAATCATCTATATTCAAATTTGGCAGGTCATAATCTTTATAAATGACATCAAATGAATCACAAGTAGGCCCTGCCAAAACAGATGGAGTTTTATACCCGTCTTTCTCGGTTAGGATAAGATAGTCTCCTTTGTCGTATACGCGCCCTGAAAAGCTTCCATATAAACCATCATCCATATAATACCAAGGCTTATTATTTCTGATGCTTTTACCTATTACCTTAGCTACTAATGTAAAGGCATCAGCGCAGATAAATCGGCCTGGCTCAGCAACTACTTCAACATTATTACTATAAAAATAATGTTTCAAAGCCTCATTGATAGGTTTGCAGAATATATCTATATCTGGTACTTGCTTTCGATAACCTATGGGAAAACCACCCCCAATATTCAATAAATCTAAATGAATTCCCCGGCTGTCTGCTACTTTAAATATTTCATGACATAATTTTATGGCATCAATATAGCTTTGTGGGCAAAAACATTGAGAGCCTACATGGAAGCATAAGCCCCGTGGATATAGTCCCATCTCTTTGCCCCTTTCTAAAAGATATAGGGCATCTTTAGGCTCTGCCCCGAATTTAAAGGAGAGATTGATTAAACTGTTATTTCCCTTAGTTTGAATGCGAAGCATGACTTGGCTCTTTGGTGCACATTGAGCAATCTTTTCTATTTCTGCTTCATTATCAAACACAAACAAATCAATACCTTGCTTGCAAAAATATGAGATTTCACTCTTCTTTTTTACAGGTGTACTATAAAAGATTTTATCTGAAGATATATTCAAGTCCATCACTAAACGAAACTCCTCTATGGAGCTGACTTCAAATCCTCCCCCTATGTTTTTGATAATTTCAATAATTTCAATAATAGGATTTGCCTTAACTGCATAGAAAAGCCCCACTCTTTTTTTTAAGGCTAAATTCAACCTAGTATAATTTTCCTCAATCTTCTTTTTAGAAACCACTAGGAAAGGGGTTTCTATCCCCTTAGAAAGGGCCTTAGCTTCAGTAAAAGAAATATTTGGCTTAGCTAACATAAGATACCCACTCTTTTTAATATTCTAAATATTTTAAAAAGCTAAGTCTCTTTTTTTCCTAAAGACTGGGACTTATAGATGGAAATCCAGGAAAAATACGAATATTATTTATATAATCCTGGAAAATGGCTATAGACTTGGTTAGATAAAAAGGTGATAAATTTTGAGAATTATTTGAGATATGAAAAATTGAGCCGACACTTTTTTTCTTACGATCCACTAAATGTCGGCCGAATTTGGTAATGGTTTTCATGCCTCCCCCTTTAATGTTTTTCTCAGCCCATAACGGTTAATTACACCTCCTTTGTTTAAGCCACTTTTAAACTTTTCCTATATAATCTTTAACTTTCATCTTGTCAAGGTAGTTTGTCCAAAATTTAAAATATTCTCTAACTTAAGTAAGAATAGCTTCCAACTGGTGCCGGGATAAAAACCACCAACCTCCCTTTCTCCTACCACTCTATGACATGGGATGAAAAGTGGTATGGGATTGGCACTGCATGCCCTTGCTACAGCACGATATCCTTTGCAGTTTACCACCTGGGCCAATTTTTTATAACTAATAGTTTCCCCATATGGGATGTCCTTTATTGCCTGCCAAACCCGTTTTTGGAAAGGTGTACCTATCAAATTTAGAGTTGTAGATAAAGACCTTTGATCACCTTTAAGATATGCCCTGATTTGAGCAATTATAGGGTCTAAGTGATTTGCCTCTTTTAATGAAAATTTGCCTAAGTGCCTTCTGAAGTGATTTAAACAATGTGCTTTAGAAAGGGGCAGCAATTCTTTTGAGGCAAGATCAGGAAACACCAGACCACAGATGCCATCTTTGTTGGAAAATAAACAAAATTTACCTAAATGGGTAAAAAATGCCCTATAATAAATAATCATTGATTAAGTATCTCTTTAAATATCTTCCTGTGTGGGAATTATCTATCATAGCGATCTCCTTTGGTGCGCCTTGGGCAACGATCTCACCTCCTGCTTCACCACCCTCTGGGCCTAAATCGATTATACAGTCTGCTGATTTAATAACGTCTAGATTGTGTTCAATGACTAGCACGGAGTGCCCTTTTTCTATAAGTTCATTAAAGGCACCAAGGAGCCTTTGAATGTCAGCAAAGTGCAAGCCAATGGTGGGTTCATCAAAGATAAAAAGGTAGGGGCCTTTATCCTTTATGCTCATATATTTTGCCAGCTTTAACCTTTGTGCCTCACCACTAGATAAGGTATTGATTGGCTGTCCTAATCTTAGATACTCTAAGCCCACAGCAAAAATGGGTTGAAAACATCGACAGATCTTGTCTATATTAGAGAAAAAACTTAATGCTTCACTAAAGCTCATCTGTAAGACATCCGCAATGTTTTTTCCTCTATATTTTACTTCCAAAATTTCTGGTTTATATCTCTTTCCTTGGCACTTAGGGCAGGTTAAATAGACATCAGATAGAAACTGCATCTCTATCTTTTCAAACCCCTCTCCTTTACATGCCTCACACCGACCACCTGGGGAATTAAAGGAAAATGTGCCTGCTGTATAGCCGTGCTCCTTTGCTTGTTCTGTGTGGGAAAATATCTCCCTTATTAAGCCAAAACAGCCTAGGTAAGTAGCTGGATTTGCCCTAGGGGTCCCGGAAATTGCGCTTTGATTGACAAATATAGCATCCTTTATTCTTTCTAGACCCTTAACAGACTTATATTCACCTGGTCTGCCTATAAATTGCCCCTTTTCTTTTTTTATCCCCTTATAGATAATCTCTTCAGCAAGGGTGCTTTTTCCAGAACCAGACACTCCTGTTAAACAGGCCATCACACCCAGTGGGATGTTTATATCAATGCCCTTTAAATTGTGCGCCTTTGCCCCCTTTATATATAACCATGAATTAGGCATTCTATATTTTTTGGGAACAGGGATAGATAGCCTACCAGTGAGGTAGCCTGCAGTTAATGAATTTGTTGCACTTTTAATGCCTTTTATTTTTCCAAAATACATAATCTGCCCACCAGCTTCACCCGCCCCCGGCCCTAGGTCTAAGATATAATCACAGTTTTTAATAATCTCTGGATCGTGCTCTACAACTACAACTGTATTCTCACCGGATAGCCTTTTTAAGATATTTACTAAACGATGACTATCTCTTGGGTGAAGGCCAATGCTTGGTTCATCTAAGACATAAAGGGTATTTACCAAGGAGGCACCTAGTGCCCTTGTAAGGCTTACCCTGGCCACTTCTCCACCTGAAAGGGTCCGGGATTGCCTATCTAAATTAAGATAGCCTAAACCCACATCTATTAAATACCTTAAGCGCCTATTAATCTCATCAACAATAAGCTTGGCAGCTATGTTGTCTTCTACATCTTTTTCCAATTCCTCAAAAAATTTATAGATAGAAGAAATGCTAGGTGCATATATTTCAGCAATATTTTTACCTTTTATTTTGTATAGTAAGGCCCCTTTTTTAAATCTTGTCCCTTTACATTCAGGGCATATAAAATAGCCTCTATAGCGGGAAAGAAACACCCTTACGTGCATCTTATAGCTTTTAGTCTCTAGCCATCTAAAAAATCTCCTAATCCCATAATAATCTTCATGTCCCTCTATGATCATTTTTTTATGTGTTTCTCTTAGTTTGGAAAATGGAATATCGACAGGTATTCTGTATCTATGGCAAAAATCTATTAGCTCGGAAAACTCATATGTATCTTGCCTCCAGGGCTTAATGGCCCCTTCTGCCAAAGACTTACCTTTATCAGGAATTACTAAATCTAGATCAATATCAATAATTTTCCCAAATCCACGGCATACCTCACATGCCCCTAATGGGCTATTAAAGGAAAATAGATTTGGGACAGTTTGTTTGTAGGCAATATCACAATAGGGGCAATGAAGCTTATCAGTAAATTTTAGGTCTCCATTTTCAATCATTACTCCAACATGACCCTTTCCGAATTTAAATGCTTGCTCTAAGGAATCCAAGATGCGCTTTTTTTCGCCCTCTTTTATAAAAAATCTGTCTATGAGAATAGAAATCTCTTGATCTGGTTCTAAATCTAGCTCTTCTAAATAAGATATTTCTCCATCTTTTACTCTCCGGTCAAATCCCAGATGAATTAGTGCTTGCCTTGCCAAATTTGGTTTTTCTACCTTATAAGGAAAAGTTAAAATGGCTCTTTTTCCTGAATAATCTTTGATGTTTTCCCATATACTTTGTGGGGTGTCCTCTGTAACAACTCTATTGCACCTTTCACAATAAAGCCTTGCTATCTGAGAAAATAGTAATTTTACATAATCTGTAATTTCAGTCATAGTACCAACAGTGGAGCGAGAGGTCTTCACTGGATTTTTTTGATCAATGGCAATGGCCGGTAGGATGCCTTCGATGCGCTCTACTTTTGGCCTATCCATGCGCTCAATAAATTGGCGTGCATAAGGGGAAAAAGTTTCAATATATCTCCTTTGTCCTTCTGCATATAATGTATCAAAGGCCAGACTGGACTTTCCAGAACCACTAACTCCTGTGATTACAGTGATATTTCCTATGGGTAGATTAAAGCTTATATCTTTTAAATTGTGCTGGGAGGCCCCAACTACTTTGATACAATTATTTAATAGAGCCTCTTTTTCCATGCCATTTGAGCCTCTTTTATCTCTTCAATTAGTTTATCTACCAATTCTATAAGCGACTTCTTTTCTAAAGGCATCCCAGTGGCCAAGAGATAGTAGAGGAGTTTTAAGATTTGATGATAGGTGGAAGGCTCTTGACAGATCTTTTCTAAAGGGCATAGGTTGCAATTGGGGGCATAATCAAAACAAAATGGAACCTTCAGAGTAGTTGCCCCAAACAGTTGGACAATCTCTGAATAGCTTATCTCTTTATCAAGGAATTCTTTAATCCTTATCCACTTCTCCAAGGTTAAGGCAAATGGGTCTTCCCCTCTTTCATACCTCTGTTTTATTTCCTCAAAGCTAATAAGCCCTTTCATATCTTTAATGTATCATTTAGCTGTTTTGTGTCAATATAGGGCAATTTGAAAAAATAGATCTAAAATAGCCCAAATGTCACTTCAACGGGTGGGTTGAGCGAGACATCTCATAATATATTCACATGCTTTAGGGATTGCAGCCTCCATGATTTTTGATAGACCTATCTTCATGTCTTTGGGAATTTCTTTCACCTGCACAGCAATAACCACTACCTCTGTATCAGTGTAATGTTGAAGTTCCTTGAGAAGATTTATGGAGGGTTGTTGATGCAAGCTAAAGTCATGAACTTTGGTTTTCGGAATGCCTTCTATGGGGATTTCAAAGACCTCTCCTGGTTTTCTATCCTTATAGTCCACTGCATCCACAATGATAATCCTTTTAGGCCTTTGCTCTGCTAAGAGAAGGTCAAATAGGATATTTCGGATGCCGGTCCCCACATCCATAAGCAGAGTATCTTCTGGGAAAGAATAGTTTTCTTTAAGGTATTCCACCACTGCTGGGCCAAAACCATCATCCCCCAGCAGGATGTTTCCACATCCAAAGACTACTTTGGATCTATTGGGTATCTGTGATATCAAATTCTTACCTCAGAAAAAGATTGAGCCACAAAATCCAATCAAATTCTGTGGCTCAAAAAAATAACATACAGTGGTTAACAGTTTTGCATCTTGTCAATCAGGTTTCCATCAGCATCTAAGATGCTTAACTCAAGAGCTATGCCGCCATCCAGGCGGTGAGCAGCACAGGAAAGTCATGGGTCATAGGGGCGTATGGCCATCTCTACCTTGTTTAAGATTCCTTGATCATATTTGCCATCCTTGATGAGGGTAGAAGCGGCCTGCTTTACCGACATATTTATGGCTGCCTGGTTGTGGGTAGTACCAACAATAAGGTTGACATTGTTGATCAAGCCATTTTCGTCACACTCATAGTCATGGATAAGGGTTCCTCGGGGAGCCTCCACACATCCTACTCCTCGACCTGCCTTTGGCTCAACCTTAGCCCTTATATCTGGACTGGCAATCTCCGGATCTTCAAGCAATTGGACTGCCTCTTCAGCATTCTGTAGCATTTCAATCAGCCTAGCATAGTGATAAAGCAGAGTAAGGTGAGTGGGTCTTCCAAACTTACTCCTGAATTCCTCTAATTCAGCTTGGGCCAGTGGGGTCTTCATCTTATCGGCCACGTTGATGCGGGCCAGGCAATTGCTTCTATAAATGCCCACTGGGTTATCCAGGTCCATAGAGAAATTACCCCATTTCTTAGCATAGGGAAATTTTGGATAGGACCAGGGCATCACCTTCTCACCGATATGATCAGTGTATTCATGGTAGGCAAAATCGTCATAGCTTCCATCCGGTTTCATGAGTCTTATCTTTCCATCATAAAAATCAAGAGAGCCATCATCAGCTACAGTACCTATGTACCCTACATTGATAACGCCTATGCTCTTTATGGCATCCTCGTATTTGGCAAACACATTCTCTTTAGCAAATTCTATGGAGAATTTGCTAAATTCCAGCAGCTCCTGGGCCCCTTTTAAAAGCTCCTGTCTTTCTGACTCAGTCATGGGTTTACTCACACCACCAGGGAGATTAAAGGTAGGATGAATGGCCCTTCCTGCAAAACTTTCTATCAGATGGGCACCAAGCCAACGGGCATGGACTACCTTTTTGGCTATATCAGGAGCCTGATTAACAATACCCATTACATTTCTCACCGAATAATCGGCATCTGGCCCCATGACAAAATCAGGGGCAGATAGGAAGTAGAAATGGAGTATCTTATCAGAAATATAAGCTATAGCCTGCATCAGCCTTCGCAATTTGATGGCTGCTGGCGGTGGGGTAACTCCAAATACCGCATCAGTAGCCTTGGCTGAAGCTGAGCTATGAGCCCAGGGACAAATCCCACAGATGTGGCAAACAATGCGGGGCATCTCTTCAACAGGTCTTCCCTCACAGAATTTCTCAAAGGCCCTTGAGGTTGACACATGGAACCTGGCATCTGATACATTGCCAGAGTCATCAAGCTGTATAACTACCCTGGCGTGCCCCTCAATCCTAGTCACTGGCTGTATATTAATGGTCTTTCCCATGTCTTTTCTTACCTCCTTTACCTTTTTATTGGTCGTGCAGGCAGGGGCCTTAATCTATTTTGACCACCGATGTAACGGTTCATTATGGCCCTGCGATCCACCACTGTTTTGGCATCCAGACCGATGGAGCTCATAGCACCTATCATATCTACCATAGGAATGGCTCCTTTTCTGATGGGCCCAAAGCATCCCCTGCAAGGGGTGCGTGCCTGTATGCATCTAGGAACACCAGTCTTTCCGGCACAACCCGCTAAGGTTACCGGGCCTAAGCACAGAAATCCTTGTTCATTGATGCAGCGCATCTTATCAAGCGGTTCATTGGGATCAAAGGTCAAGTTCTCTGTGGACCGCTTAATGACCCCACTAGCAAGGGCCTTCTTTTCTCGGATTAAAGGACAGGTGTCACACACACTCCTCTCTGGCAACTTCCACTCAGTTTTGCCCTCGATTAGAGCAGTTATAGCATCTGCAATCCAATCAGGATGAGGTGGACAGCCTGGAATATAGATATCTACCTTTACTATTTCATCCAGTGCGTAAACGCGATCTGTCCATGGGGGGATGTTGGGATCACTGGGGTTGGGTGAGGGTTCGGTACTTACACACCCACGATATAACTTTTCAAAGACCTCCTCATTGGTCCACATGTTTGCCATGGCTGGAACACCCCCATAACAGGCACAGCTACCTAGGGCAATAAGGAACTTGGCCTTCTTCCTTACCTCTTCCAGCTCATGTTTCATCTCCTCATTGCGAATACCACCCGACAAGATTGCTACATCTACCTCTGGTATATCCATGGCAGATGGATCTCCTTCTCCTGTCTGGCCGAAGAACTTGTGATCCATAAGTGCTGTACAGTGAACAAATTCCAGTTTGGGTAGTAAATCAACCAAGGGATCACCGATATTTAGGATAGATATCTCACAGCCAGAACAGGCATTAAACCAGTCCTCCCAAATTTTTAGTGCCATAGCTAGACCTCCTTTCTTTTTTAAGGTGAAATTGCTGCCATCTCTTTTACCCTTCTACCCCTTCTTTTTCTGGGGCAACCTCCCGCCTTGAGTAAACTAAATATTGATCGCCCTCCTTGACCGTTCTTACTTCAAAGCCATCCTTTTTATACCTTTCCATAACTTCCTTTGCCTGCTCCTCGGTTTCATAAGTCATTCCATCCCACATAAATTTTTTTCCTTCAAAAATTTTAGAAAGATCAATGGCCATTTTTTATCCCCTCGTACTATATGGGCTTGGACCCAGGGCCTTTAAGGCCTCTGTCATCTCAGTTACTACCTCAGCAAATTTCTGTGCCTCAGATGCGGATACCCATTCCAGTCTAAAACGCTCTGGCTCCAGGCCAAAGTCTTCCATCATTACATAAATAGCATCCGCCCTAGATTTTGCCCTTAGATTACCTTCCAGGTAATGGCATTCACCTGGATGTCAGCCTGCTATAAGCACCCCGTCTGCCCCTTTGGTCAACGCATGTATGACCAAGTTTGGATGTATCATGCCAGTACACATAACCCTGATGATACGCAGGTTTGGAGGATATTGTATTCTTGATGTCCCTGCAAGATCGGCCCCGGCATAGGCACACCAATTACATAAAAATCCGATAATTAAGGGTTCGTAATTCATAATGTCTCCTTTTTTAATATAGCCTTTTTTCTCTTAAAAATGGCCTGGGATCCACAAAATGTCTACTCAACCAAACTCGAGTTTCATTTAGCCCAAATGAAAGACCTAAAAGTTCAGTAAAATAAAATATGGGAATATAATAGTCTTTTCCATAGGTTTTATTTATCTCCTGTTGTTTCATATCCAAGTTTGCATGGCAGAGTGGGCAGGCAACTGCTATACACTCTGCTCCAGCACGAATGGCCTCATCATAGAGACGTGCCACAAGTTTATACACAATCTCTGGCCTGGCAACAGTTAATGCCGCCCCACAACAATCTGTCTTATATGCCCAAGGGATGCAATTTACCCCTACAGCTTTAAGTATTTCATCCATACTGTTAGGATACTCATATTCAGATATATCCGTTATTTTAGGGTTTCTAGTAACCAGGCAGCCATAATAGGCCACTGCTTTTATATTGCTTAAAGAAATTTTTTTCTTTTTGGAAATCTGATCTAAGAAATAAGAATTATATAAAAAATAAAGTAAATTGTGGACCTTTATCTTACCTTCAAATGGAAATTCCTTAAATTCGTTTTTAATTAATGCCTTTTCTGCTGCCTTAAGTCTATTAAAACAAGCAGCACAAGGTATCACTACATCTAGACCCATCTTCTCAGCAATAGCTAAGTTTCTAGCATTAAGTGCTATAGCCAAGTAAGAGCTTATATTATGCGCAGATGTAGCCCCACAACAATTCCAGTCTGGAAGTTCTAAGGGCTCTATATCTAGATGATGTAAAACTGCCCTGCTTGACTCATCAAATTCCTTTGCTGAACTTAAAAGCGTACAACCTGGATAGTAAGATATTTTCAAAATCCTGCCTTCTTAAACATTTCCTTTATTTCTTTAATACCTTTTATGTTATCAGGTTTAAACATTAATTTCCCTTTCTTATAGGTTTCCCTTGCCAGGGAAATATCTTTTTTAAATGAGATATCTCTAGATTTAATTTTATAATCCCCCATCATTCCAAACTCAAAAAGCCTACCATGTTTTTTTACAGAATCCAAAAAGCTTCTGTGGAATTGAGCCACCTTCTTTTCTGCAAGAGGGACTCTCTCCTCTATAGCCATTTCTCTCAAGGTATCCATTACCTTTGCTACATCAATATTACTTGGGCAGCGTGTCCCACAGGTTTCACAGGAGGCACATACCCAAATTGTATGACTGTTAAGCACCTTTTCTTTAAAACCAGATTGAATCATCTTAATAATTTGATGAGGGAAATAATCCATGGCAAAGATAACGGGACAGCCTAAACTGCACTTAAAGCAGCTATAGCAAAGCCTTATTTTCTGCCCGCTCCTTTCTTCCACCTCCTTTTTAAAATTGTTAGAAACTGGCTTCATTTATGCTCCAATTGCTGCATCAATCATGGCTGATATATGCTCTAAGCTAAAGTTTTTGACTATAATACCATTTTTTGGACAAGTTGCCTGGCAACTTCCACAGCCTTTACATAGGGTTTCATTTACCTCAACGGTCTTTTTTACAGTGTCTTTCCACTGGTACTCAATCAATTTTAATGTGGAAAATGGACATACATCAATACAGTAGGCACAGCCATCACAAAACTCATCTTTTACAGTAACAATAAGGGGTTCAGAAAAGAGCTCCTTTTTTGTAAGAATGGAAGAGGCCTTTGCGGCGGCTGCCTTTGCCTGGATAATTACCTCATCTATATCTTTTGGTCCATGGGCCAATCCGCAAATAAATATGCCATCAGTTGGAGAATCTACTGGCCTTAATTTCATGTGGGCCTCTAGAAAAAAGCCTTCAGGTGTTAATGGGACCTTATAAAGCTTACTTATTTCCTCATTTTCTTTAGAAGGAATCAGTGCAGTGCTAAGGATTAATAAATCTGGATTAAGTGTTACTTGCCAACCAAGCAGTGTATCTAATACATTGATTTCAAGCCCATTTCCTTTTTCCTTAACAGTCGGAGGAGATTCCTTTTTGTAGCGGATAAATTGAATATTTTCCTCTCTAGCCCTTAAATAATACATCTCGTTTAGACCATAGGTCATCATATCACGATAGAGTATATAAACTCTGGCCTTTTTGTTTATTTTCCTAAATTTTAGTGCACACTTAATGGCACCAGTACAGCATATGCGGCTACAATATGGTCTCTCAGGGTTTCTAGAGCCTACACATTGTATCATTACCAATTCTTCTATCTCTTTAAGCCTTTTATCCCCTTTTGCTAAACTTTCTTCAAAACCAAGGAGTGTCGTAACATTCTTATTTTTTCCATAAAGATATTCATTTGGCAGCAGTTCCTCTGCTCCAGTGGAAAGTATAGTTACCCCGTGAGAGATTTTCTCTATGTGGCCATTTTTCTTAACTTCAGTCAAAAAGTTTCCTATAGATCCATTTACAGAATGAATACGAGAATTTAAATGTACCGTAATATTTTTTTGATTTGAAACACTTTCTGTTAATTCTTTTAAAAACGCCTGGATATCT
>Ga0111222_1003_pt1 | contig 29867 bp, 31 predicted proteins | sample DeeMarSWOR152_54_FD_80386 | JGI IMG/M metagenome (GOLD analysis project Ga0111222, IMG submission 80386) | Syntrophobacter sp. DG_60 | reverse complement strand
GCCTGATGCATCTTTGCTGATTTTTATTGGCTGTTTCATTACTTAAATAATTATCATAATTGTTAAAATTTGTAAATAATTGTCTCTTTTTATCGACCTTGGTTATCCTACCAAGCATAGTTATACCTACCATAATCCTTGAAAATTTTCCACCCCACATTTAACCTTAAAATTGTCATAATTAAACGAGTGGTGAAGGAAGCAAGACTTTGCCCGTGAAGTGATGCGCATTATTATTATCTTTATGCTTAGGGTAGTCTAACAATTGAAAAATTGAAAATTATCCGAAGCTATCATAATAACCTAGGGGGACAGAGGTGGTAATCGGGTTGTTTTGATATTTTGTCTTTACCCTTGACATTTTTTGAGGCATTTCTGGTGTCCATATAGGTGTCCATAGTTTGACATAAAAGGTAGGATTTGGTGGAATTTGGTAGAGGGTAGGGTAGGGGGGAAAGGCTAGGAATAATTAGCAGAATATGCCTTGGTGTAACTTGGTAGAAAATGGTAAAAGTGCCCTATGTCTGACTTCTAATCCGCAGGTCGTAGGTTCGAATCCTACCGGGCGCGCCGGTAACCACCGACATTTCTTGAGTTTAAATACCCCCCTCTTCATCATCAATAAATAAGAATAAATAAGACCTTTGGCATAAAAGAACCCCAAAACTAGCATGTAAAGTAAGCAGGGAGTCTTAATATGAGGGTAGTACCTATCCCTTCCTCACTTTTTACATCTATGGCTCCATCATAGTCTTTGACAATCCCATAACTAATAGATAAACCTAATCCCGTTCCTTTACCTACCTGTTTGGTGGTAAAGAATGGTTCAAATAGCCTATCCATTATTTTCTCAGGGATGCCTATGCCAGTGTCAGATACAGTAACTACAATTTCTCTATCTTCTAAATACGACCTTATACTCAATATTTTTTCAATTTTCTCCTTTCCTAGCCTCTTTTCTTTTTCATCCATGGCGTCCATAGCATTAAGGACCAGATTTATAAATACCTGTTCTAACCTATTGTGGTCTGCCATTACAGAAGGTAAATTTTCATCTAAATCTAATTTAACCTCAATCCGATGCACCTTTAGTTGTTGTCCCAATATTTTGAATACATCTCTGATTGGTGCATTAATATCTATTTCGCCTTTTACTGTCTCAGAAAGTCTAGCAAAAATTCTTAAATGATTGATGATGTCAGATGCCCTATCTACTTGAGTACCCATTTCTTGAGTAATAATGTTTAATTCCTGATCATCTATCTTCTCACCCTTTTTAATCATCTTTAGAAGGAAATCACTACCTATCTTAATCACACTCAATGGTTGATTTAGCTCATGGGCTATGCCTGAGGCCATTTCTCCCAAAGTGCCCATCTTAGCAGCCTGAATTAAGTGGGTCTCTGCCTTTTTGCGCTCGGTAATGTCTTTTGAAATCACAGTTACAGCGGTTAGCATACGAGTTTTGGAGTCTTTAACAGGACTTAAAGTTCGGATGAAATATCTATTATCCCTTTCACTCCTATACTCATACCATAGCGATTTACCAGTTTCTAGTACCTCTTTGATTTTTTTAGCAAACTCTTCCGTTTCTTCAGGCGAATGGAACTCGCCGTATGTTATACCCTTGACCTGACTCATTTGCAAGCCAAGCCTGGATAGATGTTTATTGTTCATAAAGAGATATTTGCAATTCCTATCTACCAAATATATGGAATCTTCGCTAGATTCCACTAAAGAGCGGTACTTTTCCTCCGACTCCTTAAGCGCCTCCTCCGCCCGCTTGCGCTCGGTGATGTCCTTAAAGTTTTCAACAATGCCAATCAGCTTACCACCAAGCCCCCAAAAGGGAGTAGCCGTCAAAATGCAAGGGACTCTGGTACCGTCCTTGTGTTCTTTTTCTACTTCACATTCAACACGTCCCTCACCGCCGAGAATACGGGTCAACGGGCAACTGGGAGTATGACATAGGGGGCCAGGAAACACCTCATAGCACTTTTTGCCCAAGGCTTCATCCTTACTTACGCCCGACAGAGTCCAAAATGTCTCATTAACTCGAAGCACTTTGAAGTCTTTATCAATCAAACGCATCCCGTCAGCCACGGTGTTAAATATCTGATTAAGTTCCGCGTAGGCAAGTTTGGTTGCCTCCTCTGCCTGCTTGCGCTCGGTAATATCTCGTGCAACAACGAAAATAATATCTCTTCCTCTCTGCCGGACTTTGCTCGCATTTACCCGAACATCTATTAGGACTCTGTCTTTACGTCGCCATACCCTTTCTCCTACGGTAGTCCCCCCAAACGTCAATATATGCTGAATATACGCGTCAATGCTCTCTCTATTATGTGCGATGAAGTCATAAATTGTTAATGTGTGTACCTCCTCGGCTGTGTACCCAAGGATATCTAGAAATGCAGGATTTGCTTCCAATATGCGCTTTGTTGCCGGATCAAACATGTAAATCGCCTCCACTGATTGCTGGATAAGCCTTCGGTAGCGTTTCTCACCGTTTTGTAGTGCTTGGTCCGCCTGCTTGCGCTCGGTTTCTGATTTTTCCAATTCAGTAATCCGTCGGCGCATTTCCACTAATTCATTTATGAGTCGCTTTTTTGTCTTATGTTCGTCTTTCATCGTGTGTACCTCCTAAAACAGCCAGTAATTTGAGCTAATAGGGGGTTGGATGTACCTAATATGGAGCCAGTGTGTTGGCCTTTGGAGGGATAGAAACTTGCAATACGGGGTCTATATGGATATTTTCTCCAGGAAAAATCGATAAAATCTTCCCTACCACATCTTCTGAATAAGGAAAAACTCCAGTGTTTTTCGGTAGGGTGCCCTTGTGCCTTCAATAGCCTGATGCATCTTTGCTGATTTTTATTGGCTGTTTCATTACTTAAATAATTATCATAATTGTTAAAATTTGTAAATAATTGTCTCTTTTTATCAACCTTGGTTGTCCTACCAGGCATAGTTATACCTACCATAATCCTTGAAAAAGTTTCCACTGCATATTTAACCTTAAAATTGTCATAATTTCTATCTCTAAAAATGCAACATTGTACTAAGTAACCTTTACTGCATGTTTTATATTCTATATATGTTCTATAAATGTTTAATCGGGGATTACTGTATCTTTGATCTAAAAACTGCAATAATCATGTTTTACCTCTGGTAATTCATTAAAAGATTGCCTAAAACCAAATAAGGAAGGCTGTATTGAGGGGTTTTCGGCAGGCTCCCTTAGTTGTGGATGAAAAAAAAGCGTCCAAACCCGACTTGATAGTTCAAAACGTAGACAGATTGACTAGTTTAGAAGGGTATAACTCTTCGCAAGAACCCATCCCTTGTAAAGGTCTCTATCCTTGCCTTGTCAGTCGGGTTTATCTCAATAAATTTCATTCCTGTTTGAAAAAATTTGCCTTCCTTTATTTCTACCTCTTTTGTCCACGTTACTTTGCCACGGGCAATAACCGGTAGGGAGGGAGGACCAATTTCCAAATCCATCGCCTCACCCTTTGGAAGCTCTTTTGGTAAAAAGAGGCGTATTCCCCCTCCACTGATATCAAAACTCTTAACCTTTATTAGTGGCCAATCACTGTGTTTAGCTCCTACTTCCACAGAAATATGTACCCGTGGAGATTTTCTTCTTTCTTCACAGGCAGGGAATCTTAATAGGAAGGTAGTACCTATGTAGTCTTTAACAATTCCATAACTAATGGACAAACCTAATCCAGTTCCTTTACCTACCTGTTTGGTAGTAAAGAATGGTTCAAATAGCCTATCCACTATTTTCTCAGGGATGCCTATGCCTGTGTCAGATACAGTAACTACAATTTCTCTATCTTCTAAATACGACCTTATGCTTAATACGTTTTTAGTTTTCTCTCTCCCTAGCCTCTTTTCTTTTTCATCCATGGCGTCTATAGCATTGGTCACTAGATTTATAAATACCTGTTCCAACCTATTGTGGTCTGCCAGTATGTAAGGCAAATCTTCATTCAAATCTAATTCAACCTCAATTTGATGTACCCCTAGTTGTTGTCCCAATATTTTGAATACATCTCTGATTGGGATATTAATATCTATTTCGCCTTTTACTGTCTCAGAAGGTCTGGCAAAGGTTCTTAAATGATTGATGATGTCAGATGCCCTATCTACTTGAGCACTAACCTCTAGCGCGATAATGTTTAATTCCTCATCATCTATCTTCTCACCCCTTTTAATCATCTTTAGAAGGAAATCACTACCTATCTTAATCACACTCAATGGTTGATTTAGTTCATGTGCTATGCCTGAGGCCATTTGTCCCAAAGTGCCCATCTTAGCAGCCTGGATTAAATGGGCTTCTGCCTTTTTGTGCTCGGTAATGTCTTTTGAAATCACAGTTACAGGGGTTAGCATAAGAGGTTTGGAGTCTTTAACAGGACTTAAAGTTCGGATGAAATATCTATTATCACTCCCACTCCTATACTCATACGATAGCGATTTACCAGTTTCTAATACCTCTTTGATTTTTTTAGCAAACTCTTCCGTTTCTTCGGGCGAATGGAACTCGCCGTATGCTCTACCCATGACTTGACTCATTTGCAAGCCGAGCCTGGATAGATATTTACTGTTCGTGAAGAGATATTTGCAATTTCCATCTACCAAATATATGGAATCTTCGCTAGACTCCACTAATGAACGGTACTTTTCCTCCGATTCCCTAAGTGCTTCCTCCACCCGCTTGCGCTCGGTGACCTGTCTGATAAGAGATAGGAGATGGTCCATATTAAGCGGTTTGGTTTGGTAGCCTGCTATGCTCCTCTGGCTCACGGCTTCAATAGCACTCTCCAACGAGGCATAGCCAGTGATGATAATATACTCCGTTTCAGGGCATAGTTTGGCTATTTTCCCGACTAGCTTTACACCTGGTATGTCAGGTAGTTTGATGTCTATAAGGGCCAGGTCAAATACTTTCTGACGGCAGAGAGTGAGTGCGCTTTGGCCATTGTTGGCAATCACAATACTGTAACCTTTCTCCTCCAGGGTATCTTGTAGGTTTGAAGCCAGGTACACATCGTCATCAACAATCAGTATCGGAAACTTTTGCTCCATTGTAAGACACCCCCCTATGCTTTATTTAGGTTTCTTGAGAATGCCCTTGGCTTTCTGTTCCTTAATTTGCTCAATGAGCGAAACCAGCTCGTCCATATTTATGGGCTTCTCCAGGTAGGTGTAGGCAGCCTTTTGCAGGGCCTGCTGTACCAGATTACCCATCTGCTGCCCATAGCCGGTAATGATGACTGCCACCACATTGGGCCGGATGTCCCGGATGGACAGGTAGGTCTCTAGGCCATTGAGGGGAGGCAGCTTCATGTCGATGAGCATGATGTCAAAGTTCTCCTCCCATGCCTTCTGTATTGCCATGTTGCCATCGTAGGCAATACTCACCCGGTAGCCTTTGCCACTGAGGACGTCTTTTACATTGGCACAGAGGTCCTGGTCATCATCCACCGCGAGTATCAACGCCCCATTGGAAATGGCTTGTTCAATAAGTTTAAAGAGCTTGTCAAAGTCTAGCGGTTTCCTGAGGAAACCAAAGGCTCCCCCCCGCAGTGCCTCCCTGATGAGGGCTTCCACAGCATAGGCTGTTACCATAATGACTGGAGTATCCGGCGCTATCTCCTTAATCTTCTTGAAGGTTTCCACGCCGTCCATTACCGGCATCTTAACATCCATTAACACCAGGTCAAAGCCATTCTGTTTCACCAGCTCAAGGGCTTTAGACCCATTATAGGCAGTCGCCACCGCATAATTCTTCAGTTCCAGCAAGTCTTTTACATTGTGGCAGAACTCCTGGTTGTCATCAACAATCAGTATCTTTAACTTTTCAGCCATTGTTTATACCTCCTCGCCTCCCTCTACTTATAGAGGGAGTTGGGTGATGATAGTTGCCCCCTTCCCCCGTTCTGATTTAGCCTCTATTGTACCATGGTGCTTTTCAATAAGTACCTTAGCAATGGACAGACCAAAGCCGACTCCCCTGGGCTTGGTGCTGAAAAGGGGCTGAAAAATCTTGCCTAGGTTTTCTGGCGCAATGCCCAGGCCGGTGTCGGCAAAGGCTACTTCAGACTGACCATCAGTGGTCCTGCGCACTGTTACCGTCAGCGTCCCCTTTCCCTCCATTGCCTCTACTGCATTGTTCACTATGTTCTTGAAAGCCACGCAGAGCTGTTGCCGGTCCGCATGGATCAAAACCTCTTGCTCTGGGAAATTTTGTATTACATTGACCCTAGCCGGCACTTTAGAGGTAGTGATTGCCTCAGATGTAACAGCTATGAGGTCAAGCCTTTCTAACCGCGGTTCCTTCATTCGGGTCAGGCTTAGCAGGCTTTCGATAATGGCTGTACTCTTGCCCACACTGGACTTGATACGATCAAGGTGCTTCTGCACCTTCTCATCGGCATCTTTTAGCCTTATCTTCAGGTAGTATGCCGAACTGTCTATGGTAGCAAGGGGATTCCTTAACTCGTGGGAGATACTACCCGAGAACTCTCCCAGAATGGCCAAACGCTCCTTGCGCACCAGTTCCTCCTGGGCATCTTTAACCTCTTTGGTGCGCTGTTCTACCATCTCTTCTAGCCGCTCTGAGTACCCTTTCAGTGCTTCCTCCGCCCGCTTGCGCTCGGTAATGTCTTTTGAAATCACAGTCACAGCGGTTAGCATACGAGTTTTGGAGTCTTTAACAGGACTTAAAGTTCGGATGAAATATCTATTATCCCTCTCACTCCTATACTCATACCATAGCGATTTGCCAGCTTTTAATACCTCTTTGATTTTTTTAGCAAACTCTTCTGTTTCCTCAGGCGAATGGAACTCGCCGTATGTTCTACCTATGACTTGACTCATTTGCAAGTCCAAGCCAAGTCTGGATAGATGCTCATTGTTCATGAAGAGATACTTACAATTCCTATCTACCAAATATATGGAATCTTTGGTAGACTCTACTAATGAGCGGTACTTCCCCTCCGACTCCCTAAGCGCCTTCTCTGCCCGCTTGCGCTCGGTAATGTCTTCGATAATTCCATCAAAATATAGAATTTTGCCGGTGTTATCTCTCACAGCAACCTTTGTATCCGATATCACTATTTCAGTCCCATCTTTTTTCCTAAAATTCAGCTCCTTTGTGGCTTTTCCTACTGCAGCGGCCATTTCCTCAAGAACCGCTTCCCTTTCTTCCGGACGCATATACAGGTCTGAAACATTCATTGAAAACAACTCCTTTCTGGAGTAACCAGTAATTTCTTCCATGGCTGGATTAACCTCTAGGAACCTTCCAGTTGGTCCCGGCGTGCTTCTAAATATTCCTAATTTAACATTGCTTAGCAGGCTTCTGTATTTCTCTTCTGATCTCTGCAACGCCTTCTCTGCCCGTTTGCGCTTGGTTTCTGATTTTTCCAATTCAGTACTCCGCCTTCGCAATTCTACCAATTCATTTATAAGTTGCTCTTTTGTCTTATGTTCGTCTTTCATCTTGTGTATCTCCTAAAACAGCCAGTAATTTGAGCTAATAGGGGTTGGCTGTGTCTAATAGGAGCCAGTGTGTCAGCCTTTGGAGAGATAGAAACTTGCAATACGGGGTCTATATGGATATTTTCTCCAGGAAAAATCGATAAAATCTTCCCTACCGCATCTTCTGAATAAGGAAAAAACTCCAGTGTTTTTTGGTAGGGTGCCCTTGTGCCTTCAATACTTTTAACCTCTTCCACCCAAGCAGGGTCATAAGAAAAAGCCACCATTATCCTGCCTGATGCATCTTTGTTGATTTTTATTGGCTGTTTCATTACTTAAATAATTATCATAATTGTTAAAATTTGTAAATAGTTGTCTCTTTTTATCGACCTTGGTTATCCTACCGGGCATAGTTATACCTGCCATAATCTTCACCTATAAAAATGGAACAGCTCTATGCTTTGGCGTAGAAAAAGAAAGGAATTTTCCAATCAGGTTAAAAACACAGACAGATTGAATAATTTAGGGAAATATAACCAAGAACTCATCCCTTATAAAGGCCTCTATCTTTGCCTTGTCTGTCGGCTTTATCTTGATAAACTGTATTCCTGTTTGGTTAGCTAAAGTTGCTGCCTTTATCTCTTACTTGAACTTAAACCCTTTCTCGGTAAAACAGCCATCTTATACCTCAACTCTGTCTAATTTCGCCAGTATGAAGCTATGGAGATTAAGAGATGCTAGATGGGGTGGGAAGTAATTTATATTATCTTTGCCTTTAGATTGGCTAGAGAAGGTAAATAAGAGTGATCCTGCGTGTTGACGCCCAGCGCAATAAACTCTCACAGTTTACCTCCCAATTAGTGACTTTACCATTTGTCAACGTAAGGCTGTTCATTTTCTGCATGGGGGGCGCAGGTGGTCGCAGGTTCAAATTCTGTCGTCCCGACCATTTTTTAAGACCTTATAATTATCTGAATATCCATGACATTTGTACCAGTAGGACCAGTGATAAAGAGACCATCTATCTTTTTAAAAAAATTATAGGAATCATTATTTTTTAAATATACCTCTGGAACTAAACCCGATGCCCTTGCCTTAGGGATTGTATTTCCATCTACTATAGCCCCTGCTGCATCTGTGGGCCCATCTGTACCATCAGTGCCTGCAGAAAGGAGGGTAACGCCCCCTATCCCCTCTATGGCTAAGGCAAAGCCTAAGGCTAGCTCCATATTTCTTCCACCCATTCCTTTACCTTTTACTGTAACTTGGGTCTCCCCTCCAGAAATAAGACAGTGTGGTAAACCTTTGGCATCTCTTATACTGGTGGCCAAAGAGGCTAGATATTTGGTTACCTCTCTTGCTTCACCTCTAATCTTTGAAGAGATTATGTGGGCAGGAAGGCCAAGGGCATTTGCCTTATCTCTAGCAGCTATTAAAGCCCTCCTGTTGCTTCCCACAACGATATTTTTTACCCTGTTAAATATGGGATTATCTTCCTTTAGGGTCTCAGGGATTAGGCCACCCGTGCCTCTTTTTATGAGCTCTAATATCCTAAGAGGGGTCTTTTTGATAAGTTTAAATTTCTTTAGCACCTCCAGAGCATCTTTATAGGTAGTATTATCAGGGGCGGTAGGGCCAGAGGCAATGAGGTCAAGCCTATCACCAATTACATCTGAGAGCATAAAGGAAAAGACCTTAGCAGGGTAGGCGATTTCTGCCAATCTTCCTCCCTTTACCTTGGAAATATGCTTTCTAACAGTATTTAGTGCCTCTATATCTGCACCTGAATTAAGCAAAAGTTTTGTTATCTCCTTTTTATCTTCTAATGTTAGACCACTAGCTGGTGAAATCAGTAGGGCTGAACCCCCACCAGAGATAAGGCATAAAACCAGGGTCTTTTTATTTAGGTCTTTAAGAAGCTTAATAATCTGCTGGGTGCCTTTTACCCCGTTTATATCGGGCACAGGGTGCCCTGCCTCAATTACCTTTATTTTATCTAATTTCCCACCATGTCCATATTTTGTAATTACTATCCCATAATTTATTAAATCATAAAGTGTTTCCTTAGCCCCTTTGGCCATGTGATATGCGGCCTTTCCCGCACCTACCACTATAAAATTTTTGTACCCCCCTCTTTTATATTCAACACGCACTTGGTCTGCGCAGTGGCTAACGATTAGATAAGGGTCTACAGCCTTTAAGGCACTGTAGAAAATTTGTATGGCTAATTCTTTCATCTGTGCCTGACACAATATTTGTAATATGTCTCTTTTTAAAATTGTTCAATTTCTAAACTTTACATACCCGCAATAAATCTTCTCAACCAAGAAAGAATTACGCCCTCATATTTTCTAACGACAAGAACAGACACAGGAGATAAACGGACTAATTTTTCAGAAATAGTTCCAAATCGAATCCTTTTCCAGAAACCCTTTTTGCTTGTACCAATCAAAACCAGATCATAACCCTCGCTTTCCTTCAAGATTGTCTTGAAGATATTTTTTCCAAGGACAATTTTATCCTCTACCCTTTTCTTTTCATAATGCACACCTTCCCTTGTCTCTTTTAACCAGTGCTCAGCGGTTTCCCTTTCTGTCTCATTTTGTATGATGTAAAGCAGTGTCAGTCTTCCTTTATTATGCTTTATAATCCAGGAGCCCCATTCAAAGGCAAGTCTTGCATTGGGTCCACCTGCGGTGGGAACAAGGAGCTTTTTTATTTTGTCATTACCTTTTATCTTCAAAATTCCTGTATCACAGGGAACCTCCTGAAGTAAAGGGTCAAGCACATGCCCAAGAATTTTCCCCCTGAGTTTTACACCACCACTTCCCAATATTAGCAAATTTCCTTTGCTCTCAAGGACGCTATCAAGAATACCCTGATAGATTTTATGAGAAACCCTTATATTGAAACTCACAGGAATATTGTTTTTCTCTCCAATTTCATCTGCAATCTTAAGAAATTCCTTTCTTTCCTCAATAAAATGCCTTCCCACATTTAAAGGTGTTTGCGGAGGCAGGGAAATAATATGGGTGGCAAAAATTTCTGCATCTTTTTCTTTTGCAATGGGAATAGCAATGTTCATAAGGGGCAATACTTCCTTTTCTTCCTCAATTCCAAGAATTAACTTGAATTCTTTACGGGCAAGTTCTTTTTCTTCTATTATAATCTTGGGACCCACCTCCTCCTTTTCCTTTAACCTGGAATACCCATAATAAATAGAAAGACCCATACCTATCCAGAGCAAAGTTATAAAGAAGGATTTGGGGCTATATAAGAACATAACAAGCACAAGAACAACCTGGGTGAAAATTCCCAGTACAGGAAAAAGTGGAAAAAGTGGGGACTTATATCCTTTTAAGCGCCTTGGATTCTTTCTTCGTGTATGAATCAGCGCCACATTGACAAAGATAAACAGAAAAAGAAACATAATATCGGCGCTGGATGCTATATCTTCAACAGGAAGCAAAAGAAGCATAGTGATAATAAGAAGCGAAGATACAAAAATGGAGCCACTGGGGGTCCTAAATTTTTTATGAACCCGTGAGAAAGCATCAGGAAGATTATAATCCCTTCCCATGGCAAAAGAGACCCTTGAAGAACTGTAGATTGTGGCATTAAGTGCAGAAACAGTAGAAAGCAAACCTCCAATAAGAAGAATAGCGCTTCCCCACGCACTGATGCTTCTTGCCGCTTCTACCATGGCAATCTCTTTTTTCTCGGCAAGGAAATCCCAAGCAGTCATCCCTTCAGGATTTACAACTCCAAGAGCAACAAAGGCAACAAGGATATAAATGGGCACCACAATTAAAAGAGACAAAAATATGGCCCTGGGAATATTTTTTTCAGGACTCTTTATTTCCTCACCACTCTGGGCAATGATTTCATATCCTTCAAAGGCAATATAGGTAAGCCCCATTGCTGTTAGAATCCCAAGAAATCCCTTTGGGAAAAAGGGAAGGAAATGTTCGAATCTGTGAGGCTCTTGAAATAAAATGATTTTTGAACCAAGAAAAACAAATAGTAAAAGGATAAGAATTTTTAAAATGGTAACGATATTTCCTGCTTTTCCTGTTTCCTTTGCTCCTTTGTAGTTGATATATGAAAAAATGATAACAACAATGACAGCAAGGACTTTTTTCAGGATTTCAGGTGGCAATAAGAGGGGAGTTTTAAATTCAAGAAGAACTTCTCCAAAATAGGCTCCAAATCCCACAGCATAAAGGGAACAGGCAACAGAATGAGCCATCCAGGACATCCAGCCTGAGAGAAACCCCGAGGGTTGAGGAAGGCTATTCTTTACCCATAAATAACCTCCACCTGCTTCGGGTATAGAGCCACCCAGTTCTGCATAGGCAGAGGCTGTAAGAAGGGCAACTACCCCATTAAGAAGAAAGGCAACAAGAAGTCCGGGTCCTGACACCCCTGCTGCAATCCCGGTGAGAACAAAAATACCTGCTCCTATCATTGCCCCCACCCCTATCATTGTTACAGAAAAAAGACTAAGATCCCGACTTAATTTCATGAGTGCTCCACTCTGAGAAATATGTCTGTGAATTCATTATCCTTGAATAATAAGGAATCCAATATAACATACATACAAAATAACAAATAGAATACCCTCCCATCTGTCCAATAAACGTTTTTTCCCAGTAAACATACAGACAAACAGCAGCAAGTTGGCAAGTATTGTTACACCAATATCTATATTGGCTTTTAGTTGAAAAGGCAATGGCTTAATAATTGAGCTTATCCCGAGAACAAAAAAGATATTAAAAATATTTGAACCCACCACATTGCCCACGGCAATTTCAGGGTTTCTCTTATAGGCAGCTACAGCCGAAGTCGCTAATTCAGGAAGTGAGGTGCCAACTGCAACTATGGTCAAACCGATTAAAGACTCACTCACGCCTAACAGCAGGGCTAATTTTACTGCTCCATCAACAATCCATTTACCACCAATACTCAAACCAAAAAGCCCTGCAATAACCAACAGAGAAGACTTCACTAATCCATACTCCTTTGTGACTACATGTTCGCTCAGCCCCTCTATCTTATGGGCAATACTAGCCGAATAATACATAAATATCATGAAGAAAGAGATGAAAATTAATCCGTCTATTCGGGTTAAAGCAGAAAAACCCCTTTTATCGATCAGATGGTCATTTGCCATAATGCCCAAGAGAAGGGCGGCTAGGAGACTTAAAGGAATTTCTTTCCACACTGTTCCCTTAGTCACTGTTAGGGGGAAAATAATAGAAGAAATACCCAGAATTAAAAAAACATTGGCAATATTGCTTCCTAAAACGTTACCCACAGCAATGCCCGTATTTCCTTTAATACTGGCAATTACATTCACAAACAATTCAGGGGAGGAAGTCCCAAAAGCAACAACGGTTAATCCAATTACCAGGTCAGATATTTTCAGTGTTTTTGCGATTGATGATGCTCCCTCAACAAGAAAATCTGCCCCCTTGATAAGAAATATGAATCCCGCAATAAGTAGTATATAAGGCAACATAATTCTCAGCAAAAAATATACCTCTTTTCAAATTGCCCCTCAAGAACAAATAATCGATAAATGGCATAGTAAGCCCAAAATGCAGGCAATCTAATGATTGGGGTAGTTTTTCCCTTTAAATCTTCTGCAAGCTCTGCTATTTTTTTTATTACAATAGAATACACATAAGTTGGGACAGTTCTTACATTACCCTTAGAAAATTTACCCTGTTAGATATTTTATGCCCAATGTAGAGTTGGATCCATTGTAAAAATTCCGAGACATAAATTTAAAGGAGGATTCTCACTATGATATCAAAGCCAATGACATAATGGTACCAGTAGATGTTCCTACTTTAAGATGCTTTTCTGATGCTTCTTTATCTGTAAAACGACCTGTACATTCAATTACTATATCAATATCTAAATCTTTCCATGGCAAGGCTTGAGGGTCCTTTTCCTGTGTGATAACAATCTCTTTTTCATCTACTACTAAAGTATCGCTATGATGGCTAACATTGTCTTTATATTTATGGTAAACAGAATCATATTAAATAAAATAGGCTGCTGTCTCAGGAGTTGCCCGAAGGTCATTTATTGCCACTATTTCTATATCTTTATACTCAATTGCCCTCCTCAAGAAACAGCGGCCAATCTTGCCAAATCCATTAATAGCTACTCTTATGGCCATCTATCTACCCTCTTATTTATTCTGCCAAAAATTCCTTAATTGTAGCAAATCCATGCCGAGCAAGATGCAAGATGTCGCTACATCATACATCCTCCTCCCTTTTTTGAGAGTATGTTACATTCAGCTTATTACTTGTCAGTGTCCCTGGACTATTTTATGACTAGAACATTATTCATCGTACCAAAAGGATTTTCTTTAACTTCAGTTCCATTTGGATCATTTTTCCACTCCCCATCTACATAGAATAGATACTCATAAGTGCCAGGAGTTAACTTAACGTTCCTTTTCCAAATGCCTGAATTATCCTTTTTCATGGGGGTAGCAGTTGTATCCCAATCATTGAAGCTTCCAACCAGATAGACCGAGTTAGCATCGGGTGAGGGAAGTTGAAATTTCACCGCCCTTGTAACTGTTTTGGGTTTGTTTGCTGGCTTTTTCTTTACCACCCCACCCAGAGTGCCCCGTGCGGAAGCACGGGGATGAAGGGGGTATATAATTGAATCAATACCTTTAACAATGCCCCACCGGAAGGGTGGGGTGGTTTACTATTTTAAGTCAATTTTAGGCCGCTAAATTGGGGCTTCTTCGTACTCTCAGCTTTTTCTGCCTTTCTTCTGCTTGAGTAGCAGCAAATGCCTTCTCGATGCGAGCCACTTCATCATCGGCAAGGGTGCTCATACGATCCCTTACTATAATGCCCAATTCGTCCAATCTGTAAAGGAACTCCTTGCTGGGGATGTCTAATTTTTTGGCTAATTGAAATACTTTAACTTTGTACATACTTCTCCCCCTCTTTCATCTAATTGGGGGAATGGCCTTAACTAAATAATATATTTTCCCCTAATAAGTATCTTCTATCCCCTCATTTGTTTTTTCTTCCTCCTCTACCTCTAGTCTTATAGGTCTTAATGAGGTTACTTTTAAGCCCACTCCGCATTCCTCACAAAATACCATTTCTCCTTCTTCAATGTATTCATCGATGGTCACCTTGGCCCCGCATTCCGGGCACTTTGCTGATTTAGGCATATCTCTTTCCTCCTTAAAATTTCTAAAAAAAGCGCTTGTTGCTGCCATTGTTCCCTTATTAACCGGTTTTGGGGGAGCCGTCTTGTGAGACAGCTCCCCTGCTTGCTCTACTTGCCTTCATTCGGCTTCTGGGGGTTTTGGTCCTGGTTTAGGCTTAGGCTTCTTCATTTCTTTCACCTCCCCTTTGTCCGTTTTACCACTCATTCTTGCTTACTCTGCCTTTTCGGTTGGCTTCTCAGTTGATTCTGGTTGTGCAGTTGGTTGTTCTTCAGTAGGTTGAGCCTCTTTAGCTTTTTTCTCTTCCAATGCCGCCTTTAAGGCTTTTCTAGTCTTTGGTCCGGGCATACCATCCACTATAAGGCCCTTTTCCTTTTGAAAAGCCTTTATGGCTTCTGTCGTGCTAGCATCCAAGGTTCCCGTAATCTCACCCTGATAGTAACCGAGGGTCTTAAGGGCTTCTTGAGCTTGACAAATGGTTTCCTTCTTATACCTACCAGCTTGAGAGACTGCCACAAGACCAAGAATTAAACCTAGACAAACCATAACCATCCATAGCTTTTTCCGCATATCCATTTCACCTCCTTAAAATTTTGGGGAAAGCCAACTCTGTCAAAGTGACCTCCCTCTAGTTTGCTATTAATCTAACATCCCTCCAGTACTTGTTCTTCTTCCTGTTCACTCTCTTCCTGCTCTTGCTGGTACTCTTCTTCCTCATTCCCTTGTTGTTCTTCTTCCTCGGCTGGTTGCTCTATGGCTTGCTCCTGAGCAGGCATCTCACTTACCTGAGCCACCATAAAAGAATGATCCCTTAGCAACGATTCTTCTGGTGCCTCCGCTTTCTTTTTGCACCCTACCATTACCATTGCTACGCACATAAACATTAAAATAAGGCATACTAAGTACCTTTTCATCCTTATCTTACCTCCTTTCCTAGAAGTCTCTTTTTTTATTCAGCAAGAAATATGCCAATCTTTGATTTATAGCGATTTTTGCCTTATTTATGATCAATGAAGGAACAATAATTCTCATTTTGATAGAGCCAGTAGACAATGGAGTTTAGATGTGCTAATTAATTTACTATGAGTACAATTTTGCTGGTCAGCCTGGAGGAAGAAACCAGAAAGGAAGTGGTTAATTGCCTCCAAAAAGGGGGGCACATTCTATTTGCAGCTCCTTCTCATAAAAAGGCCATAGAGATTGTTAAACAGAGAGAGGTTGATTTGGCTATTGTAGGCCACAGGCTGCCAAAAGGCAATGGCCTGGAATTTTTAGATATCTTGTTAAAGCAAGATAACTCTCTATCTATCATCCTTATCTCTGGCGAGGCTGACTTAAAAGATGCTATTAGTGCCATCAAAAACGGGGCCTCTGATTTCTTAGTTACCCCGCTTAAACATTTAGAATTTAAAAAGGCGGTTGCTCGAGCATTAGAGAACAAAAGACTTGTGGCCGAAAATATTCGTCTAAAAAGGGCCTTAGAAAATTACACCAAGGTTAAGCTTATTGGTACAAGCCATCTTTTTCAGAAGGTAGTGGATCAGATTCGGCAAGTTGCACCTACCCGGAGTACCGTACTAATTGCAGGCGAGAGCGGTATAGGTAAGGAACTGGTAGCAGAGGCCATTCATAGTCTAAGCCCTCGCATAGGCAAGCCTTTGGTAAAAGTAAACTGCGGCGCCTTGGCAGAATCCCTTTTAGAATCAGAGCTATTTGGTCATGAAAAAGGGGCCTTTACAGGAGCTTTCTTTCAGCGCAAGGGGCGTTTTGAAATGGCCCACCTAGGGACCTTATTTCTGGATGAAATAGGAGAAATGTCTCCACCTATGCAGGTAAAACTACTTAGGGTTCTGGAAACAGGGGAATTTGAGCGAGTGGGCGGGGATAAAGCCATCAAGGTAGATGTGCGAGTCATTGCCGCCACCAATCGTAACCTAGATGAGCTGGTGAATGCTGGAAGTTTTAGGCAAGATTTATATTACCGTCTTAATGTGTTTACTATAGAGATGCCACCTTTAAGAGAAAGGGTAGAAGATATTCCTCTTTTGGCTCAATATTTTTTACAGCATTTTGCTAAAGAGAATAGCAAAGATATAAGGGGTTTTACGCTAGAAGTAGAAAAAGTTCTTACATCTTACCAGTGGCCAGGCAATATAAGGGAGCTAAAGAATGTTATGGAAAGAGCGGTCATTTTAGCTAAAGGCCCTTATATCCAGCTTACCGAGCTTCCCCCAAAGCTTCGCCTAACTCAAACTCCTCCTGACTTAATCTTAATGCCTATTGGCTCCAGTATTGAAGAAATTGAAAGAGAAGCCATTAGAAAGACACTCCTTTATACCAAAGGGGATAAGGTTTCGGCTGCCAGGATTTTAGGTATCGGCCTTGCTACTTTTTATCGCAAGCTAAAGCATACAGAATAAGCTACTGCCTATATTTCTCAAAATAAACTTCTTGTTGCTCCCTTCTTTATCAAAATGAGAATTTATCTTCCCACTCCTTCTCTTTATAAAGATATTTTTAGCAATTATGGTATGTTCTGCTTACTGGCATAAAATTTGCTCATTTAATTTCCAAAATATCTATTTGGCATAAAAGAGGATAAGAGACTATGAAGGGAGAAATATCTAACGACCGACCCCTGCAAAGGAGAAGAGCCACTAAGGGAGGCACCAAACTTCTTGGGCCTGTGCTCCACTTAGAGGAGCATGTGCAGCCCGATTGGTGGCGACGTATATTCAATTCCATGTACTTGAAAACAGATGCAGATGTTGTAGATGATGAACGCATTACCAGGAAGGAAGTTGACTTATTCTCAGGAATCTTCAGGCTGTCATCAGAAGATAAAATTTTGGATTTATGCTGCGGACAGGGACGGCATTCCCTTGAACTGACGAGGCGGGGGTTTCAAAATATTGAGGGTTTGGATCGCTCGCACTACCTGATTCAAAAGGCGAAGGCACAGGCCAAAAAGGAAGGTCTGAATGTTAAATTTAGAGAAGGAGATGCCAGAAAACTTCCGTATCCACCTGATACCTTTGATGTGGTTATGATCCTGGGAAACAGTTTTGGCTATTTTGAAACCATTCAGGATGACATGAGGGTTCTAAAAGAGGTTTTCAGGGTTATGAAGCCCTGGGGACGGCTTCTTATTGATGTTGCTGATGGTGAATACTTAAAGGAACACTTCCAGTCCAGATCCTGGGAATGGATAGACAAAAAGCATTTTGTCTGTCGAGAGCGTTCCCTTTCACTGGACAAACAGCGTCTAATCTCACGAGAGGTGATTGCCCATGTGGAAAAAGGTATTATTGCAGACCAATTTTATGCAGAGAGACTTTACACCCGTGAGAATCTGGGCGAATTTCTAAAAACAGCGGGCTTCAGCGACATTACTTTTCACGGAGAAATATCCCCTGATTCCCAGCGGAATCAGGATTTGGGAATGATGGAGAAACGCATCATGGTAACCGCCGTTGTCAGGAAAGAATGGACACCGCTCAAGAGGAAAAAAGAGTTAATGAAGAATATAGTTTTGATCTTAGGTGACCCCACCAAACCCGATCCCTTGAAGCCATTATGCGTCTTTGATGACGATGACTTCTATACCATTGATCAACTGAAAAGTGCATTAAGGGAACTGAAGGGCTATAGGGTTACTTATCTTAATAATCACGATAGCCTCTTCCATGACTTGGTAAAAATAAAAACCAAAGTAGACCTTGTCTTTAATCTATGCGATGAAGGTTACAACAACGATGCCGGAAAAGAGCTTCATATACCTTCCCTGCTGGAATTGCTCGGTATCCCATATACAGGTTCTGGACCTCAGTGTCTTGCTTACTGCTATGACAAATCACTTGTGCGTGGAATTGCAAACGAGATAGGGATTCCCGTGCCTGAAGCCTTCTTTATCAAGCCAGAAGATAAAACCTTTGAACTCCCCTTTGGATTTCCTGTTATTGTAAAGCCCAACTTTGGTGATTCCAGTTTTGGAATAACCCAGAGGAGCGTGGCAAACAGTATTGAGGAACTTGTCAATGCCATTTCAGAAATCAGAGAGAAATTTGGCTATGATAAACCCATTCTTGTTGAGGAATTTCTCACAGGAGAAGACTTAAGCGTAGGAATAATAGGAAATCCCCCTGAATCTTACACAACCTTACCTATTATCGAGGAAGACTACTCGATACTTCCACCAGAACTTCCTAGAATATGTGGATATGAGGCTAAGTGGCTTCCAGAATCACCTTACTGGAACATCGAGTCTATTCCTGCCCAGTTACCAGAGGATACGGAGAAGTTTATTGTGGGATGCTGTTTGAAGTTATTTGAGAGGCTGGAGTGCAGAGATTATTGCCGATTTGATTGGAGGCTTGATTCAAAAGGCAATCCGAAGCTTCTTGAGGTAAATCCCAATCCTGGATGGTGCTGGGATGGCCATCTTGCAAAGATGGCAAAAATTGCGGGAATCTCGTATGTGAAGATGTTGCACATGATTCTGCAAGCCGCTGAACAAAGGTTAAAACTTATGGAGAAAACCGGATCCTAAATGGAGGAACAAAAGATTATGAAAACCTGGATTATTGCAAAGGAAGAGAATTTTGATTCCTATGAGAATCGGCGTTTTCAGGAAGAAGCAAAAAAAATGGGCATTGAACTTCAGATGGTTGCACCTGAAGATTTCGATATTATTGTTACAAAGGAAGGGCGAAAGAGCATCCTTCACAACAGCACTCCAGTCAATTTACCGAACTGTTTGATTCCCAGAATGGGTGCGGGCACAACATATTTTGCTTTAGCGGTGATACGACATCTTGAGAGATTGGGTGTTTTTGCCCTAAATTCCAGCCAGAGCATAGAAACTGCCAGAGATAAACTGGCAACCCTGCAAATCCTTGCCGCAAATAATATCCCAATTCCTAAAACCATGCTGGCTAAGTTTCCCTTAGACCTTGATTTTGTTGAGAAGGAATTCGCCTATCCATTGATAATAAAGACTGTTTCAGGCTCTCAAGGAAAGGGAGTTTTTCTTTGCGATAACAGAACCTGCCTGGAAGACGTTTCAGACCTCATAGAGGTTTCAAAAGATCCCAAAGTTAATGTAATCATTCAGGAGTTCGTTTTATCCAGTAAGGGAAAGGATATTCGAGTCCTGGTTGTAGGTGGAAGGGCTATTGGGGCAATGATAAGGAGTGCCAGAGAAGGGAGGTTCAAAGCCGGCTTTTCTGCGGGAGGAACAGTTGCGCTCTTTAATCTGAATCCTGCAGTGGAGTGGCTTGCAGTGGAATCTGCAAAACTTTTGGGATTGGATATAGCTGGTATAGATATTCTTTTTTATGGTGATGATTACAAAGTTTGCGAGGTAAACTCTTCCCCCGGGTTTGAAGGTTTTGAAAAGGCAACGGGTCTGAATATTCCACAAGAAATTTATCATTATATTAGGGTTCGTTTGGGAGGTTCCCTTGGGAGAAACTTGAAGAATGAGAGATTAGCAATGAAGCTAGCAATTTACTATGGAAAAGAGGGATAAGAATGAACGAGATCTCATTTTTTAGTTCGGAAATGTTTACCTGGATTATTCTACCGCTTCTTATTTTTTTGGCGCGAATTTGTGACGTTACCATAGGGACAATACGCATCATTTTTGTTTCTAGAAACAAAAAATTCCTTGCCCCGTTGCTTGGGTTTTTTGAAATATTAATTTGGCTTCTTGCCATTGGACAAATTATGCGAAATCTAACCAATGTTGCCTGTTATGTTGCTTATGCTGGTGGCTATGCTACAGGAACTTTTGTTGGGATATATGTAGAGGAAAAATTAGCAATGGGCATATTGCTCATTCGAATTATTACTAAAAAAGATGCATCTGAGTTAATAAAATTTCTTAGATCTGCAAATTATGGAGTTACAAGTGTTGATGCTCAAGGTGCTACCGGGCAAGTAAATGTTATTTACACTATTGTAAACCGCAGTGATCTAGAAGGTGTCATTGAAACCATTAAAAGATTTAATCCGAAAGCATTTTACTCAGTAGAAGAGGTTAGATTTGTAAAGAATGGGGTGTTCCCATTGAGAACATACCCTGATACGAGAAAATATCTGAGATTATTTAGAATGCAGCGAAAACAAAAGTAACAGTATAAATTAGAGGAAAAAAGGAGACCGGGATAACAATGGTTAAAAAAAGCTTGATATCCTTAAAGATTTTTATAATTTTAATATGGATAACGCCTATTTGGAGCGATCAGCCCCATAAGGAAATAAAAGAGGAGCTTATTTCAGAGGGTCAATACGACCTAATTATTCAAAAGAATCTATTTTCTCCACTGCGTCAAGAAATAAAAGAGGAAGACCAAAGTAATCCTTCCAATGTAACCTTACCAATGGTGATTGGCTTGTGGAAGCAAAAAGATGTCCTTCGGGCACTAATCATTGCCCCAGGTGACGGTAAAGAGATTCCAAAATGGTATACCCTGGAAGAGGAAGTAAGCGGATATAAGATAGTGGACATAGATTTATATAAAGAAATAGTTAAGTTTAAATCAGGGAATGGTGTATACGAAGTAGGGATGGAAAACAAAAGTGGGGTAGCTAGAAAGCCCTAAAGAGTATCATACAAGGTGGAGTGGCTTGCAGTGGAATCTGTAAAGCTTTTGGGGCTAGATATAGCTGGTGTAGATATTCTTTTTGATGATGATTACCAAGTTTGCGAGGTAAACTCTTCCCCTGGGTTTGAGGGTTTTGAAAAGGCAACGGGTCTGAATGTTCCACAAGAAATTTATCATTATATTAAGTTTGGGAGGTTCTCTATTGGAAAAATGAGAGGTTAGCGATGAAGCTGACACTCTGCTACGGGAAGGAGAGATAAGAGTAGAAGAAAATAAAGAAATCCTTAAAGAGGCACAAAAGAAGAGAAAGGTCATTGAGAGAAGCTATGGGATCCAAAAGGAAAAAACTCTCTCCTTTCATACTTGACACAAAATATAGCATGTGTTAGCAAGCACATTTATTTTTTCAGGAGGTTTGGATGAAGTTTAAAGGAGTAGTGAAGTGGTTTAATGAGAGTAAGGGCTATGGTTTTATTCAGCGTGAGGATGGTTCAGATGTATTTGTCCACTTCTCAGGTATTGAAGGAGAAGGATATAAGAAATTGGAAGAAGGTCAGGAAGTAGAATTTGAGATTATAGAAACACCAAAAGGAATTCAAGCCACAAAGGTAGTAAGGATTTAATCTGAAACATTACAAGTAGCAGTAAATTATTCTTTGTTCAGTAATAACTATATCCATCTTTATATCCCGCGAAGTAAAAGGCAAGCTGGGTACTATGCAAATTTCAAAGGCAAACCCAATTTTTAGTGGGGAGTTTTTTATTTTTCTCAAAAATCGGTCATAGCAGCCAAGGCCATACCCCAATCTTCCGCCTTTTAAATCAAAACCACAGCCAGGAATAATGATCAAATCGATATTATCTATATCCCACACTATACACCTTTCAGGTAAGGGCTCTAAAATGCCTGCATACCCAGGTGCCAAATCAAAATTTGGGTCTTGAATGCTGTAAGGGATAATCTCTTTATGGGCATTTACACGTGGTAAAAGCACATATTTTTTCTTATCTAAGGCCTTAAGGATTAAATCATGGGTTTCCACTTCACTTTGAAAAGATGCATAGAGCATAATAGTTTTTGCCTTTTGCCATATCTTGGTTTTTATAAGCTGTGTCTGGATATAAAGGCTCTTCTCTTTGCGTTTCTCAGGTTCAAGTTGATTACGCTTAGCCAGTAACATTTTTCTATATTCTTTCTTCGAAGGCATACCTTTAATAATTTAGACCTTTTGATTGTCATAGGTCAATAGAATGGTCTTTGCCTAATTTTTTTATTGTTAAAAGTTTTTTTCATGGTATAAAATATTAAAAAATGATAGAAGAATTTAAAGAGAAGTTTGCTACTGATATTGAGTCCTTATTAAAAGAAGTAAAGGTTGATTATTATAAAAGCACTGGTCCAGGTGGTCAGAAAAAGAATAAAAAGGCATCTGCAGTAAGACTGAGGCATGTACCTTCTGGTATTATAATTATTGCTACTGAACACAGATCTCAGGCCAAAAATAAAAAACTTGCCCTTGAAAGGCTTCAAAAAAAGTTGATAGAACTAAATAAGGAAGATAAGCCACGGATATCCACTAAGAAGCCGTATATAGTTAAATTAAAGACCTTAGAAGAAAAGAAAAAACATTCACTGAAAAAGAGGCTTAGAGAAAAAGTTAAGGTCTTAGAGGAGCAAGATAGTTAATTCGTTGATACGTCAAATAGTAAAACCAGTCACCGTTAAGTGCTTCCTGTTGAACTTAACGATTTAACCATCCCTCATATTTTCCTCCATATGAAAATTTAGATAAGAAGATTGACATTCATCAAGACTTTGGTTATACTTTGGTATGAATATGATTTACCAAAGGAGGCAAAAATGGGCAAAGCTATTAAGTTTGCAGTGAGTATTCCCCAGGAGGAATTTGAAGAAATGGAAACAATTCGCCAAAAAGAGGGATTGAGTAGAAGTAAGATGGTTTTTGAGGCTATTAAGCTTTGGAAAAAAACAAGAAAGGCGGAGGAGCTTATACGAGCATATGAGATAGGTTATAAAAATTTTCCCGAAAACCCTCAGGAAATAGAAGGATGGGAAAAGGCTTCTCTGGTCACATTTTCCAATGAGGACTGGTAATGAGAAGGGGAGAAGTATGGTGGGCTAATCTTCCTGCACCTATGGGTAAGCGCCCGGTAGTCCTTCTTTCTCGTGACGAGGCTTACCCCATAAGGAGTGCTATAACAGTGGCCGAGGTCACAACCAGGGTGCGGGGTATCCCTGTAGAGGTTCCCCTTGGCCCTGAGGATGGACTCCCAAAAAAGTGCGTTGTTAATTTAGATACTATTGCTACTATCCGCAAAGAATTACTAATAGAGAGAATAGCCCTTCTGCGAAGGGAGAAGATAGAACAGATTAACAACTCTATCAAGTTTGCGCTTGCCCTTCCATAGATGAGTGTGTACTATGAGCTATGATCTTATTATAAGCTATCGTCTTTGAGCGTTAACTCATTAGTTAAAAATTAAAAATCGAAAAACCCAATATTATCAATAATTTACTAAAATTTAGAATTTTGACATTTGTTATTTTTATTTGTTAGCCTGTATCTTGCATCGCATTTATAGCCTGAAAAGCCAGCCCGCATGGGCCAATGAGGCTGTTAAGAAAAAAAATGCCCAAAAGGGCTAAAACCAGTGCCATAGAAAACTTTTACTTACTTTGCTAATCATCACTTAGCCCACTTCACTTTTTTCCTCAGGGTACAAGCTCCCGGCCTTACAGCTTTAGTTTATCCCCAAGCCAACCGCTATTAGCCTCTGGTTTAACATCAATCCTTGGCACATAGGGTTTTATATCAATGACCGGTGTTCCCTCTATAGCATCTAAGCCCCTAACCTTCAGTATATTCCCTTTCCTTTCTATCAATTCAACAACCGAATGACCTAAAGGATTGGGCCTATTTGGAGTTCTAGTGGCAAATAGACCATGTAGTTTAGTGTCCCAGGGTGTAGTGATTAATAAAGAATAATCTTTAGATTTGTGCATCCAATAAATAACATGAAGATGGGAAAATGTCTCTATGTCTTTTAGTCCTTCTTCATATTCTTTAAAGATCTCAATCTCTAAGATATCGCTTTTACCTTGAGGCGGGGCCTCTGCCCTTGTTTTATAAGGGGAGTGTACTATCCCAATAGGTTTTAATTTCATAGACTTTGTCAATTTTTTTCTTGCAATTTTATATTATAACACGCTTAATTCTCTTACGCATTATTTTGGTTAACTTCTTTTTCATTTTCTTCTAATTAATAATGTGCCTGTCAAGGTCTTCCGCAAGCAAACTTAAAATATAATACAAGAGGTTAAGAGGCCATCGTCGGAGGGCAACCTACTGGTTAGGGCGTATTGCACTATCAAATACATCAGATGCATTTAGACATTGTTAGGGCTGGTTGACCTTTGGGGTAGAATCTTTCTTGAGTCCCAATGACCTTAAAACCGGCCTTCTGGAAAAACAAATGAGCTGCATCATTGTCTTTGGCAGTATGCAGTAAAAGTCTGCTTAGGCCAAGCTGTCTGGCAAGGGACTCTACATGGTTAAGCAGGGCTGAGCCAATTCCCTTCCTTTGATATTTGGGAGTTACTGCTATGGCTAATATTTCTCCACTAAGAACGTAAAGCATAGCAAAACCCAATGGATGTCCATTTTTGACATAAATGATGGTAATTACATCCGGATTTAAAAACCATTGGGGTATAATCTCATCATAGTCACCAAATGTAGAAAAGACTTCACCTGAAAGCTGGCAGATAAAACCACAATCATCCTTGGTTGCTAGACGAATGAACACTCTTTGTTTAACATATTTTTCTTCCTCTTCTAGCCACTCAGGTAATCCAGGTCTAAAGGTCATTCTTTCTTGAAGTAAATTTTTTCTCTAATCTTTTTGGGGTTATTAATAAAGTATATTATTTCATCAATAATTTTTTTGTTGGATTTTCTAACTGTCTTTGTAATATCTTTATGAAGTGGACATTCTACATGCTCAGAGATGCAACTCAAGTTACGTGGCTCTATTTTGATAAGCTTTCCCCAAGCTTTTACTCTTAATAAATCCACATATTTAAAGACATAACACAACTCATAGTCATTTGGATTTTGTTTAAAAAGTATTTCTGCTGCTTCACTTCCTAGGGATTCCACATATTTAATGATATAGCAAAGGTCAAAATTTTTTGGCCCCTTTTCAAGAAGTTTTTCCCAAGCCTTAATTTTTAATGATTCTACATATCTAATAATATAGCAAAGATCACGGTTAATTGGCCCCTTTTCAAGAAGCCTTTCCCAAGCCTCCATTTTTATTGAACTTAATGAATCCACAACTCCTATAAAATCTAATATTTCATCTTTACTTAGCTTTTCCAATAAAATCTTTTTTTCCTTTTCTAACATTTCCATCCATCTAATGACATAGCATAAGATATCAGAAGATGGTTCCCTTTTAACAAGCATCTTCCAAGCTTCTTCTCTTAATGAATCTACATATATGATTATCCAATAGAGGTCAAAATCGGTGGGCTCTTTTTCTAGAAGAATTTTTGAGGCTTCTTCTCTTAATGTATCTACATTTTTAATAACATAGTGTAAATCAATATTGCGAGGCCTTTGACTGAGAAAGATTTCCCAAGCCTTCATTCTTAGTGGTTCTACATATTTCATAATAAGGCAAAGGTCATAAATATTTGGCTCTTTTTCTAAAAGTTTTTTTGTAGCTTCTTCTCTTAAGGGTTCTACATACTCAATGATATAACATAGTTCATAATTAGTTGGATTTTGCCTTAGAAGAATCTTCCAAGTTTCATCTCTTAAAGGTTTTACATATCTAATAATATTGCATAGATAATCATTACTTATTTCTCTTTTAAGAAATAACTCCCAAGCTTTTTCTCTTAGTTCCTCTACACTGCTAATAATGTAGTATAAATCAAAGTTATATGGCTTTTGCCTTAGAAGCATCTCCCAGGCTTTTATTCTAAGGGAGTTTACGTGTCTTATAATAAGACAAAGGTCATTATTATTTGGTTCTTTTTTTAAAAGTTTTTTTGCAGCTTCTTCTCTTAAGGGTTCTACATACCTTATAATGCAATATAGATCATAATCAGTTGGATTTTGCCTAAGAAGAAGATTTCCAGCTTTTAATCTTAAAGGCTTTACATTTTCAATAATACAGCGCAGATCATAGTTTGTTGGCTCTTTCAGCCCTTGCCATAACTTTTCTAAAGTTTCCAACTTTTCTTTATACTCCGTGTCAGAGGTATATTGTGAATAAATTTTTAACCAATTTTGGTAGGGAGTCCACTTTTGAGGTCTTCTCTTATTAACTCCTTAGACCTCTCTTTTGGATTTCCATAACCTCCTGCACCTGGTGATCCTATAACCCAGGTATCCCCCTTTTTCATGGTCTTGGTGTCCTTGGACCTTAGCTTTATCTTTTTCCCCTTCCTAATGATATAACTCTCACCACATGTGCCCTCCATGCCCCCTTTAAGGCCATAGGGCCTTAGAACATGCCTTTCTGCAAGGATTGATACCTTCATCTCGTCTGCCAAAAGCCTTATCCTTCTCTCTATTCCACAGCCTCCTCGATATTTACCAAACCCCCCTGTGTTCTCCCTTAAGGCATACCTTTCTATCCTTATAGGAAGCTTTTCCTCCAAGGCCTCTATAGGTGTATTCTGGGTGTTAGTCATATGACAGTGAATTCCATCAATACCATCTTTATTGTGCCTTGCCCCAAATCCTCCTCCCAGCGTTTCATAATAAGCAAAATTCTCATTTGTCTCTGGATGGGTCCCACCCATAGCTATGTTTGTCATAGAGCCATTGCAGGCGGCAATAACTCTTTCAGGGACCGCCTTTGCTAAGGCACCTAGCAAGACATCTACTATCCTTTGAGATGTTTCAACATTTCCCCCAGCCACTGGTGCAGGAAAATTAGAATTTACTAAAGTGCCTTTAGGGGCAATTATCTCTAATGGCCTGTAATGACCACTGTTTGGTGGGATTGTCGGATCTGTTATGCACCTTAAAACATAGTATACTGCAGAGATTGTTACCGGTAAAACCGCATTTATTGGCCCCTTTGCCTGTTTATCTGTCCCTGAAAAGTCAAACTTCATGTTCTTTCCTTTTACAGTGACATTCATATAGATTTTAAACACTCTATCCTCAACACCATCACCCTCCATATAATCAGAAAATTCATACTGACCATCTGGTATCTCTTCTATCTCAAGCCTTGTCCTCCTTTCTGAATAGTTCATAAGCTCTTCTATATACTCTATAACTGTATCCAGACCGTATTTATCTATGAGCTCAATAAATCTCCTTCTGGCAATAAGGTTTGCAGCTACCTGGGCCCTTAGGTCTCCAACCCTCTCTTTAGGTGTTCTGGTATTTGCAAGTATCAATTTAAATATCCCATCATTTGGTCTTCCTTTTTCATATAGCTTTACAGGGGGAATCCTTAGACCCTCTTGGATTATCTCTGTTGCATTCCCACTCATGCTTCCAGGGGTGATTCCACCAACATCTGCATGATGTGCCCTGTTTGCACTAAATGCTACTATATTTCCCTTATAATAAATTGGCGATATAAGTGTAATGTCTGGGAGGTGTGTGCCCCCCTTGTAGGGGTCGTTTAAGATTATCTGATCTCCTTCTTCTATGTTATCTATCCCAAAATCTTCCAATGCCTGCTTAACTGAAAATATCATTGAACCAAGATGGACGGGGAGGTGCTCTGCCTGGGATACCATCCTGCAATCTATATCAAAGATAGCACATGAAAAATCATTCCTCTCCTTTATATTAGGTGAATAGGATGCCCTTTTAAGGGTTACCCCCATCTCCTCACTTATCCCTATTAAGGAATTTTTCATAACCTCTAGGGTTATTGGATCCATTTCCTATTCCCCCATACTAACTATAAAATTTGCCACAGATTTTCGCAGATACCCGCAGAAAATATTTTTATCCTGAACTTGTTTCAGGATAAAATCCTGACAATCTGTGTTTATCTGTGCCATTCTGTGTAAATCTGTGGCTTAAATCTAAGTCTTTGTTACCTACCTGCATTATCATATTTCCATATTTGTCTACCGTTATTTCATCCCCTGGGTTTAAAACAGTTGTTGAGTCATATTGTTCAATGATAGCTGGTCCTGTTATAATATTACCCTTGGATAGTTTCTCTCTCCTGTATATTGGGGTCTCAAAAAAACTACCTTCAAAGAAAGCTATCCTTTTTCCTAAAAGGGCGTTTTCAAGATCCCCCTTTCCTATTTCCCTTATCCTTATCCCCTTTATTTTACCAAAGGCTGAGACCCTAAAGTTTACTACCTCTATAGGATCATTGCTTGAATATCCATAAACCCTTTTGTGTTCCTGTTTAAAATCTTCTTCTAATCCATCCTTTGAGGCCTGCCCCGTGGAGTAAGCTTTACTACTCAGGGGGGCCTTAACATTTATCTCAAAGGACTGCCCCTGATACCTCATATCTATGGACCTGCTTAATAATATATCTTCTTCTGAAACGCCCTCCTCTTTTAGGGTCTTAATTGCTTTCCTTTCAAGCCTTCCCCAGACACCTTCCATAAATTCAGTATCTACATAATCAAGCCTTTTTATCTTGGTTAAGGAAAAATCATGCCTCATATCAGCTACCAAAAGCCCAATTGCTGAAGTTATTCCAGGATAAAGTGGTATGATAACCTTTGGGATACCCATTTCTTTAGCAATTTTGCCTGCATGCATAGGCCCAGCCCCTCCAAAACAGATGAGAGAAAAAGCCCTTGGGTCATATCCCTTCTCTGTAGATATTACCTTTATTGCCCTTATTATATTTGAGTTAGCAACCTCTAATATCCCATAGGCTGCTTTTACTACATCCATATTCATCCTCTTTCCTATTTCTGATACAGCCCTTTCTGCTCTATCCTTATATATCTTCATTTTCCCACTAAGTAGATATTCTGGGTTCAGGTATCCAAGCACTAGGTTTGCATCTGTGACAGTGACATAGCTGCCTTTTCCATAACATGCTGGGCCTGGGGTAGCCCCTGCACTCTCTGGCCCAACCCTCAGTGCACCACCTTTGTCTACCCATGCTATACTTCCACCGCCTGCCCCCACTGTATTTATCTCTATCATAGGAATCCTTGCAGGGTATTCCCCAACATAGCCTTCAGATGTCAATCGAGGGCAATTTTTCTCAATCAGGCTCACATCTGTACTAGTTCCACCCATATCAAAGGATATCAGATTTCCATATCCTGTAAGCCTTCCAAAGAAATTGGCCCCGATTACACCAGCCGCAGGGCCTGAGAGGAGGGTAAAAACACTCTTTTCTCTGGCAACTCCCTCAGTCATTATTCCACCATTGGACTGCATTATGTATATTTTTTTATAAATTCCATTACTCTCCATGTTTAATTTCAGATTTTTCAGGTATTTTGTCATCACTGGCTGAATATAGGCATTTAAGAGAGTGGTGCTAAATCTTTCATATTCCCT
>Ga0111222_1009_pt1 | contig 30233 bp, 30 predicted proteins | sample DeeMarSWOR152_54_FD_80386 | JGI IMG/M metagenome (GOLD analysis project Ga0111222, IMG submission 80386) | Syntrophobacter sp. DG_60 | reverse complement strand
CGGTTGCAGCTAGGACAGAGCTAGAAAAAAACAGAAAAAATAAGAGAAGATAGATAAACTTCCTCAAATTAAAAAAGACTCCTTGTATAATTTTTCTATCAATTTTAGGTCTCCCCATGCCCCCTTTTTCTGATAAGGATTGCGCAGAAGGTAAGCAGGGTGAAAGGTAGGGATCAATTTAATATCAGAGAGGTTATAGATATGCCCACGGAGCTTGGTGATGGTCTTTTTTGTTTCAAGGATGGTTTGAGTTGCAACGGTGCCCAAGGTGCAAATGATATTTGGTTTAATTATGTCAATTTGTTTTAAGAGAAAGGGTTTACACGCCCCAATTTCATCCCTCTCTGGGTTGCGATTATGGGGGGGACGACATTTTACAATATTAGTAATATAAATCTCTTTTCGATTTAAATTTATAGCATTTAACATATTGTCTAAAAGATGGCCAGCTGCACCCACAAATGGCCTCCCCTGTAAATCTTCATCATGACCAGGCGCTTCACCTATTAACATCAATCTAGCATTCGCATTGCCTTCCCCAAAGACCATGTTTTTTCTATCTTTATATAACTTACAGCCTCTACAATCTTTTAATTCTTCCTCAATCTTTTCTAAAAGCAGTTCTCTCTGAGCTGGTGCACTTAGCATCCTTCTTATATCCTCTGAAAGATAAATCTCTTTTATACCAAATGCCTTTTGCCACTTTAAATAAACTAAAAGCTGTTCCAGTGTTTCCTTAAGTGTGTGCATCTCTGTGCCTTAATAATTCCCCCATTCTATCGCACAACCTCATAGCTACCTTCTCTTTGCTCATTAGAGCCCATTCTTCACGAACGCCGTTTTTATCAATCAAAGTAACCTTATTTGTAGGGACAGAAAAGCCAGCACCTGGTAAGGTAGTATCATTGGCCACAATCAAATCTAAGCACTTTTCGCTTAATTTTCGGCTGGCTTCTGGAAAGACATCCCCTGTCTCAGCAGAAAACCCTACCAAAATCTGGCTCTTTTTCTTTTTCCCTAGTTCTTTCAAAATATCAGGGGCCTCTTCTAAATGGAGTATTGGCTCTTTTTGCTTTTTAATCTTCTTTCCACTGTATAGGGGCCTAAAATCTGCTACAGCAGCCGCCATAATCACTGCATCTACTTTCTCAAATTGATCCATAACTGCTTCCCTCATTTCCTCTGCTTTTTCTACCTCAATAAAGGAAACACCATAAGGGGGCTTTAGATTTGTTGGGCCCGAAATCAAAGTTACCTCTGCCCCACGAAACTGGGCAATTTTTGCCAAAGAAAAGCCCATCCTTCCAGATGAATAGTTGCTCAAAAACCTTATTGGGTCTATTGGCTCCTTTGTTGGCCCTGCGGTAACAAGTATCCTGTAACCACTTAAATCCTTTGGCATAAAAAATGATTTTATTACTTCTATTATATCATCTACTTCAGGGAGACGTCCAGTACCTACTTTATAAGAAGCAAGCCTTCCTACTGTAGGTGTCATTATATAAAGACCTAGCTGTTTAAGCCTTTTTATGTTTTCCTGCACTATATTTTTTTTATACATGCCTTCGCTCATAGATGGGCAGAGGAGAATTGGCTTATTAAATGCCAAAACTATATTGGTCAATAAATCATCTGCAATACCCTGGGAAAGCTTTGCCAGAATATGGGCTGTAGCAGGGGAGATGACGAGTATATCTGCCCATTTTGCTAAATCTATATGTATAATGGGATAATCAGGTGAAAATTTAAAAATATCAGTATAAACCCGATGATGGGTAAAGACCTCAAAAGGTAAAGGGGTAACAAAGACCTGTGCCCCTTTTGTCAAGATCACCCTAGTTTTAGCCCCTTCGGTTTTTAGCTTTCGCACCAAATCAAACGTCTTATAAGCAGAAATGCTCCCTGTGATACCTAATAAAATGCGTTTTTTTAGTAAAATCTGCACTAAATTTCTCCAATTTTAAGGCATTCTACAAAAAATATTAGCATACACTTAAGGTAGTAGCAATGTATGAATAAAACTCATACTATAAGAGCATAGAAGTGGAGATTTGCAGAGATTAAAAGATAATAGCTTTAAAATCCTAGTGATATCTGATCATGAATTCTTTCAGCCACCCGTTGTACAATACGCCTTAAGGCTTCATCCCTATATTTTTCTGTCTGGATTAAATCATTACTTACTATATATTCTTCTTGATCAGTCAATTCATTTTTCCAAACAACATCAGCTCTCCCCTTTTTCAATTCTGCCCAAACCCTTAATGCAATCCGCCCAGCAGCGGTATAATCTCCCCTCCCATAGGCTACTGTATATACCTCATAAGAGATGATTTTTCCTGTTAAAATGGCCTGTGCTTCTTTTTCGCCTGTAACAGAAGTTTCTTTGTCCATATTGAATTCATAAATAATGGCATTAGTAAGGGTGTTTTCTAATCCTCGTTTCTGGGTATTGTTTATAAAAAGCTTTATATAGATATTGCTAATATCTAATGATTTGAGGTGATCTTCTTCCTTGAAATGATAACCACAGCCTAAAATGGTTATTAAAATTAACAAACTAAGCAAATTCTTTTTCATTATTCTTTTAGCCAATTCATATAGTCCTTTACTGCTTCCTCAAAGGGCCATTTCGGCTCATAACCAAGAAGCTTTTTTGTCAAAGACAAATCCGCCTGTGTATGTTCTTGATAAAATTCTTTGTATGGATTGTCAAAATAATCTGGCATATAATTTGTACCCAATACTTGATTTAGGATTTTAATAATATAATTAAAACTAATAGTACGTCCTGTGCCAATATTGACAATCCCACTTTCTTTGGCCTCTAGTGCCAATAGGGTTGCCCTCACTACATCCTTTATATAGACTTGATCCCTTTTTTGTTCTCCCCACTTAAAAATTCTAGGCCTTTTACCGCTTAACATTTGCTGTGCTAATTGCCATACCATAGAGGCCATCTTACCCTTATGCCCCTCACGTGGCCCAAATACATTAAAATACCTTAATCCTACTATCAAGGATTTATATTTACTCATATACTTTTTTGCCAAACAATCGCCTATCCATTTAGAAAATCCATAGATATTAATAGGTTTACCTGCTTGCTCCTCCTTTTGGGGGGCAGAGGATAGGCCATAAGTGCCTGCAGAGGAGGCATAAATAAAAGGAATCTGCCTTTTTACTGCAAATGTTAAAAGACGCCTAAAACCCTCTACATTAACCTCCATCATCCTTTTTTGATCCATCAATGTAGTATCAGTAATGGCCGCTTGATGAAAGATGACATCTAAGTCATCAAAACAGGAGAGGTCTACGTTTAGTATACTTTCAGCAATTACATCTCCATGAAATCCCAATAAATTTTTAAAGTGACCACATGAAAAGTCATCCAGAATAAGTACTTCCCATCCCATATTTTCTAGGTTTAGTGCTAGGTTTGACCCTATAAATCCAGTTCCTCCGGTTACTAATGCCTTCATCATATAGGTTGTTCATAAATGCGATAAGTTTTGCTCACCTTAGCACCGGTAAGCTCTATTACCCTTATAGCTGGCAGATTGTCTTCCAAGATCCAAGAAAATTCTAAGTGGCGATAAGAGGTATTTTCTAAAGCCCTTCCTGCATAATAGGAAAAAAGTGGAAAAATGCCTGAACTACGATATTGTTTTTTAGCCCCCATGGTCATGGCCCTTACTCGGTTTATGTGTCGGCGGAGCCATAAAATTTTAAACCACCCCCAAGGGGGGAAGCGCCCATTAAAGCGGTTCAATATTTGATAATAATCGGGAAAAAACATGGCAAAACCTACTGGCTCATTCCCTGCCTCTGCTAGAAAGACTAATTCAGGTACTAGTAAAGGTTTTAATCTTTTTGCCATGATATTGAACTCTGCTTTGGTCATGGGTACAAAGCCCCAATTCTCTGCCCAAGCATTATTATAAACTTCTTGTATTCTTTCTAATTCCCTACTCCATTGTTTTATGTTTAGAGAGCGTACTCGGATATGGGGGTACCTTTTTTCTACTTTCTGGACTAGGGGGACTAGTTTAAGCATAAGAGAGGAAGGCAGGCTAACTTCATAAGCAAGTAAGTCTTTTTTCTTTTTAAGGCCATATTTTTCCATGAATCTGGGATAATATGGGGGATTGTAAGGCATCATAAAATATGGGGGGTCGTGGAAGCCCAAAATTAGAAGGCCACAAGTCTCATTCATAGATGGATTAACCGGACCACGCATCACATTAATACCCAGAGACCTTATCCAATCCTTTACAGCATCCAATAGTGCCTTTGCTATCTCAAATTTTGGCAGACATTCAAAAAAACCAAAGAAACCCACCTTTTCATGACGATATTGGTTATTATTTTCATCCACAATGCCCACAATCCGGCCCACTATCTCTTTTTGATTATTATAAGCTAAGAATAATTTACGCTGGGCGTGTTGATAAAAAGGATTTTTCCTTTGATTTAAACAAAAACTTACCTCAGAGAGTAAAGGTGGTATCCAGCAGGGGTATTTTTGATAAACTTGCCAAGGAAACATCAAAAAATGGTGCCATTGCCTCTTGTTAGAAACTTCTTTAACAGTAAACATTTACTAAACTCATTATGCAAATAGCAATTCCATTTACACTGAGGCTTCGCCCCAGACCCCATTTGCCAAAAATGGAGTTCATTTTTAAAATAAGGAATAAGTTCATCTTATACAAACCTAAATTATACAATAATTTTGGGTTAAAAAATATTAAAACAGTTACCTGTTTTTTTCAATATTTAAGTGTTCTCTTGACTGAAAATAAATAGTGATTATTTATTTTTATAAGCAATACTTGAAAAGAGGTGATGGCTATGTTTGAAATTATACCATGGAGGGCAAAAAAAGAATTAGAGGTATTACGCCGTGAAATGGACAGACTATGGGAGGGCTTCTTTGGTGAGAGGGCATTAGAGCCCCTTGAAAGGTGGTTACCCGCCTTAGACCTTACTGAGACCAAAGACAGCTTAGTTGTTAAGGCTGAGTTGCCAGGGATTGACCCTAAGGATATCTCAATTGACCTTAGTGGAGACATACTGACAGTTAGGGGGGAGAAAAAACAAGAAAAAGAAGAGAAAGAGGAGAGCTATCACTTAGTGGAACGTAGCTATGGAAGCTTTGTAAGGAGTGTTAGACTGCCTGTAAAAATAGAAGAGGATAAGATTAAAGCCTCTTATAAAGATGGTATACTAAAGATAACCATGCCCAAGGCCGAAGAGGCAAAAAAGAAGGAAATCAAGATCAAAATAGAGTAAAATATACTTTAAATTAGGACGCAGATTTTCGCCGATACCCGCAGAAAACTATTTTCTCAAAATCCTCATTCATCGGTTACGTTTGCGATGCCCGTATCGTCTATCGTCTTACGGGCTTCGTAACCGTTAGCCTTTATTTGCGTTCACCTGCGTCCAAAATGGAAATTCCTGGTATAGTTATTGACATTGCCAGTGATTATGTTATCTTTTATTTTGCTTGGATCCTAAAAGGACCGAGACCCAAAAGCCTTCTGGTCTTTGGTCCAGAAGGTTTTTTTTATTTATGAAGATTATTTATAGAGTAAAGGAAATGCAAACCTTGTCTAACAAGTTGAGAAAAGAGGGTAAAAAAATTGCATTTGTTCCCACCCTGGGATATTTTCACAAAGGCCACCTAAGCCTTATGAAAAGAGGAAAGAATCTAGCCAATGTTTTAATTATTAGTATCTTTGTAAATCCTATCCAATTTGGTGCAGGGGAGGATTTTAGAAATTATCCAAGAGATTTAAAAAGAGACCTGTCCCTTGCTGAAACTGTAGGGGTAGATATGGTATTTGTCCCAAAAATAGAGGATATCTATCCATCAAATTATCAAACTTATGTGGAAGTAGCACAAGTCACCCAGCCCCTATGTGGCATCTCTCGCTCTGGGCACTTTAGGGGCGTAACCACTATAGTGGCCAAGCTCTTTAATATTGTAAAACCCGATATTGCATTATTTGGGCTTAAGGATTATCAACAGTACACTGTGATTAGACGCATGGTTAAGGACTTAAACTATGATATTGATATTATTGGTTGCCCCACTGTTAGAGAACCTGATGGGTTGGCTATGAGTTCGCGCAATACATACCTTACAGTAGAACAAAGAAAATCTGCACTTTGTCTATTTGAGAGCCTAAAGTTAGCTGAAAAATTGGTAAAGAATGGGCAAAAAAATGCCAAAGCAATTATTGAAAAAATTATTAGTTACATTGAAAGTAGACCTTATACCCAAATTGATTATGTAAAAATTTGTGACCCCGAGACTCTGAAAGATTTAGATTATTTAAACCATAAGGTGTTGCTTGCCCTAGCAGTAAAGGTGGGGGAGGCCCGCCTTATTGACAATGCTATTTTAGAGGTTAGCTAAAATGCTTTATTTTATGTTGAAGTCAAAGATACATCAAGCCCATATTACAAAAAATGATTTAAACTATGAGGGAAGTATTACCATAGACAGGGAACTTATGAAAATTGCTAAAATTGTGCCATATGAAATGGTCCATGTCTATAATATCTCTAATGGAGAGAGATTTTCCACTTACACTATGCCAGGAGAACCGGGTGAAATTTGCCTCAATGGGGCTGCGGCAAGGAAGGGACAGGTAGGGGACTCCATTATTATTGCCGCCTACACATTAATGGAAGAAGAACTAATTGAAGGTTATAAGCCTATCATTATCTCAGTAGATAAAGGCAATGCTATTGAAAGAGTAAGCTTTGGGGAAGACTAGAGACATTATTAAACGCAATTTTTTGGCTGGCCTTCTGGTTTTGCTCCCTATTTCTCTGACCATTTATGTGATAGTTTTCTTATTTAAATTGGTTGATCGCTTCTTGGACTACTTACCTACTAAGTATAATCCTCAGACTTACCTTCCTTTCCATGTACCTGGTCTGGGCTTTATTTTATTGGTTTTTATAATCTTTTTTATAGGTCTTCTTGCTAGAAACTATATTGGTCATAAACTGGTAGATATATGGGAACAATTGGTAGGAAGGATTCCATTTATACGGAGCATTTATATAGCTACTAAGCAGTTAGCAGAGACTATTTTTTTAAAAACAGATACAAATCTTAAGCGCGTGGTTTTAATAGAATATCCTAGAAAGGGGCTATATGTCCTTGGTTTTACCACAGGAATTACAAAAGGAGAAATCCAAGATAAAACTCATAAGAAGGTAATAAATGTGTTTATCCCTACAACCCCTAACCCTACTTCTGGTTTTTATTTATTAGTGCCAGAAGAAGATTTAAAGTATTTAGAAATGGCTGTTGAAGATGCTTTTAAATTGCTTATCTCTGGCGGCATTATCACACCTGAAAAATAAGTGACAGGAAGTCGATTCCCTAGAGAGATTAACCTATGGGACATCTAGTTGAGAAATTTCTTAAAGAGGCTAAATATATTCTAAATAGAAGGAGGTGAAAAGTTATGACTACATTAAACTTTATCATTGCTATTGTTGCCCTTATCATTGCTACTTTGGCATACCGGAGGGCTGGGGGGATAAGTGATTTAAGGAATCAGGTTGAGTCAATAGGCTCCCTACGGGAAAAGACAGCCGATCTGTTATCTAAATTGGAAAAGAGGCTTCGCAAAGAGGAGGCTGAAGAGAAACTAGAAGAGAAACTAGAAGAGAAAAAGGAAGAATCTACTGGGTAATATCCTGCAGTTTGGGTTAAACACTGATGGTCTTCGGTCACAAAGGAGCAGGAGAGAGAAGACAAAAAAACTTAGGTTGGCTAACCTTTACTATTTTACTACTTACTGATTTAATGTTTTGGTATTTAGATATTGGCAATTTCAATTGATATTTCTGCCCCGTGGAGTATGGAGTATGCGCTGGCAAATAGCTTGGCTACTTTTTTCATTGCAAGTTCCTTTTACAAATAGCATCGCTAGTTTGAAATTGCTCAACGGGGTGAAGATTTTAGCATTAGGGCTTGACAGGAGGATTATCTCCAGGACCATTTACTCCTCCATTCCCTTGACATTCTCATTGCTACTATGTTTATATTAGTAAATTTTTTTTAAAGGGGTAAAAAATGTCTAGAGAATTTCTTTTCACCTCCGAATCCGTAACCGAGGGCCATCCAGACAAAATGGCTGACCAAATCTCAGATGCCATCTTGGATGACCTCCTGAGACAGGACAAATATGCCAGGGTGGCGTGTGAGACCCTGTGTACCACGGGGTTGGTCATCGTAGCAGGGGAGATTACCACCAGTGCTTACTCGGACATACCTGGTATCGTGAGGGCCACTGTAAAGGAGATTGGTTATGACAATTCTGATATAGGCTTTGACTGGGAAACCTGTGGAATCCTGACCAGCATTGATAAACAATCTCCTGACATAGCCATGGGGGTTGACCATAAAGGGATTACCGAGCAGGGGGCTGGAGACCAAGGGCTCATGTTTGGATATGCCTGCGACGAGACAGAAGACTTTATGCCCATGCCCATATGGTATGCTCATAAGCTGGCAAAGAGGTTGGCAGACGTAAGAAAGCAGGGCATTCTGGACTTCCTCAGACCAGATGGAAAGACCCAGGTTACTGTGGAGTATGATGGCGACACACCTAAGAGGATCGAGGCTATAGTTATTGCCGCCCAGCATACGCCTGAGGTCAAATACCATGTTCTTAAGGAAGGCATTATTGAGGAGGTTATAAAAAAGGTGATATCCCCTGAGCTCATAGATAGAGAGACAAAATATTTTGTCAATACCACCGGCAGGTTTGTAATTGGCGGCCCTCTCGCAGACTGTGGAATGACTGGGAGAAAGATCATTGTGGATACCTATGGAGGTCGAGGACATCATGGTGGAGGAGCATTCTCTGGAAAGGATCCAACCAAGGTAGATAGGGGTTCTTCTTACCTGGCCCGTTATGCTGCTAAGAACATAGTGGCAGCCGGATTGGCCAGGAAATGTGAGGTCCACGTAGCCTATACCATCGGGGTGGCTGAGCCCCTTTCTGTTACAGCCCATACCTACGGTAGCGAGGTCATTTCCAGAGAGAAATTAAATCAAATTGTAAGGGAAAACTTTGACTTTCGACCTGGACCCATCATCGAATACCTAGATATGAGAAGGCCTATATATAAGAAGACCGCTGCATATGGCCATTTTGGCAGGCCGGAGCCTGAATTCACCTGGGAAAGACTAGATAAGGTGGATCTGTTGAGGGAATTGGCAGGGATTAAAGAATCCAAACTACTTAAAAGAGGGATAGTATGAAATATAGTATAAAGTACATAGACCTGGCCGACAAAGGGAAATTGCGCATAGAATGGGCCAGCCAATCCATGCCTGTCCTCACCATCATCCGTGAAAGATTTGCAAAAGAACGCCCTTTGGAGGGGGTGAGGATAGGGGCCTGCCTTCATGTAACTACAGAAACGGCTTGCCTTTTAAACGCACTTAAGGCCGGGGGGGCTGAAGTTGCGGTATGTGCCTCAAATCCCTTGAGTACCCAGGATGATGTAGCTGCCTCTCTGGTGCACCATAGTGAGATTCCTGTGTTTGCCATTAAGGGAGAGGATAGAGAAACCTATTACAGCCACATCCATAATACCCTAGATATAAAACCCATGATTACCATGGATGATGGAGCAGATTTGGTTTCCACTATCCATTCTGAACGGAAGGGATTGATCGGGGATGTATATGCTGGCACAGAAGAAACTACTACTGGTGTTATAAGACTTAGAAGTATGGCAAAAGACGGTGTTTTAGGCTATCCCATCATTGCCGTTAACGATGCCCATACCAAATATCTATTTGATAACCGGTATGGTACTGGCCAGAGTACTATAGATGGCATCATAAGGGCTACCAATAGATTAGTTGCTGGTTCTATGTTTGTGGTGTGTGGTTACGGATGGTGCGGAAAGGGTGTGGCCATGAGGGCCAGGGGGATGGGTGCCCATGTTATCATTACGGAGGTTAACCCCTTAAGGGCCTTAGAGGCGGTAATGGATGGGTACCAAGTGCTCCCGGTCAAGGAAGCAGCGACTATCGGTGATATCTTTTGCACCTTGACTGGAGATATAAATGTTATAAGGAAAGAACACTTTCTCCACATGAAGGATGGGGCAATCGTGGCCAATTCAGGGCACTTTAATGTAGAGTTAGATCTCAATGGCTTGAAGGAGATTACCGAGGAAACCAGGCGCATACGGGATTATGTAGAAGAATACACCTTGACCAATGGCAGGCGCATTAATATCCTTGCTGAGGGGCGTCTGGTAAATCTGGCGGCAGCCGAAGGGCATCCATCCAGCGTTATGGATATGAGTTTTGCTAATCAAGCATTGTGTGCCGAATATATTGCTAAAAATCACGCTTCATTAGAGAAGAGGGTCTATTCGGTCCCGGAGTTCATAGATAAAGAGATTGCTCGCATGAAGCTCAATGCCTTGGGGGTAAGGATTGATTCTTTGACCCCTGAACAGGAGAAGTATCTTACATCCTGGGAAATGGGAACCTGATATAGTTAGCCAGTTTATCAGTTTTACCAAATCCACTAAATAAAACTGACACACTAACAAATGGATAGGTGGTTAGAAATAGTTATAAAGGTACCACTATCAACATTAGAAGTCACTTACCATTTCCTATGGCAGCAGGTAGGGGGGATAGCAGTGGATAAGGAAGGTGATGAGTTTATTTTAAATATTTATGTTAAGGACTCAGATAAGTTTTTAAAAAGACTAGAAAAACTCCCTTTTATACTAAAGAAAAAACATTTAATTAAACAAATACGTACTTTACCCAACTGTAAAGAACATAAACTTTCCCATTTTATCATTATGCCATCTCATTTTGATCTACCTGGTATCCCTATTGTCCTAGAGCCCGCTATTGCCTTTGGTACAGGAAGTCATCCCACCACTATCTATTGTCTAAAATTGCTATACGAACTTTATAAAGATTTTACCCCACGCCCAGAATTGGTTTTAGATGCCGGTACAGGGACAGGTATTTTGGCCATCGCCGCTTCACGCCTTGGTGCAAAACAGGTACTGGCTATAGATATTAGCCATGATGCTGTAAATATTGCAGAGAGAAATGTAGCTCTAAATCATTTACCAAATATAAAGGTGCTTGGTTGTTGTATAACTAAAGTAGAAGGTACATTTGACCTCATCTTGGCCAATTTGTATAGTCCACTGCTAAAGGAGATATCTAATAAACTGATTGAACTATTAAATAGCGAAGGATGGCTCATTGTTTCTGGTATTCCCAATACAAACTACAAGGAAATAATCTCTCCTTTCCTTAAAAACGGACTAAAGATTATAAAAAGCTACTGTGATAATAAATGGTATGCAGCCATGCTTAATAAGCAGTTTATTCAATATAGTAATCCATTCCTAAATGGGTAATCTGTTCTTCATCCATCAAGTAGCGCAATGTGTTCTTCAACTTCATAAGCTGAATAAATAGGTCATGTTCAGGATAAAGGCCTTCTTTGTACATAGGGCTTTTAAAATAGAAAGATAGCCATTCCTGAATGCCATAAAGGCCTGCCCTTTGAGCAAAGTCCATAAATAGTGCTAAGTCCAATACAAGTGGGGCAGCAAGAATGCTGTCTTTACAGAGAAAATCTATCTTAATATGCATACGATAGCCCAGCCAGCCAAATATATCTATACAATCCCAACCCTCTTTATCATCTCCGCGCGGAGGATAATAATGAATAGTTACTTTATGATAAAGATCTTTATAAAGTTCAGGATAGAGATGTGGTTGTAAAATATATGTTAGAGGAGAGAGCTTGCTTTCTTTCTTTGTGCGATAGGAGCCAGGGTCATCTAGCACTACAGCATCCCTATTCCCTAATATATTAGTAGAATACCAGCCTTCAAGTCCTAATAGCCTGGCCTTTATGCCAGGGGCAATAATGGTCTTAAGTAGAGTTTGCCCAGTCTTAAAGTCTTTACCCATAATGGGTACTTCATGTTCTCTAGACAATTCTAATAAGGCGGGTGTGTCTACTGTAAGGTTGGGGGCACCATTTATATAAGGAATGCCGCTAGAGATTGCTGCATATGCATAAAGCATGCTGGGAGGGATGTTTTCATCATTCCGCTCAAGGCCTTCCCTAAAATTTTTTAGGGATTGATGCACTCCTTGAGGCGCTAGATAGGCTTCTGTACTACCACACCACACTATAACACAGCGGTCTATTTGATTTTTTTCCTTAAAATTGGAGATATCCTCCTTAATTGCCTCAATCAAATCCAAATAGTCTTTTTCAGACTTTACATAATTTCCATCTAAATTTCTTACATAGTTTTGATTAAATACTGCAGGATATGGCCTTAGTTCTTCCAAAAAGTCCCTTAATTTTTCTAATGAACTTTTCTCTAAGACATTTGCCTTTAATGCTGCCTGATATAGATTATCTTCATAAATGTCCCAACCAGCAAATTCTAAATGGTCCAAAGAGGCCAAGTTGATAAATTCTTTAATCTTGGGCACTCGATTTTCATTCCTCTTACCTAATCTAATAGTTCCCTGTTGGGTAAGGGAGCCAATGGGCAAAGCCCATCCCCTTCTTACGGTCTCTACTCCTGCGATAAATGTAGTGCTAACTGCTCCCCCTATGCCTGGTAAAAGCACCCCTAATTTTCCCTTTGCAGGCAATATTTTCTCCTTTTTTCTAACCTTTTCCTCTTTCAATGCTAACCTCCCTTGATTTTAGTAAGAAGCTAGTTTTGCCTCTATCTCATTACCTTCTTTATAAACCAAAATATATCCATCTGACAATGTCCCAGGATTAAGGATAAGCGTTTTGCCAATCTTATCTATGTTTCTAGACTCGTGGATATGACCCGTCAGGCAAAGTTGAGGTTGATGTTTCTCAATAAATGCTCTAATTACTTGACTGCCTATGTGTCGCCTACCTCTCACTATATCTGTGTTTGTGTCATAAGGGGGTGTATGGGAGACCAATATCTTAATGGGCACATGCTTAATCATTTCATAACCTTTATAAACAATATTTTTTATTTCTTGCTCGCTGTACTCGGTGGGTGTATTAAATGGTGTAGGGATAGAGCCACCTACACCGAAGATACCCAAGTCCTCGCTAAGTCTGTATCCATATCCATGTAAATTAATACCCAACCCTGTTAAGTAATCATCTACTTCTGGCTTGTCCATATTGCCCAATTGCGCCAAGATATTTTTATTGTATTTACTTATTTCTTTCAACATCCTTTCTACTTCTTTCCCTCCCCCTATATCAGTGAAATCCCCTGTAATAATTACCCAATCGGCGTGCTGAAGTGGTTTAATCTTTTTAATATAGTGAATCTCTCCATGAATATCGCCAAATGCCAGTATCTTCATATTAGTGAACTTGTTAAATAGTTAATCCCTTAATTCGTTGAATAGCAAAACCATTCATCGTTAAATGCTTCCTCTAAAATTTTAATGATTATACAATTTAACGAATCAACGGTCTTTTAAATCTCTATTATAGAGCATATAAAAGGTCTAAAGGCCCTGATGATTTCTGTCTTCAGGGACTCTTCAATAGGGTGATAATATAGATGACTAGAGCAAATACAATCACTTATACCAAACCCAGGGATGGGGGATAATGTTTGATGAAGTTTACTTGCCACAGTGCATTCTATTCGGTCTGGAGCTTCACAGAGAGCGACTGCCTTAATAGTGGCCCTTTCCAATAGATAATCAATATGCCAGCGCTTTTTTCTCTTAGGTGTTAAGTATCTCTTGAGTCGTCTATAAAGCCCCCCTTGAGCAGACCCTACATATCCATAAAAACCTGGCAAAAACATAAATGTCCCCAATTTTCCTACAGTAATAAATACCTGTTTAGGCAACTCCAATATGAGTACATAAGTGCCTTTTGATGTAAAATTCTTTAAACGTGAAATACCCTTTTTATCTGAGGCCATTTTTTTGTTTCTTGTTGCCTTTGTTGCTGTTACTATAGCCAAAATTTCTGATAAGGCACTTTTGAGATCTTCATTTATCACTATGTGATCAAATTTTTTACAGTTTTTAATCTCTCTTTTTACTGATTCAAGGCGTCTTTTAAATGCTTCTTCTGGTTCTGTTTGGCGCTGCCATAGCCTATGCTTTAAAACCTCTAAAGACGGAGGGAGAATAAAAATCAGTACTGCTTGAGGGAAATGTTTTTTTATATGCTCTGCCCCTTTTACATCGATGTCTAAAAGCACATCATGCCCTTTCGTTAAGACCTCTTTAATAAACTTTGCTGAAGTGCCATAATAGTGCCCATATACTTTAGCCCACTCTAACATCTCTCCTTTATTCACCATAGTTTTAAATTCATGTAGACTGACAAAAAAATAATCTATCCCATTTTTCTCATTTGGACGCGGTGGTCGCGTAGTGTAGGAAATAGAAAACACCAAATGGTTAACATTTTTTAAAAGCAGCTGAGAGAGCGTGGTTTTACCTACCCCAGAAGGGCCAGAAATAACAAAAATATCTCCACTATTTCTCACCTCTTTAAGGTCTGTTCAGGAGATAACCTCTGAGCAATAGTTTCTGCGGCAATGGCTGAAAGGATTATATGATTGCTATCAGTGATAATAATGGCCCTGGTTTTTCTGCCATGGGTAGTGTCTATAAACCTTCCTGCTTCCTTGGCCTCTTCCCTCAGGCGCTTCATAGGTGCAGAGTTAGGGCTAACAATGGCTATTACCCTATCTGCCACCACTGTATTGCCAAAACCAATATTTAAAAGCCTATGACCCATAATTAATACTTTCTCCTTGTCATCTTTTTAACAAAATTACTTTATACCTCAATTGTCTCCATCTATCAAGTTCTATTTTTTCATTGTTTTATCTACTATTTTTAAAGTGGAACTCTATCTTTGGCCAAAAATCGTCAAATAGTCAGATCGTTAAACCAGGTAATGATTTAACCACTCCCCGATTTGACGATTCTCAATTCAACGATTTAACCATTCAACGATTTATCCTTGACTTTCAAGGTATAAAAATATATCAAAAAAGCTATGAAGCGGAGTGATTTAATGCTAAAGGGGCTAAAAAAGGCACCACATCGCTCTCTTTTTAAGGCAATGGGGTACATAGATGAGGAGCTTAAGCATCCCATAGTGGGTGTAGTCAATGCCGCCAGTGAAATTATTCCTGGGCATATACATTTAAATCAAATTACTGATGCTGTAAAGGCAGGTGTGAGGATAGCAGGCGGCACTCCCATAGAATTTCCAGTGATTGGAATTTGTGATGGCATTGCCATGCACCATGAAGGTATGAAGTACTCCCTTATGAGTCGTGAAATCATTGCTGATTCTATTGAGGTAATGGCTATGGCCCAGCCATTTGATGGGCTGGTTCTGGTAACAAATTGTGACAAGATTGTCCCAGGGATGCTAATGGCTGCCCTCCGGTTAAATGTCCCAAGCATCATTATCAGTGGTGGGCCCATGTTAAGAGGAATCTTCAGAGGCAAGGCAGTTGATGTGATTTCTGTATTTGAGGCTGTAGGAGAGGTTATGGCTGGAAAGATGACAGAAGATGATCTAAAAAGGCTTGAGGATACAGCCTGTCCAGGCTGTGGCTCCTGTGCTGGTATGTTCACTGCTAATTCTATGAATTGTTTAAGTGAGGCCATTGGTCTGGCACTGCCGGGAAATGGTACTATCCCAGCAGTAATGGCTGCCAGGATACGTCTAGCAAAAGGGAGTGGTATACAAATTGTTAAACTTATTGAAAAGGGTATTAAACCTAGGGATATTGCTACACCTTCTGCCTTTAAAAACGCTATTGCTGTAGATATGGCTTTAGGGTGTTCTACAAATACAGTTCTCCATTTAATGGCTATTGCCTATGAGGCCAAGGTTCCCCTTAATTTAAAGACCTTTGATGAAATGAGCAGAAATGTGCCTCAACTATGTAGCTTAAGGCCAGGAGGTCCTCATTTTTTGCAAGATTTAGACGCTGCTGGCGGCGTACCTGCTGTAATGATGGAACTTTCAAAGAAAGACCTTCTAGATCTAGATGTAATGACGGTTAAAGGTAAGCCTTTAAAAGAGATACTAACCCATTTAGAAAATAAAAACCCTGAGGTCATCAGACCTATAGAGAGGTTGTATAATAAAGAAGGTGGCCTGGCAGTGCTTTTTGGAAATTTGGCACCCGAAGGAGGGGTAGTAAAACAATCAGCAGTAGTGTCAGAGATGATGGTGGGAACTTTTAGGGCAAGGGTATTTAATTCAGAAGAGGAGGCCACAGATGCCATATTAGATAAAAGGATAAATCCCAAAGAAGTAATAGTGATTAGATACGAAGGCCCAAAAGGAGGGCCTGGTATGAGAGAAATGCTTACCCCAACTGCTGCCATTGTGGGGATGGGCCTAGATAGAGAAGTAGCCCTTATTACCGATGGGCGTTTTAGCGGAGGAACAAGGGGAGCAGCTATTGGCCATGTATCTCCAGAGGCAGCCAGTGGAGGTCCTATCGCCTTGGTAGAAGAGGGTGATGTTATTGAAATAAATATACCAAAAAGAACCCTAAATCTAATGGTTTCTAAAGAAGAAATGGAAAAACGCCGTTCCTTATGGAAACCCCATCCTCTAAAAATTAAAGAAGGCTATGCCGTGCGCTACGCTCATCTAGTCACTTCTGCCAGTAAAGGGGCAATATTAAAGCTTTAAATTCTTGCCATATGGATCAAACTGAATTAAAATAGTTATATGAAAAAATACATTTTTATTATCTTTTTTATCCTTTGGCAAGTTTTACCTGCCAGTGCCACGCTTAGTACAACAGAAGAAAAAAAGTTGGGAGAAAAATTCTTTGTTGAGGTAAAAAAGTTTCTTCCCCTTATAGATGACCCCATTATTAATAATTACATAAATGAATTGGGCCAAAGTTTGATTACCCAACTGCCTTCAAAGTCTTTTGATTATCACTTTTATGTAATAGATGACCCTACCTTAAATGCATTTGCAGGACCTGCTGGGTATGTATTTATTTATCGAGGCCTGTTTTTAGCCTTCGAAAATGAGGATGAATTAGCGGGTGTATTTGCTCATGAGTGCGGACACGTGATATGCAGGCACATTGCTGAGCGTTTAGAAAGTAGCAAAAAAATCAGCATAGCTACACTGCTAGCCATATTGGTTGGGGGTATAATAACCAGAAGCCCTCAGGCCTCTCAGGCTATTGCTACTACTGCTATGGGTGCAGGTACAGCCCTTTCACTTTCTTATAGTCGAGAGGATGAAGAGGAGGCAGATAGAACAGGCCTAAAACTGGTATCTGGGGCTGGCTATAATAGCAAAGGCACCGTAACTGCCTTTAAGAAACTAGCACGTCTAAGCTTAGAAAGTGGGGGGGAAATCCCAGCTTATCTTTTGACCCACCCAGCACTCCCTCAGAGAATTACCTATCTTGAACAGGCCATGAAATCCGCACCTTATAGGAATATAGATCGTGATCAAACCAAATTTAGGATTGCTCATGTAAGATTAAGGGCACTTTATACAGACGTAGATTCAGCCTCCCGCTTCTTTTCTGCATCTATAAGAGAAAACTCTCAGGATTTTATAAACTATTATGGCCTTGGTCTATGTGCTGTTAGAAAAAGGGACTGGCAGGATGCGGCGGCTAATTTTAAGAAGACATTGTCTTTTAAACCAGATGAGCCCATAATTTTGCGGGAATTGGGTATTTCTTACTTTCATTTAAATAAGTTTTCGTCCACCATTTCTATTTTAAAAAAGTTACCCCAAGATGCTCAATCACTTTTTTATCTAGGAAGGGCATATCAAGAACAAGGGTCAATCGATGAGGCTATTTCCAGTTGGAAAAGGTGTATTAAAATTGATCCAGATTATTCTATGGCCTATTACTATTTAGCCAGGACTTATGCCGATTTGCCTGTGGCTGTAGCTGCCTTAAATAATCCAGATCCAGGACAGAAGGCTTGGTCTCATTATTATCTGGGGATTTATTTTAGGTTGGAAGGGAAACCTTCTCAGGCAAATTACCACTTTAAGAAGGCCTTATCATTAGCCAGAGATGAGGATTTAAAAAGGAAGCTTAGGCAGATCCTAAACGAAAAATAAGAAAATAAAAACTTAGAAGTGCTTCTTTCTTTTTATCCATTAATAACTGGAGATGTTAATTTAAGTTTATCAAATGCAAAGCTCTTTTCACAGGAGGCTGTAAGGTTTATAAAACAGGCCAAGGCTGTTGTTCTTCCTCGATATTGCAGGGCTTGTCAATATTGGTTTTGCAAAAATCATGCTCCTGTCTTCCCCAACTTAGATACCCAGTTTCGTTTTAAAGGAAAATTTGGTCATACATTTGTATTCTCATTATGTGAAGTACCACACCCCCCTACAAAGGTCTATACCGGTATTGAGGATTTTAAAAAGAGGCATTTTGAGGATCATGAGCCCCTTTTCCCCTATCCTTTGATAGTAAAGTGGAATAAGGGTGGAGGTGGGGCATTCGTGTATAAAGTATATAATAGAGAGGGGTTATTTGGGGCATTAAATACCTTCAGAAGATACGAACACCGAGGGCCAACATTTATCATTCAACCCTATATCAAACATGGTGGGAAAGACCTGAGGGTGGTAGTAATTGGGGAAAGACTTTTAACTTATTGGCGTGTCCAAACAAATCCTCAAGAATTCCGGACAAATTTAGGGCGTGGAGGGAAAATAGAATATAACTTAGCACCAGCATTAGAAGAAAAGGCTATAAAATTGGTAAAGAAAATTTGTGATTATACAGGCATCAATTTAGCAGCATTTGATGTCCTATTTCCAGAACAAAGGCCTGAACCATTGTTTTTAGAGATTAATTATCAATTTGGACTAAATGGAATTGGGGGGCATGCTGCTTATAATCAATTATTAAGGGAAGAAGTAAAGAAGTGGTGGGAGACCATAAGCAAAAACTATGCAAATTCCTTTACAGATTAAAGACCTGTACAAGGTTTATGGTGGTATAGGAAAAAAGGTAGTTGCCCTTAATGGCATAGGCCTAGAGGTTTTAGCTGGAGAGATATTCGGTATTATCGGGCCAAATGGAGCAGGTAAAACCACAGCATTAAAAATTATTGCTGATTTAATTTATCCCACAAAAGGCACAGTCCTTGTGTTTGGTAAACCACCTTCTTCAACCTCTGCCAAAAAATTGATAGGTTTTTTACCAGAAAATCCCTATTTTTATGAATATTTGACAGCTTATGAATTTCTTACATTTGCAGGAAGGGTTGCTGGGCTTACTGGTGGTTTCTTGAATCAGAGAGTAGATGAATTACTAAAATTGGTAAGGCTTGAGGATTCAAAAAATCTTTTTCTTAAAAAATTTTCTAAAGGGATGCTTCAACGTATTGGCATAGCTCAAGCCTTAATTCATAATCCTCAGTTTATCATCTTAGACGAGCCTGCTTCGGGTCTAGACCCCATGGGGCGCTCAGAGCTATTTGAACTCTTCTGGCAACTAAAAGAGGCAGGTAAAACCATCCTTTTAAGCAGCCATATTTTAGAGGATGTAGAACAACTGGCAGATAGAGTGGCCTTGTTAGTAAAGGGAAAAGTCAAATTTTTAGGGGCCATTTCAGATATAGCCACTCACTTTTGCGGCTGGCAGATTTTAGTTAAACAACATCCGAAGTTGGCAGAAATCAACATAAGCCCTTGGCATAAGAAAGGTAATCTGGTTTATTTCCAGATAAATAATGATGTTTGGTCAATGCTTGATATATTAAAAGAAAAGGGTGTGGAGTTGGTGGCGGTTGAACCCATTAGAGGCCGCTTAGGAGAATTTTTTATTGAATTAACCGATGAAGGCTAAGGGTATTTGGGCTATTGCGGTCATCACTTTCAAAGAGGGTATAAGGAGCAGGCTTTTTGTAGCCATTTTAGTGTTAGCTTCCTTGGTTTTGGTCTTAATAAAGGCCCTTTCTGACTTGGCTATAGGCAATACCATTAAGGTGGCCTTGGACATAGGTTTTGCCAGTATAGACTTATTTGGTTTGCTGCTAGCTTTTTTACTGACTACTACCCTTATTGCCAAAGACCTGGATAAAAAGACTATTTATCTGGTAATTTCTAAGCCCATTACCAGAAGTGATTATCTTACAGGAAAATTTTTGGGGTTAATAACTATATTTTCCCTGGCCTTATTGGCTGTAGGCCTCCTTTTCTTTCTTTCCTTTTTATATACCTTAAAAACCACTCACCTTTATCAAATGCCTGAAATTTATTGGGCAAGGATTCTATTGGCCTATTTGTTTATTTTTCTAAAGGTGGCCCTGATCACTGCCCTGGCTCTGTTTTTTTCTTCTCTAACCACAAGTTCTCTTTTGGCCATTTTTCTTACATTTATGGTATATTTAATCGGACAGAGTGTACAGGAAATTAAAAATCTTTTAGTCAGCCCTTTAGCTGCAGAACTCTCCCCTGTTATAAAAAGTTTAGCCCATTTAGCTACCTACGTCTTTCCCAATCTCTCCCTGTTTGATTTTAAGGCAACGGCCATATATGGTCTGCCCTTATCTACTGATGCCATATGCCTAAACCTTTTTTATGGCCTCCTTTATTTGTTAGGCATCTTTCTTTTGGCCCAGTTTATTTTTCGTTTTAAAGAATTTTAGAAAAGAGATGTGGAAAATTTTGTTTTTAGGCATTTTTTGCTTAGCTTTAGCTGCCCAAATAGTACCTTCTCAAAAACAGGAATATCTTTGGCTACCCCCCTTACCTAAACCAGAAGTAGTAAGAATTTTAGGACAATCTCATCTACTTTCAGATATTTTATTTATTAAAACAGCCATTTTGTTTAGCGATGCCGATAGGTTGAATGAAAAATCTTGGCAGTGGATGTTGGATGCCATGTGTTTAGCCCACCATTTAGACGTTCATTATTTTGAGATCTATTTCTTTACAGCAAATGTGCTGCCTTGGCAGTTGGGTGCAAGGCATAAGATTGAAACAACTTTAAAAAGTGGCCTTAAATATTTACCAAATCATTGGGAAATACCATTTTATCTGGCTTTTTATTATCTTTACTTTGTTAGAGATAAGGTAAAAGCAGCCAAATATCTTTCCTTAGCCGCCCATCACCATAAGGCCCCGCATTACCTGCCTTTACTAACTGCCAGGATTTATGCTGAGGCAAGGCACCATGGGCCAGCAATTTTATTTTTAAAAAGCTTACTAAGAGAAACCCAAGACGAGAGGATTAAAAAGAGGATAGAAAAAAGATTAGAAGCGCTTCAGGTGCTTTCTTTCTTAGAAAGCAGAATACAGATATTTAAAAGACAATCTGGCCACTTACCTAAGGATTTAAAACAATTGATCGATGCGGGGCTTTTAAAAGAGATACCTAAAGACCCTTATGGTGGAAGGTTTTTTCTTAAACCAGATGGCACGGTTTGGACTACCAGCAATCTACGATAACTCGATCCTCGATGCTGGTTTCTCGATCCTCGATGCTTGATGCTCGATAATACACTTTCTCCTCAAAATATCTAGTATCTAGAATCGAGTATCCAGTATCTTCTTTTATCTCTTATATCGTCCCATCAATTGACATTCTGCCAAGATGTGCCCTTCCATAACCTTCAGTAGCTCATCCTTTGTAACCCCAGGTGCAAGGTCAATTTCGCTATCTAGGGCGTACAATTTGAAATAATATCTATGGGTGCCTCTTGGTGGACACGGTCCACCATAGCCAATCTTACCAAAATCGTTTCTTCCTTGTGTTGTACCGTTTGCTAATACCTTTTCAGGGGGTATGTTTTCAGACAGCTCTATCACCTCTGGTGGGAGATTAAAAAGTACCCAGTGCACCCATGTCCCCATAGGGGCATCTGGGTCATCACAGATAAGGGTAAGGCTCTTTGTGCCCTTTGGGGCAGGCGTCCATTCCAGGGGAGGGGAGATATCTTTTCCATCACAGGTATATTTGGTTGGTATCATACCACCTTCCTCAAAAGCTGCACTCTTAATTTTTATTTCCATATTTTCCTCCCTAGGTTTTTTTATTTTTTAAACCAACTGTAAGTCATTTCTAGACCTTGATAAAAATCTATCTGTGGGTGAAATCCCAAGATTTGTTCTGTCTTTTTCAAATCAGCTGTGGCATGCCTTGCATCGCCAGGACGAGGCGGTGCAAACTGGACATCTAATTTGCTACCCGTGATTTCCTCTAGTGTCCCAATTAATGCCAAGACAGAATGACTTTTGCCTGAACCAATGTTTAGTACCTGCCCCTTCCCCTTATTTAAATTTAGGGCCAAAAGATTTGCCCTTACTACATCCTTAACATAGACAAAGTCCCTTGTCTGCCTTCCATCTCCATATACAGTAAGTGGCCTTCCTTCTAATATGCGGGTTATAAAGATAGGGACTACTGCAGCATAAGGAGAACTTGGATCCTGTCTTTCGCCATAGACATTAAAATATCTCAGACAAATTGTTTCTAAACCATAGACTTGACTAAAGAGCTTGCAATAAATCTCACCTACAAGTTTGCTGCTTGCATAAGGAGAAACTGGTTCAGGTGCAATATTTTCTTTTAGACCATAACCTTCTTTTCCTTTAAGCCCATAAATGGAGCAAGAGCTTGCAAAGATAAATTTTCTTACCCCATTCTCCTTAGCTGCCCAAAGCAGATTCAATATGCCTGTGACATTTATCCTATGTGTCTCAAAGGGACGCTCTACTGAAAGGGGGACTGAGACCAAAGCTGCTTCATGAAAGACTGCTTCAACTCCATCTGTTGCCTTAAGGCAAATCTGCCTTTCACTTATATTACCTTCAATTAGTTCTATACCCTCTTTAGGCAAACTCTCTCTCTTTCCTGTGGAGAAGTTGTCTAAAACCCTGACAAAAAGACCTTCCTCTTTTAAGGTCTCCACTAAGTGAGACCCTATAAACCCTGCTCCGCCTGTAACCAAGACCTTCATATCAAATCCTAATAATTGTCAATAAAAAAGATATAGTCAAGTTCTATACTGCAACTAAGCTGATAGTCTAAGAGTTTTAATAATCTCTGTTTTGATTTGTTTAAAGTTGCCTTCTGTCAAATGGAAGATTCTTGTATCTTTTCTATTTTTAATTTTTTCTGTAAAAGGGTCTTTGGTCAGTTTTATAGTTCCAAGCACCTTATTTTTACTATTTACCGCCTCCTCAACCGCCTTCCTAAATTTTTCAGAGAATAACTCCATTTTCCCAATTTCATCAATTATCACTATCTTATTTTCATTAATTGCATTTAATATAGATTTTACCCCTATTTCTTCCAAGTCTTTCAAATTTACTTTATATTTGCCTACTTTATAAGGACTTTTTAGGTCTATATCGGCCAAGACTCCTTCCTTCCTTCCAAGGTCAATAATATTAAACCCTTTTCTCTGCCCTCTTTCTCTAATTTCAGCAGTATAAAACCCTCCTATATTTAAATTCAACTCTTTAATGATTTGCATTATCAGAGTTGTCTTTCCACAGCCTGGCCTTCCGGTTATAAAGATGTTTTTGGTCAAAAGAGGAAGTCATAAAGGAAATTAAAAAAAGGTGCAGGCACCCAATTTGACCCCAAACTGGTGGAGAGATTTTTAAAGATAGTGGGGGACAAATAAGGGTCAAAAGAGCCGAACCTAAAGGCTTGTTGAGAAAGTCATTTTTTAACTGCAATGATAAAGTAACCATAGATGAGGTGCAAAAGGTAATAAATGCGTTTTTTGGATTAATATAATCTAAACCTTGATTGAGACAGTACAAAGGCCACATTTATACAATTTGAATGTTGGTTTTTCTATCTCCAAAGGCACTGTACTTTATAGTTGCTGTGCGGCTTGAATTCCACAACAGCCTCTTCAAGCGGTGTACCGACCAAACCATCTAATGAAGGGTCTCCCAATTCATCCTGAGCAAGGTAATACAGATAGCCAATTGCCTCCGGTTCAAACCCTATTATTCTTGCTCCTAAGGCATCGGCTTTGAGTGGATCAGTGGAGGCAATTGCTATATTTAAGTGGATCGGCGTTCCATCCACTGGCCCATCTCCTTCCATGCCGTAGAACCCATCCAACACCACCAGGTCTGGCCAGACCAGTTTAGCCAATGTGGCAATGTTGCGGTGGATCACCTTCACACCCTTCCGATAGGATGGAGTGTATCTGAAGAGTAAATTGACGGCACCAGAGGCCCGCCTCCGAGCCCAGGATATCATCCAGGTAGGGATGAGGGTGAATATGGTCTTGAAACGCGCACTTGAGATGCGCAGTCCGTGTATTAAGGACTTGTCCTCTTGTTTTATTAGGCCAATCATGTTTTTTATTCCCAAAGTCGCGATGGCATAATCATGCGTTTTAGGCAGGTTGACGGAGATGATATAGTCAAAATCCCTTACTCTCTTTACCAGCCTGGCCTGTTCGGAGCCAGCAATGGACTTGATTTCAAAAGGAATATACTCTGAACAGTTTTCGATACATTCCAACTTCACATTTTTATAGTTTTGTTCCAGTGCAAAGTAACCAAAGCGAGCAAAGACCTCCCGAGTAGATGATTTCTGATAATAGGCCCCGGCACTCCCCTCAAATATTACTATGTTTTTGCTGGCGAAGTCGCCAAGGTTTTCAGCCAGAAAATCAATAATGACCTGGATGGCCACCACGTGGGTATTTGCATAGGGATTTTCAGGAGATAGTAGATTGGGTTTTATCAAAATATTAGTCTTTTGTTTTAAGGGTTCAAGGTCAGGTTTAATGATTTCTAAGGCACGGTATATATTTTGATATCGGTCTTCACCTTTTACCAGTGATACTAACCTTTTTGATTTCATCCTAATAAACCTTTATGAAATGTAGCATAAGGTGAGTTGAGTCCACCAGAAAAAAAGAGTGACTGGAAAACTCAACGAACAGTTTAAGCCGTGTAAACTATGGTGCTTTACTCTTTTTAACATGAGGGATTGCAACTAATACCATCATGAGAGGGAGATCATATCCCATAAGGAAAATGAGTCAACATATCCATAAAACCATTATAGAAACTTAATAAAGAGAAGGCAATCCTTGGATTAGTCAATTCGTTAAATAGTCTAGTGGTTCCACGATTTTAGGCTTGACATTTTTTTTAAATTATATTAAAAGCCTCTTATTAAAATTTTACTATTAAAATGAGAACTGAAAAACTGGCTAGCTTTATAGTAAGGCATAAGTATCTATTTTTAATCTTACCTATTATATTGAGTATTGCCTCTTTTTATTTCATTAAAGATATAAGAGTTGTCACTAGAAGCACAGATTTTATGCCTACAAAGCACCCATTCATTAAGGTTCAAAGAGAGTTAAATAAACATTTTGGAGGTCTAAATCGAGTAAATATTGCCATTGAGGTAAATGAAGGCACCATCCTAAACCCTGTTACCCTAGAAAAACTCTATGGCATATTTGATGAGCTTTCTTATCTGGATGAAATAAATCCAAGGCGTATGCTTTGTCTTTTTTCCCGGCAAATAAAGCATGTCGAAATACACAAAGAAGGCTTTGATGTCAGGAGGCTTCTAAGGGATGTCCCTGAGACTAAAGAAGGGTGGCGGGTTTTAAGACAAAAGATCTTAAGAAATCCTTTAGTTTATGGCCCGCTTGTGTCAAAGGATTTTAAGGCCACTCTGATTCAAGCAGAATTTAAAGAAGAAGTCCCATCTAGGGTTATCTATGAGAAAGTAAATAAAATTATCAGAAAATATAAGGATAAAAAACACAATATTTATGTCAGTGGCCGCCCCACATTAGAAGGCTACATCGAGGCCCATCTGGGTTTTATCCTTTATATATTTTCCATTACCGTGCTCATCATCCTTTGTCTTTTATTTTTTGCATTTAAAAAGAAAAGGGGCTTTATCTTGCCACTTTTTTCAGGCACTCTGTCTGTCCTTATGAGCCTTTCTGTACTTAAGGTATTTAATTATTCATTGAATCCATTTACTGTACTTATTCCCTTTCTTATCTTTGTTGTCACTATCAGCCACTCTATCCAGTTTATACAGAGGTATTTTGAACTAAGTAAGCAGTATGTAGAGAAGGAAGAGGTAGCAAAAGGGGTACTCCTCTCTCTACTAAACCCCATTAGGGCATCGCTTTTTACAGATTTTTTGGGTTTTTCATCCCTCTGGCTGATTCCTATTTCTTCTATTAAGAGCATTGCTGTTTTGGGCAGCTTTGGCATCTTAAGTATTTTTCTTACTGTTGTGGGATTTTTGCCTGCCTGCTTTGCTACATTTCCCTTACCCAGATTTAAAGGAAGTGTAAAAAGTGCAGGCATTGCCGCTAGATTTTTAGAAAAGTTGGGCAATTTTTATCCAAAAAAGAGAAATATGGCCTTTGTTGTCTGCTTTTTTATAGCCATTTTAGCCCTCTCCCTTTATGGCACTAAAAAAATCACAATAGGTGAAATAGAACCAGGCACTTCTATCCTTTATCGGAATGCCCCTTATAATGAGGCAGAAAGAAAGATTAATCATTATTTTTCTGGCTCAACTCCCTATTTTATATTGGTAAAAGGAAAAGAAGAAAATGCCTTAGTCAGGGCAGACGTGATGAGGGAGATGGATGGGCTTGAGACCTATTTAAGGAATAATTCTCCTGAGGCAGGTTATGGCCTTTCTTTGGCTGATTATATGAAGCTTATGAATCTAGTAGTATTTGGAGGTGATAGAAAACATTTCTATGTGCCAGATAGTGATAAGGCTATAGGAGAATATCTATTTCTCTATGAAAGTAATGCCTTCCCAGGTGAATTTTCTGGCATTGTGGACCCATCTCATACCTATGCCAATATCCGTTTAGACCTTAAGGATTGTCGAGGCAGCACTATAGAGGAAATTATTTCAGAAACAAGGGATTGGATAAAGGAATATCATAAAACCCCATGGGCAAAGTTTGAGTTTGCGGGTGGCCCAATTGGCATTTTAGGTGCTACCAACGATATTATAAAAAAAGGTCTAGTAGTAAATATGTTTGTCCTTTCTTTGCTTATCCTTTTACGTGTCTCACTTGCCTTGCGTTCTTTCACTGGTGGTCTTTTGCTCTTTATTCCCTTGTTTTTCAGTATTATCCTTACATTTGGTAGCTTTGGGTTATTAAATGTGCCATTTACATTGGCCACTTTACCAGTAGCTGCCATGGGCACAGGGCTTGGCATTGACTATAGCATTTATCTTGCGTCTCGCATAAAGGAAGAAATAAATAGGAAAGGGTCACTGATAGCTGCCATTCAGGAAGCAGTAAAAACCTGTGGCCGGGCGGTATTCTTTACTGGAACCATTCTGACTATTGGCGTATATTCCTGGCTGTTTTCAAATCTAAAGCTTCAGGCAAAATTAGGAGGTACACTGGGATTTTTATTATTTATCAATATGCTTTCTGCCTTAATCCTTTTACCTACATTTTTGCTAATAATCAAACCAAAATTTTTGTTTAAGGAGGAGGGAAAATGAAAAAAGTCTTATCCGTAATGGTTTTTTTGTTTTTGTGGGCTAGTTTTTCTTGGGCTGGCCCGGTGTGTCATCCGCCAAACATACCTGAAAAACCCACTGCTGACGAACTGATGAAGGCCTGGTTTGATATAAAATTCACTAGATATGCTGATGATGTGACATATGAGGACATCGATGTAATTATGATAGATAAGTCAGGCTTTAAGAGGACAAAGGGGGCAGCAAGAAAAAGGATTGTCTTACATGGAAAAAGAGGGCTTGATTATAAGGATATAATTTCAATCACATATCCTGAATACACAAAGGGCCTAGCAATACTTACCTGGGCCTATTTAGATGTAAATAAACAAAATGATATCTGGCTCTGGCTCCCTGCTTGGAAGAAGATAAGGAAGGTTTCTCAGGCAGAAGAGGATGATTCATTTATGGGCACTGAATATACTGTAGAAGAGATTACCACAAGAAGATATGGTTATGAAACTTATAAACTCATTGGAGAAGATATCTTTTCTGGCTATAAAAGTGGCTGGGATGGAAAGATGTATTGTGAAGGAGTCCCTTGTTACAAGGTAGAGGGGTATCCCAAAAAGAAGCGCTGGTATTATGAAAAAAGAATTGTCTGGATAGACAAAAAGACAGGGACCTCTGTCTATGAAGAATATTATGATAAAAAAGGCAGAATGTATAAAGAAATCTTCCATTATTATGTCTATCCAGGAGATGACTGCTACTATCCAGTTTTTTACGAGGTTTATAATTTTAAGACCGGCCATAGGGATATTATTGTAATGGGTGCGAAAAAGAAGCCCGTTTTTAATACAGATATAAGTGAGAGATTCTTTACAGAAAAAACACTGGAAAGACAAGAATGGTAAAATCAAATTTCCAAATTCCAAATTCCAAATTCCAAATAAATTCAAATGACCAAAAATTCAAAACATTATGATTTGGAAGAACGAACCTTAAAGTTTGCTAAAGAAATGATTGAGTTTATAAAAACTATTCCAAAAACTATGGCCAATATAGAGATAGCTAAACAGCTTATTAAATCTTCCAGTTCTGTTGGAGCAAATTATATTGAGGCAAATGAATCCTTAAGCAAAAAGGATTTTGTAATGAGGATCAAGATTTGTCGTAAGGAGTCCAAAGAAAGTGCCTATTGGCTAAAACTTATCGAAGTTAAGCTCCAAGGTGAGAAAGAAAGAGAACGGCTACTTGAAGAAGCAACTCAACTCACAAAAATCTTCAATTCAATAGTAGGAAAATCAAGATGATATTTTTAGATTTAGAATTTGGTATTTGTTTGAGATTTGGAGCTTGAAATTTGAGATTTTTAAGAGGAGGGGAGTGATGAGAAAATGGGTAATTGTTTTGTTAGTGGTCTTTTTGCCTAGTTTAGGGCAGGCAACTATTTTAGAAAAAGGCCCTGTTACAGTAGAGGGTTATATTAAAAATGAGACTGGTGTTTATCCTGATTTTACAAAGTGGATTAAAATTATGAACATTGTTGATGTAAGGGGGCAGTATAAACCAAAACCATGGCTCTCATTCTATGGCCATCTCTATAAATACTGGGATCATGCCTATAATCAGGAAGATGAATATGCCCCTGCTCATCAAGCTATGTATACCAATCGTGAGACCTGGCAAGGCATCTCCTGGGTGAGAGAGCTTTATGTGGATTTTTTCTCTGATTATTTAGACATCAGAGCAGGTAAGCAACTGATTACCTGGGGCACGGCGGATGGTATAAGGGTCTTGGATAAATATGTAAATCCCCTAGAGTGGCGGGAGTTTAGTCTTAAGCCTTGGAATGAAATAAAAATTCCTCTTTGGATGTTAAAAATGGAATTTCAGCCTACCTTGAATGGCACATTTCAATTTTTATTGATTCCTGACTTTGAGCCAGATTATTGGCCAGCAGTGGGGGCACCTTTTGCTATTGGGACTAGTAAAGAAGGGGCTAGGATGATGCAAAGTTTAATGGAACTTAGCCATAATGGCATGGCTGGTGTGCCCTTTGATTACCGAATAATTTCTGAAGAAGGAAGACCTGGGGAAAAATGGGGAAACTCAAAGTTTGGTGTTAGGTGGAGGGATATTTTAGGTAATTTTGAATATACCCTAAATTATATCTATTCCTGGGAGACTGAATCCCCAGAAAGGATTACCAATGTGGATACAAGCACGATGGATTTGCAAAAACTTCAGCAACTAGCTATGAGTATGCACATGAGCCCTGCGGAGCTCCAAAGTTTCTTAAGTTCAAGGGGAATTGCTCCCCCTGGTAGCACTTTTCGTTTTATCCAGAGGTATCACCGTATAAATGTCTGGGGAGGAACATTTTCTAAGACATTTGTAAGTGGTCCTTTTTTAATAAAAGGTCTTACTGTTAGAGGAGAATTTGCCTATGTAAAAAACGATTACCGGGCTTATCGCACCAAAGATGGCAAGTTTGGATGGGCACCAACAGATTGTTACAATTATGTTATTGGCTTGGATAAATGGGTTATTTCTAATTGGCTAGCTAGCTTTCAATTTATCCAATTAATCAATTCAAAAAAAGATGTGGATGGACAACCGTTTGTATGGCCTTCAGGTGGGCCTATGGATAAAGTAGAAACAATATTAACATTAAAAGTTTCTACAGATTTCTTCCATGAAAG
>Ga0111222_1001_pt1 | contig 30382 bp, 29 predicted proteins | sample DeeMarSWOR152_54_FD_80386 | JGI IMG/M metagenome (GOLD analysis project Ga0111222, IMG submission 80386) | Syntrophobacter sp. DG_60 | reverse complement strand
CATCTTTGTGGCTTCTATAAAGATGATCTCACCACCTGTGGGTGTCCAAGCAAGCGCTGTAGCTATACCGGGTGCCATAGTCCTTTCTGCTACTTCAAAATAAAATTTTTGGGGACCCAGAAATTCTTCTACATTATCTGCTGTTATCACTACTGAGACCTCATTTCCTTCTGCAATCTTGGTGGCAATCTGGCGACAGATAGAGGCAATTTCACGTTCTAAATTCCTTAAACCTGCCTCCCTAGTATAATCCATAACAATCTTTTTTATGCTCTCGTCTTCAAAACTTAGGTGCCTTTCACTAAGACCATTTGCTGCCAATTGCCTAGGAACAAGATATTTTTTTGAAATCAAGACTTTCTCAGCCACGGTATAACCAGGGAGTTCCAATACCTCCATTCTATCTCTCAAAGGCATAGGGATGGTGTCCAAAATATTGGCTGTAGTGATAAACATTACCTTAGAAAGGTCAAACTCTACCCCTAAATAATGGTCTGTAAATGCATAGTTTTGTTCTGGATCCAGTACCTCCAATAAGGCCGCAGAGGGGTCACCTCTAAAATCTAATCCTAATTTGTCTATCTCATCCAACATAAATACAGGGTTATTAGAACCTGCCTTGCGTATACTCTGGATAATCCTACCTGGCATGGCCCCCACATATGTGCGCCTATGCCCCCTGATCTCTGCCTCATCGCGAATACCACCTAAAGAAATACGGACAAACTTACGACCCAATGCCTCAGCAATTGCCCTGCCTAAGGAGGTTTTTCCAGTCCCAGGGGGCCCAACAAAACATAATATAGAGCCTTTGGCATCTGGTTTAAGCTTCCTTACTGCCAAATACTCTAGGACCCTCTTCTTTACCCTTTCAAGATTATAATGATCCCTATCTAAAATATTTCTTGCTCCACCTATATCTAGGCGATCTTCTGTGCCTTCCTGCCATGGCAATTCTAAAATCCAATCAAGATAATTCCTTGCTACTGTATATTCAGGAGAAGCCGGGTTCATCCTATCCAATCGATTTACTTCCCTTTCTGCCTCCTTTTTTGCCTCTTGAGGAAGCATTTTTTGTTCTACTTTGGTCTTTAATCTTTCAATCTCTGCCTCATGTTCATCCTTTTCCCCCAATTCCTTATGAATAGCCTTAAGTTGCTGCCTAAGAAAGAATTCTCTTTGAGCCTTATCCATGTCTGCCTTTACTTGGCTTTGAATCTTATTTGCCAGCTCTAAGGTTTCAATCTCACGATTGAGAAAACCCATTGCTTTTAATAACCTTTGTTTTACATTGAATGTCTCTAATATCTCCTGTTTATCTGATTTACTAATATTTATGGTAGAGGCTACCATATCTGCCAATACTCCAGGTTCATCTATATTTGCAGTTACTACATCCAACTCTGGAGGGAGGGCAGGTGAAAGCTCAATTACCTTATGAAAAAGACCACGTACATTTGTTACTAAGGCATCTAATTCAACGTCTTTTTCATACTGATCATAATGAGGAGTTACTATAGCCTTAAGATATGGCTCTTTAGACGTGTACTTTTCTACACTAATCCTTGCCAGTCCTTGCATCAATAGCCTCAAACCTGCTTCTGGTACTTTGATCATCTTCATAATGGAGGCAGCACAACCTACTTTATGTAAATTTTCTGGCAGTTTCTTTTCTTCGCTTTTCATAGTCAAAAGGCACACCATCTTATCACCGCTTAAGGCATCATCTACCAGTTTGAATAAAGACTCCTCCATCACCATAAATGGCAGTACCATGCCGGGAAAGAGCACCAAATCCTTAGAGGGTAAGATGGGTAACTCTTTTGGAATGGAGACCTTTGCCATTCTATTCACTCACTTGGATATCTTTTATGGTCTTTGTCTTCTTCTTGGCCAGTCTTATCTCTAAAAAGCCATTTTTATAGGTAGCCGAAATTTCTTGTGTATCCACAGGAACGGGCAGGTAAAGCGAGCGTTCAAATGGGCCATAATCTATCTCCATTTGATGGTATTTATAAGAACCTGCACGTGGAGAGCGATTTCCATAAATTTTAAGAACACTTCCTTTTAAGGTCAATTGTATATCTTCCTGTTTTAAACCGGCTATGTCCACAATCACAATTAATTCCCCTTCTGTTTCAAAGACATCCGTTGCAGGCAGGAAGTGTCTAGGGATCATCAAAGGGAAACGACTTGTTTGGAACATAGAATCCATAAAGTCTCTTACCCTTCTTTGGAATTCATCTATTTCTTCCTCTATTTTAAATATAGGCGTCATACCTGCCTCCTAAAATATATTGCTTTTTATCAAAATTATTATAAATATAAGCTCTGGTCAAGCTTTTAAAAATAGAGAGGCTCTTTCTTTTTAAGAGACCATTAGATTTAGGAAGAAGAGATAAGTATTAGCCTTTCTCCCATCTTTACTTCTTGCCCTTCCTTTACTGAAACCTGTTCTATTTTACCAGTAAGTACTGATTCAATAGGGGTCTGCATCTTCATGGCTTCAATCACCGCCAATACATCACCAGCTCTTACTTCATCACCTGGTTTTACACACACCTTTTGCACAGATGCATTAAATGGTGCCCTGATATCACCTGCTTTTGCAAGGGATGCAATTTCTTCTTTACTTAGAATAGGTTTTCCCTCTTTGATTTCTTTTTCTTCCCTGAACACAAATATCTCTGGATGGAAGTCAATATAAAAATAAGTGGCTTTCCCCCCTTTATCTGTAGAATGACTAGGTCCTATTTCAATGATATGTTGCTTTCCTATATAATCAGTAAATGTAATCTTTTCTCCTACTGAAAAGCCACCTTGTCTAAACCAGACCTGCGGTGGTAAGACATAACACCTGCCATACTCTTCCTCGAATTTTAAAAAATCCACTGCATCGTTTGGGTGCTGGAGATAGAGCACAAGCTCTTCTTGTGTTGTTTCCCTACCTAGCTTTTCTATTAAATCTTCTCTTTCTTTTTCCAAATCTATTGCATCAATCTCTTGCATTCCTCCTTCTTTTTCAATAATCTGCTTCCAATCAGGGCCAAATACCTTTCTATATATTTCATTAGATGGCCGATAGAATGGAAACGGGCCATATCTTTCTAAAAGCATATTTTTTAAATCACCACTTGGATTTCCATATCTCTCACCAGAGAGGACATTTTCCACAGCTGCTGTCCAGAGAATTTGTGAACCAGGGGTTACACTCCACCAGTTCCCAAGCTCCCTTTGTACCCTTGGCAACTCCTCCAAAAGTATCTTTGGCATAAGATGAAGGAAGCCACCTTTTTGAGCTTGCTCAAAGCTGCTTCCCATGGCCCCACCAGGCAGTTTGTGGATTTGAACAGTGGGGTCAAAACCCTTAAATTGTGATTCAAAGTCTGCATATGCCAACCTTTCAGGCTTTAATGCCTGAGAAGTAGTAATTACTGCATCCCTATCTATTCCTTCTGCCTTAATGCCCATTTCAGCTAATGTATCGATTACAGCGAGGATAGGAGGCGGACCAAAGAAGCCGGTAAAGGCATGGTCTCCAGCATCCACAATCTTTGCACCAGCAAGTACTGCAGCCACGATCCTTCCTACATCATTGCCATCTGTATTATGACCATGATAATGAATGATGAGTTCAGGAAACGTAGACTTTATAGCAGAGACTAGCCTACCAATCCTTGTAGGAGTACCTAGGCCACCGTGGTTTTTTATACAGAGTAGAATTTCATCACCAGTTACATCTAAGATCTCTTCTACCTTTTTCACATAGTATTGATCAGTGTGTTCAGGCCCGGTAGAAAAGCAAATAGATGGTTCTAAGAGCCTTCCTGCCTTCTTTACCTCCTCAAATACAGGGACCATATTGGGTACATTGTTCAGAAAATCAAATACACGCCATATATCAATATACTTTGAAAACTCCCTTACACTTAGCCTTACTATATTTTCTGGATAAGGCCGGTAGCCAAACAGATTTACGCCACGGCAAAGGGTTTGAAACATAGTAGCGGGCATCTCTTCACGAAGCAATTTTAATTTCAGGAATGGATCTACCAGTTTTCTTAGCATATCTACATGCACTGAGGCACCTCCGCTGATTTCAAGGGAGAAATAGCCTGCCCTTTCCCTGTATGGTGCTGCCAAAAGCTCTGTATGCAAAAGTATGCGGTTTTTAAAATCTGACTGTGAAAGGTCCCTTTGGGTGTTTGTAATATAATATCCCTTTGACTTCCTTAGGGTCTCAAACACTTTCTTTATAGACGTATTCCTTGTAATTCTCATATCAACATCATTTTTTATACTGTATAAGGATTATAACCACGGTGATGGATCTCTGCTATCAATTTTGCAATCTTTGCCACTTCCCTTTCATCTTGGCTATAATCTAAAAGGTAAGGATGTGTGTCTAAATAGCTGGTATCGAAATTACCTGTCTGGAAGTCCTTATCCTTTATTAAGCGAAGGTAGAATGGAATGGTGGTCTTCGGTCCAACAATGATAAATCCGTTTAAGGCCCGCTTGAGTCTGTCCACAGTCTCTTTCCAAGTGAGGCCATAGACAGTGAGTTTTACCAATAAAGAGTCATAGACTTCTGGAACTACATAGCCAGGATAGACATTGCCATCCAGTCTCACTCCAAATCCCCCTGGCGAATAATAGACCATTACCCTTTTACCGCCTTCAGGAAGGAAGTCATTTTGTGGGTTTTCTGCATTAATTCTCACCTCAATGGCATGCCCCCTTATGATTACATCCCCCTGCCTTATAGACAGAGGGTAACCAGCCGCAATATCTAGCTGGGCCCTAACAATATCTACTCCTGTAACCATTTCTGTTACGGTGTGTTCTACTTGTAGGCGGGTGTTTATTTCTAAAAAATAAAATTTATCCTCCTTTACCAAGAATTCTACTGTGCCAGCATTTATATAACCAACTTCTCTTGCTACAGTCAATGCTGCCTCACAAATATCCTTTGTAAGTTCAGGGTTATTAAGCCTGTCTGGTGCAATTTCTATAAGTTTCTGGTGACGCCTTTGGATGGAACAATCTCTGGTACCCAAATACATGAGATTTCCATGATTATCACCTAAAATTTGCACCTCTATGTGTTTTGGGGCCTCAATGAATGCCTCTAAATAAATCCTTTGGTCTTCAAAGGCCCTTCTTGCCTCAACCCTTGCTACAGGCATCTGTTCTAAAAGTTCTTTCTCTGTCTTTACCAATCGGATACCACGCCCACCACCCCCAGCTACTGCCTTAAGCATTAAAGGAAATCCGTGTTCTTTAGCAAAGGAAAGGGCCATTTCCTCACCTTCTTCGTCGTCCGGTAGGGGGTATGTCCCTGGTACCGCCGGAATACCTGCTTCTTCTGCCAATCTACGGGCTACTACCTTATCCCCTAACGATTTTACAATATGAGAGGGAGGGCCAATAAAGGTTAGGTCTGCCTCCTCACATGCCTTTGCAAAATTGGGGTTTTCAGCCAAAAACCCATAACCAGGGTGAATGGCCTCTGCTCCGGCCTTTTTGGCAGCCTTGAGAACCTCCTCTATGTTTAAATAATCACCACACGGGCCATCACCCAACCAAATAGCTTCATCCGCTTGCAGAATGTGCTTTGAGTCTTTATCCGGCGTTTCATATACAGCCACAGCGACACTGCCCCATTCCTGGATGGCACGAATGATTCTAAGGGCAATCTCACCCCGATTGGCTACCAAAATCTTAGCAAATTTCTCACCCATAAAGAGTTTTTTTAATTTAATTACAATTAAATGTCAAGGATGGATGCAGAATTCTGAGTAAATAGTAACAGTTTTTTTTACTTGTCACAATTTACTACATAGAGATCCTTTTATCGTGTAAAATTGCCCATACATAAGCAAGCCCTCTTATTTGTTGGCGGATGTCGGCTGGGTCATCTGCTGGAAACCAAGTATAGGCCTTTTTAAAATCGTCTTTATAAATCTTATGATCTGTGCTTAGATAAAGCACATGGTCAACAACCTCATATGTAAACCCTATATTGGCCTTGGTGTAAAATGTTTGTCCTCTATGGGTAATGATCCTTAACCATATTTCTTCAAATGGCGGTTTTGTCCTTCTTTCCTCAATCTTAGTCCTGTTTTTTTCTAACTTTCTTAATTTGAGAAATTTGTTTATAACTTGCCATATTATGGCCAGAAAGAAGAAAAATAATGCAATCTTCCACATTGATTTTTCATTGAGACTTCTTAAAAAAAATTATTCTTCTTTCTCTTCTTCCTTTTCTATTTCTTCTACTTTGCCTTTCTTCAGTTCTTCAACTTCGGTCTTAAGCTTCTCAATTTCTGCCTTATAATCTTCTGTTTCTGAGGGTTCATATGCCTTTTCCGCAAATCTATCTCTTACCTCTTCAAAACCTAGGTATACAGCCAGTGCTCCGAAAAGCAGCAGTAGCAAAGGAACCCCTCCAGCCAAAATGGCCAAGAATTGTTTCCAAAACACCACTATCCCTACAATGCCCAAAATCGCTGCTACTAAACCTCCAATAAGTATCTTCATAGTACCCTCCTCAAATTAATCTTTAGCAGAAGATAAACCTATTTTTTAATGGATGTCAAGAAGTAATCGCAAGACATTTTTTAGAGATATTTGACTAATTATGGTTTTTTGTTATTCATTAGTATTAAAATGAAAAGTCTTACAAAAAAACTCCATATTGCACCATTTGATATACTTAATTTATGTTTTTTAATGCTGCTGCTGGGCTTTAGCATTATCTTTTATGCCAAAATACCAGAGGCAAAAACGTTGATTTTTTTATATATATTTCTATTTGTTGCGGTATTTTTATGTGCATTTATCCCCTTTCCACAGAGAAAACAAGTTTCTTTTAGGCTTATTCACCTTATTTATCCTATTATTTTAATCCCCATTATATTTAACAGCCTAGGGAAAATTATACCTTATATCAATCCCCATTATATAGATTATATTTTAATCAAAACAGATTATTTTTTCTTTGGAGCCCACCCTACAGTATGGATAGGACGTTTTATTAGGCCCTGGCTTACTGAGCTTATGCAATTAGCATACATTTCCTATTATTTTCTCCCTGTATGCCTAGGTGTGGGCCTTTACTTAAAAGAAAACAAACACATCCTTACAGTACTCTTTAGTTTACTGCTAGGGTTCTATGTGTCTTATTTAGGCTATTTACTATTCCCTGCCATAGGGCCTCGCTTTACCTTGATGCATAATGAACCCCTTTATAGAGGTGCTCATTTAGCACAATTTATAGCTTCTACCCTAAACACTATAGAGATCAACAAGACAGATGCTTTTCCTAGTGCACATACCCAAATTAGTTTGATGTGTGTTTATTATGCCTTTCATTTGGGAAAATTTCATGTAATCATTTATGGACTTATAACTTCACTACTAATTGTTTCTGCTATCTATTGCCGATATCACTATGTAATTGATGTGATTATTGGTGTAGTGTTAGCAGCCTTATGCATTTATTTGGGCCCTGTTTTAGAAGAAATTCTTTCTAAAAAATCTTCACCCCGTGGAATAGAAAATCTTATTCCACGGGGCAAGAATATCAAATGAAATCTAAATCCCTAAAATAAGTGAAATAGGGGCGATGAGAAAGCAAAAGAGGTAAATTTTTTTCTCTCTCATCTGTCTAGTCACTTGGACTTTGGGCTTGATTTGTCATTTAAACTTTACCATTTGTCATTACGTGTTGTACCCTTCACCATGCAGCATCTATATTATTTCCAGTTTTTTTCCTGCCTTTGAAAAGACTTCTAACGCCTTGTCTAAATGGGCCTCTGTATGGGTAGCCATTATACTGGTGCGCAGTAAGGCACGCCCAGGCGGCACCGCTGGAGGCACTACTGGACTGACAAATACCCCATTTTGATCTAAATAATAGCATGCTTCAAAGGTCCTTTCCGCATCCCCAACAATTACAGGCACTACAGGGGTAGTGCTTGCACCAGTATTGAAACCCAAAGATTTTAGACCATTTAGCCATTTATGGGTATTTTGCCAAAGCCTTTCTCTTCTCTCTGGTTCTTCTTGTATGATCTTTATGGCCCTACTGGCTGCTGCCACCAGTGGGGGGGCTAGGCTGGCACTGAATAGCAAGGCGCGGCCTATATGTTTTACATAATCGATTACTTCTTGGGAAGAGGCGATGAATCCCCCAATAGTGGCCATTGATTTGCTAAATGTACCCATGATAATGTCTACCTTATCCTCCAGGTCAAAATACTCTGCTGTACCACGCCCATTTTCTCCCACTACTCCAATGCCATGGGCATCATCTACCATTACCCTGGCTCCATATTCCCGAGCCAGGTTTACTATCTCTGGTAGCTTAGCCAAATCACCTTCCATGCTAAATAGGCCATCCACAATGATTAATTTCCCTTTTTCTGGCTCGCTTTTTAGAAGCTTTTCTAGAGCGCCCATGTTATTGTGGGGATACCTTTTAAAAGCACCATAGGCAAGACGGCAACCATCCACAATGCTAGCATGATCAAATTTGTCCAAAATGGCCATACAGTCTTGTGTGACTAAGGCCTGAATGCAACCTAAATTGGCTTGCATCCCTGTAGAAAATACTATAGTTGCTTCCTTTTTAAAAAATTGAGCAATTTGTTCCTCCAAAACCTCATGGAGGTCTAAGGTGCCATTGAGTAAGCGTGAGCCCGCACAACCTACACCATATCTTTTAACTGCATTTATAGCAGCCTCTTTTACCCTTGGATCACTGGTCAGTCCTAAATAATTATTTGAGCCAAGCATAATCATTTTACGTCCGTCTACTATTATTTCTGGTCCCTGGGCAGAGCGGATGGTGCGAAAATAAAAGTATCTACCCTGGGCCTTTGCAGCCCTTACTCGATCTTCAAATATCTGGCATTTTGCAAAGATGTCCACGGACCTTATAGCCACCCCTGAGCTTTATACCAGGAAATTGTTTCAGCCATTCCATCCTTTAGAGAATGATTAGGTTGGTAACCTAGACCATGCATGCTGTTTGAAATATCACAGATCCAAGTATCTTGAAGGATTTCCTTCAGCTTATCCCTACTAAACATTATGGGTTGTCTCCCAATTTTAGACACCGTCTCTGCTGCCATAGCCATAATACTTGTAAGTCTCTTTGGGAAGTAGATAAAATGTGGGTTTGTACCAAGTAGATTTGCAACTGTTTTTACTACCCCTAACCAAGTATAGGCCCTTCCATCTGAGATAAGAAAGACGCTTCCAGAAGGCACATTGGCCTTTAGGGCTTTTATTAGTGCCTGTATTAAATCTAGGACATAACATAGACTCAGCTTTCCGCTAGGGTTTAGAATGGGCGCCCATCCTGTTTTAATAAGGCGATAATAGCCTAAGAACTCCTTGTCACGAGGTCCATAGACAGCAGTGGGGCGGAAGATTATTACATGAAGCTTATTACAGACTTTAAGTAATGCCTTCTCTGCAAGCCATTTACTCTTTGCATAATGGGTTAATGGTTGAGGTATGTCACTTGATTTAATCACCGAATTTGACGGAGAACCATGAACTGCTAGTGTAGAGGCAAAGATAAATCTTTTTAAAGGCCACCTTTTAATTAGACAAATTTTTATTAAATTTACTGTCCCTTGGTAATTTACCTGATAAAATGCAGTTTTTTTCTTAGCCTTAATCAATCCTGCCAAGTGGAAAACAAATTCTATATCAGATGGCAATGATTCTAACGAAGAAAAAGCTGTACAGTCCCCTTTTACTAAATTTATAGGCAATTTTCTTAGCCACCTCAAATTGCTATTTGGTCTAACCAGACAGTAAACATTTTCCCCTCTATTAATCAATGCCTCTACTAAATGACTTCCTACAAAGCCTGTGGCTCCAGTGACCAATATTTTACTCATCTAAAATTTCGTTATTTCTTCTTCTTTTTTAGAAAGAAGCCTTTCTATCTTTTCAACGAATTCATCTGTAAGTTTTTGTATCTCTTCTTGTCCTTGATAAAAGGCATCTTCAGTGATTTCTTTGTTCTTCTTCATCTTTTTTAAAATATCATTGGCCTTTCTCCTCAATTGACGGATAGCTACCTTGGCTTCTTCTCCCAATTTTTTAACTAACTTTGCTAATTCTTTTCTTCTTTCCTCTGTAAGTGGTGGTATGTTTATACAAATCCTTTTTCCATCACTGCTAGGAGTTAAGCCTAAGCTTGATTTGAGTATTGCCTTTTCTACGGCAGATAAAACGGAAGGGTCCCAAGGTTGGATAGTAATTAATCTGCTATCCGGTATAGAGATAGAGGCCAACTGGTTAAGCGGAGTAGGATTACCATAATATTCTACCATGATTTCTTCCACAAGGGCAACAGATGCTCGTCCTGTCCGTATTTTGGACAGGTCCCTTTCTAAAACCTTAATAGTAGTTTGCATATCCTCTTTTGTTTGATTAAATAATTCTTCAATCATGACCCTTCCCTCCCACTTTTGTCCCTATAGACTCCCCATATATTACCCTTTTAAGGTTTCCAGGAATGGTCACATTAAACACTATAATGGGCAATTTATTGTCCATACACAGAGAGATTGCTGTGGCATCTATTACTTTAAGCCTTTTTTGTAATAATTCTAAATAAGAAAGTGTTTTAAATTTATGAGCATCTTTGTATTGAATAGGGTCCTTTTCATAAATACCATCTACCTTAGTGGCCTTAAGGACGACCTTTGCACCTATTTCTGCTGCTCTAAGAGCCGCTGCTGTATCTGTGCTAAAATAAGGATTACCTGTACCAGCCGCAAAGATCACTACACGCCCCTTTTCTAAGTGTCTTATAGCCCTGCGTCTGATATAAGGTTCAGCCACTGCCCTCATCTGTATTGCGGACATTACCCTAACATTCATTCCCTCCTTTTCCAAGGCTTCTTGTAATGCAAGACCATTAATTACTGTGGCTAACATCCCCATATAATCTGCGGTAGTTTGGTTTATTCCTAAGATTTTTGCTTGACGCCCCCTAAAGATATTTCCGCCTCCAATGACAATAGCCAACTGGACATTTTCTTTTATAAGCTCACTGATCTCTTGGCTTATATTTTTTAAAACCTCTGGGCTTATGCCAAAAGGGACCTCTCCGAGTAGGACCTCTCCACTTATTTTAAGTAGTATCCTTTGATAAATTGGCTTCATAGGAGAGCTTTTCCGATAATTGCTCAAAATCTACAAATTTTGAGCAATTAAATGCAAAATGCAGAATGCAAATTGAAAAATGCAGAATGAGTAGAGAAGAGTAATTTTGACTGGATCTTTCATTATCGCCATCATAGTCATCTGTCAAATTTTGACTTTTGCACTTTGCACTTTTCATTTTTCAATGTCTGCTCAAAATTCCACCGAATTTTGAACAGATAGTTTTTCTCCTAATTCAAAACGCACAAACCGTCGAACAATAATATTTTCTCCTGTCTTTGCTATTATTTCATGGAGTAAATCCCTTACCTTAAGCTTTGGGTCACGTATATAGGGTTGTTCCAATAAACAAGCCTCTTGATAGAACTTCTTCAAGCGTCCTTCAACAATGTTGTTTATTATCTTTTCAGGCTTACCAGAACTCAACGCCTGATGATGATAAATCTCTCTTTCCTTTTCAATTATTTTTTTGGGTAAGTCTTTTTCACTGACAGAAATGGGGTTAGTAGCTGCGATTTGCAAGGAGATTTCCTTTACAAATTTTTTAAATTCATCTGTTTTTGCTACAAAATCTGTTTCACAGTTTACCTCCACTAAAACACCCACTTTTCCTTCTCCATGGATATAGGCACTGACTATACCCTCTGAGGCAATGTGACCTGCCCTTTTTTGTGCCTTAGCTAATCCCATTTTTCTCAAGTACTCAATGGCCTTATCTATATCTCCTTTGCTTTCTTCTAAGGCCATTTTGCAGTCTATCATCCCAACGCCAGTCCTTTCTCTTAATTCCTTAATTTTATCTATTGTCTTCATTTTCTCTCCTATTCTGAATGGACCTGTTCAGCTGATATTTCACCTTCTGTAACTGAAGGCTCACCTTCTGTAACTAAAGGCGCTTCCTCTTCTATTTTGGCCTCCATCCCTTCTGCCTCAGCGGCCATTTCTTTTTCATAATGCTGCTTTCCCTCCAAACAGGCATCAGCGATCCGAGATGTGATTAAACGTATAGCCCTAATAGCATCATCATTGCCTGGGATTACATAATCTATTTCATCTGGATCACAATTAGAATCCACAATGGCCACTATAGGAAGTCCTAATTTTCTAGCTTCGTAAACAGCTATTTTCTCTCTTTTGGGGTCTACAACATAGAGTACTCCAGGAAAATCCTCCATGTCTTTAATACCACCTAGGTTTTTATTTAACTTGGCAATTTTTCTTTTAATTTGAAGCACTTCTTTTTTTAGTAACTTATCAGAACTATTCTCAAGGGTGGCCTCTAGTGTTTTCAGTTTTTCAATACTCTTTTTGATGGTTTGAAAATTTGTTAAAGTACCTCCCAACCAGCGATTATTTACATAAAACATCCCGCAACGTTTTGCCTCCTCTTCTATTGACTCTTTGGCCTGATGCTTTGTCCCTACAAACAATGCCTTTTTACCTTGTGTTACTTGTTCCTGCACGAAATCATAAGCGGCTTTAAATAGTTGAACGGTCTTTTGTAAATCAATAATGTAGATACCATTTCTAACGCCAAAGATATAGGGTTTCATCTTAGGATTCCAACGTCTTGTTTGATGTCCAAAGTGAACACCTGCCTCAAGTAGCTCCTTCATGGTTAAATAAGCCATAAATCCTCCTTAATCTACTTTATTTGCTAACTTAATGGTCAAGAAACGGATGATACGATCGTCCATCTTTATACTGTGTTCTATTTGACGTACAATGTCAGAACCGCCACAATACTGAAGAATTACATAATATCCACTCCTTTTATGATGGACTTCAAAGGCCATGTTCTTTAAACCCCAGTTTTCAATGGTGATTAATTGCCCTTGTGAGCGAACAATAATGTTTTTGAATTTTTCAAATAGATCTTGCAATTGTGCTTCTGAAAGCTCTGAGTCTGCTACAATTACTGTTTCGTATTTTCTCATTATCATCCCCTATTTAATAAGTTTGTTGGTATATTAGCTCCTACTATTTGTCAAGAACCCTGCTTATCTTTCTGCCCTTTCCTGTTTTGCCTGTTCAACAATCTTTTCTGCCAGTGGGGCTGGTACCTCTTCATAATGTGAGAATTCAATATTAAATGAGCTGTTCCCTCCAGTAATAGAAACGAGATCAGAGGCATAGGTGAGCACTTCGGCCATAGGCACCAATGCCTTAATTATTTGATATTTCGCTCTGGCATCCACCCCTAGCACCTTTCCACGTCTACCATTTAAATCACCTATCACATTTCCCATCCATTCCTCAGGGACAGTGATAATTAGTTTCATAATAGGTTCTAAAAGGATGGGTTTGGCTTTCATAAATACCTTTTTAAAGGCCATAGAGCCAGCAATCTTAAAGGCTATGTCAGAAGAATCCACAGGGTGGTAGCTACCATCTACTAGATGTACCTTTAGATCTATAACAGGAAATCCTGCCAATACCCCAGCTTGCATGGCTTCTACAATACCTTTTTCTACTGCTGGAATATAATTTTTTGGGATTACCCCTCCTACTATTCTGTCTATAAACTCAAATCCACTACCGCGAGGAAGTGGCTCAATTTCTATCCAAGCATCTCCATATTGACCACGGCCTCCTGTCTGTTTCTTGTATTTTCCTTGAGCCCTGGCCTTGCCTTTGATTGTCTCTTTATAAGGAACTTTTGGCTTTTCAATATTGACCTCTACTCCATATTTACGCTTTAATTTTTCAATGGTATTTTCTAAATGCAATCTACCTGTTCCTGAGGCAATAAGTTCCTTAGTCTGGATGTTACGTTCCAATCTTAAAGCGGGGTCTTCCTCTGACAATTTCACTAAGGAGGCATATATCTTTTCTTCATCTCCCGCAGATGCAGGTTCGATTGCAAAGGAGATAATGGGTGGAAATGGGGTGATAGATGAAAATAAAATAGGATTTTTTTCATCACAGAGGGTATCGCCTGTTAGGGTAGCCTTTAACTTGGCTACTGCAGCAATATCCCCTGCCTTCACCTCCTCTAATATCCTTTGGCTCTTCCCTGCAGGGGCGAACAGTTGTCCTACTTTTTCCCTATAGCCTTTTGTAGCATTTATTATAGTTGAGTTAGATGAGAGCTTTCCTGAAAAGACTCGGAAGATATTGATACGGCCAGCAAAGGGGTCAGAGATAGTTTTAATGACTAGGGCAGAAAGTGGTTCGTTTATATCCGGTTTGTACTTGATGGCCTGATTTGTATGGGGATGGTGACCTTCTGCCCCAGCTTTTTCTATGGGCGAAGGAAGGCAATGATTAACCATATCCAATAATAAATGTATTCCTATATTTTCTTTACCCGATCCACATATTATAGGTACAATGGTGCGGTCAATGCTGCCTTGATGTAAGGCCTTGAGCCATTCTCCATGTTCAATTTTTTTACCCTCTAAATATTTTTCTAATAAGGTATCGTCTACTTCTGCCAGATTTTCCATTAAATTCTCAGTGTATTTCTCTGTTTTTTCCTTTAAATCAGCCGGTATTTGAACTTTAGAAAATTTGCCAGAACCATCTTTTTGATAAATCCAAGCCTCCAAGGGCAATAAATTTATGATACCACAAAAGTTACTCCCTGCTCCTATAGGCAAACAAATTGGTGTCATTTTTTTATTTAGTATCTCATTCATTTCTTTTAACACTTCATAAAAATTTGCTTCTTCTTTATCCATTTTTGAAACAAAAATAAGAAGCGGTAGTTTAAACTTATCAACGAAGGAAAGGATTTCCTCTGTTTGGAATTTCACACCTTCTGTGGCATCAATGACCGCAATGGCCCCATCTGCTCCTTGAAGGGTAATAATGGTATCTGAAAGAAAATTGTCATTGCCTGGGGTGTCTATGATATTTACTTTATGATCTGCCCACGTGTAATGATGGAAGGCACTGCTAATGGTCATACGCCTTTTGATCTCTTCTGGCTCGTAATCTAATATACTTGTACCCTGATCTACATTGCCTAGGCGTTCTGTAGCCTTAGCAGAAAAGAGCATGGCCTCTGCAAGTGTTGTCTTACCTGCGCTTTCATGGGCAATGAGTGCTATATTTCTAATGAATGTAAGTTTTTCATCCATACTTTTTTGCCTCCCTTATTTAACGGGTTTAAATACTATTTTAGTCTCTAAATAGCAATAGGAAAAGAGGTTTTGCTCTTTTGTATACGAGTTAACGATTTAACAACTCAACGATTCAGGCTGTGTGTCTTCCTAGTATTCCTCCTTTTCAGTTACCTTTTTCTTTATCAAATCTACCAGTTGTTGTAAGACCAAAAATGTATGTTCTCTAGTATCTCCAGCCACCAATACAACCATAATCCATTCACCTATTTGCCTTTCCCCCTCTGCTATCTCTACTAAGATCTCTTTTATGCCAGGCTTCCTTTTTAAATCATTTACTATTTCAATCAACGCCCTTCTATTATATTTAACTTTAAGGTATTTTATGGGCTCTCCAGATTTTGAATAACCACGGACTATCCCTAAATGGCAGGCAATCATCCCTATTTCTGGATGCATTTTAATCTTCTCTATTAGTTTATCTAAACTTAATTTCATTATCCCAAAACTACCTTTAAAAATTGTTTTTTAGGGTCAACTGCCTCTATTTTAACCCTAACCTTATCGCCCTGCCTAAACTGCTCTTTTGGATTAATCAGCTCTGTTTCTAAAAGGTACTCTGGTAACAGGATGCGGTACCCTCTGGATATCTTTTCTAGGATGTAGGCCTCTATTTTATGTTTAATCTGCTGTTTTAGATAGGTAAGCAACCAATATTTAAGACGCTGATTGCAAATAGTCAAAGTGCGTCTTGAACATTCTTCAAGAAGTGATATCAAAGGAGAAAACTCTCTTTCTACATATAAAGGCCTTTTTTCTCTTAGATAATAGACCAATTGGCGCTGAATGATTAGGTCTAAATAGCGGCGCAAAGGAGAGGTAACACTGGTATATTTTTCAAGACCCAAAATATGATGGAAAACGGGTTTTGTGTCTAACTGAGAGGGGTTGAGCAATTTGCGTTGCAAATAAATAGTAAACAAATCCTGGCATGTGCCATTCATAATCTTTTCCTTAGGCGGTAATTGCCCCCGATAAATGGCAGGTATGCTATTTTCATGAAGGAAAGAGGCAGTTATGTAGTTGGCCATAATCATGAACTCAGCCACCAAGATACGTGAAGGTTGCTCTGGATTGCGCTGTTTCACCTCTAGCCTATCTTGAGGCAAAAACGAAATTATCAACTCTGGTAAGGTAATTACCATCCCTCCTTGAGACAGGCGTCTTTGCCGAAACTGCAAAGCCAACTCATGGAGCCTTTTTAAATCAATATCTTTTGTAAGTAAGTTATTGACCTCATCATAGGTGAAGCGCGCATCTACTTTAATTAGACTAGGTAAAATCCTATAGCCTAGAATATTAGAATTACTATCTAAATCGATTAAGAAACTCATGGTTGGTTTAATTTGCCCCCTTTTTAAGCTGCCTAATTCATCAGGTATCTCTTCTGGGAACATAGGGATGCGCCCATCAGGCATATATATTGTAACCCCCCTTTCTCTAGCTTCTTCATCTAATTTACTCCTTGGTAAAATAAAAGGTGTAAGGTCTGTGATGTGCACCCCTATTCTATAATGATTGTCCTTCTGTTCAATGCTTAAGGCATCATCAAAATCCTTTGTTTCAGGCCCATCTATGGTAAAGGTATATAATTTTGTTAAATCCTCCCTGTCCTTTAAAAAGTCAGGGGCGGTCTTAATCAAAATAGAGGTCTCTGACTTTACTTCATCAGAAAAGGAGGTCTTTATTCCGTAGCGGGGTAGTAAAATATTCTCATGTTTTGAGAAAACTCCTAAGTTTACCAAGGTCCTAAAAGCACCATCTGTGTTTAAATGGGCCTTATTTAATATCTCTTTTGCCATCTTGGCCTGTGGGACCTCTTCTTGCCAAATACACCACCTTTTTAAAACATTTATATATTCCTCCTTCCCTTGTGGCGGCTCAATTTCATTTCCTTTATAAATGGCATTTAGCCAATTGGCTGCCTCTTCTATCTTTTTTAATCTCTCATCTTCCTTTACCTTTTGCCACATAAGGCGTTCTATATACCCCTCGGGCATTACTTCAAATTTGTGGCTCCTTAACTTAAAATGGATCTTTTCTTTGAGAAATGCACGAAGAATAGCACTTTGCTTATGGGAGGTAACTTTGCCAGAAAAACAGAACTCAGCTAGGGCAGCAATGCTATAAGTTCCTCTTTCTTCTGAGAGTAGCTCCCATAATCCCAGAACATCTACCTCGTTTTTCAATGACTCCCTTTTTCTAACCACCTCTTTTAATGTATTTATCAGTTCTTCCCGATTTTCGGTAGGGTATCTTTCTTGAGATACCAATATAATACGCGCCTTACTCAAGCTAATTTCCCGGTTTAGTGGGGTGAGCAAGCGTATGCTATTTTTCCCTTCTTCAAGGCAGATAGCTGTGGCTACCTTCTGTTTTTCTATATATTCAACAATTTTGCCTTGCATATCTTGCCCGTCTTTTTTATTTCTGTTATCATGCCACATCTGTAAGATGTGTCAAGATAAGGAAATAATTGCCCAAAGGATTAAGGCCATACCCCCTTCTCCCACCCTAACCATAAGTGCAAAGGCAAAAGCCTTGAAGGCAAAAGGTGAAGATGTGATCTCCTTAGCAGGGGGTGAGCCGGATTTTGATACCCCTGATCATATCAAAAAAGCAGCTATTGAGGCTATTTCTGCAGGTTTTACTAAATATACCCCAGTGGATGGCATCCTTGAGTTAAAAGAGGCAGTAGCCCAATATATAGAAAAGGAATACAGTCTCTCATATACTCCTGAAGAAGTAATGATTAGCTGTGGTGGAAAACAGGCCCTTTATAACCTTTTTCAGGTTATTTTAGATCCAGGCAATGAGGTAATTATCCCTGCACCTTATTGGGTATCCTATCCGCCTATGGTAGTTTTGGCTGGAGGTAAGCCAGTAATTGTAAAGACAGAGGAAGAAGATGATTTTAAATTGAGGGCCAAGACCCTTAAGCCCCATATCACTCCCAAAACAAAGGCCATTATCATCAACAGCCCATCTAATCCTACAGGTAGTGTTTATACTAAAACCGATTTGATAGAGATTGCTGAGATTGCCTTAAAATATAATATTTATATAGTTTCAGATGATGTCTATCACAAGATTATCCTAGATAATATAGACTTTCAATGTATCGCTAATTTAGACCCAGAGATAAGAAAAAAGACCTTTATTGTCAATTCTGTTTCTAAGACCTATGCCATGACAGGATGGAGAGTTGGGTATTTAATTGGTGACAGGCGGGTGATTAAGGCAGCTACACGGGTTCAAGGCCAAAGCACATCGAATCCAAACTCTATTGCACAGAAGGCCGCCTTGGCTGCACTGACAGGACCTCAAGGCTTTATTGAAGGGTTTGTAGCGGCTTTTAAAAAAAGGCGGGCTTCTCTTATGGGGCATTTGGCCAAGATTCCCATGGTAAGCTGTTTTAGGCCACAAGGAGCATTTTATGCCTTCCCCTGTTTTTCCTCCTATTTTAATAACAAGATTGAAGATTCCGTAAGGTTTGCAGAATATTTACTAGAGGAGGTAAAGGTAGCTGTAGTACCGGGTATTGCCTTTGGTAGTGAAGGTTTTGTCCGCCTTTCCTTTGTTAATCCTTTGGAGGTCATTGAAGAGGGTATTTTTAGAATAAAGAAGGCATTGGATAGATTATAGCTTAGTTCCTCTTTTTTCTATTAATTCTAGGCCCACTTCAATTAGTCGCTTAAGCCGCTTATTTTGTATCAAAGATAAAATTTGATTTAACGCCTCCAAGGCATCCCTGGTTTTAGGAATGAAGATTAAATCTATTGCTCCTTTATCAGGAAACTCTTTAAGACCCACGACAAATGCCTGTTCAACCTTAAATTGTCTTAGTTTTTCTAATGAACCCAAGCTTATTTTTTTATGACATAATAGACAGGGATTTATACCCGTAGGAGAAAGCAGGTAATGAATAGAAAAAAAATCATAGACATCTTCTACTAAGATGGCCATCTTGTAATCTTGTAGATCATAACAGGCCTGTTTTAACCCAAAAATAGCCAATGTGTCATTTTTATTTAATAATTGCCACCACCTTTCAGGATAAAAAATGGCCAGATTAAATAACTCACCTTTTTCATCATAGTAAGGAAAGGTGAAAGCCCCTGCTAAACCATCTTCATACCCCTTTTCTATAGGATTAAGTAATCCCATATTGATGCAAATTTTTGTCAGCTGGGGATATTTAAGCCACATTTCTTCATAATACTTGGCAAATGCCTTTCCAGAATAATGGATATCTTCTTTATTTGGGCAAAAACCTAGATTAAATTTTTTTATCTCAGGACGGCTAATGTGCCAATGGGCAAGCTGCTTATACTGATGGGGAAACAATGGCTCGTTCTTGTAAAACAATTCATGATAAAAATTTGCTACCATCTTTAAAATCCTAAGTTCTACTGCTTGCCTCACTCAGAAAATATTGCCATTTTAAATCTTCTGTTTCAAGTCTTTAAAATTAGTGGACTTTTCCCCTATTGCCTCCAGCCAAAAACTCGTATAGATTTAAGCGAGGCAATTAGGGCTCTTTACAAGGGAGGGTATATTACTTTAAAAATATCCAAAAAAAAGAGGGTAGTATAGGATGAAAAAAGGAAGACTGTTAGTATTTTTGTTAGTTATTCTCTCAATTCTAGTTGGATCAGCCGCGTTAGGAATTGCGGCAGGGAACGGACCAGTTAAGTTCAGGGGAGCCGTTATCACGCCTGAACAATATGGAGAGCTTGTCTGTTATGGTAGTTATTACAGCGAAGTGGCCGTAGAGGAAATTTTAGAAGGACACTCTTTCATACAAGGTGTAGGAAGCGTAGAGGTATGTTATGGACAAAACCCCTTGCATCTCCATCTAGGGCAGATGGTCGAGGTCTACGGCTACTATTACGGTGAATCTGGCCCACTACAATGTTTCGAAAGAGTGGTAGCATATGGTGACTCCTACTATATCAATCCCCTTAATATAAGATTTAAAGGCACTGCAATTGACTTCCACCCAGGAGGTATGCCCGGTGCTCCTTATGGTTGGACTGTAAGTGTTGATGAAATAATTAGTGGACCGCAGCCGTGTAGCAGCCAACTGTTTGTTTGGATTTCGGCTGTCTGGCCATCGGGATATATGGATCCAAACATCGAAGAACTAGACCAAGTAGAGGTTTTCGGGAGCTATGATAAAGATCAAGTAGGATACCAATGTTCTGTGAGTTTGATAGGATCAACCGATTACTACATAAAGTTATGGGAGGCTGTGTCTCTTCCTTCTTCTCCAACACCGATTCCACATAATCCAGTAGTTAGACCAGTGGTAGATACAAATCCTCTCATTGCTAGACCGTTTTCTTTTGGTGATATAAGCAGTGGCATTGCTACTGTAAGAGTAGCTTTTCCTGCTTTTGAATCCCCAGTAGACATCTATCTAGCCATTGATGCCTTACCTTACGGGGCTCTTTACCTTATTAATGAAAGTGGCAACTTAACTGAATCTACTACAACTTGGCAAACAAATAAAAGTGACCCTACTGACGTAACGATTTTTGAGATACCTGTAGTCTTCCTTATACCTGGTACCTATTGGGGCTATACAGTAGTGGTGCCTGCAGGTACTAACCCAGCTACCTTTGATTGGGATACTTCTGCTTATTATATGTGGTATTTTGATGTAATACTGCCATTTTAGATTACCAAGATAAGATTAAGGAAGCACTTAACCAAGCAAATATCCTTGTTGAGGGAGAAGAGATTTGAACCACAAATTTCCTTCCTATACTGTTTGGTTCTACACGCCTTTTAAGGGACAAATGGTTTAGTAATATGCCCTAAGGCTTGAAACCATGCCTATAAGCCGTTTTCGTGACTGTTTCTGATGGTAAATTAAGGTAACTTAAAAGGCCATCCTGAAGATAATAATTTTGTTGAAAGATCTCATCAGACTGATGATTATGAATTCTACAGAGAGGTTATCTAACAGCACATCTATGCATAAATTTGGGCAATTAGAAGCGAAGAAGATCCGAGGAAAGACTTATATTCAATTCAGACGCAAGGTTTTCTAGAATTAATGAGAGTAGATGTAGCAGAAGGAGAAAGAGATTACTAGCTACTGTTATCTGGATAGTAAACTTCAGATTGAGGAAGTTGGTTTTCTGGAATTCCCAAAGCTAAGGCAATCTCTCGCAATTTCGTGTGGATTTTACGGACATTTTCTGGCCCCATACGAATGAGATGCTTCTGGGCTCGACTAAGTTGCTCTAACTTCGGCTCAACCATCTCATATGTAATCACTTTTTTCTTTAATAAAATTTCACCTTCTATTATAGGGGTTTTAAGGAGTTCAATAATGGATTTGAAGAGTGTCTCCTGGAAATCCTGGGTGGGATAGCCGAGCTCTCGGTATGCTTGTTGAAAGAGGGGTTTTAATTGGTCATAAAACCTCACACAACCCTCCGAATCCAAGGAAGCAAAAACATCTCCTACAAGATTATATCGTTTATAGCTCGCGGGATTAATATAAAGTCGTCCATCTTTTTCGATTAATTGGAATTTTCCTTTGGGAGCTAAAAATTCAATATGAGGACGGGGACTCAAACCATTGGCTATATTGTCCACTACTGCGGTGAATCTTCGAATCAAATCTTCATTCATCAACCAGATGGCCAATTGGGGATGAGAAGAGAGCTCTTTCGCTAATTTTCGTGCCATAACATCGCTACTATCAAGGTCTAATACTAGTTCACGGGCTTTTTCCTCCTCTTTTCTGACAATTTTTTCTGCAGGAACTTGGGATGGCTCTTCCTCTATAACTTTCCTTGGTAAAGGGAGGAGTTCTTCTGGTTTTTCATAAATTAAAAAATAATAGATTCCAAAACCTATGCCTACTAAGGCGATGAGGGCAACTGCTATCAAAATTAGTTTCCTATACCCTTCCATATTTATTTATACTCTTTTTTTTCAACTTCTAATTCCAACAAAGTTTATAACACGGGGCAAATGTGAAGTCAATTAAAACACATAACTCAAGATAATTCCTTTTTCTCCTTACTTCTCAAAAAAGATAGAGTATGATAAGTTACAGTCACAGGAGGAACTAAGGAAGCTATAAGGAGAAAAAAGATAATAAGTACTTTAGGGTATAAAAAAGGCATTGGTTATAGATATTTAATAGAAACCAAATACTATCTAGATAGACCCCTAAGAAATGACTTAGGGATAATCCCTTCAGTCCCATTATATAAAACCTATCCAGAGCTTCCCAAATTCTATTTACCCAAAGAGGACTTTCCTTCAGCCAATTTTGAAAAAATTATAAATAAGCGCCGCTCTAAGCGCTATTACAAAGAAGATTGCTTGAATTTAAAAGAACTAGCCCATTTATTTTGGGCATCACAGGGCATTACATCAAAAGAAGGCCTTCGGGCCGCCCCTTCAGCAGGTGCACTCTACCCTATAGAGACATATGTTTCTATCTTTAGGGTAAAAGGTATCCCTATGGGCATTTATCACTTCAATGTCCATGATTTTTTATTGGAAAGACTAGCTGAAGGTAATTTCTCAGAAAGTTTTACTACAGCTTCTTTGGGGCAGGGTGTGGTAGGGAGGGCTGCAGTACTGTTTATTTGGACAGCGGTCATATTACGCTCTATGGCAAAGTATCGTAATAGGGCCATTAGATACATATTTTTGGATGCTGGCCATATCTGTCAAAACCTCCTACTGGCAGCTACTGCCCTTAATTTGGGCGCATGCCCTGTTGGTGCATTCTTTGATGACGAAATAAACAAACTGCTAAAAATTGATGGGGAGCAAGAAACTGCTATTTATCTTGTTACTGTAGGAAAGATATAATTCCCCTCATTTAATTTTCATCTTGTATATCCTATAGACCTTTGTAAGGGTAGGATTTAAACCTTTGGCTGAACGAAGTACTGAAAAGTTGTTTTCTAAGGCCCAAGACAGTTCCACACACTTATAATGGCCCTTTTCTAAGATTTTTCGCCAGCTTTTATAAAAAAGGAAAGGGACAAGGCCTGTCTTTTGGTATTTATGTTTTACACCGAGGAGTAGGCCCCTAATACGATCAATTTTTCTTACATGCCAAAAGAATTTTAACCATCCAAATGGAAAAAGACGACCATTTATATGTTGAAACACCTGATTATAGTCGGGCAAAAACAGGATAAGGCCAAATGGCTCACCCTTATATTCACCAATAGAAACTAAATCTGGCACAATCAGGGGCTTTAGCCTTTTTGCCATGCTCTCCACCTCTTCATCGGTCAAAGGAGTAAACCCCCAATTTTCCTCCCATGCATTGTTAAATATGTTTTTTATTATTTTTATCTCCTCATCGATCCTTTTTAGGTTTAAACTTCTCACCCTTACCTCTGGATATCTTTTATGAAGCCTCTCTATTAAGGAAGAAAGCCTAGACATGGCCTTGTTTTGCTCTGTCTTTGTTTCATAGGCAAATAGATCTATGGCCTTTTCCATGCCAAATCTTTCTACAAATTCTACATAATAAGGGTGATTATAGGGCATCATAAAGCAAGGCCGTTTGTCAAATCCCTCAATGAGAAGGCCACATGTTTCATTGATAGATGGGTTAAAAGGCCCCATCAAATAATGAATACCTTGTTTTTTTAACCAATCCTTTACTGCTAAAAATAAGGCATTTGCCAACTCATAATGGGATAGACATTCAAAAAAGCCAAAAAAACCAGTTTTCTCACGGTGGGTGTTTATATAATTTTCATCAATTATACCAGCTATCCTCCCTAATATTTTCCCGTCTTTTACGGAAATAAAAGATTTTGCCTGAGCATGTTGATAAAATGGATTTTTCTTGGTATTTAATCGGAATTTTTCATCCTCAAGGAGTGGGGGAACCCAAAAAGGGTTGCCTTTATAGATGTGCCAAGGTAGTTTCAAAAAACTCTTCCAGTCTTCCTTGGAAACTACTTCTTTTATTTCCATTATAAAAATAAAAGTTTCTTCCTAATAAAAATTATACTAAATGTCAAGGCTTTTTTAAAGACGTTTTTTCTCTAAAATGGTCAAATCCCCCTATGTTGAGCTTTTCTGTATCTAGATAGACGCCCTCCTTAATAATCTCACCAATCAAATATAATTTTCGATTCAAGGCCACACTTACTATTTTCTTTATATTCTCTACCTGATCCTTAGGCACAGTAAACAATAGACCATAATCTTCCCCTCCTTGTAATGCCCAATTAATTGGATCCTCTTTTAGAAAATGGGCTGCCTCATAACAGGCCCTAGAAACGGGTAAAAGGTCTTGATGGATTCTTGCACCTACTCCGCTTGCCTCACAGATAAGGTTTAAATCTTTTGCTATTCCATCTGAGATATCGATTGCAGCATGAACATTTTTTGTATTTGCTAAGCAATTTGCTAAGTCCAGTTCTGGCTGTGGCAAAAGGTGGGCCAATGTCAGTTGAGAAAAGAGGGGATTTTCGGAAGTAAGGTCTTTTTTTAACAATGCCAGCCCTGCGGCTGCTTCACCCAAATGGCTACTTACCAAGATAGCATCACCTACCTGGGCACCACTGCGAAACAGTATCTTATCCTTATCCACTTGCCCTATCACTGTAATATTAATAATTGTCTTAGGGGATGCTACTGTATCACCACCAATTAATGCTAATGAATAATGGCTTGCCAGGCTCTTCATGCCTGCAATGAGTTCTTTTAATGATTCCTTTAAAAATTTTCTTGGAAGACTTATAGAGACCAAAAAATAACGTGCTTCACCGCCCATAGCTGCAATGTCGCTTAGATTCACTGCCAAACTTCTGTAACCCAACTGAAATGGATTAAACCATTTCCAATCAAAATGGACATTCTCTATTAAGACATCGCTAGTAATAAGCAAATATTTATTTTCCATATCCAAAACTGCTGTATCATCTCCTATACCCTTTACTATCTGAGGAAATGAGGGTAAATCCTTACTCAGTGACTCAAATAAAGCAATTATACCTTGCTCACCCAAATCTATTAGTTTTTCCTTTTTCATCTTAAAATTAAAGAAAAAAAAATCCCCCCAGTCTGAAAAATAGACTAGAGGGATTTTGTAGCTTTATTAACCAGTCTGGCGTGGCGTTTTTTGAAGCTTTTCTATGTCTGAAATATCTATATCAGGAGGAGGCAGGGACTCTGACTCCTTTGCAGCCGCCTTCTTAATCTCAGATACCCGCTTTAGGACACCATCTAGCGCCTCTACACCAAGGGACTTTGATTTGGCTATCTCTTCAAAAATAGTCCTGTTAAATGCTATAGGTAAATCTGTTATAAAACCCCTGGAATCTATCCTGGCAGTATCAAAGGCGTCCATTATCTGCTTACTCTTATCCTCAGGAACTTCTAAAATAAAGGTCTGTAACGCCCCTCCAAACAAGCTCGATACCTTCTCTTCAAGGCCACTTCCCTTAATGGCCCCCATTCTTTTCTCATCCAAAAGTACAGCAAATTTATGAGCCATATCTCACCTCCTAATTAAATTTCCATATGAGGTAAATCTACCTCTAATCTTTCTTCCTTTTCTTTCACATACTTCGGATTGCAGAAGGGATAACCAAATTCCCTCCACCACTTAACAATCACTTTGTAGACCTCAGGCCTGAATATTACCTTAGGTGGAAAGACACCCTCTGCCACCATGCCCCTGACAAAACTTCCACTAAACTTCTGCTTTTCTTTCAGGTGACCACAGCATCCACTGTACGCAATCTCCCCGCACTTAGGACAATACCAGAATTCAGCCATATTCTGAGGCCTGATCTTTAATCCATACGGCACATCAGTAATAGGAGCAGGAAAACCAAAACTAGGTATTCCCTTGCCCCAAAGTATCTGTGTGGCATACATATCATAATACTCGCCTACCGCCGCATGGTCTCTGCCAAACATATGGTGGGTGCAACCCATATTCTGCCTGATTATTCCATGTAACATAGACTCAAGAGGATTTCCATACCTCATATCCCATAGACAGATCGTCACTAAGTGCCTTTCCGGCTTGATATAACCTCCAAGATGTACCATCTCATGACCTTCAACTATGGCCTCATCTGGATAATCCCCTTTTCTTTTGACACCAATGATGGCATTTACCTGGATACCATGACAGGGCTCTGTATCCCCCATATAAGCAGCATCCTTCATCAGGAACTCATGGCCAACATGGGGAACGTTTCTGGTTTGATGGTTTATGACAGTCCTCCATCCCCTCTTATCATATTCCTCCCTGGACCTTTTAGGAGGATACCAGAACCTATTAAAAGGTGGCTTAAACTTAGGTTCATTTATGATGGTGTACTTCCCGGCTAATACTACTGGATTCAGACTCTTATAAATAACCCAGCCTGGCATCTTTTTATCAAATGGCTCTCTTACCACCTCTGGGTTGCCTTCAGGGGTCCCAAAGGTCTTGGTAGCCAACTCCTCTGTATTGTCAATTCTCCATACTTCTTCAACATCAAGGATGGCAAAGGGTTCTCCCTTAAGCCTCAGAAGCACCCTATCTCCTGATGTAACACCTAACTTCTTATAATCTTCTTCACTGAGATCAAAGACCAATGGATAAGGAAAAACCCAGTCATTTAGCAACCTTCTCTCCTTCAATATCCTCTCAACCTCTGCTTGCTTCATTGACCCCTCAACCGGACTAAAGAAACCATAACAAGTAGACATTATCTCCCTGTAAACATTCCTCACAGGTACACCTTTCTCGTCCAAAGTAGGCTTGATGTCATAAACAGGACACCCCTTTGCCAACTTTTTTCCCAAAGCAGGATCCCTCATAACCCTTTCTTCAAGTCTGCCTCCATGAGGCGCAGGTCTCTCTATTACTAACTCACCCATTACACACCTCCTCCTTTTTTTTGCTAGATTAACATAAATTACCTAGCCCACGTATCTTATATTATGATTCATTCAAAATGTCAAGGAAAAATTAGAGGGGCTTGACAATTGTGAAGAAATCTACCAATTTTTTTTAAAATAAAGAGGAAGTCTATGTCGCTTTGGTCATTAAAGAGGCTGGCCAGGTTTTAATGTGTCTGCCTGTTGATAGTTTAAAAGAGGATGATATAATACAAACATTGCTATTTTCAAACTATTTGACCATTTAACGATTTAACGTTTAGCTCGAGTGAGGAGGCTCTTTTGAGATAACCGTTCATCATTTTTCTATTTACCGCAGAGAACGCAGAGATCGCAGAGCACAAAAGCAAAGCATTTTTAAAATTCTTATTTTTCTCTGCGTCCTCTGCGCACTCTGCGGTGAACGATTACATTTTTAGATGAGATCCTCTAAACTTTACAGATTTTTTTACCGGACTGTTAGGCGTAGTTTCTATGATTTAAAAATTAAAGAGCCTAAGATTACTAATTATATGGCCATTTTACTTAGTGAATTTGCCAGAACAGATAATTTATATAGGATTAGGAATGTACAAGGTGAAAGGCTTACAACTGTGGTAGAGATGTTACTGGAAGCCAGTAGCCCATTCTACAGGGAAAGAGAGATAAAAAAACATATTGGTGATTATACGCTTTTTATGACAGGTATATTTAGGGAATATATAGAGAGACAATCCTTTCTAAAATTTTACTTAGATGAGGGAAAAAGGGCCTATTTTTCTGTCTTCAACTTTGACAGATTCGGCTATATGCCTGGCTCATACCTTTTCTTTGAGTTAGCAAAGGACTTTGAGTTTTACTCTGGTGCATTAAATTATATGAAAAGGACATTTTTTAAGGAGAGCACAGGGCCTGAGCCATTCACGGATTTTTCCTACCAATTGTCAAAATATATCCATTAAAGAACTATATTTAAGAGCTGTTCAAAATTATTGATGCGTATCCCTGCCTTTACATTTTGATTCCAAGGCTGATTAAACACGAATAGCCTGGTATGAGGGTAGTTTCTTGCAATTTCGTCTATAATGTCTGGTCTATCTTCTATTAGCACAGATTGAGAAAAGTTCCCACAATAGCTCGGTTTTTCTAAGGGTGGGCAAACAATTAGATCATCAAATGGAAAATTATGAGATTTAAGCCAATAATGTGTGACGTTGTATAGAAATTGTGGTCTAGCTGTAAGAAATATAACTTTCCAATGGGCATCTTTTAGGGTTTCGATGGCCTTCTGGGCACCATCTGATGGAGACAAAGATAGATAAAATTCGGGTTGATTAAAACGTATAATTAGGTATTTTACCTCTTCTTCACTAAGCCAGGAAAGCTTATTTATCTCATATTGTGTAATATCTTTTAAAGTTACCCAAGATTTTCCTAGATCTCTTTGAATAATTTCTATTATGGCCTTACCTGTATCAGCAACTACACCATCTATATCAAAAATGGCCATGGGCATAAGAGTCTCTTTTTAACTGAATTTAAAAAATAAGGCAAGGTATCTTTATAATGGACTTAACGATTTGTCCATTCTATTAATCTTTTTAATTTCTCTAATGCCTTACCCTTCTCCCCTCAAAATTTTCATCAAAATATCAACATTTTCCTTTATATCTCCCCCTTTAATCTCTTGTGATGAAGCAATCTTTAAACCAAACTCCCTAGGGTCTATTTCATAATCTATAACCTTACCTTCTTTAAGCTCACTTATATAGCTCTTTCCTGTAGTAGTAATCTCATCATACCCACCTTCCCCATGGACCACCAATGCACCTTCACTCCCTAAATTCTTTAGCACATATGCCAGAGGGTTTATCAAGGCCCTATCATAAACACCTAGAAGCTGAGCTGTTACTGGGGCAGGATTTGTTAAAGGGCCCAATATATTAAAGATTGTCCTAAGGCCTATCTCAGACCTTGCAGGGGCAGCATATTTCATGGCTGGATGTAATTTTTGTGCAAATAAAAAACCAATGCCTATTTTTTCAATACACTCTGCAACACTTTCTGGAGAGATATCTAAGTTTATGCCCAATGCCTCTAATACATCGGCACTCCCACACTTACTAGAGACAGAGCGATTTCCGTGCTTGGCCACATTTAAGCCAGCCCCTGCCACTACAAATGCAACCGCAGTAGAGACATTAAATGTATGCTTTCCATCACCACCCGTGCCACATGTATCTACAATTGGGCCTTTGGTCTTTATACTAATCTTTATAGCCTTTTGCCTCATTACCTTTGCTGCCCCTGTAATCTCGGAAATAGTCTCCCCCTTCATTCTCAAGGCTGTCAAAAAGGCAGCAATCTGTGCTAAGCTTGCCCTCCCCTCCATAATAAATTTCATAGTATCAACCATCTCCTGCTCAGTTAAATCTTTCCTTTGTACTAACTTTAAGATTGCTTCTTTAATCATTTCCCAATTTTAAAAAATTCTCTAATATCTCTAACCCCAGCTTTGTCAGAATGGATTCTGGATGAAATTGAACCCCCTCTATGGAATATTCTTTATGCCTTATGCCCATAATTTCTCCTTCCTCTGTCCATGCACTAATCTCTAAACAATCGGGGAGGCTCTCCCTTTCTATAATCAATGAATGATAACGAGTAGCTATAAATGGATTTTCTATTCCCTTATAAATTGTTTTATTATCATGATAGATCATGGATGTCTTTCCATGCATAATCTTCTTTGAACCTACAACCTTTCCCCCAAAGGCTGCTCCAACGGATTGATGACCAAGGCATACCCCCAGGATAGGCATCTTTCCTGCAAGCTCTTGAATGACCTTTACAGAAATCCCTGCTTCCTTTGGTGTACAAGGGCCAGGGGAGATTACCAGATATTTTGGTTTTAAATTTTCTATTTGTGAAGGTGCGATCTCATCATTTCGATAGACTGATACTCCTATCCCTAAAATCTGAAAGTACTGGACTAAATTGTAAGTGAACGAATCATAGTTATCAATCATAACTAACATTTTGAGTTTTACACAGTTTATTCGGTTTCTAGGGCTTTATATGGATACTTAAATTTACATGGTTTTAACCCAATAAACACAATTAACACAAGAAACACAAGAAACCGTTAAAGCAATCCATTCATAGTCCAACTA
>Ga0111222_1002_pt1 | contig 44074 bp, 39 predicted proteins | sample DeeMarSWOR152_54_FD_80386 | JGI IMG/M metagenome (GOLD analysis project Ga0111222, IMG submission 80386) | Syntrophobacter sp. DG_60 | reverse complement strand
CATTCATATAAACGGGCATGAGGTCATAGGGCTTGTTGTAAACGCTCACTATCTTAATTCCCCGAGCTGCATCTTGTTCTACTTTATAAACCGCCTTTTTCAAAATTTCAACCCCTTTTTCTTTTCGCTTAGGATCATAAGGGAAAAATACCAGATTTTCATCGGGACTATAATTCAACTTTCGCCTTGCCTCTGCCATTGGCATTGGTTTGAAAAGTTTAAAATTGATACCGTATGGCAGTACAATAGCATCTTCTCTTCTTATTATCTTTTTCATTTCATCGGACATAACAATTATCTTGCTTCCAAATCTCCATGCAAGTTCATAATAAACATCAGACCCTCGCAAACTAACAACTAGGGGTGCCCAAAATTCGAATCTCGCCGAAACTCCAGAAAATCCATAGTGAGCGTGGACAATGTCGTAATTGCTCTGGAGTGTCTTTGTAAAAACGGACCACGCCCCCTTGAAATATTTCAAAACTGAATTTCTTCCCTTTATATAAATGAGATCTACGGTAATTCCTTCTTTTTCTAGCGATTCTTTCTGTTCCTTAATACAAGGCGCGCGCCCAGGGATTTCTGAAGAGGGGTATTCGTTAGTGACAAAAAGAATCTTCATGATGCTGACTTATATCCCTATTCTTTTAAAAGAAAAACTTAGGGAAAATTAAAGGTTTTAATGGAATACTTACACTTGCTTGGCCTGTATGGTCAACCGGATTAGTCTTAATGTTTTTAATTTCTTCATCTCCTATAAATATTTTGGCTTGTTTTGTATCCGGAATGTAAAATGTGATACCCTGCAAGTCGTCTATTGACGGAATATATGATCTGAACACTGGATCTTGAACGTCTTTAATTATGATTATTATTTTGTCCTTATCTATTTCATATGACCAGTTTAAATATTTATTTACCGTGTAATAATTAAGCAATTTAGAAGTAGTGGTAACATAAATATTTCCATTCTTATATTCCGATGCTAAGTTTCGCAATGACTTTTGTGTTTGTTGTGGAATTAATTGGGAACAATCAAAATTTTTCCCAAAATGGGTGTATAAAATCATGTAGCCTTCGGAGTCCTTTAGCTTTTGAAGGGTTTTTTTCGAAAGCATGATCCCTAAGCTTTTTAAATTGTCCACGTTATGAAATCCGTCTTGATGATTATAGAAACGCTTAAACTCATAAACCTTTAATCCATTTCCTAAGTTTCTTGGACATACCAAGTCATTGGTTGCATAAATTCTACATTTATGGTATCCTAAAATTCCTAATAAACGTTTGATTACTTCTCTTATCAGCTTTCTTGAAGACCTTATGGGGAATCTTGGATTGAAAACACTAAAGAAACCAAGGTAATGACGAGAAGACTGGCCTATGATTGGGGTTAGTGCACCCACCCAAACGAACCTTATACCGTACGCTACTGTTAGGTCTACATGGTAACATAGAGAGAGAATGTTATTCCCATCGCCCTTAGTTCTATGCTCTCCAATATTGCTCCCTTCTCTCCTGTGGTCAATCCATACCCTTAAGAAGCAATTCTTTTTTTTCAATTCCTGTATGGCAAGTTGTGCATCTTCTCGCGTAAAATTCTTTCTTTCTCCATAAGAATGAAGACAGTCAATATGACCGGACTTGATGAGTTCAACAATGGTAAGTCTGTCCTGCTGGTTTCCGGAAAAGTATGAAAAATGGTCATTATCTGAGAACATAAAGATGCTGTTGCCAGTTTCCAGAGACAATCCTCTTCCTATATTCGTTTTCTCGTCTGTATTGAAGAATTTCTGAAGGGTTAAAAAGTCTTTTCTAGTTTTAGTATCATCACAATCGCTGCAAATTGACAAAGCTGCGCGATAGGGATGCGGAAATTTCCGCAAAACAACAGTCCTTTTCTTGCCCTTGATATTATTCCATATTTTGGTCATACGCCTTTGCCTTATGAGAGGTAGTTGGTGGATGTGTTTCACTCGATACTTAGATCGTATCTGCAGCAAATATTGCTTCTTTTACTGTTTTTGTTTGCGGCCAAAAACAGTTAGGTGTAGGTGTAACCCTTTGCGATCGTTGGGGTGGTGAACCCCGTCTCCTTATCGACTGGCACAAGGCCCTATGTTACACGATTATGTCTACCGCAACGGTTTTGACCACTAAGCTGTTTTATCGCTTATTTCTAGAAATTATCTCGCGGTAAATCTCTCGGGTTCTTTGAGCGACAATTTTAGGGTGGAATTTTTCTAAAGCCTCTCTTCTTGCATTCTGTCCCATTTTAATTCGTAAGTCTTTATTTTTAAGCAAAATTGAAATCTTCAATGCCATTTCCTTTATATCATTTTTTTCGATTAAGAAGCCAGTTTCATTATTTTTAACTAGAAAGGGAATTCCACCTACATTGGAAGCCACTACAGGTTTTCCTGCTGCCATTGCCTGTTCCACTACCATAGGTGCTGCTTCCTGATTTGAAGGAAGAAGCAGAATTTTGGAATTGGAGTATTCTTCCAATAAATCCGATTCCCGAAGATTTCCTTTGAAAACTATGTTTTCCTCAAGGTTCTGCTTCTTAATAAAAGCGGTTAAGGAATGAAAGTAGTCTAGATTTGCAATTGTCCCAGCTAAATGCAGCTTGACCTTTGGCCTATATAATCTGACTATCTCAATTGCTTTTAATAATTTATCTATTCCTTTAATAGGATGTATCTTCCCAACAAAAAGAATGATTTCTTCTGTTCCATTGTTAGGTTTTTTAATCTCAAAGAACTTTGACGAAACGGGATTATCAACCACATACACCGTGCCATGGAAATAATTTTTAATAGCCTCCTTTACATAATTATTTTGAGCAATTAAATATTTTGAATTGTTCAGAAAACTTTTCTCAATATAATTCCATATTAATGATCGCATTTCCCCCTTTAAACCATAATAAAACTTTGTATCTTCATGAATTATTCCGTGAAGGCTAACTAAGGTGGGAATACCTATGTCCAAAGTCATGTAAGCATAAATATCATGAGAGTGTATAATATGTGGGTTAATTTCTCTTAGCGTAGCTCTAATTTTTTTTCTATCAAATGTTAAAGTATTTAATAAAACAGGAAAAGGAGGAGAATGCAAAATATAAAGGGTATAATTCTTTTTGCTAATTGTGATATCTTGATTAATCTCCTTATTAATTGTAACTACATGGATCTCTAAGTCATGAAAATCTGTTAATCCCTCAACTAAATTAGCTGTAACGGCTTCAACGCCTCCATTGATATTGTCCGTATTAATGGGAAAATGGCTGACGATTGCGATCTTCATTAGATTTAATGCAGTTAAATTTCTAGATTATATAAGTTTTCTATGTTTTTAATAAAAATCTCCAAATTGTAGTACTGAGAAACATATTTTTTTGCATTTTGCCCCAATTTAATTCTTAAATTTTTATCAGATAACAGATTTATTATCGTATCTTTTAGTTGAACGATATTTCCTTTGGGGAAAAGTAGCCCTGTTACACCATGGGTTATCAATTTTCTTGTTCCATTTGTATTGGCAGAAACGATAGCCCTTCCTGAAGCCATTGCCTCTAACATTGCTATAGATAAGCCCTCGGCGATTGAAGGCATTACAAATACATCAGTCAAAGATAATAATTCTGGGATATCAGACCTATTTCCTAAAAAATAAACGTTTTGTTCTAAGGAATTATTAACTACAAAATTTTTTAATTTTTCTTCTTCTTTTCCGGAACCTATTAGAAAAAATTTAGTATTAGGGTAAATTTTTAATATATCTGCGACAGCCTTTAACAAAAATATATGTCCTTTTATCTTCTCCAATCGGCCGATACTGGAAATGATTAATTCATTATTAATACCTAATGTACCGTACAGGTAATCTATATTTCTTTCCTGCGAAAATTTATCAATATCTACAGGATTATTTATAATTATAATTTTTTTTGGATTAACCTTTATTTCTTTTAAGATAGTTTCTTTAACTTCATCTGAGACAGCGATAATCTTAGTGCAATATCGATAAATTATATAGTTAAATATCTTTATTAACCAATATCTGGGATCGATTTTCTTTCTTTCGATTACAAATTCGCTGGTACTATGAATGGTCGGGAAAACCGGAATTTTTTTTATAAAGCCTATTATAATTGATAAATAGTTTGCATGGTCGAGATGAGAGTGGATTATATCAATATTATTTTTCTTAACAATTTTGTTTAAACTTATTAGTATTCTAATTACATCTAGTAAGAATAATGGGAAATTTTTAATACTTCTTCTTTGAATATTTAAAATCCCCACCGGGACACCTCTTCTAGCAATTACCTCTTTGAAAAAACCGCCTTCATTAAGACAGCTCACATAACAATTAAATTTGGAAAGGTCTAAATTTGTAGCAATGTCCGTGACAACTTTTTCAGCACCTCCAACTTTCAAGGTATGGATCATTTGAAGTATGTTTCTCTTTTTCATATATTAATCTCAAGCTTCGTAAATAGAAATTATATTGTTTATCATACGATCTAAAGAGAAATAATTTATGACCCTTTCTCTTCCAGCCTTTCCTAGCTTTTCAGACAACGCAGGATTTTGCAATAATTTTTTTATCGCCCTGGAAATTGCTCTTGGATCAGCGGGATGTACTAAAATTCCTGTTACTCCATCTACTACAATTTCTGGAATTCCGCCATCAATTGAAGCAATAACAGGTAATCCTGAACACATTGACTCGGCTGCTACAAGAGAAAAAGCTTCACCACAGTTGGAAGGAATAACTGCTATATCAGAAATTTTAAGATATCTTTCAACATCATTCCTTAGACCAGTAAAAATAACATTCTTCTCAACATTCAAATTTTTGACTAAATCCTTATACTTTGTTAAACACGGACCGTCGCCAACTATAAAAAAATAGGTATTTGGAGTCTCTTCAATAACTGAAGGTACAGCGTTTAACAAATAATCTATTCCTTTCCCTTGGGTTAAATAGGCAATTGCAATGACAATTTTCGCTCCATCAGGAATTTTATACTCCTTATAAATTGATTCATCTTTTTCAACTGAGAACCTATTTATATTAATCCCATTGTATATTGTTTTAATCTTATCTGGCTTGAAATTATAATTCTTTCTTAATTGATTTCCTATAAAATCAGATACTGCTAAAATTTTGTATATCCATTTGGTCGTTACAACATTTCTAATCCGTTTCAATATTTCCTTAAAAATGTTGTCCCTTTTCTTAATAACAGCCCCATGTTGATGGTGTATGATTTTTGATGCCCCTGCTAACTTGAATATAATGTTATAAAGGGTAAAAAAGTGCATAAAGCTAGTATGTATAATGTTTATCTTTTCTGTCTTTATTAATCTAAATAATTTAATGGAGGATTCGAAACCAAATTTATTTAGATCCATTTCAAATACTTTGGCACCTGCATTCTCAAATTTTTCTTTGATCCATTCAGGCGGAGCCTTTATAAAAACAAAAAAACATTTATATTCCTTACTTGATAATCTTTTTGCCAGGAGGAGAAGGTATTCTTCAAAGGAACGAAAAGCTCTAGGATTCAATCTCATAATATGTAATATTTTTAGGTGACTCATTGAATTAATTAATTTGAAAAGTTGCGAAATATATTAATTTGTTTGTTAAGTTCTTATCACTTTTCGCCGCAGCTAAAAGCTTCGGAATCCAGCCAGCAACTTAGCTTGAGAGGATTTTAAAAGTCAAAGGAAGTTATTGCTACATGCTTATTATGGCTCGACTCTAGGAACTATATCTTTAAAATATCTCTGAGATCCTGAATACATTAATGAAATCTTTTTTGCTATTAACGTTTTTTCATAATAGGAGAGTATAAAGCTTGTTTTAAAGCATATAATGACAAGTGCGCCCGCCGCTAATATTATCAATTTAGGTGGAAGCAGAAGTATCAATGTAAATCCTAATATGAGCAAGGTCCTTAAATCCACCACAAACCGGTATTTCAGGTTGAAAACCAAGGTAATACTTAGAATTATAAAGAAGGACAGCGTTGATGCAATGGCTGCTCCGATCAAACCATAGATATCGATTAGCATGATATTCAAAAACACGTTGGCTACTAATCCAATGATCCCAACTAAGAAGTATACATATGTCCTTTCAATAAGTTTTACGTAATGTCCCATCATCCACCATACGGAGTTAACAATTGATAATATAAGGAGAATCGGTATGAGCTGACTGGCACCGAGATATTCTTTTCCGTAAAGCAAACTTAAAATAGGAGTTTTAAATATTGTTATCAGCATAGCTATTCCTAATGATAGAAGAACTGTGACTTTTGAGGCGAGATTCAAGTAAAACATTACGCTTGTTTTTTCCTGGTGCTCCCACATGTTACTGACATATGGTCCTAAGGTACTGCTAATCACCATTCCCAAAAAAAGCAAAACCTGTGCGAGACTCACAGCAACGCTGTAAAGCCCTACTTCATACAAGCCGAGAAAGCGGTTCAACATCAATCTGTCCGTGTAATGAAAAAGGATAAAAACAATAGGTGTCACAGTAAACCACAGTGAGAATTTTAGCATTTTCTTATAAAAACCCCCTTCAGAGATCATGATTTTTTGTTGGGACCATGTTGCTACTTCCCGTTTCAACAGATAACCAAAAAGAATGATTGAAGCTGTCATTCCCAGAACAAACCCTAACAGAGGGGCTTCCGGCGAGGCCTTCCAGAGAAACAGAAGCGTAATGCCAAAAATCGTGAAGAGTGTTCTGTGACTAAAATCTAACAGGGAGTAAAACTTGAATACCCTAAGTCCGCCGAAGAAGGCCTGTAGGGACTCAAACAGTGTATTTGGAACAATTGCTAACGAAGCTATTAGTATCAAATAGTAGAACCGGGACTCACCATAAATCATCTGCGAAAATGAGGCAGAAAAGAGAAATGCCAATACCATTATTATAATCGCGGATACCAAACTAACTTTCACCGTTTTCTTGAAAAAGCTTATGACCATGCCTTTTTTTTCATATTGTGGAGTGTATCTAGTATAGCATGATGGCAATCCTAAACAGGCAAGCGGGATAATAATGCTTAGAAATAGAAAAGCGAGGGTAAAAGTTCCATAGGATTCAGGGCCCAAAGTCCTCGCAAAAACTATACTTCGAATCATATCGATTGCCCGTTGCAACCCACTAAATATGAGCACTATTCCTGTTGATTGCAACAATGATTCTTTTTTGAATAGGAAACTTATATTTGCCATGCTTCAGAACCATTTTTCTCTATTGGCCGGAGTGTATGCCGCTATGATCCCCGCCAATACAAAGAAAAAGTCATTTATTAATTCGAAATATCTAGTTTCAAAACAGTTTGCATTTATAAAATAAATAGCCCCAATGCCAAAGAATATTGCAATTACTTGGCGGAAGCTAGAGCCTGGTGGACACATTTTGTATTTTACCCAAGCCATCTTTAATATAAAATAAAAAATCAGCCCAAACAGTAATATACCTATTCCCCCCAACTCGCTTAAGATTCCCAGAAAGGTATTATGCTGCCCACTTTCTTCTATTCCTCTATAAGAAATACCTCCTTCGACTTTGGTTAAATACTTATCTGCGTAATCTTGATAAGTGCCAAATCCCGTTCCCATGATAGGATGGTCTGCAAAAATGGCCAAAGAAGTTTTGGCCATAGCTATTCTAAAATAAATATTGCTGGGATCTGCTACTCCACCAACTGACCTGTCATAACTCGTAACATTAGACCAATTGACTATGACTAATGTGCAAATCAATAGTAAACCTACAACTGCTATTCTTCGTAAAGTTCTGGAGAATAGTAGAAGAACAAATAATGCTCCCAGAACACCAGCATAGACGGATCGTTGATAGGAGAAAAAAATCGCAATTACCATGGGAATGATTGCCAAGCGTTTTAGTACAGAACTCGTAATCCAATGTGAGAAAGATTCTCCGCTTTTGTATAGGCTCATGATGAGGCAAAAAGAAACAAGGGTTCCTGTTGCGGCAGGAAGGCCTAGGATTCCCGTTATATAACGGAGATCCCCACTATATGATGCACGATATGACTCTGCTATTGGGTTTATTAAGATGTTGTCAAAACCAAAATGTTCAAGAATTCCCACAATAGATGCGTAGACTCCTACCACAAAGGCAAAATTAAAAAAATGAGTAACTTTGTTTTGTGAATCAAAAGTGTTTTTAGCTATGAAGAAGTAGGCAAATGGCAAGAGGAATTGTGAAACGAATTCGCCGAAGAATTTCAAGAATGTGCCAGCTTGCCACATGGATACCAAACAAAAAGAGTAAAATAGAACCATCAGCCATTCAACTCTATCTACATATTTCAATCTTTGTTCTTTCAAAACCAACTTTGTAGCGAACAAGCTGACTAACAGGAAGAAGCCTAACCTGCCAGGTGTTATATCGGGTAGATTGCTAATTATTACCCTGCCACTAAAATCAAACAACAGGGTGAGAGCCAGTGTAAATATCAAGCCGGCTGTGAGATTATTGTAAAATAACACTACAAAGAAACTTATAAAAATGAACGATCCAACCAGAAAAAGAAATACCTTTACTGGAAAAATATACCCCAGTAGTGCACTGATAAAAAGGACGGCCAGAATCTTGAGTGGAATATTAAAATGACAGCTCACTGAATGAAACTCTCCTTTCAGAACATTCTTCTATAAATTCTTTTGAAACTCTAAATTCCCTCTCAATTTGGTCTGTGCTCAACGCGCTGAACGGAATATGATCGAAGGAATGAGATCCGAAAGTTATTAGGTCACCGCTCATTTCTTACAAAGGCTATCAATCAATGCCCAGTATTTTGTCTTATACTTATCCCAGTTATTATGTTTAATGAAATTACCTGCGTTGATAGCTAGCATTTTTCTTTCCTGAGGATTTTTATAAAGTTCAATGATTTTTTGGGCTAAATCTCCTTCATTTTCTGGCTCAAAGAACTTTACCACGGAATCATCAAAATAAGTCGACGCTTTTGTTCGTGAAACAATTGCAGTAACGCCCATTGCCATGTATTCCATAATCTTCACACTCAATGTTTCACCTGAATATACCCCACCTCTCTTGGGGTCCACTCCTATATCTGCATGACATATTACTTTTGGTACTTCTTCGTGGGGTATAGAATCGCTTAAGTTAATAAACTTGGCAAGATTCAGTTCATTGATTAGTTCACCCAAATCATTAGCAATTCTTTGGTCACCAATAATCTGAAGTTTTATGGATGGGATACTGTCCTTGACAATGCTTAGAGATTTAATCAATATATCTATTCCATTTTGCTTTGACAAATTTCCGTGGTAAAGCACCATAAAACTATTTTTTGTCTTTTTATACGTACTATGCCGATCAAATAATTTTAGATTTGGCACATTCGGTATCACACTACACTTTGCTTCAGGAACACCCCGATTAATTAACTTTTTTTCCCAGAGTTCAGTTACTGTGATCACATGGTCAGAATAACGAGCAGAAATTTTTTCAATAAATTTTAAAATTCCTACAGTCAAATGATTTTCGCTAACGGAAAATTTTTGCACGAAAAATTCAGGAATGATATCATGGATATCAAGTAAGATTTTAGCTCCAAAAAGCTTAGGAATAAGGGTGGTAAACACTAAAAAATCTGGTATATTATGGACGTGGATCAAATCATATCTTTCTTTAAGGTATAATTGAGTCACCTTTAAGCTAGACAAGAAAAAAAACATTAGATGTCTTAAAAGATAATTAATAGGTCCTCTTTCTTTAAATTCTCTACCTAGGATTTTATATACTCTTATTCCATTATAAACATTAAAGCTTTCTTTAGTTTTCTGTTTTAGGGATATAACATCTACTGAATATCCCCTTTCAATAAGACAATCGGCAATTCTTTGGACTCTCCCATCTTCCTCATAAAATCCATAAACAATCATACAAATCTTCATACTTACCTTGTGATGGCAAACACCAAAAAAGCGATCTGCCGGATAATTTTTTTGAAGAAAAATTTATCTAGTCCAATGATGTTCTTACAAAAATTTTCTATAGATTTTGTAAGCCTTTTTGCTAATTTTAAATACATTTGGGGAATGAATTTTAGTAAATCTTCCAAAGTTTACCAACCTACCATTAAACCTTGCCTTGAAATCCCGGACTCCATATTTTTCTTTCGGTCCCCCTGCTCCCCCAAAATCAAGCGTATGGTAATTGTTGGCCTTAGCCCATCTTATTATGTGCCAGATTAGTAAAGGATCAGGCGTAGGAAGTGACTTGTTTCGATAACTTCCACCGTACCAAGTCAAAGCGACTCCCTTGAATATCAACAAGGCTTCGGCACCCACGAAATCGCTTTTATAACGAGCGAGGAAAATTTTAAACTGACCGGTGTCATGTAAATATTCATAGGCTGAGTTAAACAGCGAAAAATCTGCCAATGGTACCTTAATCCGAGAATAAGTTTCTTTTATTATATTATAAAAAATCAAAAGACCTTTTAGATTATTTACTTCTTCGATCGTGTACCCTACCTTTTCTGCTGTTTTAATATTTCTTTTCCTGCTTTTGGAAAAAGATTGGAAAATGGACTTCTTATCACTAGTAAGATCGATTAGGTAATTGAGATAATCCTCGTATTGATAACCAGATGACCTGAGAGGATTCTTAATGATTACAGCATCATCCCTGTTTCGAATTTCAGTAAATAGTAATTTGCCCTTCACAAAGCTATCATAATTAGCAATCAACTCCCTCAGGCCTTCGTTCGATCCACATGAGCTATCCCATAAGATGCCTCCGTAAACGACTGACCTGGAGGAACACCGTATTAAAAAATTCCCTAGTGTTTTCACCTGTACTGCCAAAATCAATCCGCAAATTTCATCTTTTTTATCTATGGCAGCGAATAGAAACGGAAGGTGGCCTTTTGCCCCTTTGAAAACATTCATCATGTAAGGAGTATGAAAGATATTGCCAGACGGGTGCCTGTTTACAAATGACATCCATTTATCTGTAGGCAAGGAGTTGACAATCTTCATGTCTTTTTTTTGTCCTCGGTAATAAAAAATTCAGTTGGAAATATTATCATTTCATCATCTTGAAAGGCTGAGCCTCTTGCATTTAGCTGCCACGAACACAATGTATTTTTGATAATCTTAACTATATTTAAATTTCCTATTTTTATATTCATGGAAGCTTTTTGGATACCGTCTGATAAATTCTGTCATAAATTTTGCAACGTCTATCTTATCTCGTAGCATTTTCTTTCGTTTTTCACTCCATTCATTTTTCAGATTTTCATTCTCAGTGAGACTTAGAGCTATTCGCAGCGCTTCTTTTGAGTCACTTACCGTATATCCCAATCCATAGTTTTTCTCTTGATCATCAAGGTATCCTCTTCCCCAGCTAGATACAAATATCCATGGAACCCCCAATACACCTGCTTCGGATGCCATTGTTGCGCCTTCACCAATGTACATTGTAGCAAATGAGAGTAAGTGGTGAATCTTCTCGGGGGCCAAGGGTATCTTATATTTATCCAATTCTGGAATGTTGACTTCGGACGTTACGAATATCTTGCATTTGGTTTGAAGTCTCTCGACGAACTCTATTCTTTCTTGATTATTTTTAAAACCTCTATGCGCTATATCATGAACGGCATCCCATGCAGCAAACCTCATGATGATAAATTTGTCCTTATTGCTTAAATTCAATTGGTCCAAAGTATGAGGGTCAGGCTTGAAATGGTTTGGATGTAAGTACGCTAATTCATGGTAACCTTCATATTTCACATGTTTCTTAGGATTTATTTTTGAAATCAAACATGATGGTGTACACAGGACATCGCTAAAAGGGCAGGTTAGAGAAGATATTAAATGATATAGTGTGTATTTCTTAACATCAGTATCACCGAATGATATATGTGCTTTTCTAAGTATAGTGCTTACTTGCGCAGAGTGTGGTGAACCCACACTCACAAAAATACCAGGCTTAAATTTTTTTGCAATTTTGAACAGTTTATAGTTATTTATAAATAAACCAAATGTCTTGTTCGTAAGACCATTATATTTTTCTAACCTTTCATATGCAAATCCATATGCTTCGAGCAATTTAGGAGTGATTTCTCTGGCTCTAGCAACAATCTTCGTCTCATATCCTGATTTTTGTAAATTCCAAATAGTATGCTTTAGGACATGCACATGCGCTGGATGTCCAAGCTCGAACAAAATTTTCATTTCCATATCCTTTATTTATTCGGCTAACTAGTTACGCTCTCAGCTTTAATTAACCTCTGCATAAAGTATCCACCAAATCACAATATATCTTCCGGTAACCTTCCCAGTTGTGCTTTTTAATGAACCTATCTCCATTTTTTACAAGTTTTTGCCTCCTTTGGGGATTATTATGTAGTTCGATTACACAACGGGCCAAATCATGACAATTATCAGGTTCAAAAAACATTACTATAGATTCATTAAAATATTTTTTCGACGCTTTTGTTCGAGAGATAACTACAGGTATTCCCATAGTCATAAGTTCAAAAATTATTGCGCTTAAGGTTTCACCAGCATAAATTCCATCTCGTCTTGGATCAATCCCCATATCTGCTTGCTGCATAATAGCCGCAAGTTCATAAACAGAGGTTATCTTATTGAAGTGCACACACCCCTCGAGTTTCAAATCAGTCACAAGTTTCAAAAGGGGATTTTGACAACCTTCGCCCATAATTTCTAGTTTTACCGAAGGAATTTCTTGCCTTATTATATCTAATGCTCTAATTGCAATGTCTAATCCATATGGCTCCGAAAATACTCCGCGACAAACTATTGTAAAATTATCAAATTTGGTTATACTGTTTTTGGCTTTAAATACTCGAGGATCAGGTAGATTAAGCAATACAGTACATTTTGATTCAGGGATGGAACGTTTTGTCAACGTATTTTTCCATATGTCAGTAACTGTGATCACATGATCTGCGAATTTACATGATATTTTTTCAACCCACTTTAAGATTTTTACAACAATATAGTTTTCATTTAAATTAAATTTACGGGCATAAATTTCCGGGACTAATTCATGGATATCAAGAATAACTTTTGCACCAAAAAGCTTTGGAATAAATGTAGAAAATACTTCGAAATCAGGTTCAGAGGCAACGTGAATTAAATTATACCTTTTACTCAAAAATAGTTTAGTCACCATAAAAGAAGACAGCAAAAAGAAACTTAAAAGTTTTTTAAGATAGTCGACTGGGTTTCGTTCATTAATTTGTCTTTGTTGAATTCTATATACATTGACACCATCCAAATAGTCACGCTTCATCATCCCCTTTCTCCTGAGACAAATAACATCGACCTTATCGCCTCTCAAGGCAAGAGACTCAGCTACTCTTCGAATTCGAGGATCAGATTCATAAAAGGAATAGGTAATAAAGCAGATATTCATAATTTTTTATTTCTTATAATTGTTAGGTTTCTTTAGTTATCTAGCTGTTTATTTCCTTGCTGTCACAAAAAACCACGGACTTATGGAAAGTAGTGCCTCCAATTTGAATAATCTTTCAAAGGAAGCAAAATAATGGACTACCTTAGTGCTATTTATGAACTTACTAGTATCATAACGGCTTAGCGGAACCCAATTATATCCTTTGATCTTTTCGATGGTGAAACCAATATTGCATAATTTTCGTTTCAAATCATTTAGGCCTGTAACTGGTAGTGAGTCATTTAGGCTTGTAAAGGGTAACGAGTATCGATCGTTCAACGTCATAAGCCTCGTAATAAATCTTTTATACGAATTCTTGTTTCTTAATGTAAAAAGCAGAAGTCCTGTTTCCTTCAATGTCCTGTTGCATTCTTTAAAGAAAAATTCTTGTTTGATATCAATATAATCAAGCGCTTGTATACATATTATGCAGTCAAAACTTCGGTTTTTAAAAGGCAATTTTTTTCCATCCCCTAAAATCATTGGGATAGTTTGGTCTTTACTCTTTAATTTAACTAATGGGATTTTATCATACTCTAAGGCAATAACTTTAATCCCTTTGTTATGAATAGGAATACTAAATCGACCGCTTCCACACCCCACATCTAATACAGATTTAATATTTTTATTCTCTTGAAAAACTAAATCAATGTAACGCTTTTCATATTCTGTTAAATACTGACCAACTGGATCGCTATTCCATTTATCCCAAAAATATTCGCTTTTACTCAGAGCTTTCATAACGAAATCCTTATTACCAAATAATTGTAATGTAACTATTTAGTAATAATAATTTCTTCAGGTTATTCCTATCAATAGGGGTAAGATAGTTTACTGTAAAAGCTACTTTTTTGTTCCTCTTGTATATATTCCATGCTCATATATTCCATGCTGAGCACCATTTATACAAATTATGTCGCAAAAATTTCCCTTTCTAAACCAACCTATTACTTCTTCTTCAGTATGACGAGTAAAAAATTCAGGTTGCATGGCATTAAAAAGAAAGAATGCATTTGTTCTTAATGAAGTCCTATGTTTTTTGAACACTCTTTTAGCTAAGGACAATGAGGGTGCAAGACACCAGCTGAGGTAAAATAATGATTTTCTTGGAATTTTATGAGATATTTTCAAGAAGTCTCTCAATTTTACAGTAAAGGGCAAATTGGTCTTGTCAGGTACTGCTATGAATAATTTGCCATATGATTTCACTAAATCAGATAAATTTTTAAATGCGTGTTCAGTTTCTTGAACATAGCATATTACGAGTTTGCCCCACACATAATCAAAAGTTGCCTTTTTAAATGGTAGATTAAGAATATCCGCTTGAACTATATTTACATTTTTATAAGGTCTACAATATTCATAAAGATTCTCTATTGAGGAAGCTATCTCTATACCAAAAACCTCAGCCCTATACTTTCCTAACGCTTTGGTTAATCGTCCATTACCACAACCAGCGTCAAGGATCAGTTTGCCTTTCAAATCATTAGGGATAATATCTAGAAAATGAAAAAAATCATTTAGTTCTTCTTCTTTTGTTTTTCCATAGAGCGTATCAATTTCAAATTTCCTTTCTGTTGTTTTATCCCACTGAAAACCCCAACTTTCTGCCAATTCTCTCCGGCCACCCAGATCAACAATCATTCGTGGGACACCATTCATTATTTTGAAAGAACTTTGACAACTACTACAATCGAGTACCCCATCGATTACTTCATCTTTAACTACTTCTTTTTCCATTAGTGTTAGGGTCTGTTTACATTTTGGGCAACACAAAATATTTAATATCTGCCTTTTCATATTCTTACTCCTTATCAATAATGTGTTTTATCACCAATCTGCTTCCAGTAAGCCAACTTTTTATCAGGAAAAATGGAATTCCCGCTTTTAATTTGCCGTTATTACCCTCAACAACAAAGTAAAGGGATATATAGCCATAAGTTCTTTCGATGGTTTCCTTCCAGGTAGAGTGGTGATAAATGGTACTAAATTTATAACCTGAGACAAAATTATCCCAACGTCTATCCTTTACGCATCAATTATTTTCACCCGCACATCACTTATAACCAGAATATTTCAAAAAAGGCCTGAGGCTTAAAACAAAATTTTTCTAGCCTCCCAGATGTCTGTAAATAATTTTTCCACTTATTTTTGTCAGAATTAGGGGCATCCTTCGTTCCATTTCTGTAACTACACGATACTTAATATTCTCCTCTTGTATTGAAGATATTCCTTTTATCTCAGGATAGTAAAAATAATCCAGCCCGTATTCCTTGGCGCCCCACCTTCTTTTAAAATCTATTAATCCCCTATTATTGGATGAAGACCTTCCAAAATCAAAATATCTGTACTGTTTGTTGCAAGCCATTTTAATAGCCTTCCAAAGTAAGCAGTGATTGGGGCAATATCTTAAGAATCGATCATCAACACCATTATATTCACAATATATGGTGTCTTTAAATTTAAGCAAAACAAGCCCAGCAATTGTCTTATTCTCATACTCAACTAAGAGTAAAGTAATCAAATCTTTTGGCCGCATTATCCTCCACATATTCTGCAAGAACTTATAAGGTGGGGGAGGTAAACCATGTTTCTTCCTTGTTAACAAGTGTAATTTGTAAAATGTCTTCATATCTTTCTCAGATTCTCCTTCTCTAACCGTTAAATTACTTTTTTCCGCCCTGTTTATTTTTTGCCGTACGCAAGTTCTATGAAAGGACCTTCTCAAAGACTTAGCGCCCTTCTCTAGAGATAATATATGGGTTATATATTGAGAATGTTTTTTTAGTTTATCTAAATCGGGGTTCCCCTCGTTCTTTTTAGTTCTAATCTCTATATACGAAGCGTTTAGTTCCTTCTTTTTTTGTAGAATAATCTTCATTAATCTATTAAAATCCTGTAAAGTATCGACAAGAGGGTCACAATATGAGGAGAAGGGTGAGGATACCAATCTCACACCAGTTAACCAGCTTTTAACTAGAAAAAATGGGATTGCTGCTTTTAGTTTACCTGTTTCATCTTCGAGAATGAAATACAGTGGGGTGGTATGGGTAAAGGATTTTTCAATGACCTCCTTCCAAGCAGAGTGATGATAGATTGATCCCAATTTATGGTTTAAAACAAACTCATCCCAACGCTTATCTTTCGAAGCATCTATGATTCGCACTCCCATCTGCTACTACCCCCCAAGAATTCTCATCCAAAAGTCAACCAAAGTTATGGAATCTATATCGCCAGTAATCGCCAAAGCGCTCTTGGCTTCCATAGGCCACCTCCAGTATCTTATTATCGGAGCTTGTGAGCCTTCTATCGAGTTTAGGACTTTCATTTCGTTTCCTTGAGCATCTTCGTCACCGTTGAAATAGATTCCGTATTTCTTTCTCTTGTCGCTTACCTCGAAGAAAAAACCTTCATTTTTGAGAAATGCAATCAAATTTGGAGCAGCTTTCTTGGAAACACCAATGGCTGGTCTGGTGGGTGCCTCTATGGAAATCTGGTTTCCACCCACGATTTTGTACCCATTAAAGAAATTCTTCGTGGGATGTTTTAAGGTAATATTTTTGACGAGGACTGTACATCGATTAGAACAGGTCACTTGGATATGGTAGCAGCCATCTTCATTTCTCTTGAGTCTGAAACCAGATGTATTCCTTTCTCTCCACCAACAAGAGATCTCAGATAAAGAAGCAACCCAGATTGGATGCTTGTAGGTCTTAGAGGCTTCTAATAGTGATTCTAGGGCTACTTTACAAAGCGCAATTCTTTCTGGATGAAGTTGAAGCACAAATAGGTCTCCTTTTTCGTAGGTTTTTGATAGAATCTTCCGCCAAATTCTATCAATTCTTGCGCTATCAACTATACCAAGTCGATCTATAAGTATATCATCATCGGGAAGTGATACAGGAATTTCTACCAGATTATTGTGAAAACGGGGTACTGAAGAGTATTCCGAAGCATTTTCAAAATCATATAGTTCAAGGTACTTTTGATATACCGGCAATTTCTCTTCCGGAATCTCTCTTTCAATGCCATCCCACAATATAGTATGACTGCTATTCCACAAGAAATTTAGTTTTTCTACTGCATTCAATGTGTTCTCGTTCCACCTTAGGTAAGGGCATCTAAATCCAGAAAACGGGATAGATGCTCTTCGAAAGGCTCTGATGGCCCGTTCAATTTGTTGTTTTTGGTTTCTGAATGTAAGCTTTGTAAGATCGATGTGGTGATACCCATGAATTCCCAGGTCCACTTTTCCACTAACATATGTTTGGACTAATTGTGTATGTCTTTCCAGGACATCCCCCGGAATAAAAAATGTTGGAATAACATGATATTTTGCCAATAATTTCTGATAGGTACCCAAATATTTCTGCATCTTGTCTGTGTTTAGGCCATAACGTTTCCACAGGTACATTCCCCGTGAAATTATCTCCGCTACATTCCGATACTTTATTAAAAAACGTATATAATTCAAAATTGACATAGATAGCACTTATAGCTTATGGCTCAAACTGATAGCCTGTATCTAAAAACCATTTGATTTGAACCACTCATAAGTTTTTTCTAACCCGTTCTTCAAAGGCGTTTCTGGAATCCACTTTAGATTCTTCCTGATCTTTTCTATGTTAAGGACCCTTCTCCTTAAGTTGTCAATGTCTCTTCTGTCAACATAGACGGGCTTCATGGAATTTCCCGTTAACTGTATAACAGCTCTAGCTAACTCATTAATGCTGGTTTCCTTTCCGGTTCCTACATTGAAGATCTCACCTTCAGCCTTGGGAGAAACAGCAGCTAGCAATGTGGCATCCACCACATCTTCAACAAAGGTAAAATCCCTGGTTTGTTCACCATCTCCATGAATTTCCGGAGACTTACCTTTTCTAGTATTATTAAAAAACTTGGATATTACACCACAATATCCATTTTTGGGCGATTGATGATATCCATAAACATTTGAGTATCTCAAAATGGCTATTGGAACCCCGAATGTTTCATAAAAAGCCATACAGTAGTTTTCACCTGATAGCTTGCTGGCGGCATAAGGGTTTAAGATATTTAATGGATCATCCTCATTTATGGGAAGATATCGACCATTACCATAGACAGATGCAGAGGAAGTATACACTACTCTTTCCACCTTGTACTTTCTTGCTGCCTCAAGGATATTGAATGTCCCAAATACATTTACCTGGAGATCTTTATAAGGGTTTTTCATAGATACGATTATGTTTCTGGCTGCAAGGTGGAAAACGAGATTCACCCCTTTGACCAGCTTTTTAACTAAGTTTCTGTCAGTTACTGAACCCCTAATAAAATTTATATACTTCATTGAATGGATGTTTTTTACATCTCCGGTAAATAGATCATCCAACACAGTCACCTTAGCGTTCAGCTTAACAAGCCTGTCTACCAGGTTAGACCCTATAAATCCGGCTCCACCTGTGACCAAAACTAATTTATTTTCAAATTCTTTTGGTAACATATCTGTTCTCCTAATATTAAAAAAGTTACTGTGCCCCCCGCCCTGAGATGGCTAATGGCACGGTTTTAATGAGAATTTTAAAGTCTAACCATAGGGACCACTTCTTAATGTATTGCAAATCCAATCTGTAGGCATCCGTATATGTTCTATTATATCTGCTGTAGAGCTGAGCCAGGCCAGTAATTCCTGGTTTGATGGTAAGTCTAGAATATTGCCAGATTGTGGAATTCTCAATTTCATATATTGGATACGGTCGCGGCCCTACCAGACTCATTTTTCCTTTTAAGACATTAAAAAGCTGAGGTAATTCGTCTAAGCTTGTACGCCTCAAAAATCTACCAATCTTTGTAACTCTTTCATCATTTTGGAGCTTGTAGCTAAAAAGGTGGTCTTTACCATTCTCAAAAAGGGTTATCTCTTTATTGGCCAACTTTCTGACGTGTTCTTGATGAACGGTTTGATCGCAGTTGTGATACATAGATCTAAATTTAAGAGAGGTGAATATTTTTCCATTCAATCCAACCCTCTTTTGCTTAAAAAATACAGGGCCAGGGGATGTCAACTTAATTGCAATAGCAATGACGATGAATGCTGGGAGGAGCAGTGTTACGCCCACCAGTGAACCAATTATGTCCACAAGCCTCTTAATAGCCTTTTGTACCATGACTGAGTATGAGGTGTTGAACTCATGTGGAAATAGAGGCAATAATAATTTATCACTTTTGTTAGAATGCTTTTCTAAACCATTTCTGAGCACTGATGTCTTCCTATTTCTTGGTATATGCATAGGATCTAGCCTTTTAATTTTTCCACCTAATTTACTCTTAGAACCGTCATCATCATCATCAAAAATCTCGGGATATGCTGTTATAGAAAAGCAATCTTCTAATGGAAAATTATTTTGCAAACAATGGGTAAGCCTTGCCTTACTTAGATAAATCAATTTGTTACATAGAGCTTCAGCACCGGCATATGCAGTCTCCGGTAGCAGAATCGCCATTGTGTGATCATCAAACCAACCTTTTAAATCCGTTTCTCGTAAATTTTTATTCATTACCTGGGCAATAATCCTCAAGATTCTTTCTTTATTTATTTCTCTGGTTATGTGCTTTGAATTCACCAATGAAAGGTCTATCAAAATAAGTGAGAAGGGCAGATTTGTTCTCTGTGTCCGACTCCTTTCCTCCTGAATCCTTTTCTGGAAATATGAGCTGATAAACAGGCCGGTATGGGGATCGATAATGGAATTCATGAGGTTACCTGGTTACTTGGGTTTATTGAGATGGGTTTTTTCTACTACGTTTCCTCGTTTCACATACCGCATACCGCATCTGTGGCACCGGGCCTTTTCAACGTCTGAGGTTTGAGCAAATGTGAGTTTTGTTCCACATTGGCACATCCAACCAGCTATTCTAGCAGGGTTACCTACTGCCAGGGCGTAATCTGGGACATCTTTGGTTACTACGGCTCCAGCACCGATGAAGGCGTAACGGCCTATGGTATGGCCACAGATGACAGTGGCGTTAGCCCCAATAGTGGCTCCTTTTTTCACAAGGGTGATCTTGAGTTCATTCATACGGGGGATGGCACAACGAGGGTTAAATACATTGGTGAAGACCATGGAGGGCCCACAGAAGACCTTGTCTTCCAAAGTAACTCCCTCATAAATAGAAACGTTATTCTGAATCTTACAGCCATTGCCTATGGTAATGTTTGGGCCGATAACTACGTTTTGCCCAATTCGGCAATTTTTCCCAATGCTGGAGCCTTTTAGAATGTGTGAGAAATGCCAGATTTTAGTTCCAGAGCCAATTTCCACTCCATCGTCAATGTAGGAAGATTCGTGAACAAAGTAGCTCAAAGCTGGAAGTTCAAGGCTGGAAGTTTTTTGCAGTCCTCTTTGAGCTTTGAGCTTTGAGCTTTGAGCTGACCAAATGGTTTCACCATTTCGGTTCAGGGATTCCTGGGAAGCCTGGAGGATTTGAAGGACTCGTAAGCTTTCATAGCCATCTGTGTTTGGAGTTAATCCTTTCTCAACACATTCCAGAAAGTGTCGGCATTCAGCCTTTAGTGGTTCCTCTAAATTGAGAGGTACAACCTCGGCCTCCGCTTTTGAGGCCACTGGAATTCGGTTTAGCCATTGGATACTGTGGGGGTAAAGCAAGAGTTTTTGTTCACTAACATCATCGAATACCGCCATTTTTTTATCGCCCACTACTACCAGCTTCTGTTCTTTAAAGGGATGAAGCCATGAAACAAAGATATGAGCCCTTACCCCACTAAGAAAATTTAGGCTGGTCAGGGTGACGTCCGCAATAGACGGCTGCAAGTAATTTCCCCCAGTACAACTGAGACATTGAGGGAATTCGTTGAGTAGATATAGAACGACTGATATGTCGTGAGGGGCAAAGCTCCACAGGATATTCTCTTCAGCACGGATTTTCCCAATATTCAGGCGGTTACTATAAACGTATTGAATTTTGCCTAGTTCACCATGGTCAATGAGTTCCTTTAGTCTTATCACAGCATTATGATATCGGAGGACATGTCCCACCATAAGGACCCTTTTCTTGCTTTCAGCTAATTCAACGATCTCCCTAGCTTCTGTCACTATAAGAGATAGTGGCTTTTCTACGAAGATATGCTTTCCTGCCAAAAGTCCCTCTCTGGCATGGGAGTAGTGATTTTCAGCCGGTGTTGCTATGATTACAGCATCAATTTCAGGATCATTGAGAACATCATGATAAGAAGGGGTCAATTTTTTGTCTGGATATTTCTTCTTGAAATTTTCGAGTACTGCCTGGTTCTGGTCGCAAATCACGTGGAGTGCGCCAATCTCTGCAAAGCACCGAACCAGATTTCTGCCCCAATAGCCAGCACCTAGCACCGCAACCTTTATATGGTTATTCAGGTTTATTGAGTAAACATCCCCCTCTTTAAATATTTCTGAATTAGAGACGATCTTTTTCATGGTAGATGGCTCTTTCCACCATCGGTTTGGTGACTTTATTTTTCAGCGCTTATAGCCGCTTATAAATAGCCTGTGGTATATAGTATTTCCTCTTGTTTAGCACACCGCCTAAAATCCTGGCCCCTGCTGCTCTTAGCCGTTCTTTAGCCTGTTGAGCTGCCTCCCACCGGGTCTTCTCTGCCTCCACCACAAAAATTACCCCATCCACCTTAGAACACAGACTTATTGAATCCGGGTATAAAGTAACTGGAGGGGCATCTAAGATTACAAAATCAAAGCGGTTTTTGAATTGGTCAAGAAGCGGCCTCAGTGCTTGGGAATCAAAAATGCTCCCCGGATGGCCAGCGTCCTTGCCACTGGTGACCACAAAGAGGTTGTCAATATCGGGTTTCTTGATAGCTTGTTCTGTGTCATTCTCTCCACGCAATATGTTTAATAAACCATTCTTGTTATCAAGACCGAAAACTTGATGTAGAGATGAAGATCTTAGATTACCATCAATCAACAGTACTTTTGTTTTGTCATCACTGGCCAGTGCCTTTGCCAAATTAACCGCTGTGGTGGTGCAGCCTTCATTTTCGGCTGAGCTCACAATCATAATAACTTTATGCTTGAGATCAGAATACCGGTTGAGTAAGCTAGCTTTGAGTTGCTGGTATTGTCCGAAGGATGTGGGCAGAAAGGGTTGTTTTTCCTTAGCAGCAATTAGGGTTACAGGAGCTTCAGGGTGTGTATCTGCGCCTCTTTCTTTCAATTGAGGTAGAGCCACTGCTTTTTGGGAGTCTCTTTCCCTTTTGGCCCGCTCGATGGCTTCAAAGGTCTTTCCCATAAAATCCTCCTAATCTCTTTTTTCTCCTTCTATTTCCTCAGTGGAGACTGGACAGCAAAATAATACTTTATATTAAATTCTGAAATTTCCGATGCGATTTTCTTTCCTACCTCTAATGCCTCCTTTCGCATGGCATAAAATCCTACCCTCACCCCGTACCAGGTTTCTCCGTTAAGGGTTCCTACGACTAGATATGCTGGAAAACCTTTATGTTTTAGCTGGTCTATGAGGTGCTTGGCGCATGTAAGGGATCTGCTGGAATATACCTGGATTGCCCACGAATATGAGCTGTCAGGCCTAACACCTCCCTTTCTTAGTTGCCGAATGAGGGACTCCTTTCTCTCTGTAGGAAGGGTTAAGGAGATTTTTTCTGTCTTTTCTTCTGTTTTCTGCTTAGTTGGTACTTTCTCCATCATTTCCAGAGATCCTTCTTCTGCCGAAGGGAGCGCGGTAACCTGAGACCTTTCCTCTACCTTCTTTTTGGAGGTTGAAAGCAACGTATCCATCTTTTTGCTTACTGGTGCAACCTTTGGGATATATCGTTTAATAGCGCCGATTTGGCCATTTCCTTGTATTAGGAATATAGTAAGAAACAGAAGTGCAGATAGTAATGTGGCCCTGGTCCATAAGTCCCTATTCGATGGCTTTGGGGTGGGGTAATCAGCGATAGGATGCTCCGGAGCGTAAATAGATATTTCATTCCTCATGCCCACAGACTCAGGAACCCAAATGCTTCGCCAATTATCTAACCTTTCTTTAAGAGCATTAATTTGAACCAATGCCCACTGCTTGGCTTCATCAGGGGTAGGTAAGGTCTTGGAAATAGAATCCCCATTGCCTTCACCCAAACTCCAGCTTTCTTTCCCTGGATATCCAGAACTTGACCCAAAGATATTAGCCGTTGGAAAGTCACCTTGGTCCGCTACCTTAATGGTTACTTTAATAGAGCCATTGGGATTTTTCCGATATAATGTCTGGAGTTTCATTTTTTGGCTCCTGTTTCTATCAATGGACTGCTCGATTTTCAGATCAGTCAAGGCTTCTTTGACGATTGACTCATCAATCTTCCTTTTGTTAAGCCCATAAGCTATAAGTAAGGAGTTATCGCAGAGAATATTGACCATACGGGGAATCCCTCTTGAATACTGACAGATCGAATCAAATGCCTTTTCAGAAAAGAGCTTGCAGCAGCCTTTGTAGCCCGCGACTTTCAAACGGTGTTCGATATAGCTTCGAACTTCTGGAGCAGTGAGGGGTTCAATTTCACGGCGGACGCCTATGCGCTGCCTGAGTTGCCGCAATTCTGCTTGGCTGAGCTTTTTGGATAGCTCCGGTTGCCCCACAAGGATAATTTGAAAAAGTTTTTCCTGTGGACTTTCTAAATTTGAAAGGAGGCGCAATTGCTCCAGCACTTCAGGACTCATATTTTGTGCTTCATCAAAGATTAAGACAACATTTCCACTCCTTTGAAATTGATCAATTACAAAATTCTGGAATTGCAAACGTAGCTCAAGGTCACTCTTTCCTTCCGTATTAATACCGAATTCCACAAGGATGTTTCTAAGCAGATCAGAATATGTACCGCAATGAAATGGTATAAAAGCGGTTTGAGTTTTGTTATTCAAGCTCCTTATAACTGAATGGATTAAGGTAGTCTTTCCAGACCCCACCTCTCCTATTATGGCTATAAACCCACGGCGTTGCTCAATACCATAAACCATGGATGCCAGGGCTTCCCTGTGGCTTTGGCTCAGGTAGAGGAAGTTCGGGTCAGGATTGGGATTAAACGGAGATTCTTTAAATCCAAAAAATTTGGTATACACGGCCTTTAAGACTCCTTTTAGTACGAAGGTTTAAATTCCGGTATTGATGCCAGTAGTGGCATCCCCAGTTTTTCCTCAAAATCAGTTGCGGTTGTAAAGGAGTGATCCATGAATTCTGAAAAGAAAGCCAGGCCCAAACTGCCTACTGTACCCAAGATGATAGCTAGGATAATATTAAGCGACTTCTTGGGCTTAACTGGCTTGAGTGGGACCAGGGCTGGCTGGATGACACTCACATTGGCTATTTTTTCCATATCCATGTTATCCGATATGCGGCTTTCCTCAAGCTTGGTAAGACAAAGCTGATAATTCTTTTCGTCGATATCGCGCTGGCGCTCTAAGCGCCTGAGCTCCATCTCAAGGTCGTTGAGCTTATTGAGTTCTTTTTGATATTCAGCCAGATGAGCCCTTTGGCTTGCCTCTCTGATCCTTAGGGCTTTAAGATCTGCCTGATAGATTTTTAACTCCTCTTTCGCCAAGACTTTCTTCACTTTACCAATTTCCATGCGCTTATTTTGCACTTTTCGGCTCTGTTCCCTGTATTTGGTGAGGAGTTGCTGCTCAATGCTTTGTAGTTCAATCAGTTTTCCCCTTAAAGAAGCGATGACCTCAGGATTGCGGTCCATTTCCATGCCGATGGTAATCTCCTGCGGATTTCCTGCAAGCTGTCTTTTAATCTCATTAATCATGCTTTGAGTTTCATGGATCTGCCTCTGGGTTTTTTTAAAAGCTGCCAGAAGTTCTGAGACTTGTTCTAAGATAAGTGTTTTTTGGCGATCTAACGAGCTAATGCGGTACCGGTCTTTAAAGCTCTCTAAGGCCTGTTCCGACCTTTTCAGTCTGTTTTCTGCAACAGTAACCTGCTCTTTAAAGAACCTATACCCCCCTGGATTCTTGTGAACATTTAAGTGATGATCTAGATAAAAGTTGACTAAGGTGTTGACCACATTGGCTGCTATATGAGGTTCATGGTGTTGAAATTTGACATTGATAACATCAGATTTTTTTACTCCCTCCATATTCAGCTTTTTTTGGACCATAAGTACCGCCTCATCAAAAGGAGTGAGTTCTCCTTTTTTATGGCCTTTGCTCTCTTTAAGCAGTTTTGGATAAATATTTTCAACCCCCAAGGTCCTGATAGTCTTTTCAATGAGGTTTCGGCTGTTCAAAATCTCGATTTCTGAATTTATTTCTTCCTGGCGATTATCGAAGCTAACTATAGGACTAGAATCAGGGGCAGTGGGAGGGATATAGATGTTCTCACGGCCAAACTTGATCAAGATCTTGGAGCTTGCTTCGTAGGTGGGCTTCATTATAAAAGAGCCTACTGCCACTGTGATCACCGTGACCAGAAACATAGTAAGGATTTTTGTCTTGTGTTTGAAGACCACGTATAAAAAATCTCTCAGTGATGTAGCTTTATTGTTTTCAGCCATAGTGCCCCTCCTGTAAATAAAGGTTAATTAGCACCCCACCAATAGCCCACGCTAATGGGAATGGGAATCATGAGTCGGACATATTTATCTATCCATTCATTGACATTAGAAATAGTGGATTTTGGCACATAAACTATGTCAAAGGGCTGGAGCCTGATATCCTTCTCCTGGCCTGCCAGCAATTTCTCTAAATTGATTTTGTATGGAACTGGTTTATAATCGGACCCTCGACGAATAACAATGATCTCCGTCTTTTTGGCACTTTTTGTTAAACCACCGGCATCGATTATGGATTGCATTATAGTTAAATCACCTGTTAGGGTGAGAGTTTTTGGAGATTTGACTTCACCTCCCACATAAACCTTTTGTCCCCCAAAGGTCCGGACAATAACTGCAACCTCAGGACGTTCTAACTCTTCCCCGTATCTCTCAGTAATTATTTTGTCTAGTTCAGCTGGTGTGAGTCCAGTCGCTTCAATTTCCTCTACCAGTTGCAAGGATATCTTTCCATCGGGGCGGATGGTCACTGTCTCATTCAGTTCCGGGTCATAAAAGAATTTTACGTCTATTTGATCGCCAGGCTGTAAGTAGTAATTGCGTTCTGGGCCACTTATTACCCCTATGTGTGAGGATTCATCTGGCCTAATGACTGGTACATTTGAGGCGCAACCTAGAACACTGGTTGTCAACAATGCAAAGATTACAAAAACTACATGACCCTTATTTGTGACAAGAACCTCTTTAAAAAACTCTTGCAGCTTCATTATCCCATCCTCCTTTATATGGGTTCTACATCAAATTCGTCTATTTCTGTGGATATAGACTGTTTAAGCAGGTCTATAGAAATAATCAATTTCTGTTTGTTTGTTTTATTCCTAAGTAAGATACCTTCACATCCGATGAGGGGGCCATTAACTATCCTTACTCTCTGCCCTATCTTAAGATAAGGGTAAGGTCTTATCAAAACGTCGTTTTTAAGCAATGTCTGGATAGAGGCTATCTGACTCTCAGGTATAGGGGTAAGTTTTCCATTATTTCCTAAAATATAGGCTACTCCTGGGGTCTTTAAGATTTCTAACCTTACATAGGGATCTAAATCTACATTTACAAATAAATAACCTGGGAAGAGGGGGACTTGTATCCTTTTTCTTCGATCCTTCCGCCTACTCCATACCTCCATTTTGGGAAGGAATGCATGAATAGATTTGTTAACCAACCTGTCATATACCCTCTGTTCATGCCGTGCGGATGTGTATATTGCATACCATTTTAAGAGCATAGCTCCGCTCCGTCAGTTACATTCTTTTCTTCCCATGTTGTCAGATACCCGTCTGCTTTCAACTCAATCGCTCTTTCTTAGTCACTAACTAGCACCTGATTTTTAACAATTGTTTTGCTATGATTTATAAATACAATCTGCTATTTTATGTTTATCTTCCTCTGTTATCTCTATAAATTCGACACCTATGTGATAGATGCCATCTATTTTCTTTTCCCACTTTACTTCACCCAGTGCCCTAACTATCAGTTCAGGTTGTAAGGAAAGCTCAAGATCTAACAGGCTATGGGCACTAATGAGTTGGTCAACAGAAAACATCACTCCGCCTCTACTTATATTAATAGTTTTAGATTTTCCACTGATATGGAGCTTGGGTTTAATAAGAGAATAGCTTATGGAAAGTTTATAGTCTGCCCGCCAATATCTTCTTTTGAAATGCTTAATTTGCTGAGCCAACACCTTATTTTTCTCTTTGAGAGTATAGTATTGCCGCCGTAGCAAGGCCCTTACTCTAGCCGCCAGCTCCAGGTGATGCAGCGGCCAGGTCATGTAGAAGTCGACCCCGGCTTCTAGAGCTTGGGTATAAGTCTCCTTCTCTGGCTTCTTACCCAAAAGGACAAGAGGCAGGTCAAATAAATGGCGTATTTCTTGGCAGAACTGGTAACCATCAAGCTGAGGGGGGTTATCCCTCACAATAGCCACATCCGGGGAGATCTTATCCATCAGCTCTAGCCCTAAACCAGGTGAGGTTATTATCAGTTCAAAGCCGGAACGGGCTAAAGTTGAGGCAATCCCTCCCCAGAAGTCGTAGCCATCGGTGGCAAGGACAATAACCACTATTTTCTTCATGGTCACATTATACACTAGGAAAGTAACGATCCTAGTGCCGGTAAGGTAACCAGTGGTGGAGATTTGGTGGAAATTCGGTAACGATTAGTGGAGAAAGGTTACAGTATTACTGTAAGCGTTTACCGATTAGCGATCAGGGTAAACCCTGACGTAGCTGATAGCTCATAGGTCATATCTTTTACTACCACTATGAGTTAACTATGCATCATTCATCCAAAAGCTGAAAGCTGACCACTGACGGCTGAACACTCACGCCTATTTAGGCTTAACAAACTTATAGCCTACCCCGCGCTCGCTGAGGATTATTCGCGGAGGCCTAGAGGTATCACCTAGCTTAGTGCGCAGTTGGTAAATATACTTCTTAAGTGCGCTGGCATCAACATACCTTGCACTACCCCAAACCCGCCGCCTTAGGGTTTCTTGTGTCACTATCCTTCCTTCATTCCTTGCTAGACAATGGAGCACCTTATATTCGGTAGGAGTGAGGTGTACTTGCTGATCGCCTAGGAGAACTTTCCTGGTGAAGAAGTTAATAGTAAGGTTTCCTGCAACTAATGGGGGTAGTTCTTCATCCTCGGGGTAATATATGCCAGTGCGACGTAAGACTGCTTTCACACGAGCCAAGAAATCAAGCGGGTCAAAAGGCTTGGTAATATAGTCGTCAGCGCCCGTCTCCAGCCCTCTGACTTTATCTATTACCTCCTCTCTGATGTCCTCTAGCACCTTAAATCCACTCATATCAGGAAGGTTAATATCCAAGATGACGATATCAGGGGATTCAGTTTCCACCATCTTTATTCCCTCAGCTCCCTTATCAGTGGAGGCAAGAGTAGCCTCTGGCCAGTGAAGCTTAAAGGTAAGGGAAAGGGTGTTTACTATCTCTGGACTATCCTCGATGAGCAGGACTTTCATATTCTATCCCCCAACTTGCTTACCAAGGGCAAGGAGAACTTGAAGCTATTACCTTTGTCCTGGATTTCCACCCAAATTTTTCCTCCCTGAAGCTCTACTAGACGCTTACAGATAGAAAGCCCCAGCCCCACGCCCCCTGCCTCTTTACCCAGGTAGTAGGGGTTGAAGATAAGTTTAGCTTCTTTGGGCCCAATGGGTGGAGCACAATCGTGCACCTCCAGTATGAGCTGAGTATCTACCTGATAAGCCTGAAGGCATATTTCACTATTGGGAGGACTGAATTTGCTGGCATTAGTCAGCAGGTTCAGAAGAACCTGAACTACTCGGTCTGGGTCAGCATCAACCCGGGGAAGGGAAGTAGGTAGCTCAAGACTGAGGGTTTGATCTTTATTCTGTAGCAGAGTGCTAACCTGGGTAGCAACATCTTTGGCTAGCTGATAAATATCAACAGGCTGCAAGTAAAGGACAAGTTCAGTGCTCTGGAGCTTAGCAAACTCTGTCAGTTCTAAGATCCTTCGGTTCAAGTTATGGATGGCTGTATCGAGATTTTTAGCTAGGTCATAAAGAAGAGGGGAATCGGCTAATAGCTCTCCTTTTAGCAGTTTTGAGGAGGCAACCATGGCAGTAAGAGGAGTCTTAATTTCATGAATCAGGGCATTTATGAAGTCCATCCTCTCCTTATCCTGCTTCTTAAGTGCCTCCTCCGCCTGCTTGCGCTCGGTGATGTCTCTTGATATTATGATAGCTCCCTGGGGGAAAGGTGATATTGTTATAGACAAGAACCTCTCACCATATTTTTGTTCAGGAAGCTCTCTTACCTTGCCCGACTTAATGCAGTTTATCAATTCGGCATACATGTCGATCTCGTGCCTCCCAGCATAATCCTTATACATCACATCCCCAATGTTAGGCAATTTGTTACCTGAGGCCTTTTTTGCCAGATTGCTTTTGACTACTCTTCCCTCAAGATCCACAACTATGGTTTCCATAGGATTGTATTGGAATAATGCAAAATTAAATGCTTCTCTTTCCCACAGTGCCTCCTCCGCCTGCTTGCGCTCGGTGATATCTCTAGCTATGCCACGGGTTCCCACAACTTTTCCGTCTTTTATTATAGGTGTTGAACTGAATTCAACATTGTGCAGTTTTCCGTCCTTGTCAACCAGAATTGTTTCAGAAGTGACTTCCTTTCCCTTGAGAATTTTCTTAAAGTCTGCCATTGCTTGCGGCAATACCTCTTTTGGAATCCACTTGGTAAAAATCCTACCAATAACTTGCTCAGGTTTGACCCCAAGCAAGGTTTTCACAGCCTTATTTACAGAAGTTACATTTCCCGCTATATCCAAGGTATATATGACGTCTATCATCCTTTCAACCAGATCCCTGTACTTTTCTTCAGACTCTCTCAATGTTTCCTCCGCCTGCTTGAGCTTGGTTTCTGATTTCTTCAATTCAGTAATTCGCCTTCGCATTTCTACCAATTCATTTATAAGTTGCTCTTTGGTTTTATCTTTCATTTTGTATACTTTCTAAGACAAGTAGCAATTTGACCTAACTTTAAATAATCGAGCTGGGTTCATTTATTCTTCCTATAAATTGATAATTATATTTACCATAATCTTCTAAATTTTTCTACTGCACATTTAACGTGAAAATGCAATATTTATACCACCCAGGTTTGCCACGTTCTAAATAAATATCCCACCAGTTTACCGAAACCACAAACCAGTGCACGAAGAGCGAAATGCTTAGTTCCCGGGTTTGTGATAAATAGGCCCTAATTATGTCCACACGCTGGGTAGTAAGGTGATAAAAAGGTATAATAAAGCAAAGACCTCATACCAGAGGGTGCTTGATTCTCTTTATGTGCCTGAGAAAGCCAAAGAAAGGCTAGGGCTGAAAATGATCGGTTAAATCCAGCAGAATTAAAAAAGAAAGCTTGCTAGGTTTCAAAATAGATTAATTATGGATGTAAGCCCTATGAAATAGTAAATCTCACTCCACGGGGCTACTGTAAAAATGCAGCTACCCCTGACAAAAAAGGGGAAATGGTGTATCATTATGTGATTATTGACTTTTTGTGTAGTATTTTGGCAGGTAGTCCTGTTGCAAATTCAGATGTAAAGGATGTTAGCTTCCAGTCACTGGGCCAGTTAAATAGGCTTGAATTATCGCCTGAATTAATAAATATCATAAAAAAGGCCTACAAGATATGGAAAAGCCAATAATTGCCATTATAGGTTGCCCAAATGTTGGGAAATCTACCTTATTTAATCGTTTGATAAGAAGAAAGAAGGCCATTGTGGATAGCACACCCGGGGTGACTAGAGACCGTATCTATGCCCATATTGAATGGGATAATACGCCATTGACCGTAGTTGATACAGGCGGATTTTTACCCAAAGAAAAAAACGCCATTTTAACTCAAGTACTTTCCCAGACCAAGGTAGCTATAGATGAGGCAGATGCCATTATCTTTTTGGCAGATAGCCGCATAGGCCCTACATCTTTAGATATGGAGTTAGTAAATTTATTGCGTAAGGCAAAAAGGCCTGTCTTATTTGCCATAAATAAAGTGGATGATGAGACACATTTATTTAAGATCTATGACTTTTACAGGCTTGGGATAAAAAAGATATTCCCCATTTCTGCCTTGCATGGTAGGGGCATAGATGAACTTATGTCTGAAACAATAAGCCTTTTGCCTAAAAAGGAGATTTTAGAAGAAAAGGTAGAACCTATTAATATAGCCATAATAGGACGTCCCAATGTAGGAAAGTCTTCTTTATTTAACTATATCTTGGGCTATCAGCGTAGTATAGTAAGTGAGATGCCAGGCACTACTAGGGATGCCATTGATACACCATTTCATTTTCAGGGAAGAGATTATGTACTGATAGACACAGCAGGCCTAAGGAGGAAGGCAAAAATTAAGTCCCATTTAGAAAGATACAGCATAAAGCGTGCACTAAAAAGTATTGACAGAAGTGATGTAGTAATCTTATTGCTCTCTGCAGAAGAAGGTATTACACATCAAGACTTACATATTGTAAATTATGCCTTAGATAAGGGGAAATGCATTGTAGTGGCAATTAATAAATGGGATTTAATGCCAAAAACAAGGCAATTTAAGGAAGAATATCTTAGAGCTATTCAAAAAAAATTGAGTTTTGCTGTTTTTATCCCTATTTTAACTATTTCTGCCTTAAGGGGTACCGGGATAAATAAAATCTTCCCCTTGATTGATAAGCTCTATCAGGTATATACCAATCGTATCCCAACAGCCAAGGTAAATAGATTTATAGAGGAATTGACTGCCGGATATCAGCCCCCTGCACCCGGTAATAAAAGGGTGAAACTTTATTATGCTACCCAAGCTTATATCAAACCACCCACTTTTATCATATTCACCAATTATCCTCATAGTGTACCTGATACCTACAGGCGTTTTTTGGTCAATAAGATCAGGGAGGGATTAGGATTCCAGCAAGTGCCTGTAAAGCTTATCTTACGAGGGAAAAAGTGAATCTATTTACATCAAGGATAATTGTGATATAAAAAAATGCATGCTCATTGTTCAAAAATACGGGGGGACTTCGGTAGGAGATGTAAACAGGATCAAAAATGTTGCCTATCGCATAGCAAGGGCCTATGATCAGGGGCACAAGCTGGTAGTAGTGGTCTCGGCCATGACAGGTCAAACCGATAGGCTCATTGAATTGGCCCACCAAGTGAGTAAAGAGCCTGACCCGAGGGAGCTTGATGCACTGTTGGCCACAGGAGAGCAGACTTCTGCAGCCTTGCTCACTATGACCCTTAAAGATATAGGATATAACGCCACTTCCTTAGTGGCCTTTCAGGCAAGGATATTTACAAATAATGCCTTTGGTAAGGCAAGGATTGATAAAATAGATTCACCCATTTTGCAACAGGAACTCAAAAAGGGGAACATTGTTGTGGTAGCAGGTTTCCAGGGTATAGATAGTCATGGGAATATTACCACACTGGGCCGTGGTGGCTCTGATACCACTGCTGTGGCCCTAGCTGCAGCACTTAAAGCAGACCTTTGTGAGGTATATACTGACGTAGAAGGGGTATTTACAGCCGATCCAAGAATCTGTCGAGATGCCGTCAAGATATCACGCATTTCCTACGATGAGATGATGGAAATAGCAAGTTTAGGGGCAAAGGTTCTACAAATTAGGTCTGTAGAATTTGCCAAGAAGTATAATGTGCCGGTGCATGTCCGGTCATCTTTTACTGAAGTGGAGGGGACTATGGTGGTAAAGGAAGAACCTGAGATGGAAAAAATAGTAGTAGCAGCAGTAACTCATGATAAAAATGAAGCGCGAATTACTATCACTAGGGTACCCGATAGACCTGGTATAGCTGCTCAAATCTTTGAGCCTATTGGTGAAGTAGGTATAGTAGTAGACATGATCATCCAAAACACTAGTGCCGAGGGCTTGACCGATGTGACTTTTACTGTGCCCAAGGCAGATTTTCATCAGGCCATGGAGATTACCCGTAATGTAGCAAGCGGAATTGGAGCTGAGAGGGTTTTAGGGGATGAGCACATTGCCAAGGTATCTATTATAGGGGTAGGGATGAGAAGTCATTCCGGAGTGGCAGCTAAAATGTTTTCTGCGCTTGCTCAAGCAGGTATAAATATCCTTATGATTAGCACTTCAGAGATAAAGATTTCCTGTGTTATGGATGAAAAACTGACAGAAAAAGCAACCAAGGTGTTGCATGATGCATTTATTCTAAATAAGGGATTACCATGATGGTAGAGATTTATGATACTACTTTAAGGGATGGCACTCAGGCCGAGGATTTCAACTTACAACTAGAAGACAAATTAAAAATTGCTCAAAGATTGGATGAATTGGGTGTGCATTATATTGAAGGCGGTTGGCCTGGTTCTAATCCCAAAGATATCCAATTTTTTAAAAAGGTTAGGAATCTTTCTTTAAAGAAGGCAAAGATTGTAGCTTTTGGCAGTACCCATCACCCCCGCACTTTACCTCAAAATGATAAAAATCTAAATGCCCTTTTAGAGGCCAAGACAGAGGTAATTACCGTTTTTGGAAAGAGTTGGGATCTGCATGTAACGGATGCCCTGCGTATAGCTTTAGAAAGAAACTTAGAGATTATCTATGATTCTTTGGCTTATTTAAGGCCCCGTGTAAAAAAGCTATTTTATGATGCAGAACATTTTTTTGATGGTTTTAAAAGAAACTCAGAATATGCATTAGCTACTATAGGCAAGGCCATAGAGGCCTCTGCAGATTGTATCATCTTATGTGATACAAATGGTGGGACATTGCCCCATGAGATTGAACAGATCGTAAGGGCCATCAAAAATAGATTTCCAAGGCTTAATTGGGGCATCCACGCCCACAATGATGCAGAAATGGCTGTGGCTAATACCCTACTGGCTGTGAGGTTAGGGGCCAGCCAAGTTCAAGGTACCATAAATGGGGTAGGAGAGAGGTGTGGTAATGCAAATCTATGTTCTGTTATACCTGCCCTAAAGTTAAAGATGGGGATTAATTGCGTAAGTGACGAGCAGTTAAAAAAACTTGCCCACCTCTCACGTTTTGTTACAGAACTTTTAAATGTCCCACATCCCAAATACTTACCTTATGTTGGAGGCAGTGCCTTTGCTCATAAAGGCGGAGTACATATAAGCGCTGTAGAGCGTAATCCTAATACTTACGAGCATATTCCACCAGAAAAGGTAGGTAGCAGCAGGCGTATTTTGGTCTCTGAACTTTCTGGAAAAGGCACTATCTTAAGCAAGGCAAAAGAATACGGTTTAATTCTGAGAGAAAGACACATAAAAAGTATTTTGAAGGAGGTAAAGACCTTAGAAAGTCAAGGATTTCAATTTGATGTAGCTGAGGCATCATTTGAACTTATGATGCGTCGTGTTTGCGGTGCCTTACCAGCTTATTTTAAACTCCTTACATATAGAGTGCACGACTACAATACATCAGAGGGCAGGCCTGTTGCTGAGGCAGAAATATGGGTTGAGGTAAATGGTGAGGCAAGACATGCTATGTCTTTAGGGCAAGGACCAGTAAATGCCTTAGACAGGGCATTGCGGAAGGCCATAGAGGATTCTTATCCAAATCTTAAAGAGATGGTTCTGGTAGATTATCGGGTAAGGGTGTTACCAGGTACGCCTGGTACAGAGGCAAAGATAAGAGTTTTGATAGAATCAAAGGATAGGCAGGGTAGTTGGCAAACAGTAGGGGTTTCTCATGATATTTTAGAGGCCAGCCTTCAGGCATTGGTGGACAGTATCGTATATAAATTGTTTAAAGATGAAAGATAGTAAACAAAGGAAGATGTTAATTTTGCTAGGGAGTGTATTTTTCTTTAGTGTGCTAATAAGGGGATTTCAATATAGTTCCTTTCCACAAGAAATTAGCCTTATCAATTTAAATAAGGCCAGTATAGAGGATTTAGTGACACTGCCCGGTGTGGGCTATAAGATAGCTATAAAGATCATTGTATATAGAGAGACCCACGGCCCATTTAAAAGCCTAGAGGAACTTTTAAAGATAGAAGGGGTCTCCACCAAAAAATTCAAAAAGTGGGAACCTTATTTAACAATTTCAGCAAATGGCTGAACTCAAAGGCTTTGTCCTCTCCTTCCATCCTTGTATTAAAGCAGACATCAATATCCTTTTAGCAGGAAAGTCACTGTCTAAGGCACAAAGGGATTTGGTCAAGAGAGCAAGGGCCATAATTTTGCCTCAAGGTTGTAAAGGGGAGCTTTACTGGTTTTGTCGTTTACACTGCAAGCATGTCTTTCCCAATTATGACTGTCGTTTCCCTGGTCAGGGTAAGGTAGGAGATGCCTTTCTTTTTAAGCTTTTTGGTATGCCCCACCCCCCTACTTATGTTTATCTTAACATAGAAGGTTTTTATAAGATGCATACCAATTTAAAAGGCATGCCTTTTTCTTATCCATTCTTATTAAAGGGTGACTGGGGTGGTGAAGGGGAAATGGTATTTTTAATAAAAAACGACGCTGACTTAAGAGAAAAATTGGCACTTTTAGGAAAAAATGAAGGCTTTATTTTACAAAAATATATCCCTACAGACCGTGATTTACGGGTAGTCATTATTGGAGAAAGGCGTTTTTATTATTGGAGGATACAAAAAGACAAAAGTGAATGGCAAACAAATGTTAGAAAAGGGGCTATTATTGACCATGAAGTATCTAAGGCTATTAAGAATGGATTAAATAACTTACTAGAAAGATTTTACAAGGCTACAGGCATTAATCTAGCTGCTATAGACATTCTTTATTCAGACAATAGGCCACTTTTTTTAGAAATCAACTATTACTTTGGGCGAAGAGGGCTAGGTGGCTCAGAGCGATTTTATCAGCTTCTAAATAAGGCAATAGAAGAGTGGCTTTACACAAATTTTTCAAGTCAAGATGGTCTAAATCTCCATAATCAAGCTTATAGGTAAGGATATCCTTAGCTAGCTCTAGAAGGAAGTATAGGTAAGATCATTGCTTCACAGTATGTTGTTTTCATGATATAAAGAAAAAAGGCCGTATGGACTGTATTTTAAAGATATATTGAAGGCTATAGAGAAGATAAAGTGATGAAAAAAGGTGGAAGATTTGGAAAGTATGGCGAGCATAAGCGCCGATTAAGGTTAAGAAAATCTACTAAAGATAAAATAAAAATGACAAAGCAAAAGAAATTGAAAAAGAAATAGATGTTTAAAATAGGTTGTTGTGGCTTTCCTATATCACAGGATAGGTATTTTAAAGAGTTTTCTGTCATAGAGATTCAACAAAGCTTTTATCGCACACTTAATGAAAAACAGGTTAAAAACTGGAAAAGCAAGGCCCCAGATGATTTTGAATTTATCCTCAAAGCACCTCAGTATATCACCCACCTACCCACTAGCCCCACTTATCGTAGAGCTGATTTAACTGAAGAAGAAAGGAAATTTTGTGGTGGCTTTAGACTAAATCCTGTAACAGAAAAGATAATAGAGGTATTCTTTTTACGTGCTGCTGAGGTTAATGCCAAAAAATTTGTGTTTCAAACACCGGCCTTTTTTAAGCCCACAGATGAAAGTATAAAAAATCTCCTAACATTTTTTAAAGACTATAAAGAAAAAGGCATCTTTATCTGGGAACCACGTGGAAGGGATTGGGCCCCTGAAATTATTAAAGACATTTGTAAAGAAGCTGGGCTCATCCATGCAGTTGACCCGTTTTTGCATGGCCCACCTGTTTTTGGAGATTTACCTATTTTAGACTCCATGGTGATTTACGCACCTATAAATATTCTTATTCAGATAGTGAATTAGAAAAGATTCTAGAGATGGCAGCAGATGTGGGTTATTTTATGTTTAATAACTCTGATATGTATAATAATGCCAACTGTTTAAAGGAAATGCTAAAGTAAATCTTTTTTTATACTTGACAATACCCACAAAGGTTACTAATTTTCTATTTAGCACTCTATAAAGCCTAGTGCTAAAATGAAGCGGAAATTGTCTGAACGAGAAAAGAAAATTTTAGGGGCAGTAGTGGACCTGTACATTCAAACTGCGGAACCTGTGGGTTCACACACTGTGCGGAAGCAATATAATTTAAAATTTAGCCCAGCAACTATCCGAAATATCATGGCTGATTTAAAAGAGATGGGGTTGCTTTTTCAACCTCATACTTCAGCAGGCAGGATACCAACAGAATTAGGGCTGCGCTTTTATATAGATACCTTATTAGAATGTCAACCCTTAAAGAGTGAACAAAGAGAAACAATTAAACAACGTTTGTTAAAAGACAATTATAATCTAGAAGATATCTTAAAAGAAAGCTCAAGAATCCTATCTACTTATTCTCATCAAGCAGGCATTGTTTTAGTCCCAAGATTTTCTAATATGGTTTTAAGATATATTGAGTTTGTCAAATTAAAAGATAACCTCATTTTAACCATTTTAATCGATTCTACAGGGAGTGTATATCATAAGATTATCCCCTTTAATGTAGATATCACCCAACATGATTTAAATCGCTTTGCCATTTATCTCAATGCAACTTTTACAGATCAACCTTTGGCCGAAGTGAAGCATCAGTTAGTAAAGGAAATGCAAAAGGATAGGGATAAGTTTGATGAGATGTGGGCTGACATATTCCAGTTGAGTCAACAAGTGTTACAAATGGATAAAGATAAAGATCTCTATATTGAGGGAACTATTAACATCCTGAGCTATCCAGAATTCGCCGATGTTAGAGCAATGAGATTACTGCTAAAGGCATTCGAAGAAAAAAGTATAATTGTCCGTCTTTTGGATAAAACAATGAATGAGAGAGGATTACAAGTATTCATTGGCTCAGAAATTGAAGAGCAGGGTCTAAAGGGTTGCAGTATTATTGCCTCTCCTTATACATGGGGGGATGTAGTAGCAGGGACTTTGGGCGTCATTGGATCCATCCGTATGAATTATTCTAGTGTAATTCCCTTAGTGGAATATACTGCAGAAGTGGTAAGCGATATTTTGACAAAAACTGTTTAATGGAGTGAACTTATGGGTGAAGAAAAGGTTGAAAAAGAGAAGAAAGACGAGGATATTGAGGCCCTCAAGTCCCAACTTGAGGAAAAAAGCAAAGAGGCTGAAAAAAACTATGACCTATGGCTAAGGGCCATGGCTGAATTAGAAAATTATCGTAAACAAGTAGAGAAGGAGCAGAAGATATATGCCAAATTCGCAAATGAGGCCCTTATTAAAGAACTTTTGCCCATCTTGGATAACCTAGAAAGGGCCATAGCCCATGTTAAATCTTCCACAGGTTTAGATAAACTATCAGAGGGTGTAGAACTTACTTTGAAACTTTTTCAAGATCGTTTAAAGAAATTTGGGGTTAAACCTATAGAAGCAATAGGGAAAAAATTTGACCCCCATATTCATGAAGCTGTAGAAGTAAAAGAAGATAGTGAGCAAAAGGAAGACATCATAGTAGAGGAATATCAGAAGGGATATTTGCTTCATGATCGACTATTGAGGCCTGCCTTAGTAGTAGTGGCCAAAGGGGCTCAAGTAAGCACACATTGATTCCTACAAATCAAGTGAGGAATGGGTTGGCATTGCCACCACTATCAAAAATAAGTTCTTACTTCTTACTTCTTACTTCTTACCTGTACTTATCTATTTTGCCTTCTCTTGCCTTAGGGGCAGGCATAAAAGGTAAGCCTGTATATGGTATTGGTTGCCTCCTGCCACTTTCTGGGCCACAACAATCTTCTGGCCAACAAATATTAAATGGATTAATGTTAGCTTTAGGCATTTTTGATAATCCATCCCTGCCTTACAAAATTTTTGTCTGGGATACCCAAAATGATCTTCATCAAGCAACTATGGGGGTTGAAGCCTTAGAGAAAAAAGGTGTTATGGTAATTATTAGTCTGCTTCAAGACGAGGCTGTAGAAGCAGTTTGTAACAAGACACAGATTTCGGGTATTCCTATTGTAGTACTTAGCCCTAAGCCTTATATTCCAGATATAGGTGATTTTGTATTTAGAGATTTTATAACACCAGAAATCCAGGTAAAAAACCTGGTTAATTATGTATTTAATCAGTTAAATTTCTCTTCCTTTGCCATTCTTCATCCAAAAAATAGTTATGGGGAGGGGTTCTCTAAGGTCTTTAAAACCACAGTCTTTGGTTATGGAGGGAAGATTATTAAAGATATAGTTTATTCCCCCGATACCAAAGATTTTAAACACCAAATAAAGACTATCATTGAATCTCATTTTGATGCCATATTTATCCCAGACGAACCTTTAAGGGCTGCCCTGATTATATCGCAGTTTGCCTTCTATGCTAAAAGGGATTTAGTCTTTCTTGGAACCGATCTTTGGTACACTCCCCAATTTATTAAACTGATTAAGGGGCAATTTAAGACTGCCTATTTTGCAGTAGGATTTACTGAGAAGGCCACAGAACCTTGGGTAATAGAGTTTGTTAAGGAGTTTAAGGCAACATATAATGAGCCACCCCAATATTTAGCTGCTCAGGCCTATGATATAGGTAAAATGCTGGTTTATCTACTGAGCCAACAAACATGGGACATACAATCCATATTAATGCTAAAAAATTTCCATGGGGTTACAGGTATTACCTCATTTTTACCCAATGGGGATGTAGATAAAAAACTACATATTATACAGATAATAAGTAGACATTTTACTGTGGTTCGCTAGTTTTAAAATAGGTTCTTCGCTTTTGTATGGTTAGAATGTTAAAGTATTTTGCCTATTTCCTCCGTTACTTGTTTCATCCAGGAATCAAAACGATGCACACTTCTATCTACTAGTTCTTTTTTTGTTTTCTCAAATAAATACTCATGCTCTAAAGCATCTATCAAAAGTGCATAGTCACTGGGGTCTGTTACTACTACAGAATCATTTTTCAACCCAAAATATATGAGATTAAATCCACCTATATCATGAGGTATTTCAGGTACTATTATCAAAACATCTATATTTTTATCAATGTTTCTGTTGATCTTTTTAAATCCGAAGGTCTCCCCACTGGTCAAACAATAATACAGGCAATTTTTTATGAAGTCAGACTTATTCTTAAGACCTACGCAAAAGCCATAGACCACTTCCTTTACCCCTATGCTGACAAATTCCTGATGCCACTGCTCTTCCCATAAAGATTTTTTTGCTCGAATTACCTGACCTTTAGAGGTACCTGGGGTAGCATAAATAGAAAAACCATGTTGGTTTAAAGCCCGGCACAGTTCTAATAAATTTCTCTTATCACTTACAGAAATTAAGGCATTACCCATTATTATTTATTATTGGATTGGCATATATTGGGAAAAATGTCAATACACAAAGGGACTACACCCCTTTGAAACCCCAAATAAGGACGACTTTAGTCGTCTCTCTTCAGGGGGTCTGCGTCCCCCTGAAACCCCCGAAAAAGGCATTTTCCTTATTGGGGGTCTGGGGGCTTGTGCTCCCAGAGTGACGGGCTATGCCCCTCTATTTTTGGGGAGTTTGACGGGTTTACCCCTCAAAGTGAAAAAGGAAGCTTGGGAAGCACTTGGTACACTATTCTTTCATGGCATAGAGGTTTCTTCAGAAGTCTCTAAAGGCTGTTTACAGATAGTTGTTTTTCATATAAGTTTTATAGCTTATAAAGCAGTTAAATGGGGTGATTACCAAACCTATATGACTATGGTAAAATATATTGTTTTTCGAGAGAATGATTTTTACAAGGATCTTTTTCATATAAAAAATTGCTTTTAGGAGGGCAAGATGAAATTTAACGATGCATACATCATAGTAGATGAAAAAAATTTTCTGATTATATTGCGTGAACTTGATGACTTGCCTAAAGATATAGAAATTGATGCCCTATCTTATGGCGAGCAGCAAGAGCTGCGTCCGGTAAAAAATGTTCTACTAGAGTGGCAATTGGAATTAAATGAAAAAGGGAAAGAGGCATTAGAGGAATTAAAGAAACAGGTAATAATAGAAGACTATGGTGCTACACCTCAAAAGGTAGGAAGATATTATTTATCTCAAAGGCGATTAGAGACATTGGCTGGGATTATAGAAAAATTTACCATTAGCTAAATTAAAATAAAGGAAGAATGGAAACTCAAAAATCAAGATCTGATCCCATAAATAGCCTTCCTCACCAGCCTGGTGTCTATTTGATGAAGGATAAAGATGGGGACATTATCTATATAGGCAAGGCAAAAGACCTCTATAAGCGTGTAAACACCTATTTTCAAAAGCCCCCTTCTGCAAAGACAAGAACACTGCTTAAAAATATAGATAAGGTTAACTATTTAGTAACTGCCTCAGAAAAAGAGGCATTGATTTTAGAGTGCAATCTCATCAAAAGCTATTGCCCCCGTTATAATGTAGTTTTAAGGGACGATAAAAATTATCCTTATCTTAGGCTGGATTTAAAGCAGAGGTGGCCCAGGATTACCATTGTAAGGAGGATGAAGAGGGATGGAGCTACCTATTTTGGCCCATTTACATCCTCTAAGGCAGTAAGGGAAACGCTGAGGGCCATGGATAGGCTTTTCCCATTGCGTAAGTGCAGTGATCATGAATTTAAAAACCGCACAAGGCCTTGTCTCAATTACCAAATTGGTCGCTGTCTGGCCCCTTGTATAGGTTATGTAAATGAAGAAAGGTATTTAAGGTTGGCAAAACAGGCATCTCTTTTTCTAAAGGGAAAGAGAAAGGAAATTTTAGAAAACTTAGAGAAGGAGATGAAAGGGGCAGCAGATGCATTGGAATTTGAACAAGCGGCCTTCTATCGTGACCGTATTAAGGCTGTAAAGTACACATTAGAGAGACAGAGCATGGTCTCTAGTGACTTTGGTGATAGGGATGTATTTGGCCACTTTCCTACCCCCTCAGAAAAGAGGCTGCAAGTAGTGATACTGCTTATAAGGCATGGCCTTTTGATTGGAGAGCTAGAATATACATTGAGCCTTAGAAGATGCGATAAGGAAGAGGCATTTTCTCAATTCTTTAAGCAATTCTATTTCAGGCAGGATATGATACCAAAAGAGGTAATTATTCCATTTCCTTTAGAAGAAAAAGGGGTATTGGAGGAGTGGCTTTCTGAGAAAGCAGATTATAAAGTAAACATTTTATGTCCTAAAAGGGGTGATAGGCTAAGGCTTTTAAAAATGGCTATGGATAATGCAAGATTGCGCGTTGAAACAAGGCTAAAGGAGAGCAATGTCTTGGAAGTCTTAAAAAGGGAGCTCTTTTTATCCAGGATTCCAAAGAGGATAGAGTGCTTTGACGTCTCCAATATAAAGGGGCAGTATGCAGTGGCCTCTATGGTAGTATTTACTAATAGCCTTTCAGATAAAGACGAATACCGCCATTTTAGACTAGAGTATTCAGGCCATCCAGACGACTATAGAATGATGGAGGAGGTGCTAAAACGCAGGTTTTCCCATACTGAGGTATTGCCAGACCTAGTTATGATTGATGGTGGAAAGGGGCAACTTGCTATAGCACAAAAGATCTTAGCTGAACAAGGCCTAAAGGATATTGAGGTTATTGCCATAGCAAAGGGAAGGGAAGGTGAAGAAGATAAAATTTATCTAAAAAATCGTAAACAGCCTTTAGCTTTAAATGGCCATGCCAAAACATTAATCCTTCTTAAGCACATCCGCGATGAGGCCCATAGATTTGCCATTACCTATTATAAACGCTTACATAGGAAGGCTATAGTTTCATCCCTATTAGACAATATAGCGGGCTTAGGCCCTAAGAGGAAGGCACTTCTCTGGAGGCATTTTAATTCTTTAGAAGAGATAAAAAGGGCAGATGTAAAAAGCTTAAAAGATATAGGTTTGCCCAAAGATGTGGCTAAAAGGCTAAAAGAGAAATTAGTTTTCCTCAATCTCTAGATAAAATAATGTTCTTCTTTCTAATCAATATGGCGGGCTGATTCTTTTGTTTATATGCTTGACTCGAAGATTTTATAGAGAATCTTTTTTTCATCACTAGGGTCATTACGTCATTATACTGGTTATGTCGAAGGATGAAATCTCTTAGTAACTTAAATTCTTGTTGGTTAAATTTGTCCATGCATCTTGTTAAAATCCGCTCCACACAATTGTTATCTAATCTACAGTAGGAAACTAAAGGGGTGTCCCCTTCGGCAATAACCTCAAGTTTTTCAGGATTTAACTTCTGAGCCTCCTCTTGGATGGCCTTGATAAAATTATCCAGCTTTTCCCCAGAAATACAAAAATTTTTTTCTATTCGGATCTGTTTTTTTATAGCCTTAGCTTGCACTTGTACCTTTACATTCTTTATCTTTATCCTTCCCCTTATAATTTTATAAGCAAAGGGGGCATCGATCTTGCTGCGCCACCTTTTTATCAAAAATCTCTCATTGCCATTGGTAGCTTCAAAATAGCATGC